>LKMJ01004860.1_pt1 | contig 12664 bp, 11 predicted proteins | sample 643391 | NCBI WGS metagenome assembly LKMJ01 (sample SAMN04112250, study PRJNA286221) | soda lake metagenome | biome: soda lake; feature: Kulunda Steppe; material: water; isolation source: sample PL-Br10 brine of Picturesque Lake | place: Russia: Kulunda steppe | collected 2010-07
CCAATTTCCCGTTTTCAACCTTCTTCGACCTCTGCATGATTCAAAGTTAAATCTCTGGAAAATTAAACCTAACTATGTACCGCTATATCCCTTTCAAAAAATACAATCCATACTTCAAAACAGGCCTTAACAAAGCAATGATGGAGTCTGTGAGAGAAGGTAATGAGCCTTTAGTATTTCTGGCAGGCTGGGATCAGAAATGTATTAATCTAGGTTATTCCCAAAGCTTTGAGGAAGAAGTAAATGTCAAGGAATTTGAAGAAAGAGATGATGTCCTGCTTGTCAGAAGGCAGGGAGGAGGCGGAACTACTTTCCTAACGCCTGATGGAGAAATCACATGGGGGATAGTCGCGCCAAACGAAGAGTTTCCTGAAGATGTTAACAAGGTTTACGAACAGGTTTGTGACAATATAGCAGAAGGCCTGAAAGAAATAGGTATAGAAGCTGAACACGAGCCAATAAATGATGTTGTAACAGAAAAAGGGAAAATTTCGGGTGCGACTTTGAAGCGAGAAGACGGTGTCACCTATATCGGAGGAACTTTGCTTTACGATGTAGATGTAGAGGAAATGTTCTCGCTTCTAACGCCTAGCGAAGACAAAAAGAAAGATAAACAAATCAAAGAACATAAAGAGAGAATCTCTACTATCAAAAAAGAATCCGAGGCCTCTTTCGACGAAACTGTTAGAGCACTGAATGAAGCGTTGCTTGAAGGCCTAGATTTTGAAGTTTCAGATCTTGAGTTTTCTGAGGTTAGAAGGGCGGAGGAGTTAGCTAATAAGTATTCAAGCGAAGAGTGGTTGTATAGATGCAAGGAATAGCAATCAATCAGAGGGAAATAGATCAGACAGGCGGGATAGTATATCAAGCTGCTGAAGAAGCTAATGATTTAGGAGAGCCTCTGAATTTTTCTATAAGGCACTATGAAGATCCTCATATAAATCTGGGTAGAGGCTTAGAAGAGCTATCAGATGTTCCTTCAGATCTTCAGTTTAGAAGGCCTGGTGGCGGAGGTTATGTAGAACATGATCAAACCTTCTGTTATGGTGTTGCTATACCGAAGGAATATCCAAAGGAAGGCCTAGAATCAGGTAGAAGCGAACTAGGACAGCAGCTAGAAGAATTGATTGGAGATAATTCGTCTTTGAGTCCTTTTTATGATCATAGTGATGGAGATATTTATGAAATCGATAACGGGCTGCAGATTTTAGGGGTTGGAGCCGCTGATATCTCTGAAGAATTTGGAAATGCTACGGTTGTAAGAGCTTGTATGTATCCTGAAGTTCCTTCATCAGGACTTTATCAGCACGGTATTGCGGATCAAAATATTCAACCTGTAGATGATCTCAAAAGCGTCAGGCAGAGGTTAGAAGAAGGATTTACGGAGAAAGAAGTCTCAGAGTTTGTTTCTGAGGAAAATATGAGCAGATCAGAAATCCTCCAAGATGAGAGTGGTTTTCGCCCCGCCGAACCATGTTTTTCTAAAGCAGATTAGTTAAAAAATTAGTTGTAGACTGATTATATACAGAAGTATGCGGGGGTAGCCAAGTGGTCAAAGGCGCAGCGTTGAGGGCGCTGTCTCGTAGGAGTTCCGGGGTTCGAATCCTCGCTCCCGCATTACAAGTCTGTTGTCCATGTTCTTCGAATATTTTACCATTAAGATGATAAACAACTGCCTATCTATTGAGGATTGTGAGACTTGAATCTGCTGTTAAACTATTTTTGCTTATAGTAGCTACAGCCGGGTTTTTATCAGGAGTTTCTGCTGAAACTAGCGAAACTGAAGGCCTAGATAATGAGAGTTTGGTGATTGATTATGTTTACAGTGATGGCTGTCCTTACTGTGCTCAGCAGGAAGATTTTCATGAAGAGTTAAAGGAGGATTATCCTGGTTTGGAGATTAACAGGGTTGATATTAATGCTCCTGGAGCAATGAATAGGATTGAAGGCCTTGAAGAGGAGCATGGTGTTGAGGTTGATCGTGTGGCGACTCCTATGACTTTTATTGATGGAGAGCTTTTCTTAGGTTTTAATCCTGCTATTGAATTTGATATTAGATCTGAGGTTGAGGCAGTTTTGGGTGAGCCTGTGGAGCGGGAAACAGGTCAGGATGATCTTACTTATCTGCCTTTTTTCGGTGAAGTAGACTTGACAGATTTTTCTCTCCCAGCTTTAGCTATTGTTTTAGGCCTGGTTGATGGTTTGAATGTCTGTAGTATCGGTGCTTTGTTGCTTGTTCTTGGTATTGTTGTAAAGTTTGATTCCCGGAGGAAAATCTTGGCTTACGGAGGTATTTTCATCTTCACTACTGTAGCAGTCTACGGAGGCATAATTTTCATTTGGTACAATGTCTTGGAAAGTTTGCTAGGTTACTTCAATATCTTAAACTTTTTGATCGGTGCTGCAGGTGTTTTAGGAGGCCTCTACTTTTTCCGAGAGTTCTTAGATTACTATAAGAACGGGCCTACCTGTAAGACGACAGGCAATAAGTATGTGAATGAGTTCAGCACCAAGGTTTCTGATAGGCTTCACAGCGATTCCGCGGGTTTCTGGGCGATTGCGACAGCAATTATACTTTTTGCAGCAGGGATCACACTGGTTGAGCTTCCCTGTTCTGTGGCTCTGCCTTTAGTATTTACAGGTGTTTTAGCGGATGCATCGCTGACAACTGCAGGCTATATTTCGTACATACTGATTTATCTGTTGATGTACATGTTGATTGAGCTGGTCATATTCTTAATCGCAGTATTTACTAAGGATCTATGGTACGGCCCTGATAAAGCAGTTACCTGGACGACTCTACTAGCATCCTTAATTTTGATAGGCCTAGGGCGTTACTATCTACCTTTCGTTCCGTTCGGAATGTAAAGTTCTATAAGCCAGGAAACCAATATTTTGATTTATGAAACTAAATGGTGAAGTTGCGATTGTAACCGGAGGAGGCTCCGGTATTGGAAAGGCTATTGCTAAAAGATTCAAACAGGAAGGCCTGGAAGTTGTCATAGCTGATATTTCAGGTGAAGAAGTAGCTGAAGATCTGGGCTGCGACTTTGTAGAGACTGATGTCTCCAGTCATGAAGATGTTGATGAGCTCGTAGAATATACTGTTGGTGAGTATGGAAGACTGGATGTAATGGTTAACAACGCTGGAATCGGATCTCAGGCCTCAATCAAAGATATGGATTTGGAGGACTACCATAAAATCAGGTCTGTGGATCTTGACGGAGTAATGTATGGATGTAAAGCAGCAGCGCCACATCTTGTGGAGACTGAAGGATGTATAATTAACACAGCTTCTATCTATGGATTAGTAGGTGATGTCGGAGCGACTGCTTACAACGCAGCAAAAGGAGGGGTAGTGAACCTTACTAGAAGTGTGGCTGACGACCTGGCAATGGACAATGTAAGAGTCAACTCCGTATGCCCAGGATTTGTGAGGACAGCAATGACTGAAGAAGCCTTAAAGGACGAAGAGTTCAAATCACATGTAATCGGAGAAACCCCGATGGGTAGAGTCGCTGAGCCAGAAGAGATAGCAGGTGCAGCAGCTTTCTTAGCTTCAGAAGACGCTTCATACATTACAGGAGTTAACTTGCCTGTAGACGGCGGCTGGACAAGCCATTAAACCAATTTTCTTACTTACTTTATGAGATTGACGCCAGAAAAACGCAGATTAATAGAAAAAGCTCATGAAAACAACGATTTGTTGGGAATGGAGGAGGCCTTCAAGATATACAGCTCCAAGGAATCGGCTAAACAGGCAGTAAAATCCCTGGAATCTCATGGCGTATTTAAGAAGAAAGATATTGGCAAGTTTGAGTTAGTTAAACTGCCTGAAGAAATGGAATATCTGGAAAAGAAGAGTTATGGCGCCAAAGATTATCTTGGAATCATTTTGAAGAGAGTTATGAAGAGAATAAATGCAAACTGAAAAAGAACTACTGATAAAAACAATTTGATGTAAGATGTTCAACAGTGAAGACAAAACTTGAGATAAAGGATATGCATTGCGCATCCTGCGCATCTAGCATAGAACAAGGTCTCGAAGAAGTTGATGGAGTTCAAGAGATCAAAATTAATCACAGTGAAGAGATAGCTATAGTTATCCATGATGGAGATGTTGAATACTCTAAACTTGTTGAAGCGGTAGAAAATGAGGGGTATCAAGTTAAACAAGAAGATAGTGAAGAAGAAAAAGAAGTTGATTACAAAGACTTGGCTGTAGAGGCCTGGACGCTCAATATTCCGATCCTATTCTTAATGGCCGAGATGTGGACTTCTCTCAATCTATTCACAGATACACAGTTGAACTTGTTAATGATTATTTTTGCCACACCGGTAGTTTTCTACTACGGTAAAACAACTCATCTTTCCGCTTTCAACGCAGTTAAACATGGAAACTTCAACATGGACTCGCTGATAACGCTGGGAACACTTTCAGCGTACTCAACAGGCCTGATGGTGTTTTTCACAGATATACAGAACTACGCGGGTCTTGGCGCCATGATAATGGCTTCACATCTTGTGGGAACATACCTGGAGAACAAGGCGAAAGGTAAGGCCAGTTCAGCAGTAAAAGACCTACTGGAACTGAAGGCGGATACGGCCATAGTGATCAGAGATGGGGAAGAAGTTGAGGTTGATGTTGAAGATGTAGAGGTTGGAGATACTGTGGTTGTGAGGCCTGGGGAGAAGATCCCGGTTGATGGAGAAGTAGTTGAAGGTTCAAGCAGCGTTGATGAATCAATGGCTACAGGAGAATCCCAACACGTCACAAAAGAAGTATCTGACGAAGTTATAGGGTCTACAGTTAACCAGACAGGCCTAATCAAAGTAGAAGCCACTAAGGTTGGAGATGATACCTTTTTCTCACAGGTAGTGGATCTTGTGGAGGAGGCGCAGGGCTCAAAAGTACCGATTCAAGGTCTTGCAGACAAATTGACGCATTACTTTGTGCCTACTGTGATAACATTAGCCGCTCTTTCATTCTCTTTCTGGTTTTTGATGCCAGAAACAATGATTTCACTCGCTGAATTCTTCGAGCCTTATCTTCCATGGGTTGATCTTTCACATGGGCCTTTGACGCTAGCAGTTTTCGCAGCCGTTGCAGTACTGGTGATCGCATGTCCTTGCGCTCTAGGCTTGGCAACGCCTACAGCCTTGATGGCAGGAACAGGAGTAGCAGCTAAAAACGGTATTCTGTACAGAGATGGGGAGGCTATTCAGACGATGAAAGATATTGATACTTTAGTCCTTGATAAAACAGGAACTATAACCAAAGGCCGATCTGAAGTTACTGATCATAAAGGTTCAGAAGAACTGATGAGAAAAGCAGCTTCAGTGGAGAAAGGAAGCGAACATCCACTAGGACAGGCTATCATAAAAGAAGCTGAAGATAGAGGTCTTAAACTTGATGAACCTCAAAGATTCGAGAGCTTTACAGGTAAAGGAGTTAAGGCCTTAGTAAACAAGGAGGAAATCTTTGTAGGAAACTCCAAGCTTTTGGATCAAGAAGAAATAGAAAATAGTTTTGAAGAAGCGGCAGCAGAACTTGAAAGCCAGGGGAAGACCGCGATGTATGTTGCAAATACAGAAAAAGTTGTTGGGGTCGTTGCTGTTGCTGATGCGATAAAGGAAGACTCAAAGAATGCTATAGAAAAACTAAAACGTCGAGGCCTTGATATCTGGATGGTTACAGGAGACAATGAGAAGACGGCGAAAGCTATCGCAGATGAAGTAGGAATTGAGAACGTGATGGCTGAAGTTCTTCCACAACAGAAGATAGAGAAAGTAGAAGAACTTCAAGATGAAGGTAGAAATGTTGGAATGGTTGGAGATGGAATAAATGATGCGCCTGCATTAAAACAGGCGAATGTAGGAATAGCTATAGGGACAGGAACAGATATAGCAGTAGAATCAAGCGATGTAAACCTTGTGCAGGGAAACCTGAGCTCGCTTGAAAAATCCTTCAATCTTTCAAATAAAATCTACCTAAAGATCAAGCACAATCTTTTCTGGGCCTTCATCTACAACACAGTGGCGATACCCATAGCATTTTTAGGTCTTCTGCATCCTTTGATCGCGGTTACAGCAATGTTTACATCTAGTATATCTGTGATCACTAACTCGGCTCGATTGAAATCAGCAGAGATATGATTAGACTGGCTCCAAAAGATTCTTTATCTCCTATATTTTCTGAAAATAAAGTCAAAGAATTTTTCAGGAACTATTCCTTTCAGTTTGGAGAAAAGGTAGGCCTCTCTAGTTATGGTATATCTGTTTTTTGTCCCGTTTACTGTGATCCATGCCAGTTTTCTACCTGCTTTCTCAGGATTGAGGCCTTTCACGTCTTCACTTAGCAGTTTTTGATATAGATCTGAGTAGTTTGAGTCTTCGTATCTTTGAATGTTGTCTCGTCCTTCCTTGTTGAAACCTGTTTTAACACGTCCGGGCTCCACCAACACAACATTGATGTCTTTGAGTTCTCGCCTCAGTGAGTCGGTGAAACCTTCTACTGCGTACTTCGATGCGCAGTAACCTGAAAACATTGGAAACCCCACCTTTCCAGCTATTGATGAAACATTTACGATATTCCCATTATTTTCTCGAAGGCTTGGGAGTGAGGCCTGGACGGTGTTGATTACGCCGATATAGTTGTGGTAGATATGTTCTTCAAACTCCTCTATCTCCATGTCTTCTGCTGCGCCCTGTTTCTGGACTCCTGCACAGTTCACCAAAATATCAGTATCAAGGCCTGTTAATTCTTCTTGAACTCTCTTCCGGTCCGTGATATCTAAATGAATTTTTTCAACATTATCAAGATTGTCCAAAGCTTCTGAATCGCTGTCAACTACTGTGACCTCATGATTTTTACTTAGATACTTGACTGCGTTCCGGCCGATACCTCCTGCTCCACCTACAAATAATATTTTCATTTTTTCAGTGTAGCGGGCTCCAGTCCGGCATTTCTCCTTTCGCTCTTCTTTCCATTACTGCGCTCATTGTCAGGCCTCCAAGCCCAATAACTCCGAGTAATGCCATGAATAGCGCTAATAGGTTGTAGACTCCGATTTCAGGCTGCAAGATTTGAAGTGTCAGTAAGACAGTCCATGAGACTGTTGAGAATGAAGCCATTAGGAATGATGTCTGCTTTTCAGTCCTGTAATCTTTTTCATCTTTGTCTGCAAATGTTATCTCCGACATTTTATTTGCGAGATAGAGGGAATATACTGAGTCATTCAGGATTATGAATCCTAATACGAATATTGATGCTAAGAAGTAAGGTGTTTGAAGTAGCTCGCTGCTTCCTAGAGCTAATCCTGTCAGCCCCAAAAATACTGCTGCGACAGAAGCCCAAACTAAATGATTGATGGTGTTAAGAGATTCTGCCTGAACATCAGAAATCTCAAAGTCTTTCAGATAAGTTAAATAAAGCGCATCAAATGCAATAGATGTTCCCAGGCCTATTGCTGCACCTATCACCGATAACCATAGTAGTACTGGTGTAAACTGCGCCATCAATGTTGATAGTGCTATTGCTGCAGCCGGTAATGCTGCTAATAGTATTGCTGCCGTAAATGTAGCGGATATTAGGCACCAGGTGCACCATTTTTTCAGTGTGAAGGCCTGGAGGAATGTAAGGTATGTTGAGAACATTACTGCGATTATACTTGTCATTAATACTCCGAATAAAAACCATGGAGGGGCTGCCTGCGGAGTAAATAAGAACACGGTGTATGCTACAATCACTGTTGTATAGTACAGCATCCCCAGGACTTCAACATCGAGGCCTAAGAATTTGGAGTACTTGCTTGTTATGACGTCTTCACAGCTCCCGTCCATTGGGCATGCCATTCCGTCTGACAGGTTTTTCTTTTTGAAGTGCAGGTAGGTTGAAACTGTTAGGCCTGCTAGTCCGAATAGAATTATTAGAGACTGTAGCACGGTCTGAGATAACATAATACATTACTTACTGGAAGGGGTACATAACTTTACCGGAAACCACTTAATATCTAAGGCCGGTAGACAATTCTATGCGGCTTTATATGAAAGTTTTAGGCCTGTTATTTGTTTTACTAATGGTTTTATCAGGTGTTTCAGCTGAAGTAGCTCCAAGCCTCGAGGATGCTGAAGGGGAAACAGAGGTTTTAGTTCAAACAGGCCAAGTATATCTTGATGACTCAAATTTCACAGTAGACGTAGATGTAAAAAACAGGTATGAAGCTCTTGATATGGCTTTACTGGAGCTTGACGCAGATCATTTTGAAGTAATAGGTAACAGAAGTTTTATTGATAGAGTTGAACCTAATTATAGAACTGAAGCACTGTTGTCGGACAGTAATGATCAGATTAATTCTAGGCCTGCATGGGAATCAAATTTTACAGGCGAAGGTGTGTCTGTAGCTGTAATGGACTCTGGTATAGCAAATCATCAATATCTTGAAGTCTCGGAGCAGAGAGATTATACTGGAGAAGGTGTAGGAGATCTGAACGGGCATGGAACTCATGTTGCAGGGATAATAGGTTCAACTCAGCAAAATTTCAGAGGTGTTGCATATGAAAGCGAATTACATGATCTGAAGGTTTTAGATGAATCTGGTAGAGGCCGCGGAGATAGATTAATCAGGGCTATAGATTATTCCATCCGTAATGATATAGATGTGGCTGTCTTGAGCTTAGGTACTGAGCTTGAACGATGTAATGGTAATGATGCAATGTCTCAAGCAGTAGATACTGCAGTAGAAAACGGAGTGGTAATGGTAGCAGCTGCAGGAAACACAGGTCCTGAATCTCGAACTATTACAAGCCCTGGATGCTCAAGACAGGCCTTAACTGTCGGATCAGTAGATAAAAACGATAGAATGGCTCATTATTCTAGCAGAGGCCCTACAAGCGACGGCAGAGTTAAACCTGATGTAGTCGCACCCGGCACAAATATCGGTTCTACAGGCCTAGAAAACAGCTTTATCAGGAGATCAGGGACAAGTATGGCGGCACCACAGGTAGCAGGCCAGGCCTCGTTACTGATTTCGTCCGGAGTAGATAATCAAGAGGTAAAGCCTAGAATAGTGAACTCTGCTGAAGACTTGGGGGCGGAGGAAAATGCTCAAGGCTCAGGGAGAGTAGATGTTGCAGAATCTATGAGGATAGATGTAGAGCCGTTAAGCGCCGATTCAGAACAGAGAAGTTTATTTGATTTCTTGAGAAGCCTATTATGGTTTTTAAATTAGTTTGAGTTGAAATTTAGTGTATTAGTTTAAGATGATGAGAATTTCAGTGGCTGACTCTGCAAAGAGGATGATGACACAAACACCCGCTGAATAATATTTTTCTCCATACCAATTTTTCAGGCCTTTTAAGCACCAGATTATAATTAACTGGTATGACTATTGTGAAAATAGACTTCCATAACCATTCAGAAGGCAGCTATGACGGAAAAGAACCTGTAGACTTAATGGTAGAGCATGTAGAAGATATTGAGCTCGACGGATTTGCAGTAACAGACCACGACGAGATAGAGAAATCTTTGGAGGCTGCAGAGATTGGAAAAGATTCAGAAGCCATAGTTATCACTGGAGAAGAAGTCTCAACTAAAGACGGCCACTTATTGGCGATAGAGATAAAAGAGAAAATAGAGCCGGGAAAACCGTTCATGGACACAGTAGAAGAAATAAGAAATAAAGGAGGCGTAGCAATAGTCCCTCACCCATTCCAAAAAACCCGTCACGGAGTCTCAAAATCAAAAATTGAAGATATTGATGCCGTAGAGGCCTTCAACGCATGGCTATTTACAGGCCTCCAAAACAGGAGAGCAAAAAGTTTCGCAGAAAAAAACGGATATCCAATGGTCGCAGGAAGCGATGCACATTCTCTAGGAATAATAGGCAGGGCATACGCAGAAATAGAGATCGACAAACCTCTAGAAGAAATCGAATCTGATGATATAATTGAGGCCTTAAAGTCTGGTGATGTGTCGATGAATGGGAGAAGAGCCCCAATTTACAGAGCAGCTTACCACTATATTAAGGCGTCTATTAGAAAGACTATGTACTATACATCAAAATTCTTCGATGAAGTAAATCCTAAATTGAAGAGATATAACAGGCCTTTGAGAGATCTTCTGGAATCAAGTCCGGTAAAGTAGTTAAAAGAATTCCACTCCTAATTACATTTACATCGGTGGAGGTAGGTTAGCTGGTCTATACTTCGGCCCTGTGGCGGCCGAGACGCGGGTTCGAATCCCGCCCTCCGCCCTCTTTCTGTCTGTAAGTTCTTTTTTGAGAACCTTTTATCTAAAAATATGGAAAACTAATTCTAACTTATGAACCAATTTGAAGAAGCTCAGCAGACTTTGAAGAATGCTCTTGAAAAACTGGATGAAGAGGAGTTCTATGATAGATTGGCGAGGCCTGAAAGATTTGTAGAGGTTAATTTCCCGGTCGAAATGGATTCTGGAGAGAAGAAAGTCTTCAAAGGTTATAGAAGCCAGCACTCTAATCTGAGAGGCCCTGGAAAAGGAGGGATCAGGTTTTCACCAGAAGTTAATGAAGAAGAGACTAAGGCCTTAGGGCTGTGGATGATGCTGAAATGCGCGGTCGCCGACATACCATTTGGGGGAGCAAAAGGAGGAGTTGTTGTGGACTCTAGAGAGCTATCGGAGACAGAAGAGGAAAGGCTTTCTAGAAGATATATTGATGCGGTGGCAGAGGTTATAGGTGAAAACCGTGATGTGCCTGCGCCAGATATGAATACTTCCAGTAAACATATGGCATGGATGATGGATGAATACAGCGAAGACAATAGAGAACTGAAGCCGGGAGTTATTACCGGCAAACCTGTGGAGGCTTTCGGAAGTAAAGGCAGAAATGTTTCAACAGGTTATGGAGCGGCCTACATTATTGAGAAAATTGTAGAGGATGAAGGCCTAGAAAATGTTACTGTGGCAGTTCAAGGATTTGGTAATGCTGCAGCCCCAGCAGTAGAATATTTAGATAGTATAGGCCTGAAAGTTGTAGCTGTCTCCGATTCCTCAGGAGCAACCTATAATGAAGAAGGATTTAATTATGATAAACTAGTTGAATGTAGAGAGGAGAAAGGATCTGTCTGCAAAATAGGAAAAAAGATCAGTAATGAAGAACTTTTAGAGCTTGATGTAGACTTTTTAATTCCTGGAGCAATCCAAGAAGTAATTACGGGAGACAACGCTGAAAATATAGAAGCAGATTATATCATTGAAATAGCGAATGGACCGACAACATCTGAAGCAGACAAAATACTGTCTGAAAAAGATGTGAAGATTATCCCTGATATTCTAGCTAACTCTGGAGGCGTCACAGTATCCTACTACGAATGGGTTCAAAACAGGACGGGCGAATACTGGGCAAAAGAAAAAGTGCTTGAAAAACTCCAAGAAAATATTCTTGAGGCCTACAGAAACTTTAAACACGAAACTCGAGGAAATACTGATCGTCAAAAGGCCTATATCGTTGCTTCTGAGAAGCTAGTAAACTCATTCAAATCAAGACAGTGACTGTCTATTTAAAGGTTTAAGGAGTGTCTTGTTCTATACATGGAAGGCATTCTTACCCTTTATAAGATTTAGAGGGAATTGTCTTTCATACCTGCCTAACCCGCAGGTGCATAGCCCTTATGGGCGGTAAAGATGAGCACATAAATTATATTAATTGTGTGATGTAGGAGGACGGTTATTTACGTAACCATGTATACGATAGTGTGAACCATTATTTTGACGGAAACATTGATTTGTTTCCATAGGATAGAAAGCCTTTAATTTTTGAAGGCTTTCACCCGTCATAAACGACCTCTTCAAATTTTGTTTTGAAGAGCAATTCTGGTTGATCCTGCCAGAGACTACCGCTATCGGAGTCCGATTGAGCCATGCTAGTCCACCGATTCGTTCGGGGCGGATAGCTGAGTAACACGTGACCAACCTGCCCTGTGGATGGGAATAACCTCGGGAAACTGAGGCTAATACCTGATAGCAGAAAAGTTGTGGAATTACATTTTTCTGCGAAATTCTTTGGAGCCACAGGATGGGGTCGCGGCTGATTAGGTCGTTGGTGAGGTAACGGCTCACCAAGCCTATAATCAGTAGCAGCCGTGAGAGCGGGAGCTGTCAGTCGGCTTCTGAGACAAGAAGCCGGACCCTACGGGGTGCAGCAGGCACGAAACCTTCACAATGCACGACAGTGCGATGGGGGGACTCCGAGTGCGTTCTTCTCACAAAGAAGGGCGCTTTTCTGCACTGTAAGGAGGTGCCGGAAAAAGGGGTGGGCAATACTGCTGCCAGCCGCCGCGGTAATAGCAGAGCCCCAAGTGGTAGTCGTTATTATTGGGTTTAAAGTGTTCGTAGCCGGCCATGCAAGTCCGCTGTGAAATCCAGGCGCTTAACGTCTGGGCGTGCAGCGGAAACTGTATTGGCTAGGGACCGGACGGTGTCGAGGCTATTCCAGGAGTAGGGGTGAAATCCTAAAATTCCTGGAGGAGCGCCTGTGGCGGAAGCGCTCGACAAGTACGGATCCGACGGTGAGGAACGAAAGCCAGGGGAGCAAAGCGGATTAGATACCCGCGTAGTCCTGGCCGTTAACATTGCCTGTTTGATGTCAGCCAACCTTCGGGGTTGGCTGGTGCCGAAGTGAAAACG
>LKMJ01004861.1_pt1 | contig 12663 bp, 16 predicted proteins | sample 643391 | NCBI WGS metagenome assembly LKMJ01 (sample SAMN04112250, study PRJNA286221) | soda lake metagenome | biome: soda lake; feature: Kulunda Steppe; material: water; isolation source: sample PL-Br10 brine of Picturesque Lake | place: Russia: Kulunda steppe | collected 2010-07
GAAGCACTGGCCCCTGATCGCCGTAGGTACTCCACGGGCGAATGATCGTGCTTGCGAACGCCTTGCCGTCGGCCTCGACGAACACGTCCTCGGCGGCCGCCTTGTTCGCCCCGTACTCGCTGGTCGGCGGTTCCCGTGGGGCGTCCTCAGTGACCGGATTGGTGTCGAGCGGCCGACTGTAGACATCGATCGTCGACGTGAAGATGTACTGGTCGATCTCGCCCGCAAACGCGTCGACCGCCCGTTTGGCCTGGTCGGCGTCGAAACAGACCATGTCGATGACGCAGTCGACGTCGAGGTCGCCGACCTGCGCGACGAACTCCTCGTGGTCGTCACGGTCGCCGTGGACGAACTCGACCACGTCGGGGACTGCTGCATCCGTCTCCCCCCGCGTAAAACAGACCACGTCGTGTCCGGCGTCGACAAGCTGGCGCGTAATTTCGGTGCTGATCAGTCCCGTCCCGCCAATGATGAGAACGTCCATGCACGGTCGTCACACCGCGCCGGGAAAAGTCCCCGGCTACGTCGCGTGTGATTCGATCAGTGTGACCAGCCGCTCGGTTTCGACGAACCCCTCGGCGAGTCGGTCGACTGGCTCGCCGTCGACGAAGAGAACGAACAGCGGGACGCTCCTGACGTCGTACTCGTCGATCAGCGGCGGATCGTTGCGGGGGTTGATCGTTCCCACCGTCGCGGGGGTGTTCCGGTGGACGTTGCCGAGGATAGGCTCCATCGACTGACAGATAGAACAGCCCTCGGTGTAGAACTCGACGAGGGCGAGGTCGTGTTCGGTCACGAACTCGTCGAGTTCACTGCCCTTTTCAAGTACTGTCGGTCGATTGGAGCCGGCCTCCGGACTACTCATATTCGATATATACCGTTCGGACCATTGGGTGTTTCGGCGAACTACAGTAGGCTGCGCTATTTTCCAGCGGCTCGTTACGTCTGACGAAAAGTTAACGTGATTCCCCACTCATGGACAGGTATGGAAAACTCCTCAGCGGAGATCACTGCGCTGGTCGGCCGTGAAGTCTACTCGAACAATGGGGTGTTCGTGGGAGAGATCGAGGACGTCCGCCTCGATCTCGACAAACAACAGGTGACCGGACTTGCTCTGCACCAGCTCAATATGGAGCTGTTCTCGGGACACGTCGGGGATGGACGCGGCATCATGATCCCGTATCGGTGGGTTCGGTCGGTGGGCGATGTCGTGCTTATCAACAGTATCGTCGAGCGACTCAGCTCACCTGACGAGAACGACTCAAGCGAAGTCGTCGTGTAGCGTGCTCTGAACCGGAGTGTTATCGTCGGCTACGGTCCCGTGTAGGCGCTTCCACCGGCAAACCCGCGTTCAGGATCGGACTGTAGGGTAGCCGATGGTGCAGACGTGGGGTCGCTCACAATCATTGCATTCACAGCAACTGGTTCGAAGTCATATTACTGTTTCCCCGGCCGCCAGCAAGGGCCAGATTTCCCCAAATCCATAATGTATATTTAGGATATATAAATGAATGAAAGATTTGGCTCAGCTTCGGCCAATAAAATTAAGTATCTCACCGTCTTCTTCTGTAGATAGGTATGACTTCGAATTTACTCGACACACAGCTTGATGAAATTCTTCGCGAGATGATCGATGACGCCGACGACGAGTTACTGCTCGTAAACCCGGCCAAGGAGACGATCGAAACGTTCGTCGATGTGGCGACCCACGCTGACGCAGAACTCCCCTCTGTCCAGCTTCTTGCCGAAGAGCGGACGCTAAAAGACGTCATGGACGACTTCATCATCGCGAGTAACACCGCCGATCTCGTCGAGATGGGCGTACTCTCGCTCCGGACGGTCGAAAGTCCGCCCCGGAACTCCCTCGTCATCACAGACGAGTCCATCGTCGCGCTAATCGACACGGGTAACGAGGTCGCCGGACTCGTCTCCGAGGACGATGCATTCGTCGACCGAACAGTCGAGACGTATCGGAGCCGGTGGGAGGCAGCCAACGAGTTCAACCTCCGAACGCCGCCGATTTCGCGCGTTCGCGAGACCCTCAGCGAAGAGATCAGCGCCGACGCCGAGGCCGACTTCTCGAACATTCTCGACTCTCTCGAAACTGCCCGCGGCGACGGTGACGGACTCGACGAGGTGACGATCAGCCTGCTCGTCGCAGCGAAAAACGAGGCTCTGCTCTACGATATCAGCAAGTGGGGCGAGGACGTAGGCATCGCGTCAAAGGCGACGTTCTCCCGAACGAAAACGAAGCTCGAAGATATGGGCCTGATCGACACCGAAAAGGTCCCGATCGATGTCGGTCGACCGCGTCTCCGCCTGAAGTTCGGCGACGACCGACTCCGTGACGCTGACAACGGTCAACTCGCTACAACCGCACAGTCGATCCTGAACTAGATCCCCACGCTTTTTCGACACCCCGCCCGATGCTCGGGGTATGGACGTTACACTCGTCGGCGACGGTCCCGCGATCGACGCCCTCACAGAGACGTTACACGAGGCATCGATTTCGACGCAAACGGCCGACGCCGACGCGATCGGAGCGGCCGAATTGGCTGTCGTTTCCGACCTCGCTGGCGCAGCGGTATTCGATCAGGCGAACAGGGCCGCTCGTGAGGGCAGAACGCCCTGGCTTGCCATCGAGGTCGGCGGGATCGGCGGTCGCCCGATCGGCGACGTCGATGCAGCCATCTCCGGATTCGCCCCTGTGACGGGCTGTTATAGCTGTCTTCGGACGCGCGTCGACGCTGATCGAGATTCTGAGACACCTGACAGCGAACCTACAGCTGACCGGACTGCGGTCCGACTCGCAGGCTCGGTCGCCGGTCACGAACTCGTGCAGTTGCTCTCCGGCGAAGACTCGCCCGTACTGGGTGGCGTCATCGAGATCCCACACCACCGACGCCAGTTCCTACCAGTACCGGGCTGTGAGTGTGGGTCCTCCCCTGACGCCGAAATCGATCTCGCGTACGAACGGTCCCCCGTCGATGCGGCGCTCGAACGCGCGGAGATGGCACTCGACGATCGGGTCGGCATCGTCGAGTCGGTCGGGGAGATCGAATCGTTCCCGGCCCCGTACTACCTCGCAAACGTTCGTGGAACCAGTACCTTCAGTGACGCCGACGCGCCCGCGAAGGCTGCTGGCGTCCATCCCGACTGGAACACCGCATTCATGAAGGCGCTTGGGGAGGCGCTGGAACGCTACGGGGCGGCGATCTACCGCGACGAGGAGTTCCAGCAGGCCCGTCCAACGGACGTCGAGAACCCCATCACACCGGATCGGTTCGTGCTCCCGGAGGACACCGACGCCACGCTCGACGGGCCGATCCCGTGGCGTTCCGGGCTGGACCTCGACACGGGAGAGACGGTGTCAGTTCCCGCAGAGAAGGCACACTTCCCGCCGCCGACCCGTGAACTCGGTCCCGCCATCACGACCGGCCTCGGGCTTGGTTCCTCGACCGTTGGCGCACTGCTGTCGGGGTTATACGAGGTGATCGAGCGTGACGCGACGATGCTCGCGTGGTACTCGACGTTCGAACCCCTCGCACTGACGGTCGACGACCAGGCGTTCCAGTCGCTGGCCCGTCGCGCCCGAAGCGAGGAACTCACCGTGACGCCCCTGCTCGTCACACAGGATGTGGACGTCCCGGTTATTTCCGTCGCCGTCCACCGGGATGGCGAGTGGCCGCGGTTTGCGGTCGGCTCGGCAGCTGCTCTCGATCCCACAGACGCAGCCCGAGACGCTCTGGCTGAAGCCCTCCAGAACTGGATGGAGCTCCGGTCGATGGGGCGAGAAACCGCGAGCGAGGAAAGCGGTGCGATCGGCGAATACGCCTCGTTCCCCGAGGAGGCAGCCACCTTCGTGGATCGAGGGGACCCGATTCCGGTTGATTCGGTGGGGCCGGACGACGTTCCCGAGGGCGAGGGGGAACTCGATATGCTCGTCGAGCGGGTCGTCGACGCAGGGCTGTCCCCCTATGGTGTCAGGCTCACGCCGCGGGATCTGGAGACGATCGGCTTCGAGGTCGTTCGTGCGGTCGTCCCCGAGGCACAACCGCTGTTCACCCGCGAGGCGTTCTTCGGCGAGCGCGCACGGACGGTCCCCGACGACCTCGGGTTTGAGCCGCGGCTGGACCGTCGGTTCCATCCGTATCCCTGACGTTCCGATCGTCACATCGATCTTCCCGATTCCTGTCAGGACTGTTTCTCGGACGTTCCGTATTTTGCTGAATACTCGTTTATTGCCGTTCGTGGCATCTAGTCCACTGTACCATGAGAACAACTACCAATGACGGTGCTCTGACAGAATCGAAACACGATCACGTGGACGCACGGAAGCGGCGCTCGGCACTGATGACGATCCGTAACGGGGTGTTCTATCTCGCGCTCGTGCTGGCAGGCGTACTGTCCGTGCTGTTCCTTCCGGAACTGCTCAGCACGCTTGCGACCGGCTGGACCGCTAGCGGGGCCGCCGAACTCGGTATCCATCGGCTTCACATCATGGGTATCGCGACCGTCGTGACGATATTCCTGCTTGGTCTGTTCGCACAGGCGTACCGGCCGAAAGCCCGAGTGGCGTCGATGTGGGGTGCATTCATCGTCATCACCTCCGTTACTGCGGGGACCGTCTGGTACGGTGTTGGCCGGCCCGAAGAGGTGATCCCGTTTTTCGTCCTCACGGGTATCGCGCTGGTCGCCCACCCTGCGGGCCGACGGCTGTTCAGGCGTGGTGACTCCTACAGTCCCGCGCTGCTGGGGCTGGTCGCCCTCGCAGCCGTTCCGCTGCTGGCGTTCATCTCGACAGAGCTGGGCGCCAGCACCGGCACGCTCGATTCACACGGCATCATGGGACACCACGTGATGATGGCTGGCCTTGCCGTGGCACCGCTGGCGTACGGTGTATTCGCCGCACTGGGCTTTGAGGGCTGGCGGCTCGCCTCGTGGCTCGCCGCAGTACCGATGGGCTACTACGGCCTCATGTCCATCTCGTTCCCGGCACAGTCCAGCTCGGCAGGTGTACTGTGGGGGAGCGCGGCCATCGTCTGGGCGCTCGCGTTCGTCATCGTCGCGGAGTACTCCCGCAGGTCAGGCTCGGGCGTCCTCCGAACGTCGAGATGAGCCTCGAACGAGGTGCTCGGCGAGCGCGGCCACGAGCACGATCGCCAGCGGGAGAACCCAGAACATGACGTACACCGAATCGGGCCGGAGCGTCACGCCGGGTGTCGCACCGACCTCGCTCGCTGCCTCGAACGACTGCCAGCTTCGATAGAACGACCACGAAAAGAGAACGAGTAGCGTTACGACGGGCGCGACGAGTCCGCGACGATACAGCAGGACGGCTGGCACCGCACCGAGGACGACGAGGCCAAGACAGGCAGCGGCAAGCAAGAGCGCACCGGCGGCCTGTTCAGGGGAGAACACCTCGCCGAACGATCCCGGACGGATCGACGCGTACGCCCACAGCGCAACGAGCGCGTGGAGGAGGCCACACGCGAGCCCGAGAAGGACCGCGTCACGAGTGAGTATCCCGCTCGATGATCGCTGGAGAGTGTGCAAGGACGAGGACATAGTAAAAGTGTCATTTTTCAACCAAATAATTGTTGGGACGCTTGGGTCCGGTCCGAACGACCGGCCTGATTACTGACCGGCCCGAGCGGGCGCTCAGATCCCCAGTGTCGCCCGCAGGAAGTCCCGGGTGCCCGGACCGAGACCGACTGCGAGAACGGTGATCAACAGCAACATCGCGTAGGCCGGGCTCTCCTCGAAGATCCGGTCGTCGAAGATCCAGACGACGAAGACTGCTGCGCCCAGCTTGAGGAAAATGAATGGCCACGCGGTCCCGATGGCGTCGGTGAGCCACTGGGGCTGGACCGTACCGGTATTGTTGTAGATGAAGCCGTTGACGACGTGTTTGGGGCCGTAGTCCGGCAGGCCAAACACGTGGTTCCAGTCGAGGCTGAGGACGTTCGCAACGCCGTCGACGTTATGACCCCAGATAACCAGCGCGCCCATGAGTCCGGTACCGGCGTTGACACTGGGGGCAAAGCGTTCGGTCGCCCACCACGCTGCCGCGGTGAGAAGCGTCGCGCCGACGAGCGTGATGACCGGCACCCAGACGTTGAACGTGATCGCGTCGGACACCTGAATCACCCAGCCGAGATACGCGAGCGTGATCGCAAGCAGGGCAGAGCCTGCGACTGCAAGCGGTGGCTGGAACCGGTCGACGAGCCCACGTTCCGAGAGTCCGATACTCACCAGCAGTGCCGCGAGTGTCAGGAAAAAGACGGTGAAGTAGATGAAGGGGCTGATCAGCGCGGCGCTCCAGGGATACGGCACGGTCGCGGCGGCCTCCGGTCCGAGCGTGATCCCGACGTCCTCGACAGTTCTTAGCGCCCCGCCGAAGAGGACAAAGGGGAATAGCGCGAAGAAAAACGCCGGATCGTAGCCGATCTCGAGACGGTGAAGCAACAGCACGACGCCGACAAGCATGAAGATGAGGATCAGTGCGTAGCTGATGGTCGAGACCGTCGTATAGCCCGGCTCGGCGACGTATCCCGTTGCCTGAGCACACTCGGTAGTGCTCGTCAACAGTGTCGTCTCACCGCCCTCCCGGACGGCACACGTCGCCCCCTGCCCGTCGGCCGCAACGGGTCCCCAGAAATACTTCCAGATGAACCCATCATAGACCTGCCGCGGAAACGCGAGTGCGCCGACAACGAGGATGCTGACGATGCCGACCAACGCAGCGAGCCACGCCCGAAACGGCTCGTCGATCCGTTCGTACAGCTCTTCCATACACGATACAGCGTCCGGGTGGACTTTCAGGGTTCCGGTCTATTGCATCGCCCGCAACAGAGCGTCGTGGAGGTGGCCGTTCGACGCGACCAGCCCCTCGCTGCCGACCTCCCAGCGCTCGCCGTGGACGTCCGTCACGACGCCGCCAGCCGCTCTGATCAACTGTACGCCCGTAACCGAATCCCACGAGTTCGGCGTGATGGGCGAGGCAGCGGCGTCGACCGTTCCACTCGCGACCATCGCGAGCGTCGCCTGGGCCGACCCAAAGCGACGGATGTCGCCGAACTGTCGGCCGAGTCGGCCGATCGTCTCGACGTGATCCTCGCCCTCCATGAACCCCCACCAGAGCGTCGTCGAGACCTGTGCCGCGGCCGGATCGCTCCGCTCGCTCACCGAGATCGTATCGCCGTTCAACCGTGTCGTCGAGTCGTCCGCGACGTAGGCCTCTCCAAGTGCTGGCAGAATTGTCGCGCCCGCGATGGCCTCACGATCCACGACCGCTGCGACGCTCGTACACCAGATCGGGTTCCCCCGCACGTAGTTTGCCGTCCCGTCGATCGGATCGACGATCCACGCCGGGCCCTCTTCGGGCACCTCCTTCAGTGCATCATCTTCCTCCCCGACGATTGGATCGTCGGGATACCCACTGTGGATCGCGTCGAACACCGCTCGCTGGGCACCCCGATCGGCCTCCGTGACGACGTCCGACGGGTTTGCCTTCGTCTCGACATCCAGTTCTCCGCGGAACAGCGCAAGGGCACGGTCAGCGCCAGCGCTGGCCGCACGTTCGGCGATCCCTGCACGTTCGCCTGCGTCGTTTCCCATATCCTCTGCTACCGGGAGGACGCCCCTCACTCTGTCGGTCCCGTCGCTCAGCCGAGCCGTTTGACCGCCACCCGCTTGCGCCCTCCATCCCACTCGAGGGTCGTTTCATCGACGATCCGGTCGCGCACCGCTTCTCGCCAGTCCTCGACGACTTGCTGGTGGTACTCCCGGTGTCGTTCGGGCGTGTATTCGCGCTCCGATGCGGACCGGAGATCGTCTTCGGTCTCTTCGGGCTCGGGGTACGTCGGTAGCTCCGCGATCAGTTCCGTGGGGTCGACGTGGACCGGCACTGGGTCGTCGGACTCCGAATCCATGACGTCGTACTCTCCCTCACGCACCCGGTGGATCCGCGCCCGCATCCGCCCCGCGTACGGTGGCGTCACGCGCAGGACGACCTCATCGGTGCTGCGAAGCGTGCGCTCGGCTGCCGTCACCACGTCGTCAGCCGTCACCGCGATCGACCTGATCGCGCCGGGATCGGACTGCTCGGTCATTACCACCCGCTTGGCCTGCGTGTACTAAGACCTGACTTCCGGCTGCATCGTTAGCCAGAGTCCCAGGGGGATCGTCCCGGCGACCAATCCGTAGACGACGCCCATGATCGGGTCGACGCCGAGCTGTGGGTGGAAGGCGTAGCCGAGCGACGCGCCAGTGATATCACAGACGGTCGCGACGATAATGAGTCGGGTAGCGAAGGGCTTGGAGTCGAACCATCCGGGGGACATATTCACGTCAATATTCCGCATCCAAATGAGTGTATTGATCCAGAGAGCCATGACGATCGGCCCGGAGCGATGTCGAGACGAGTGGCTGGGCGATCGGCATTTGTGAGAAGTTTGCGAGGGCAAGACGCTCCGTCTTGCCGCACTGTTGTGAGCCCGTTTGGGCGATCAGTGCGAGGGAAGGGATTTGAACCCTTGGACCTCTACAGGAGCGGATCTTGAGTCCGCCGCCGTTTCCAGGCTTGGCTACCCTCGCACGCAAATCGGTGTAGTCCGTGGGGTGGGTTTAACCCATCGGTTTTTCGTCGGCGTAGGCCGTCCGAATCGCCGCCCGGAGCGACGCTTCGTCGGATTCGTACGCCAGATGCGCCGGACAGTCACAGTCCGAGGACCCGAAGCCGGCCACTGGCGAGTCGGGAAGCGTCTCGGCGACCGCACATTCGACGTCTTCCTCGGGCTGGCGCACGACGTCCGCGAGCGCCGTCGCTGGATGGCCCAGCAGGTAGTCGATATGCCAGTGACGGACGTCGTGCTCGCCCGATGCGACGCGGCGATGGCGGTCGATTCGGGAAAAGCCGCCCGCGCCAAAGGCGCTGCCGGTGTAGGCGTACCAGCCAGTGGGAAACTCGTGGGTTCCGAGCGCGCCGATTTTAGTTTCAATCGAGCTGGGCAGTTCGATCAACAGGGTGTAGGTGCCGCCGGTCATCAGTCGTCGAGCCGAGAGCGGTGTTCTGCAGCCAGCTCTTCGGCCTGCTCTCTGGTCTGCGTTTCTTTCCACCGCACCGCAGCCGCATCCCGATAGCCCACTGCGCTTTTGAGTACGTCTTTGAGCATCCCGGTCTCGACGGCGAGAACCTCACCGTCTGCAGAGCCGTATTCCACGACGCCGTACCGGTTCGGCGCGGCTCGCGCAGCCGACCGATCGAGGTCGCGCCACTGTGTGCGAAGCGGCATCTTACTCCTCGTCGCTCTCGTCGACGATTTCGTAAGCCTGCTCGCTCAACTCGTCCTCGGCGAAGACGAACACGCGCCCTCGCGCGACTTCGGGGTCGGCCTCGACGATAACCGAGTGACCCTCTGCCCGGGCGTGGACGCCGGGGAACAACTGTGTCTCCTCTCCGGGATCGACGAAGACCCGGCCGACCCCGGTCGTTTCGAGGATCGAGTCGTGCGTGTTCCGGTCGTTGACGTACATCATCACGCCCTCTGTCTCCGTCGGAGCAGTCACGAGCACCTGCACGAGCTTTCCGGGTGCTGTCCGAACTCTCCCGTCTGCTTTCTGTGGTGGCCCGTGATAGAAGACTTCTCGCCCGTCGAGATACTCGACCGTAATCCCCGACTCTTCGAGGGAAACGCCGAGCGTCGACGGTGCGACATCGTTGCGTGCGCTCATAGCCGACGGTTGGGTGGACAGGGGGAAAAACGCCCCGTTCGTGGGCGCTGACTCCGGCAATGTGGGGACCGTCGGAAAATATTTATTCGATGCCGAGTAGCAAGCAGTGGAGCTGTCACCGTACCGCATGAAAGCGCTTGTCACGTCGAATTTTTCGTCTAACGGTATCGAACGGCTAGCTGCGCTCGGCTTCGATGTCGAGTTCGATCCGATCGAGGATCGCCCATCACGACACTCAGTCGAGACGCTACAAGAGAAGATACAGGGAGTGTCAGTGTTCGTCTCGGGGTTCGATGGCGTCCCGGCCGAGCTGATGGACGCAGCCGACGACCTCCAGCTGATCGCCTGTCCGCGCGGTGGTCCCGATGCGAGCGTCGATATCAGTGCGGCGACGGAGCGCGGGATCCCGGTGCTGTACGCACCGGGCCGCAACGCCGAGACGGTCGCCGATCACACGATGGGGCTGTTGCTCGCAGCGACGCGCAACATCGCGCTCGCGGATCGACGGCTCCGGTCAGGACAGTATACGGGCGAGCCACGCGAGGACGCCTCCGCGGGCGGCGAGCGCGAGGACGTCACCTGGGGGATCGGCGCTGACTCGCCGTACACCACCCTGCGGGGGCCGGAGCTACACGGCCGAACGATCGGGCTCGTCGGGTTCAGTCGGATCGGTCGACGCGTCGCGAAACGGGCGAGCGCTGGTTTCGGGATGGACGTCATCGCGTACGATCCGTTCGTCGACCACGTCGAGATGGAGCCGTTCGATGTGGAGAAAGTCGACGAGCTAGAAGCGCTGTGCTCGCGCAGTGATGTCGTCAGCCTCCACGCTGCGGTCGCGCCGAGCTCGCGGGGGATGATCGGCCCCGAGGAGTTCGCGGCCATGCCCGAGCACGCGTACTTCGTCAACACGGCTCGTGCGGCGCTCGTCGAGGATGGGGCTCTGCTATCGGCGCTGGAAGCCGACCAGATCCGTGCGGCTGCGCTCGACGTCTACCACGAGGAACCGATCGCTGAGGACCACCCGTTGCTTGACCGGGACGACGTCGTCCTGACGCCACATATCGGTTCGGCCTCCCAGGGCGTCATCGACCGTCATACCGAGCTGACGGTCGCCGATATCGAGGCGCTGGCCGCTGGCGAGCGTCCGATGCACGTCGTCAACCCGGAGACACTGGAGGGGTTCTCGCTAGATCTATGAGCGAGTATCAGGCCGTGCTGTTCGACATGGACGGCGTCACGGTCGCGACTGCGAACGCCTGGCGGGAGCTCGAAGCCGAAGAGATCCTGCCTGCCGCGGGGGAGGGAATCGATATCGAGACGATCCGAGCACTGAGTCCCGAAGACTCGTACGAACGGCTCGAATCGATGGACGAGGTTACGTTACGGGTCGACAGGGACGAGTTCGTCGGTCTGTACGACGAATACGCCGAGGAAGTGTATCTGGAACGTGCGACGCTTCTGGACGGCTACGAGCCGTTGCTCGCGGACCTACGTGATGAGGAGCTGGCTCTCGGCCTCGTTTCGGCCTCCTGCCGAGACTGGGTAGCGCTGGTGCTGGAGCGCTTCGACCTCGGTGATGCATACGACGTAGTCGTGTCATCGACCGATATCGACGGGCCATCGAAGCCGAATCCGACGCCGTACCTGGTCGCAGCCGAGCAGATCGGCGTCGATCCGGAACAGTGTATCGTCGTCGAGGATTCCGCTCACGGGATCGCCGCCGCGACAGCTGCTGGGGCGTACTGCATTGCACTCCGTGGCGCGGGCAATCAAGAGACTGACCTCTCGTCCGCCGATGCAATCGTCACGGATCCAACGGAGTTGAGAACACACCTGTTCGATCTCCTCCCCTCAGAGGACACCCAACAGTGCGGTTCTCTGCCCCCGGACGAAAGGTAAGAGGTAAGTGGACTTTGTGATTCTGTCACGGCATGAACGGTAGTGCGGAAGCACCCGCAGCGGGAACGATCCTGAACGCCCTCGCCAGCGGGAAGGGATCGGCCTTCGCGATCGACGAGTACACGACTGCGACGGTCTCGCTGGACAGTGACGCCGACGCCGTGACGGGAGATATCGACGGTGCACCCGACGCCGACACCCGGCTCATCGAGCGCTGTGTCGAGCTGGCAACCGAACGCTACGGCGATGGCGAGGGGGGCACTGTCAGCACCGAAAGCGAGGTGCCGATGGCCTCGGGGCTCAAGAGTTCGAGTGCGGCCGCGAACGCAACGGTTCTCGCCACGCTCGATGCGCTGGGGATAGCCGAGGAAGTCGAGCGTGAGACGGCCTGTCTGCTCGGCGTCGAAGCGGCCCGTGACGTCGGCGTCACGATCACCGGCGCGTTCGACGACGCCTCCGCGTCGATGCTCGGTGGCGTCACGGTCACCGACAACACCGAGGACGAACTGCTCTCCCACGAGACCGTCGACTGGGACGTGCTGGTGTACACGCCACCCGAACAGGCCTTTAGCGCCGACGCCGATGTCGAGCGCTGTCATCGAATCGCGCCGGTCGCTGAACTGGTCGCCGAACTCGCGGTCGAGGGGAGATATGGGCTGGCGATGACCGTCAACGGCTTTGCCTTCAGCGCGGCGCTGGAGTTCCCGACTGCGCCCGCCATCGAGGCCCTGCCCGAGGCGTACGGCGTCTCGCTGTCGGGGACCGGTCCGAGCGTGGTAGCGGTCGGCGACCGAAAAGCACTCGAAGGGGTACAAGAGACATGGAACAAGAGACGTGGGACCACATGGCTGACAACGACTCAATCGGCGGGCGCGCGGACGAGATGAGCCTCGACGAACTTCGCGAAGAGATCCAGGATATCGACCACGAGATCGTCGAGTTGATCGCGCGACGGACGTATGTCGCCGACACGATCGCACAGGTGAAAGAACAGGAGGGCCTGCCGACGACCGACGAATCCCAGGAGGA
>LKMJ01004862.1_pt1 | contig 12662 bp, 10 predicted proteins | sample 643391 | NCBI WGS metagenome assembly LKMJ01 (sample SAMN04112250, study PRJNA286221) | soda lake metagenome | biome: soda lake; feature: Kulunda Steppe; material: water; isolation source: sample PL-Br10 brine of Picturesque Lake | place: Russia: Kulunda steppe | collected 2010-07
TCGGCCGGCGACGCTATGGATTCATCGGATTGGTTGCACTCCCGTTCTTTTTGTTCGTCGAAACGCTTGGCCCGCTGATCGAAGGACTTGGCTACCTCCTCGTCCCTATCTTTTTCGTCCTCACACTGCTCAATGTCCCGTTTTTTCTGCTCTTTTTGCTTGCCGCAGTCGGACTCGGAACGATGATGTCCTGGTTGGGTGTGTTGAGTGATACCGCAACGTATCGTCGGTACGATCGGCCGCGGGACGTGCTTGCGTTGCTTGCCTACGGACTCCTCGAGAATCTGGTCTATCGGCAGTGGAAAGCCTACGTCGCTTGGCGTGGATTCGTTCAGTATCTTCGTGGCGATACGTCCTGGGGAGAAATGACACGGATCGGACTCGAACGTGACGAAGAGTAACACAGCAGGAAAAGCTACCGTTCTGATTCAGACTGACCGCCTTTTGGTCCGAACTCGTCAGGTCCGGCCGGGGCATTCCCCATCATCTCGTTTAGCTCGTCGGAGGCGTCCTCGTCACCCACACCACAGCCGCCACAGCCACGGCCGGAGTCACCGAAGATATGTTCGGTCCACTCGATCACTTCCGGGTGGTCGGGCACCCAGTCTGGATCGACATCGAGCCTGTCGACCTCGGTCTCGACCAGCACCGCGAGCAGGTTCGCGAGTGCTGCGTGGAAGCCGTCGTCCTGCTTGTTTACCTCCTCGGCAAACCGCCAGTACCACCGCCCGAGGTGGTCCTCGACGAAGGATCGTCTGGCGTTGAGGACGACCTCGACACCCTCCTCGTCGTTGGCTTCTTTCAGCCGCGCCTCGCGCAGCGCCAGATCACCCAGAAACTCCGTCTGGAAGACGATATGATCCTGCCGGTCGTTCTCACCCTCGGCAATTCTCAGCCCGAAGGCGTCGTAAAAGCCGGAGATGTCGGCGAGGTCTCGGGTCGTCGTCAGCAGTGGACCGGGCAGGTAGGTCAGCTCGTAGGGCGAGACCGAGACGCCCTCCTCGACGCCGAACAGCGAGCCCCATTCGTAGTAGATGTCCTCGGCGCAGATACCAGCCGCTTCGTCAGCGACAATCTCCGCGGCGTTCACCAGATCTTCGTTGTCGAGTCCCTCGGCTGCGTCACGGAGTTCGGCACCGAAGGAATCCTCGGCGAGCAGCACGTCGAGCTCCTCGCCGGGCCGGTCGAGGACGAGGTTCGAGATGTCGTTCGGTACAGCATCTCGAACGAGGAGTGGGAACAGAACCGGGAGCGATGAGACTGACAGACAGCGTCGACGACTGGCGTCGGTGGTCTCCGATCCGGGCTGGCAGCCGTCGATCAGAAAGAACGTATCAAAGTAAGTGATTTTTCCGATGCGGATAACATCGTGTTACTCCACGCTCGAAAACAAATGTAGCTCATAACAACGACGATGTCGTCGCATCGTCGGTATAGGTGCCATGGCAGTTGTGGCACCTGCGTGTGAGGGCAGGGTAGAGACGGGACAATACAGTAACCAAAGCGAACACTCACCATGCAAGGACCAGATCATTCGAATCTCTCTCGGCGTACCGCTCTCAAACTCGGCGCAGCGGCGACCGCTCTCGGGGTCGCCAGTGGAACGGCGAGCGCAGACGGACATAACGATGAGGAAGAAGACGACGAGAACGACGAAGCCGCGATCACGTTCCGGAATCAGGAGGCAGAGGAGACTGACAACGACCAGAAAGAGGTCACCATCGACGAGGTCACTCTCCCAGACGATGGTTTCGTCGTCGTTCACCCTGTTCAGGACGAGGACGGTGAGTTCATCGGTGGTGGGATCGGTGAGACCGCCGATCCCCTTGGCGAGGGTACCAGTGAGGACGTAACTGTCGAGTACGACCCCGACGAGATCCCCGAGGATGTCACCGAGGACTGGCTCGTCGCAATGCCCCACGTCGTGGAAGACAACGACGAGCGTGGTGGCTCCTACGAACGGGAAGGTGGTCCGGTCATCGACGTTGCCCACGTCGGTCCCGAGGAGTAACTAGTCGTTCGAACGCATCGGTTTTTATAGGAAAACAGCTTTTTCATTCACAGACGGGAATCGTCCCGATCAGTCTCAGGATCGGGTTAGCTCCAGCAGCGCACCAGTGGTTCCGCCTTGCGTAACGTCGACATCGCCAAGCAGCGAGCCGACATCGGATTCGAGCGTCGTCGTCACCTCACCGGGATTGTTCACGACCCCCTGGACTACCTCGCCGGCGTCGGCGATCCCGAGTTCGGCGCTCAACTGCCGAACCTGCGTCTCGACTGGGAGCCCACGCAGGTCGACGGCCTCGTCGGGGACTGCGCCGAGCACCTCGTCGACGAACTCTTCGACGCTATCGGCCACACCATCCAGCGCCTCGTGACCGTTTTTTCCGCCAGGGTTGCGCTGGAGTTTCTGATCGAACGGCAGCTTGTGGATCTCGGGGACGTCGAGGTCGACCGCGTTCTCGAACAGCTCGTTTTCGGTTCCACAGCACTCACATTCGAACTTGCACATGTTGACGACAGCCGAGATCGGCGTGACGCCGTTTTCTTCGAACAGGTTCAGCGTTCTGCGGGTGTCGTCGACGCTCGCGTCGAACGGCGTCGTCACTAGCACCGCGCCGTCGACGGGGACGTGTTCGAGCAACGCACCGGCAACGTCGTCGGAGCCCGCGGGCATGTCGATGATCATTACGTCCCGGTTCTTCCAGGCACCCTGCCCGAGCAGGTTCTCCATCGCGCCGTAGGCGATTGCCCCCCGGCGGGCTGTCGGTGCTTCGCCACCGACGACGCCAGGGCTGAGCATCTGGATTCCCTCGCTCTCTAAGGGCTTCGGCTGGCCGACTTCGTTGGTCAGTACTGGTCCCTCGACGTCGGGAAGCAGGTGTGGGACGTTCGGGCCGTAGATGTCCGCATCGAAGAGACCGACGTTCAGCCCGCGCGAGGCAAGCGTGCGAGCAAGTGCAACCGAGACAGTCGTCTTGCCGACACCACCTTTTGCGCTCGCAACGGCGATGACGTGATCTGCCTCGGGAATCTCGACATCCTTGTCACCGTGGTTGATCGGCTGGATGCGGACGTGTTCGGCCTCGGGTAGCGTGAGCGCTGCACCGCGGATCTGCTGGATGATCCGCTCTGTGATGCTATCGCCGAGTCCGTCGACGGTGATGTCGACTGTCACGACGCCATCGTTGTGACGGACGCGATGGACGACACCTTTCGAGATCGGGTTGGAGCCGTCGGGAAGCTCGATTTCACGGAACGGTTCTGGGGGGTGACCACTGGTTGCCATATCTCCGGCTACGCCGAGTAGCTGAATAAAACGGCCTCTCGTTCCCAGGGGGTGAAAATGGCCTGTCCATGTGCAGGTTGTGTTATAGGGGGGTTGTGTGGTACTGTCCACAGTGCGGGTTCGAGCAGACGGCTGCGTCGAACTGGAATCACACTGATCAGGAGATTTCATATAGCACTAAGTGGTTTATTTCTCGGGTGAGAACGCTCTCGCTCTGGTGGTTCAGTTTCAAGAAAACCGTTATACGACTCTAGTTTCCGGCCAGTGCTTCCAGCTCGTCTTGTTTCAGTTGCGCCGTGAGCGCATCGATATCCGGCTCACCGACAATGTTCGGATATTTGCGTGTAAAATACCCAACTGTGTTCTCGACATCACGACGGAGCAGCTCATCGCTGTTTTCGTGCTCCGTCGGCACTGCCTGTGGCCAATCGAAAATCGTCACCCCATCCTTGCCGATGAAGATGTTGTACTCGCTCATGTCTGCGTGGACATAGCCCTCCTGGTAGGCAGTCGCCATCTCGTCGAGAATCATATCGAGGATCGGTAACACCTGCTGGTCGGTTAGCTTCGCCCGGTCGAGTTCGACGCCGTCGAGTCGTTCCATAATCAGTGCGTGACGGTTGTGATCGACCGGCTGTGGCACCGAGACGGTGGGGTACAGTGCTTCGAGAGTCTCGTACTCCCGTTCTGCAGCCTTGCGGGCGGTGTACATCCAGGAGACGTGTTCGTGGTCTGCGGTGTACTCCCGTTCTTTGTTGACTTCCCGAAACTCGGTGTACCCTTCCCGGTGAAACTTCAAGGCGAGTGGTTTGTAGGATCGGACCTCGTATACGTCGCTTTCTTTGCCGACGCCCAGTGGCGCACCCATTCCTTCGATGGTCTCGCGTTCGGCGAAGGTGTGCAACGCGAGCGCGTCGTATCCCTCGAATGTGAGTCGAAAGCCCTGGTACTGGATCGTTTTCCGTTCGATCAGGCTACGGCGCTCACAGCGGTCGAGCCGGTAGTCGACATTCTCGTCTGTCAGTCGAGAAAACTCCGGAATCTTCGGCCGCGCAACCCACTCCGAAAAGCGCATCCCCTGTTCGAGACCGGAGAGTAAATAGAAATCCTCCTCCTCGAGATCCGCCATCTCCGTCGCCACGTTCTGGACCATTACGCCTCTTTACTCGTCGGATTCGTATAAGACCAGCGCGTTCAGAAATAAATCATATACTGCTATATTAAACGGCTGCTGTCCGTTGACGATCCCTGTTGTCTCCGTGCTTTACTCACGAGCCCCTGCTATGGCTGTGACTCGGTCCATTCTGGTCTCTTCACCTATTATGTAATAGACAAGTAGCTATCCGTCTCACTGCCGGATCATAGATGTTCATGCGATGTGATATATATCTACAATAAATTATCTATTGTAGCAATGCAACTGATGGCTTATTATATCAATATATTGAATTTTATCTCTTAAGATAAAATACAGCTTACAGACTATCTATTTGCCAACGACAAGTTATTTGTTTGTTGGTTAGACATTTGGTATCATCGTGTCAACAGACGCCGTACAGGGCATAAAAAATCACTCACTGCCCTATAATGTCAGCTGGTATGGGGTTACTACGCTGGCGTTACTCGGTGTCTTGGTGGTTGGATTTAGCGGACAGCTGTTCGGCTGGGTTATGATTTTGCTCGGAATCAGCGTTCTGTTTGGGTTCACTCTCATCACATCGTGGCAAACGACGGCGACGCGGGCTGCCCGCCCTACAGGCGGGCGATCGATGATACTCGTCGGAGCGACTGGATTTTTTCTCACGCTCATACTGGCATCAGAACTCATCCCTACTGAGATCGAGATCTCCTTCGTCGGGCGTCTTGTCCTTCTCGTCACAGGGACACAGGCACTGTTTGTCTCGATTAGTGTCCACAGAAAAGAGATGGTCTTCGCCAGACGGGTTGTGATTCCAGCAGTTGGTCACATTCTCCTCGGTGTCGGCTCGATACTGTTGATTATCGCTGCGTTTCGGATTCCCGATACGAGAGTCTTTCAGGGTGTTGTGCTCTGGTATGCCACTGGCCTGTCAGCGCTGGTTCTCAATGCGTTCTGGCTGGGGCAGCGATCGCACGACGTAACGCCGCCACTCCCGAACAGTATCTCTGGGTACTGGGAGAAGATACTCCTCGGCGCTATTCTGGTTGGCATCTCTTCTCTCGTCTTTCTTGTGTTCACCTCGATAGACGAGCCACTGACATTCGAAGTTGCCTCGCTTGGTCGGCCATGGACATTCGAAAGCAATATCGAGGAGGGCGCAGCGACGGTCGTCGGTGCCTGTGCAGTGATCGCATTTGCAACACTCGCCGCCCCACCATCAGCACCTGCATTTGTCCAGCAGTTCGACCGAACCGGCATCACTATCGGCTTACACTCACTCACAGCAGTTGTCCTGTTAAACACGCTACTTCTCGGGCTCTTGTTTCTTCTCCCCAGTAGCCTCGGACTCATTTTCGGGGTTCTCATTGCGCTCGTCGTGATTGCTGTGATAATTGATTACTTGCGAGTCGGGTACATACGTCGCCAACAGGACGGCAATTCCCAAGAGCAGGCCCCAGCAGTTCCCGAGCAACCGCCTGTGACTGTCGTCGTGGTGGCGTACAACGAGGCTGATGTTCTCCCGCAAACACTGGAGCGCAATCTTGCGGCGTTGTCTGGCCTTCCGTTTCTGCTGATTCCCGCGGCAAACTCGACAGACGAAACCGTTGATGTCGCCCATGAGTATCAGAATAGCTACCCGGATCGCATTCGCGTTATGGAAGGAAACACCGGCTCGAAAGCCGGTGACCTGAACCAGGCGTGGAGTGCGATCGAGACACCGTTTGTCCTCATTTTGGACGCAGATGAGATTGCAACGCTTGCGTTCGTTTCACGGGCAGTGTCTGTCCTTGAGGACGCTCCGAATGTGGGTATCGTTCAGGCACGGAAGGTTGCTCACAGACAGAGTCGTGGGTGGATGACACGCTTTGTCAGCGCGGAGCGTCGTGTTGAGACGTGGATCAATCACCAGTTCATCCACAATCTGTTCGGTACAAGCCACTTTGCGGGATCTGCGGCCGTGCTCAGACACGAGGTGCCACAGGCTGTTGACGGCTGGTCCACGAAAGCGCTGACCGAGGATATTGACCTCACAGTACGTCTCTATCTCGAAACCGACTGGGAGATCCGGTACAACTCCGATCTTCCCGTCTACAACCTTCCACCTGCGTCGATCATCTCGTTGATTCGACAACGGCGGCGATGGGCACGTGGCTGGGTAGAGGTTACGTGGCGGTACACCCGAGACATCGTTCGAAATAGAACGCGTCTTGGTCGAAACAAAACGTTTGGCCTGCTCTGGGAGCTATTTTCGACAGTCAGTGCGCCGTTTTATCTGGTCTCGGTTGCGGTTACACTGTTTATTTTTGCCGGCCTCGGTTCGACACCCCCGTTTCTCCTCGCCGTCTTCCTCGCCATCTTTTTGCTCCCCTCCCGTGGGATTATTTTCGCCTATGCTGCGTACAACGACCCGATAACTCCGATCTCATCGAAGATGATTCGCGGCCTCGGTGTGGTGTTTTTCGCCTATCTCTGGATTTTCTTCATGTGGCTCATCCAGCTCCACGTACTGTATCTCCAACTCGCAGGCGACGAAAAACAGTGGGAGGTGACGAACAAGTCCGCTACCCAGTAAGGCCCTGTCCCAGCGGCCTGTCTGATACACTCCCGTCGATGGCTACAGCAGTATCGCGGTAATCGAAAGCAAGAGCCCACCAACAACGATATAGAACAGCACTGGAAGCAGGTTCAGCCGGATCACCCGCCCCTCCTGTCCGACGAGTCCCACCGTCGCGAGGGCAGCGATGACGTTGTGAATCGCGATTGCGTTTCCGATCGACGCACCGAGCATCTGTGCTGCGAGAATGTGTGTCTCGACCAGCCCGGACTGTTCTGCAACGCCGTACTGGAGCCCACTGAACGTAATATTCGAGACAGTGATCGATCCCGTAATGAACGCGCCGAGTATCCCGATCGGAATGGCAACCACCGTGTACACATCGCCGAACACACTCGCGGTGCCGTCGGCGAGGACAACCATCATACTCTGACCGTCTGGCGCACCCGGGTACTGCCCGGATTCGAGCATGATCCCGACCATCCCGATAACGAAGACGAGCGCAATTGCAGGTGAGGCGATTTTCTGGGCAGCCTCCTGCCACGCACTCTTGACCTCGTCACCGGACATCCCGAACAGTGGGATCGCAAGGAGTGCGCTGACGATTAGCCACGTTCCGGGGACGTACGCCCACTCCACACCGTTGGTGACGGTCGTCCCGAGGATTCCCTCCCACACGGGGGCAAAGACAGTCAGATCACGCAACACCTCTCCGACCGGTGTAAAGTCTCGCGTTGCGATGAGCAACACCACGAGCAGCAGATACGGTGTCCACGCCCGGGCGAGCGAGAGTGCTGGATCAGTGTTTGCCGCTGGCGATACACCCTCCTCGGCTGTGCCAGAGTCGGTCTCCTCTCCACCAGGTTCGACGGAACCGACCCAGTGATCCGGCCAGCGCTCGCGCTCGGGAAACTCCCACTCCTCCTCGGGCAGGAGATAGCCAGCCTTGATCACCGAGATAGTTACCGCCGATCCAACCATCGCCCCGACGATCGAGGGAAGCTCTGGCCCAATGAACACCGCCGTCAGCGCGAACGGAATCACGAACGCTGCGCCGGCGAACAGACACAGTGGGATGACCGGTTTCACCGCTGCAAGCGAGCGCTCGTCTGGATCGCCGAAAAAGTAGACGACCATCGCAACGGTGATCAGCGGGATAAACACCCCGAGGACGGCCTGATAGAGTGCGGCGACGCCGGCCGCGGTGACGGCGATCTCCGAGGCTTCGCCTGCTGCAACCGAATCCAGTGCAGCGATCGGATCCTCGATGCCCGGCTGAACCGGAACGCCGACCGCACCGAAGGTCGTCGCGATAGCGTGGCCAACGAGTGCGGCGACGACTGCTGCCATCGCGGGAAACCCAAGGGCGAGAAGCAACGGTGCAACGACGGCTGCCGGCGTCCCGAACCCGGCGACACCCTCGAGAAACGTCGCCAGGAAAAATCCAAGCAGGATGACCTGCACCCGTCGGTCCTGGCTAACCGCTGCGAAGCCTTCATTTATCCGGTCGACTGCACCCGCTCGCATCATCGTATACAAAAGCACCAGCGCGCCGAAGACGATCCAGAGGATCTCGATTGCGAGTAACACGCCCCAGAGTGTCGTCGCCGCGATCCACTCGACCGGCATCCCCCAGAAGAACGCGGCGACACCGACTGCGGTGATCCACGCGATCGGCATTGCCCGCGTTGCCGGCCACAGCGCTCCGACGAGTAACACCGCGACGACGACGAGCGGGGACAGCGCAGCCCCCACCAGTACCGGATCTGTCATGACGTCTTCCCTCTCGCCCGTTCGTTCTTGTTGACGTGTGGCATACAATATCCCTCACACACATATAAAATAAAGCTGGCCCGTGATTCCCACTGCGTAAGAACAGACCCACCGGCTGTCTTTCCGCTGTCGACAGCGACGAAGCGCTCTTCTGGAATAGCATTGTTTGCCCGCTACGATGGCCGCTTCGGCAAGGCGTTCTTGCCGACGATCGGCATCTGCTTCATCTGAAACACTCAGGCGAACGCGATCGGAATGCCGGCAGTGTCCTCATCATCTTCGATCTTCGCAAGCGCCTCCTCGAAATCCGTCATGGTGATCTCTGTTCGGTCGTCGCGGATGGCGAACATCCCGGCTTCAGTGGCCAATGAAGCGAGTTCGGCACCCGAAAAGCCCTCGGTTGCATTTGCGAGGTCGGCGAGATCGACATCGGTAGCGAGGCTCATCTCCTCGGTGTGGATCTCGAGGATGCGCTTTCGGCCGTCCCAGTCCGGCTCTGGCACCTCGATGAGTCGGTCGAAGCGGCCGGGGCGCAAGATTGCACGATCGAGCATATCGAAGCGGTTGGTGGCGGCGATGATGCGAATTTCGCCGCGGTCGTCGAAGCCGTCCATCTCCGAAAGCAACTGCATCATCGTCCGCTGGACCTCGGCGTCTCCGGACGTTTTCGATTCGGTTCGTTTGGAGGCGATCGCATCGATCTCGTCGATGAAGATCACAGCCGGCTCGTTTTCGCTCGCGAGTTCGAACAGATCTCGCACGAGCCGTGCACCTTCGCCGATAAACTTCTGAACGAGTTCTGAGCCGGCCATCTTGATGAAGGTGGCGTCCGTCTCGTTTGCAACAGCCTTCGCCAACATTGTCTTCCCGGTCCCCGGCGGCCCGTGCAGCAGCACGCCGGAGGGGGGTTCGATGCCGACTTCGCGGAACTGCGCTGCGTTGATGAGTGGCTGTTCGACAGCTTCGCGAACTTCCTGAATCTGCTCGTCGAGTCCGCCGATGTCTGCGTATGTCACGTCAGGACTCTCGTTGATCTGCATCGCCTGTGCGCGTGCGTCCGTCTCGGGGTCGAGGATGGTCTGGACAGCAAATGAGTCGTTGATTGCAACCCGGTCGCCCGCTTCGAGCCCGCTCCGGATTCCCGGTGAGACTTCCGTGAGCACTTCCTGGTTGTTGCCGTGTTGTTTGACGACGACACCGTCTTCGAGCATCTCTTCGGCGGTCGCGATGTACAGGGAAGAAGATTTCAGCGTGTCGTTTTCTCGCTCGATTCGGTCGACTTTTTTCATCAGCGATTTCCGGCGTCGCTCGGCCGAGTCGAGCTGTTCTTGAAGCTGGTTGTTCACACGCAGGACATCTTCGAAGTGATCCCGTAGCGCCGCGAGCCGTTCGTCCGGGGCCATGTCGGGGTCCAGATCGAGGCGCGGGCGCTCGGGAAGTGACGGACTACGAGACATCTGGATACTGACTGTTTGGGTCAGGGGAATATAGGCTCTTCGGCAGCGGGGAAAGCTTCGAGTGACGACGTGTGAATTTTGTCACTCGGGATCGACACTCTGGTATGCGCCTCCTCCGCGGTCGAGCATCCAACCCACAAGACGATCACAACCGTTCGAACAAGCTGGTTGCCGAGGTCGCAGAGACCGGTGAGAGTGCGCTCCGCGTCTGGCAGCCACACTGTCAGCTCGCCTTCGGCCGCCGGGACACGAATCGGGATGGCTACGACCGCGCACGCGAACTCGTCCCCGACGAGATTCCCACCATCGAGCGTCGCGTCGGCGGCCACGCTGTTTTTTTCACCGGAACGACAGTCTCGTTTCTCCGTGCCGAGCCCGTAAGCGACCCTCGGGCGGGTATCACAGAGCGGTACGAAACGACGATCAACGACCTGCAACAGGCACTCGCTGCCCTCGGTGTCAAGAGCAGGTGCGGGAAGATAGACGGTGCGTTCTGTCCAGGGAGACACTCCCTGTCTGCGAGCGGCAAAATCGTCGGACTGGCACAGCGCGTCCATCGATCGGTCGCTGTCGTCGGCGGAATTGTCCTCGTCTCGGATCACGAGGAGATCGGTGCGGTTCTCGATCCCATCTACGACGCACTTGGTGTTCCGTTCGATCCGTCGACGACCGGGAGTATCGCTCGCGCGGGCGGTGAGGCCGACCCCGACGTGGTCACACGAGAGATCGAAGCCGCACTCGCGGTTGACAACCCGACAGTCGAACGAATCTGAGCAGATCTGTCTCAGCTTACTCCGAGAGACTTAGGAGAGTCCGCCGTCGAGACAACGTATGCTCATTGAGAACGCGACGCTCGCTGACGGCTCCGTTCGGGACGTTCGAGTCAGCGGGCAGCGCATCGCCGACGTGTCACCGGCGGGTGAACTCGATCCCCGCGATGACGAGACGGTAGTTGAGGCGACTGACAAACGACTGCTGCCGGGGATGATCGACGTCCACGTTCACTTCCGCCAGCCAGGCTTCGGTCACAAGGAAACCTGGGAGACTGGAACGAAAAGCGCCGCTGCGGGTGGTGTGACGACCGTCGTCGACCAGCCAAACACCGAGCCGCCAACGACTGATGGCGAGGGATTCGATCGGAAGGCGGAGTTAGCCGGGCAGGCAGTTATCGACTACGGCCTCAACGGCGGTGTCACCGCCGACTGGAATCCCGAGGAGCTGTTCGACCGCCCGATTTTCGCGCTCGGTGAGGTGTTTCTTGCAGACTCGACAGGCGAGATGGGAATCGACGCCGAACTGTTCGAAACCGCGCTGGAGCAGGCCCGCGAGGAAGACGTGACAGTTACGGTCCACGCCGAGGACGCGACGCTTTTTAACAAAAGTGCGATGGAACGAACCGACGCCGACGCCTGGAGTGCCTACCGCCGCGCTCGCGGCGAGATCGAGGCGATCAGACACGCCTGTGCGCTTGCTGAAGAACACGATGTCGACATTCATATTGCCCACACCAGCACGCCAGAAGGGGCCGATATCGCGGCCGATGCCGAAATGAGCTGTGAGGTTACACCGCATCACATGTTTCTCTCACGTGAGGACTACGACGAACTCGGCACCCACGGGCGGATGAACCCGCCGCTTCGACGGGAACGCAGCCGACAGCAACTCTACGAGCGGGTTGTCGACGGTACGGTCGATATGATCGCCACCGATCACGCGCCTCACACCGCCGAAGAAAAAGACGCGAGCATCTGGGACGCCCCAAGCGGTGTCCCGGGCGTCGAGACTGTCCTGCCGCTCTTGCTTTTCGAGGTCAAACAGGGCAACTTCAGCTTCGAACGGCTGCGTGATCTCACCGCGGCCAACCCCGCGTCAGTCTTCGATATGCCAGAGCGCGGACGGGTTGTGGAGGGGAACTACGCCGATCTCGTCCTGATCGATCCCGACGAGGTCAGGACGATCCGCGCCGACTCACTGCATACAAACTGTGACTGGACGCCGTTCGAGGGTTGGGATGGGATCTTCCCCGAGTGGACGATGGTCCGTGGCGAACTGGTGTACGAACGCGGGGCAGACGAGTCGTTCAACCCTGTCGATGGTCGTAACGTTCGACTGCCGGATCCGGATGAGGAGACTGCCGAGTCCACAACAGCGGAAAACGAAGAACAGACCGAAGCTGGTGGAACGGATTCAGCGCAGTAGCTCACTCCTGGTCGAGTCGCCGTTTCAACAGGTAGCCCGCACCGCCGATCCCTGCGAGTCCACCGGCGAGGCCGAATCCCGGGGCGAATCCGTCGTCAGCTTCTCCGACGCCACCTTCTTCAGCAGCCTCATCGGGTGTGAATCCGGCCGATGGCATCGCTCCTGTCCAGCCGTCGTGGTGACCATACGTCGCGAGCATCACCCGTGACCCGTCGCTCGAACCGGAGACACCGGCGTCGATCGCGTAGA
>LKMJ01004863.1_pt1 | contig 12661 bp, 15 predicted proteins | sample 643391 | NCBI WGS metagenome assembly LKMJ01 (sample SAMN04112250, study PRJNA286221) | soda lake metagenome | biome: soda lake; feature: Kulunda Steppe; material: water; isolation source: sample PL-Br10 brine of Picturesque Lake | place: Russia: Kulunda steppe | collected 2010-07
ACCATGAGCCTCGTCGACCGCCTCCGCGAGCACACTCGCGAACACCGGACGGGGATGCTCCATGATCTGATGTTCGCGGTCGTCTGGGTCGGACTCGTATCGCTGCTGTTCGATTTCGTCTTCGTGAGCGCGCCGACCTGGGCGTTCTATCTGTTCATGCTTGCGGGAATCCCGGCGTACTTCGGGTTCTTTTTCTCGCTCTCGCAGGTGAACGCCCAGTAGTCGCCGTCGACCCACGCCGTTTATTCTGTTTCTCGTGCGGCGACGTACCGCTGTCTGAGACGAAAACAGACGATGCTTGCGGCCCCGAACACAAGGGGGATAGCGATATCTCCAGGCGACCCCGACAGCACCGGATATACGCTCATCCCCGCCATGAGCGCGAACAGAAACGCAAGAAGCCCGGTTATCGGAATCGCAAACCCGTTCGGAAACCCACCATCGTCTTGCTTCGGTTCCTGAACCATAGCCCGCTGTTCGGCCACCAGCCGCTAAAACGCTCGCCTCAGCGGTCCACAGCGAGGGTCCGCCGAATCGACCGTCGGCCATCTTGAAGCCGAAACCATCGCCAACGGCGAGAGCTGGGCGATGCGAGCACGCTGCGGAACCCCGAGATCGTCGACGACATCCAGCAGAGTGCCCGCGGCGACTGAGGGCGCGTCATCCATCCGGCCGTAGTCTATGACTACCTGGCCGGTAGTCCGTAACTACTGTTTCTCGTCTGCCGTGCCAACTGGCGGGTGGCCATGTATCAGCAGATTCTCGTGCCGACGGACGGCAGTGCTGCCGCAAACAGCGCGATCAACCATGCCATCGACATTGCGGACACACGCGGAGCGACAGTACACGCCCTGTATGTGATCCCAACTGACGAGCTCCGGTTTGGACGCAAAAGCGACGAGGTCAAACAGCTCGAAGCCGGCAACTTCGAGGGCCATCCGGAGGCCCACACACGGGCCAAAAACGCCACCCACGATGTCGTCGCTGCGGCCACCGAAGCGAACGTCGAGGCAACCAAAGCGATTGTCGCCGGCACACCGCATACCGAGATCGTCGAGTACGCCCGGGCGAACGATATCGACCTGATCGTGATGGGGGCCCACGGCCACAGCGGTGTGGGTCGGCTCCTGTTGGGAAGCACCACTGAACGAGTGATCAGAAAAACTTCCGTGCCGGTGTTGACGACTGACGTAACCGAACCGATATAGCAGAACCCATGCAGTACGTAGCTACTGATACTATCGAACAGTTTACATGAATTCGGGCCGGAACCCCACGACTTCAGTCGTGGGTCGATGATAACCTACCCGTCGCGCGCCTGCAGTACCAGGATCATCGCCGTCTCTCGGATCAGGCTCCTGTTGGGCGGTTTCTGAAAGCAACCACCCCGGTCTTTCTGTGCTCTCAGAACTTCCCTAACAGCGATTCATAAAAGCTCGCATCTTTGGCCTCACCGGCGAGTTTCTCGACAATCAGCTCTGGCGTCGACCGCGCCAGATGGTCCTTGACTGGCGAGCGGTCGACTTGGAGTTCACCGTCGACGAGCCCGGTCGCCTGGATCCCGTCGACGGCGACCGCCACCTCCGATGCCTCCCGAATCTGGTCGGCCAGATGCGAGACGAACACCGCAGTTGCCCCCTGTGTGTCGAGGGCTTCCAGAATGCCGGCGATGATCTTCGCGCTCGCGCCGGGTTCGGTGATCGACTCCAGCTCGTCTACGAGCACGAGTCGTCCCTCCGCACCCGAAACCAGCTCGCCGAACTCCCGAAGAGTGCTTTCGAACGCGCCGGCGTCGAGGGTGCCCTGTGATTTGGCGTAGTAGTGCAACTCGGTAAACCGCTGGAGGCGCGCTGACCTGGCGGGCACCGGCAGCCCCATCTGAGCCAGAATGATCGTCAGCCCGGCCAGATCGAGCAGCGACGTCTTGCCGCCGGAGTTAACGCCCGAAAGTAGGGTGACGCCCTCGACGCTGTAATCAACTGGCTCGACCTCGGCGAACTCGACATCCAACAGGGGCGACCGCCCACCCTCGATTTCGAACCCTCTCTCGCAGAACATCGGTTGGACACAGTCGAAATCGGTGGCGAATCTGGCGATTGCCAGCTCAACGTCGAGTTCCAGGGCGTTGCGAACCAGTTGATCGACAGCCTCCCGCAGATCGGCCAGATCGGCCGCCAGATCAGTCTTCAGTTGGGCTGCCCGGCGGTCTCGTGTGGCGGTGAGCTCTGTTCTAAGCCGCGAAACGGCGTCATCTCGGCGCGAGATCGGGAACGTCGGCTCACCACCGAAAACTCGGTCGGCAAGCTCGGCCTCCTCGGGTGCGAGCGCGAGGCTCTCTTGTAGGTGGGTTTGGGCTTTCTCGACGGCGGTCTCGAAATCCTCGTCGAGCTCCCGTGCCAAAAGCGAGTCGACGCGCGCGCCCTGCTCGACCAGCGACAGGAAGTCTTGTCCTTCGATGGTAACGTTGCGTTTTTTGATCGCCTCGCGGAGGTGGTCGTTGGCGACCGATTCGGCCGTCCCCACGGCGGCGTCCAGATCGTCAACCGCGATTTCGAGCCGCCGGAGCTCATCGTCGCCGACGATCGTACCGTCGTCGTCGACCCTCGAGAGGCCGTCCTCCAGACGGTCGAGCTCGCAGGGTGGTTCGATATCGGCAAGCCGGTGGACCTCGCAGGCTGCCAGAATCACCGCGCGGTTGGTGGCGAAAAACGAAAGCAGGCGTTCGGGGACGACGATCTCGGGCTCCGAAAGCGCGTCCGGCCGAACTCGGACGTCCCCCGAGACATCGATGCCCGCAAACGATTCGTCGAGCACGAACACGGTTGAATACGAGCGGGCCAGCTCGTCGATATCACGGGCGTCCTCGACGGTTTCGGCCGACACCTCCGGAATGCGGTTTCGAGCCTTGGCGTACTGCTCGGCGTCGGCGGTCGCCAGACACCGATCCCGAACCCGGAGTCCCTCGGGTTCCGAAAGCGGTTCGACTCCGCCGAGTGCGTCGGTGACCGCAGGGTCGATTTCGTGTGCGAGCGCGCGGTCGACCAGCTCTCGGACCTCCTCAATACGGGACTGTCGCGCGCTGGGATAGATCGTCTCCAGTCGCTTTTTTCCATAGGTCGTGACTGCACGCTCTTGGAGTAGTGACAGCGCGTCGTCGTACAGTGATTTGGCGCGATCAGTTGCCAGAAAGCCGCCGGGGTCGTCGTGTCGACGCTGGATTGCCCCGCGGGCGATGGCGGCGGCCCGTCCCTCGGAGATGCCGGGAGCCTCGGTGAGTCGGAGCACGTCGCCGGCTTCGAGGGCGGCTTCGGGGTCGTCGAGTTCGGCCAGCGACGCGGCGGTTTTCTCGCCGACGCCCGGAATCGATTCGAACTCCATCGGCTGAGCGTCTCTCTGGCAATACCAAAAGGTTGCGGGTCACACAAAGGGAGAGTGACGCCCGCCCCACGGGCGTCGCAGCACGCCGAGATGGGCAGCGACTGGTGGTCAAACAGTGTCGGTCCAGGAGCCGGCTGGTCCAGACGGTCGGTTGTTGGCTGTCTGTCACTACCCGGCTGTGAAAACGCAACCCGATACTATCACTGTTGTGGCCAGCTACCGAACAAGTTGCTGAACAGAGTGTTTTTGATGCTCCACAGCCAGATGTGGGTATGACTCCGACAGCGAAAGCCGACGCCCTCCGGGCGGATCTGGCCGCCGAAGACGGCGTGCTCGTGGCGTTTTCTGGTGGCGTCGATTCGGCGGTCGTCGCTGCCCTCGCCCATGAGGCCCTGGGCGACCGGGCAGTCGCCTGTACAGCGAAAAGCGAGACGCTACCGGCGGCCGAACTCGACGCAGCCAAACGCGTTGCCCGTGAAATCGGGGTTCGCCACGAACTCGTCGAGTTTTCCGAGTTGGATAATCCCGACTTCGTCGAGAACGACGGCGATCGCTGTTATCACTGCCGGACGATGCGGCTCGATACAATGTATGACACCGCCCGCCAACTCGACATCGAGACCGTCTGCGACGGCACCAACGCCTCCGATCCGGGTGAGGGCCACCGTCCAGGGCTGCAGGCCGTCGAGGAGCTGTCGGTTCGCTCGCCGCTGTTGGACCACGGAATTACCAAAGAGGAGGTCCGAGCCATTGCCGAAGACCGCGGCCTGTCGGTGGCAGACAAACCTTCGATGGCGTGTCTCTCCTCGCGGATTCCGACCGGCCTGGAAGTCACGGCGGCGAAACTCAGCCGTGTCGAAACGGCCGAACGCCTCCTCCGGGAGTGGGGCTTCGAGCAGTTCCGCGTCCGGGATCACGATGGGCTGGCTCGCATCGAGGTCGCCCCCGAGGAGCTCGACGACGCCCTCGATCCGGCGTTCGTCGAGGCCGCCCGCCGACATCTCTCGGATCTCGGCTTTGATCACGTCACGCTCGACCTGCATGGCTATCGCACGGGCAGCGTGAGTCCGGGCGAGCGTCCCGATTCGACCGACAGCCCGCGACAGTATCCGACGGAGTAGCCATAGGGTACCACAGAGCGGTTTGCGACGCTCTCAGGGGAGCCGCCTTGCCGGTGATCTGCTGTTCTGTGGTTCCTCTCGCCAGCCATCGTTTTCCGTACTGTTTTAGCGACAAATACTCGGCTGAACTGTACATACGTCGAGGGTTCCCCGCCAGTAGGAGGCTATTAGTCGATGCCCGCCGACTCTCCGGTATGAGCACCGACGCCGATATCCTCTCGACAGACGCCCCGCTGGACCTCCGGCTTTCCGAGTCGGAGCTGGAAGCAACCCGTGATCACCTCGTATCGTTCATCCAAGAGACCGTCGACGACGCCGGCGCGGAGGGTGCAACCCTCGGTATCTCAGGCGGAATCGATTCGACGACGACCGCCCACCTCGCCGTCGAGGCACTCGGCACCGATGGCCTCCACGGGCTGGTGATGCCCAGCGAGGTCAACGACCCCGAGATCATGAGCGATGCCGAACACGTCGCCGAGGAGCTCGGCATCGAGTACGACGTGATCGAGATCCAGCCCATCGCCGAACAGTTCTTCGAGGCGGTCCCCGAGGCTGCCGAAAGCCAGATGGCAACCGGCAACGTCTACGTCCGGACGCGTGCGGTCCTCAACTACTTCGTTGCCAACGCCGAAAACCGGGTCGTGCTGGGGACGGGCAACCGCGCCGAAGCGATGACTGGCTACTTTACGAAGTACGGCGACCAGGCGGTCGACTGCAACCCGATCGGCGGCCTATATAAACAGCAGGTCCGCCAGCTGGCAGCGTATCTGGGTATCGATCACGATCTGGTGATGCAGACGCCCACTGCGGGGATGTGGAGCGGCCAGACTGACGAGGAAGAAATGGGTCTTGGCTACGATCAGCTGGATGCGATTCTGGCGTTGCATATCGACGGCCCGCTCTCGACGGCCGCCACGGTGCGGCAACTGGATGGGATTGACCGTACAGACATCGAGCGCGTCAAGCAACTGGTGGCGACCAGCGAGCACAAACGATCGATGCCGCCGGCCCCCGAACCGCTCGACCTGTAGTTCGATTGGGCTGCGAGTCGTCGTCGGTTTCCAAAGGTCTTTGTCCGCGCCGATCCTATCAGTAATCGATGGATACCGCCGCGCGGGCTCGGGCAGCATCACAGGAGGTGGTCGGCGATATCGAGCCCCAAAAGCTCCGCGAGGTGCTGTTCGAGCGGCTCGACGGTGCGTCGATGGTTCCCGGTGTGCTCGTGCTTGTGACCGCCCAGGCAAGCAGGCCAGCGGTCGATCTCGATGACCTCGACAGACGGGCTGCGGGCGTCCAACTCATTTATGAAGGCCTGCGGCTCACCCGAACAATCGCCCACGACGAGCCGTGGAACACCACTGATGCCGACATGATCGACGCCGACGTCGACATTCTGGCTGCCGACGTGTTCGTCTCTCGCGGCTTTTATCTGCTGGCGCGAACCGAGGTTTCGGCGGCCGCCGTCGAGACCGTCCAGTCGTTCGGCCGCGATCAGACGCTGGGGCGACGCGTCGAGAGCGATACCGTCTCGCTGGACCGCAACCTAGAGGCCGACATCTTCGCGCTGGCGGTCAGAACCGGACTCACTGCCGTCGATGCCGACCCCTCCGAAGAGCTGCTGTCGTTTGCAGCCGATCTCGCCCGCAGCGAGGGCCGCGAGCTCTCGACGGCCGACAGCGTGCTGTCGGAGCCGACGGTGAGCCGGCTGTCGGAGCTATCGGGTGGTTCCAACGAGCGTGTTTTCTCCTCGGCGAGCGACGGCTAGCAAACCGCCTGCCGGATGTCGAATCGAAACGCGTAAAAGCATATCCGGCCAACGGTTGAATGCGTGCCTGGGTAGCTTAGCCTGGTAAAGCGCGTCCTTGGTAAGGACGAGAGCCCGGATTCGAATTCCGGCCTAGGCTTGTTCGTGGTTTCGCCGTCGAGAGACACTGTTTTCCTCTCGTTCCGAGTCGAGAGCGCGATTCCGGTACGAGTAGATACCTCCGAGTTGGTTCAGCAATCGATCTCGACGGCGAACTGTTGCACTCGGAGACTGACACGCTAAAAACGTCGTATGGGACCGCCGAGAGTCGAACTCAGGTCCTACGGACCCCATCCGCAGAGGATACCACTACCCCACGGTCCCGCACTCCGAGAAACGCGAGTGAGTTGTTTAAGCCCTTCGTTTCGCCAAGGCCGCCGGAGTCAGGCGATTCTACAACTCAGATCACGCATCCCTGACCTCACAGAGCGTCTCGTGGACGCCGATCACCATTGAGGGGACGACGAGCATAAACAGGTGTTCCTCCAGCGGGATGCCTGCGATCTCGACGCCCGTTCGAAGCGGAATCTCGAACACACCCACTTCCAGGGTATAACGATCCCACAGATAGCCCAGCGGATACAACACCGCGATTGTTCGCAGCGCGCGCCGCTCGGCACCGCTGCGGCGGACCAACAGTGCGGCGAGGAGTCCCCAGAACAGTTCGGTTGCGAGGTAGGTGTAGCGACCAAGCACGGATATGTCTGCCATACAGCTATCGCTCGACACAGGCGCAATAAAAAAACCGGGGCTCAACACTTGTCTTTCGGACACTCTGTCCAGAGCTCGGAGTCGAATATCAGTTTTGTCGGCACCGAGGACCCCGAGCCAGTATCCGGCCGTTCCGAGTCGGGTTGGTCGTCGGTTTGCATAACATGATTATTAATGATGGATGGCTATAACTCTTGTCCCGGCTGTCGAGTACAGCGTTCGCTCACGGAATGTGCGTATCTGTGGGATTCTCTCCGGACGATTAGCTGGAATCGCCCTTCCGTTTGACGAACTCGAAGCCGCCGTCTTCGGTGTCGGCCTCGCCCGTATCGAGTTCGTCGCTGTCGCTTTCGAGCGGTCGGGTGTCGCCGTCGAGGTTGTCCGGGTCGGCGTCGGCGGCCGATTCGGCGATTTTTTCGGCGTTTTTGAGATCGCTCACACCGCCGGTGCCCAGCACCTGCTCGGACTCGTCGTCGTCCGGGGCCGACAGAATCAGCGAGTCGGCGATCTTTTGATAGGCTTTCGCGGCCGGGCTCTCGGGATCGTACGTCGAGACCGGCTGGCTCATATCCTGAGCCTCGGCGACGGTGGGGTCCTCTGGCACCGAACCGATGAGGTCCGCGCCGAGGAAACTGGCCAGTCGCTCTGGTGGCGGAGCCTTCCCCGACCCCGAGCGGACGAAGACAACGCCGCCGACGGTGCCGTTGACACGGTCGGCCAGCTCGATCGTCTTTTTCGCATCCCGGATCGAGGCCACCCGCGGCGTCGAGACGATAATCACCTCATCCGAAAGCCGGAGCGGATAGATCGTCTCCGGAGAGACGCCGGCGGCGGTATCGAGAATCACCCAGTCGTAGGCCGGCCGGAGGCTCCGAACCACGGGAGCAAGCGCGGCAACGTTGATCGCGTTGAAATCCGCGAGCTCAGTTCCGGCCGGCAGCACGTGGAACCGTTCGCCGACCGCATACAGCGCGTCGGTGGTGGTGACGGTGCCGGAGAGCACGTCGTGGAGGGTCCGATCCGGCTCGAACTGCAAAAAGTCGACGACGTTGGCCATCGCCAGATCCATCTCGACGATCGCAACCGTCTGGCCGGCACCCGCAAGCGCGACACCGAGATTGACGGCGGTTGTTGTTTTTCCGACGCCACCCTTCGCGCCGGCGACTGCGAGGACACGCCCGTCTGCCATACCATCCGGTCGTGACGACAGCGATATAAATCCACGTTTGTGAGAATCACCGCTGAGAACAGTCTACAGATACGCCGCGTCCCACTGGGTCGGTTTGCGCTCGTTCTCACACGCTTGGCAAACGAGTCGACCCATTGTATCCATGCTGACGGCCGTGCTCTGGCAGTTCTCACAGTAAAACCCGTACCGATCATCGCAGTTGCTGTCCGTGTACACCGGGTAAAAGACCCCCGCCGACCCCCGCTGGTGGCTGTCAGTATCTACGTACAGCTGTCTGTCGCCTTCGATAGACACGAAACCACCAGCGAACACTGCGGGATCGATCTCGGTCGACTCGGTTGTTCGTGACGGGAAATCCATGCAATTGTGTACCATTACCATACACTAAAAACTAGGCAATCTCCGCTTTTGGTGAACACATGGTCTCTATCTCTCCAAACACCTTCCCAAACGTTAAATCAAAATCGCAAGCCACCCGTCCGTCTCGACTGCGTGTACTGGTTGCTACTCGTCGTCCAGCGCATCGCGGCCGGGCGAGGCGTCGTCGACGCGGTCGGAGACGACTTTCACCGAGACGAGCAACACGCCGAGAACCAGGCCAATCGTCAGCGCGCCGTAGGCTCCCAGGCCAACCGGGGTTGCCGGGAACTCGACGAGAAACAGAAACCGCGGCGCGTTGATCTCGCCGACGACAGTGGCCGCCAGATAGCCAGCAACGCCACTGAAGGCGACGATGATGCAGTACAGTCCGATGACGACGCGCTGGCCACTCAGTCCGGAAGACACACCTCAACAGTGTGGCGGCACTGAATTAGTGGTTTCGACCGTCGACCGACGCTGTTTTGCTGACCTGCCGCCAACCAGAGGTATGGAGGACAGAGACCTGCTCGGAATCGTACTGGCCGGTATCGCCCTCATGATGTTTGTCACGGGGATCGTTCTGGTGATGTGACGGTCGACCACCGGCGTGGCTTTTCACTCGATTATTCAAAAAGACAGCAGACTGTAAAACAAGACCCATTGATGTGTTCGTGGGGCGTCAGTTCAGACGGGTAGTGCGAATCGGACCACCCCCAGTCCGGCGTCGTAGCCCCCCTACCCGGTTTTCTTCGACTGCGTTTCGGCCGATAGTCGACTCAAAAAGCGGAGATCGTCCCGACACGGCTCAGTTACCGATACAAAACGTGTGTTGGCGAGTCGGCGTCCGGTCTACTCGTCGGCCGCGTCGGCGTCGGCAGCCGCGTCCGTCGAGGGCTGGCCGCCATCGGTTGCGACATCCTCGGCTTCTTCGCCGCCGTCAGTTGCCAGCTGGGTTTCGAGTCGCCGCTCGAACCACTGCCACTCGACGGTGTTGACGCCGTCCTTTTCGAGGTCCCACGGATCGCCGCTCTCGACGCGTTTGCCCTCGAACCAGGAGGTAACCATGTTCCAGAGCCAGATGAGTTGGCCGACGAAGATGATCAGCGCGCCAACGGTGGCGATCTGATTGAGCGTGAGGTACTGCGGCAGGTAGGAGGCGTACCGTCGTGGCATACCGCCGTAGCCCAGCAGGATCATCGCGAAAAAGGTGATGTTGGTCCCGATCATCGACAGCCAGAAGTGGGCCTTCCCGAGGCTGGCCTGATACATCCGCCCGGTAACGAGCGGGAACCAGTAGTAGATGCCCGCAAAGCCGGCGAACGCGATCGCCCCCATCACGATGTAGTGGAAGTGACCGACCACGTAGTAGGTGTCGTGTAACACGAGATTGACCGGAATCGACGCGAGGAAGACGCCTGTCACACCGCCAATAATGAAGTTGGAAACGAAGCCGATACAGAACAACATCGGCGTTGTCAGGCGAATATGGCCGTTCCACAGCGTCGTAATCCAGTTAAACGTCTTCACTGCGGAGGGGATCGCAATCGCCAGCGAAACCGCCATAAAGGAGGCCCGGAGGCGTGGGTCGATCCCTGTGGCGAACATGTGGTGGGCCCAGACACCGAACGACAGCACACCGATCGCGAGCGTCGAGTAAACGACGAACTTGAAGCCGAACAGCTGTCGGCCCGCAAACCGCGGCAGGACGTAGGAGACGATCCCCATCATCGGCAACACGAGAATGTAGACTTCGGGGTGGCCGAAGAACCAAAACAGGTGTTGCCACAGCAGCGAGCCACCGTCAGTCAGGAAAAAGGTCGTCCCGAAGTTCCGGTCGGCAAGCAGCATGACGAGCGCGCTGCCCAGCAGTGGGAACGCAAACAGGATCAGCCCCGACTGGGTGAGGATCGTCCACGAGAAGATGTCGAGGTTCGCCCACGTAACCTCCTCGCCACGCTGGGTGAAGATAGTCGCAATGAAGTTGATCGCCCCCATGGTGGCCGCAACACCCGAAAGGTGCAGACCGAGCAGCATCATATCTACTCCTGCACCGCCGACGGCGTCACCGCCGACGCCGGCCGAAAGCGGCGTGTACATCGTCCAGGCGGTTTGGGCGGGGCCGAACCAGCCCATCGGATAGGCGAAAAAGCCTGCCCACACCAGCAGTGCTGCCGGCGGGAGCAGCCAGAAGGCGATCGCGTTAATTCGTGGGAACGCCATATCGTCCGCGCCGATCACCAGTGGCACCAAATAGTTGGCGAACGCCGCGATAATCGGCGTCCCGAACAGGAACAGCATCGTGATGCCGTGGCTGGTCATCAGCGAGTTGTACATCTCGGCACCCATCAGGGAGTTGGTCGTGACGAGATCGATCCGCATTGCGACGACCATCAACCCACCGACGGCGAAGGCAAAGATGCCGTACAGTCCGTACAGAATACCGATATCCTTGTGGTCAACGGTTGTCAACCACCGAATGAGTCCGGCTGGTTTCTCCTCTTCGATGTAACCTGACTCCTCGACGAAAGAGCCACCACTGCCCACGGGGCTGTAGGATCGCCAGTTTTCGATCCGTGTCAGCCACGTGGCGACGGCGACGAGGAAAACCCCCATCAACACCGTCAGGACGATTTGCGCACTAATATCCATACGATGAGTCTGGTATTGCAGGGTAAAGAATGGTTCGACTATCGAACGAAGCGATGACTGCTGTGGGTTTCAGCCTCGGCTACGGCGGTCGAGCCGTCGGCCGATTCGTGGTCTGTTTGCCCTCGACAACCGGTTCGGTGTCCGACCTACAGGTTCGGTCTCGAACTAGTTGTCGTCCGCGTCGGCAGGCTCAGTCGTCTCGGTGTCGGTGTGCTCCGAAGCCGGGCTGCCGTGTTCTTCGGCTTCGATTTCGGCTTCGATTTCGTGGACCGTTTTGGCACCCTCCAGTCCTGCCTGGCCTTGTGGGTACACCGGCTTGCTTTTTTCGTCACCGGCGATTGCTTTGCCGGAGATGTATGTCAGCACTGCCAGTGCGATAAACATCGTTACCATGATCACCATCATCGGCGCGAAGCCGCGCACCCCGAACCCCCACGGCGCGTACACAGTAAACCCCACAATAAAAAAGAGGATAATCCCTAACGGAATGAAGTTGACCGTCAGATCCAGCAGGGTTTCCTTGTCGAATATTTCGCGTTCCATACCACTACGGTAGCGAAGGCGGCCCAAATAGGTTAGTGGTTTCAGCCGGGCAGCTGGTGTTTCGGGACAAACAGTTTACCAGCGATGACGGCCGCCAGCAGTAGCCCGCCGCTTGTAAGCAACCCATATCCACGCAGGGTTAGATCAACCTCGACCAGCGTATTGCCGTACAGTACGCCGCCACCGAACGCAAACAACAGTCCGGCCATCACTGCCAGCGCGCCCCACAGCTGTGCAACGTAGCCCGCCTCCTGGAGGATTCCAGCAATGCTACCAGAGAACAACAGCAGGCCACCGACCGTAAGCGGCAACACGTTGAACACGAGTCCCAACTCGGACAGTACCAATCCGAGGGCGATAAACACGGGCCACGGACTCGCCTTGCGGTACTGATCGCTGAGTCCCGGTGTCTCGTCCATACCACCGTCAACGGGACCGAGCGTAAGAAACGCTTCGAAACAGCACTCGACAACTCAGCGCAGGGCGATACCGTGTCGGCTCAGAAACGTCGAGACGGCCTTGATCTCGACGGGGCTGCCGATGATCCGGCAGGTGTCGTCTGCATCGACGATCGAAACGGTATACTCCTCGGTGAGCGTTTCGCGGAGACCATCGACCGACTGGGAGGGGAGCACGATCTGTGTGCTGTCGCGGAGACGAGCGGGGTTCGGCATACCGTGCTATAGACGTTCTGAGAATGACATATAACCGTATCGAAGTCGGTTTCGGCCGCCCGAGGACCGATCAAACCCGCCGAGTCAACAGGTTTTTCGACGCCCCTCACCCAGTGGCTCCTAATGGGACTGGAGGAGGAGATCGAATCGATCCGCGAGGAGATCGCCGAGACGCCGTACAACAAGTCGACCGAGGCCCACATCGGCCGGCTGAAGGCCAAGCTCGCGGAGA
>LKMJ01004864.1_pt1 | contig 12659 bp, 18 predicted proteins | sample 643391 | NCBI WGS metagenome assembly LKMJ01 (sample SAMN04112250, study PRJNA286221) | soda lake metagenome | biome: soda lake; feature: Kulunda Steppe; material: water; isolation source: sample PL-Br10 brine of Picturesque Lake | place: Russia: Kulunda steppe | collected 2010-07
ACAAAAATGCATGCATATGTGTTTGGGCAAGCTGAGCACACATCCAGCCAACTATTGTGTGCGGGCAAGCTGAGCACACATCCAGCCAACTATTGTGTGCGGGCAAGCTGAGCACACATCCAGCCAACGCTGGATGGCTAACCATACAAAGATACACGCGGGCAAGCTGAGCACGCACCTATAAAATAATGCATGCATATGCGTGCGGGCAAGCTGCGGACCCTCCCACCCACCCATACAAAAATGCATGCATGCGTGCAGGCAAGCTGCACGCACCCATAGAAACATGCATGCATATGTGTGCGGGCAAGCTGACCACGCACCCACCCACCCATACAAACATTCCTCAAGCACAAGCACTAGGACCCTTAAAAAACGCCCTCCTCTGCCTGTGGCACCTTGTTGGCCTACCCTCTCCTGCTCAACAAGTAGCCCTGTGCCACCGTCAGCACAAACTCACAAAAGTAGCCTTGTGCCACCGTCAGCACAAACTCACATGTACACGCACGCACACACACACATATATACACACGCGTGCACATACGCCCATCTATACAGATACACATGAAACATGCTGCCAGCAAATCATGTTTGCAAGCACCCTGCTGTGCCTCCACCCGGCCCGACCCAGGCCCCCCCACCTGCCGCGCTGCACTCCATTAGGGACCTACCTCCATCCGCCTCCTCCTCCCTCCCCACGAGCTCATTTCCCACTGCCCTCAAGCTGTGCAATCCACCCTCCTCCCTCCTGTCCGCCCGCTCCTCATCTCTGCCTGCTCCCTGCTGCTCTTCCTGCTGTGGCTGCAGCTGCAGTTGCTGCTGCTGGGCAGAGGATGGCGCTGGCCTTGCTCCAGCCCTCCTGCGCCCTTCCCGTATGGTGGCCGGCACGCTGCCGCGCATTGCCTCCTGTCGTGCAACCAAGTGAGGGAGCTGTTGTGTCACATTTTTGAGCTGAGGCAGCGAGTGTGGGATGCTCATTTTGAGCACATCTACGTGAAGCAGGCTCCAGCATGGGCGCTAGTCGGCAAACCACACTGCCAAAAGTCAACCAGAGTCTGCGCCAACCAGATAGTTAGCCTAACTGTGCACTGAAGCACCAACAGAAGATGGCAGTGCGCACTGAAGCACCAATTGACTGGAAGCGTGCATTGAGGTGCCAACCTGTGATATGGGAAGCTTTCACTTAAGCGCCCACTGACGACAGGGAGCATGCATTGAGGCGCTGACAGATGGCGGGCAGCATGCATATGCAATGAGGCGCTGAACAAGGAAACTGGCAGTGCATGCAGGGATGGTCCAATGTGCCTGGTATGGGCACGCATCACCAGTCTGCGCTGCCTGGTGCAACAAGGTGCGCTGCCTGGTGCCTGGTGCAACAAGGTGCGCTGCCTGGTGCAACAAGGTGCAAGCAGGCCCTGCTTGCGCAGTCTCTTGCGCAGTTTCTGTGGCAGAGAGCGCATGCAGGCCCTGCTTGCAGTCTCCATGGTAGTCTCTTGCGCATTCTCTGCAGCAGAGAGCGTATGCACGCCCTGCTTGCACATTCTCTGCGTCAGAGAGCGCATGCAGGCTCTGCTTGCGCAGCCTCTTGCACATTCTCTGCGGCAGGGAGCGCATGCAGGCCCTGCTTGCGCAGTCTCTGGGGCAGGGAGCGCATGCAGGCCCTGCTTGCGCAGTCTCTGGGGCAGAGAGCTTCTGCCACACCTGTGCAGCATGAAGATGCCTGGCAAAGCAGAACACAAACTTGAATGCATCTGTGAACATGTGCACACTGGCTTACCGTATTCACACGCGTGCACAAGCACGCACACGCACACGCGCATGAAGTAGCACATGCAAACAGACACACCCATGTGTGCACCTGCCGGCACACACGCTTCTGCAGCAAAGAGGCAGAACGTAGCTACCAGCAAACATGGGCAACCCAATGCTGCATATACCCTACCTTGCGTCTGTCACGGATGACTTTGCGCCTCTCTGCATCCCTCTGTCGCTCCTCTTGCTGCTCACGGAGCCGCTTCTCTAGCTGCAGCAGCAGGCATGCACAGCAGGCAGGCATGAACACAAGGCAGGCATGAACTCTAGCTGCATCAGGCATGAACGCAAGCATGCGTTTTGTACTGATGCCTTGTCAGAACCGATAGGCACATGAGCCTGGTAACAAGTGGATGTGAGTGTGAGGACATGGCTCCATGCCAAGATTTTGTGCTGGTATGTGATTGCCGCTGCCTCCACTAGAAGGCATGATGGGCCCTTCTGAGCACTAGCTACTCCCTCTGTCACTTCTGAAGCGCCTGATCTGTTTCCCTAACTTGTGCAGCAGACAAGGGCGCCCGTCATCTTATATGGGCGCGTCATCCTCTAGGCACCATCAACCACGGGCCCATCAAAGGCGCAAGATCACTCCCCCTGCTCCACCCTGCTCCACCACTTAACCCAATCAGCATATCCTCCCTGTTTGGCCGGCCCACTCTTACCATTGCGCAACCAATGCGATGCTAACACGCACACTCGCATGCACACACATACACACACCTGCTCGCGCAGGGCCGCGATCTGGGCCTCGGCCTCAGCATCTCGCCGCAACCCCCCTGGCTCCTGCGCCTGGCAGGCGGCAGCATCCTCCACTGCACCTAGCGCGGCCTGCGTGCCACACACGCGCAGAGCGTGCACGCATGGGCATGGCTACGTGTGTCTATGGACACGTGCACTGCATGACGAGGGACATGACCTCTGGAACGGCGCTTTTTCGCAGTCCTTGCATGCCGTACATATGCACCGCGCACCTTTTGATCCTGCGCTTGCGGTGGGCACACGTATCTGTCTACACGCACACACACATTCCCACACACTTCACACAAGCATACACGCACGCACAAAGCATTGGCGGCGCACGCTGCGCTTGTGAGCACACACGCGGCCACACCTTGATATGCCCCAATGCGCGGAGGGCCCGCGCGCGCTGTAGGCGCGCCCGCCACATGCACGGGTCTAGCGCCAGGCACACATCACAGTCGCGCAGCGCCCAGATGGCATCCCCCCTCCAGTCACGCCCTAGCAGCGCCTCTGCCCGGTGGCTCCACAGCTGTGCGCTCCAGGGCGCCAGGTGCAGCGCGCGTCCTGGGGGTGGGGGCCGCAGGGTCACATGTCAGCATGCCAGGCACGTGTCTGTCTTGCAAACACCCCCACTAGCGTCCCACAACGCCCCCAAAACTTCCTGCAGGGTCGCTTAGAATTGAGACCGCGATGGTGGCGGTGAGGGGCAAGGGAAAGGCTCAACGAGTGAAACCGGCAATGACACCGGTGGGAGTAGAACCAAGCGCGGCAAGACGATGGCGCACACGGGCCGGCAGCAGTCGCGAAGCATGCTGTGAGCATTTGCAGAAGCGTGCCATTCAGCAGCACAGCAGGGCATCACACGTCATAAGCTTCCTGGCTATGTGCAACGAACCGAACATGATGTCTCTGCACAGCTCCATTCCTGTCCGACATCACCACACACTGCACCACAGCCCTAAGGTGCTGTGGCCAGCAGGAGCGTGCGAAACTCTGTGGCCATGACCAAGGTAGCAACCCAGCAGTCTACCCGCAGGTGCGCACGCACGAAACACATGCACTGTGCAAGCATGCCCTGGAGCGAGTGAGTGCCGCTACACCTCCAGTTCACCTAAAGACGCCCATAGATGTCCATATGGCCATAGGCCCCTTCACATACCATAGTGCTGCATGGCAGTCAAGAAGCGTTTCTGCTCCACGGCTTGGTCGCCTGCATCCCGCTCCCAGGCTGCAGAGACCGGCAGGGGCTTGCTTCTCCCTGAGCACATGAGCAGCGCAGCAGAGATCCCTGGGGCAACAGCCCATTGCCCCAGCAGCACCTACACAGCTCCTCAAGTGGCACTGTTGTGAGTGTGGCACTGCACAGCATCACATATAGGAGGCCAGGCGGCGGCGGCGGCGGCGGCAAGCGCCCTAGCTTTGCCTTGGCCCAGAACCAAGCAGGAGCCCATGGCTGGACTTGAGGATGATGAGGTCGCAACCTTTGGATGAAGATGAGGTCGCAACCTTTGGATGAAGATGAAGTCGCAACCTTTGGATGAAGATGAAGTCGCAACCTTTGGAGGAAGATGAAGTCGTAACCTTTGGAGGAAGATGAGGTTGCAACCTTTGGAGGAAGATGAGGTTGCAACCTTTGGATGAAGATGAGGTCGCAACCTTTGGATGAAGATGAGGTCGCAACCTTTGGATGAAGATGAAGTTGCAACCTTTGGATGAAGATGAAGTCGCAACCTTTGGAGGAAGATGAGGTCGTAACCTTTGGAGGAAGATGAGGTTGCAACCTTTGGATGAAGATGAGGTTGCAACCTTTGGATGAAGATGAGGTCGCAACCTTTGGATGAAGATGAGGTCGCAACCTTTGGATGAAGATGTGGTCGCAACCTTTGGAGGAAGATGAGGTCGCAACCTTTGGATACTCTGTGCTCGCATGCAAGGGTCGCAGTTGAGCTCTGTGCAGGGTGCGCGATCATTGTGCTTTTGAACATCAAGCAAGCAAACGCATTGCACTTGCTGGTGCCGCGCACCAGTGTGGATCTTACGCAGCACTCACTGCACTTGCTGCGCACCAGTGTGGATCTTACGCAGCACCCAGTGCACTTGCTGTGCACCAGTGTGGATCTTACGCAGCACTTACTGCACTTGCTGTGCACCAGTGTGGATCTTGCGCAGCACTCACTGCACTTGCTGCGCACCAATGTGGATCTAACGCAGCACCCACTGCACTTGCGCACACCAGTGTGGATCTTACGCAGCACCCAGTGCACTTGCGTGCACCAGTGTGGATCTTACGCAGCACTCACTGCACTTGCTGTGCACCAGTGTGGATCTAACGCAGCACCCACTGCACTTGCGCGCACCAGTGTGGATCTAATGCAGCACTCGGCAGGCATCTATATGCTGTGGCAAAACTTGGGCCAAAGCAAAAATGGCAATGGCAGCGCGTGCTTGCAAATGCTTTAGGTATCTCTCTCTCTCTCTCTCACACACACACACACGCACACACACTTTAAGCGGTGCAAGAGCTGTATACAGGTGCTGCTGCAGTCACCGCAGGCATGAGGGTTATGACAACCATGGTGTTGACACTTTTTGTCATGTACTCAGTCAGAATAAGAGGTCCTGTGCAGTAAAATGTGCTGCCGCTCATAGCCATATAATTGTCTGTGCCATGCTTCGCGTCCACGCCACTTCTAAACATCATTATCAAATTACAAGAAATGCAATCTGTGCTGCGTATGCCATGAGGTCAGACACCCCAGCTCCAGCACCTGCTTGATCAGGGAACTGCTGCAGTATGGTCGGCGGTAGCATGGACACAGCCTTCCATCCAGAGCCAGCACCTGCACACAAGTGCACGCTAGCACGCTCTCATGCATTGCTTGCTGTCCTCAACTCCTAATCCCGAGCCAGCACCTGCGCAAGTTCGTGCGTGCATCTACAATATCCCCACTTCTCACAGAAAGGCACACACACGCGCATTACAGCAAGGAACATCCATCGTCTCACAAAATTTCCCACAAAGCTCTGGAAGCACACGTCCACACACAGCTTGACAGCCCCCCCCTTCACGCGGCATCTGTTCCCCATGATGAGTGCTGCAAACGTACAGCCTGCCCAGTCTCCAGGCTTCCCATGGTGGACCAACCACAAGCGCCACCCCGCCACTCATCACCTGCTGCATGTAGTGCTGAGACTGCAAGTATGAGCTGTGTTGTGCTGCTGCAGCAGCTGCTGCTTACTTTGGACAGTGCATCAATCCACAGTGCGAGCATGACTTGCTCCTGCTGCTGCTGCTGCTTTCCTTGGACAGTGCATTGATCCACAGTGCAAGCATGACCTGCTTTTACTGCTGCTGCTGCTGCTGCTGTTGCTGCTTGCTCTGGACAGTGCATCAATCCACAGAGCGAGCATGACCTGCTCTTGCTGCTGCTGCTGCTGCTTACTTTGGACAGTGCATCAATTTACAGTTAGAGCATAACCTGCTCCTCCTGCTGCTGCTGCTGCTGCTGCTGCTGCTGCTGCTTACTTTGGACAGTGCATCAATCCACAGCGCAACCACGACCTGCTCTTGCTGCTACTTTTACTGCTGCTGCTGCTGCTGCTGTTGTCACACACTCGGTGCATAATCCCCGCACCTCTCAAGCGTGCCTCGTTTTCACTGTGCTCATACGCTCACCTGACACGTTTTCACTGCTCATACGCTCACCTGACTTGTTTTCACTGCTCATACGCTCACCTGACACGTGCGGCTTGACTTTGCTGGGCACGGGATACACAGCTGATGTGCAGCCTGAGGAGGTTGTATCAAACATGTAGGCGTGGTCACCATTGTAGGCTGCCACCAGGCGGTCGCCCTTTTGAGAGAAGTGCACGTACGTGGTGTGCGCCGCAGCTGCAGGGCCGCCTGCAGAGGAAGAATTGGTATGCCCAAAATTTTCACCATGACCCTGCACCCTGGCTATGTGATAGGTGCATGCCCGATGGAGCCAAGGGTGTGTTGCCTTTACTTGCAGTGCCCATCAAGGGAGGGCAGGGTCAGTGACAAGGGCCATCGGCAGTGGGGGCTGCTGTGGCCCTCTGGCGTGTTAAAGCAGCGGCCGGTGGCCAACCGCATCATTCCCTCACCATGCATCTAGCCTGCCTGCAGCAAGGCTTTGGGCACTGCAGGCAAGTGCCCGCCAAGCTGATGCCGCCCACGCCCGCCCACTCCTGCTGCTGCCTCTGTGCACCATCTGAAAAGTGGGCGGCTTGGATGGGGCCAAAGATAGGCTATAGATCAAAATGTAGGTAGGTAAATGCAGGTAGAGAAATGGCCTTCCTACGTCCTGTTCGAGCAAGTTGTTTTGACCCGGCAGCCAAGGTGCCTGTGCATGCCCGAGGCTACCCCAAGCCCTCTTGGCAATGTGCAACTACAAAACACAGTTGCACAGCACAAGTGCAACTTGCACAGTGCAAGTGCAAATACGCACATGACACGCACACTTGTACACACACACATTGCATACACCCACCCACACACCCACAGCAGTTGTGCGCACGCATGCACACCCCCATGCCCTACACGCACTGCACACACAGCCTTGTGTGCATAACACATAGGGGCATGGCGCGCCCGTTTCGACTGAGCCAGCACCCAATCAGCACCATGCAGCGCGCCTCACCAAGTGCCAAATGCGCCGGCGCCAGCTGCATCAGGGGCAGCGTGCCCTCTGGGCCGACACTGTCGGGCGACACCAGGGACAACTTGCGGCGGTCATACAAGCGCACGAAGGGGTCGCCGCAGGCCAGGGCCAGCAAGTTGGGGTGGGCCTGGCAGGTGGGAGGTGGAAGTGGTGCATGCATGTGGCAATGGGATCTGCTGATGGGCAGATAAGGGTATTGCAGCCAGGCAGGGGTGGGGTCTCTGCTTTTTGGCGCATGTGAGTGGCGCAGGAGGTGGGAGCAGCACTCTTAAGAGGGCTGAAGCCAAGCAGTTGCGAGTGGCAGGTAGGGTTGGGATCTGTCAGAGGTGGAACGAAGCACGCACGTGGGGTGGAACATGTCTGGAAGATTGCCTTGTAATTTCCTCTAGCGGCCATTTATTGAATGAATGCATCACACGCTGGAATGAACAAATAATATCTGTGAAATAGCGTGAGGCAGGACTAATCCTTTCAGAGCCTGACGCAAATTCTTATAACATTGGGCAAGTTCGACCAGGTTTTTAAGGGGAAAATCGGAGCAGGGGGGCAAGGGGGCACCACTACTAAGCCACTCTTAAGCAAGGGCAAACTGCCAAGTTGTCAATTCCAAGATGGCATACCCCTACAGGATCAAAATGGCTTGATTGATGTCTGCGTATGTGTCTTTGTGTGGGTGTCTTTGTGCGCGCGCGCGTGTGTGTGTGCGCGCATGTGTGTGCGCACGAATGCGTGCACGCGTGTGTGCTTACACACAGATGTGTGTTGGGCTGTGAAGGCTTAGATGAATTTATGGGGGTCATTCATGGTGGGGCTTTCACCCTTTGTAAAGTTCACACTACCCTTGCGGTTTGCATTAGCTTGTCCTTCTGTGTGGGCAGGGCAGTGCCTGCTAGTTCTTCCCCATCAGAGTTCGCACAAGCACAGTATTTTGTCACCTGGCAAATGTCTAAAGCCTTCAACTCCACGGTCCCGCGGCTTTGGTTTCCATTTACTTGGATCAGCAGGTTACTGCTGCTCTCAAAGGCCTGCTGGTCAGTCCTGCACACATGTCGTGAGAGATCCATCATATCTGATCCTGGTGGACTTGACACTAATAAAAGGACCATCCTGGTCAGTCCTGCACACATGTTGTGAGAGATCCATCATCTGATTCTGGTGGACTTGACAGTATCACTTGGACCAGCAGCAGGCACAGCTGCTGCACCTTCTTGAAGCATGCCAAACGCTCAGTTAAAATGCGTTGGCTGCATTGCGGCAATGCTGAAGTTAAGAAAAATGCATTCTTTTTAACCTAGGATAAAAGCCTGCTGCGTAGGTGCACCCTTTGTAGAGCCCGTGGGTCTGTCCATGCAGGAATGAATGACCATGTCATCCGTTGAGCACCAAAAGAACCTTGTGCAGCAAGAAGCTTGCACAATTCTGGATTATGAATTGGAAATTCCCGTGTTTGCTCTTGCTTTGTGTGCCTAGATGTGTGAGCGCATAAATACACGCGCCTGTGAGCATTTTGCAAATGGAGGTCGCATGGTAAGCTAGCCACTGGGTATGGTAAGCTACCACTGGTAGTACCAGTAATTAAATTGGATATTTATCAATGATTATAGAAATTAAGGGCAAAAAAGAGAAAAAGAGGCTGCCTGCACAGCTGTGAGGGCCATCTTGAGGAATTGTAGTCAATCAGATGACAGGTATGAGCCTAGGGCTTGTAAACTAGCATGCCCTCGGAAAGGTAGTGGAGTATTACCTGAAGTCAGGTCCATGTTCTGTATTGTAGCATCCTGTTGTTAGGTTCTCTGCCATACTAAGCTTGCATGCAGCGTGCCGTGCCTTGAATGCTGCTGGATCTGAATTAAGATGCTTTTCTTATGTGCATGCAAACAGACATGCATAGTAGTAAACAAACAACTGCGGACCTGCATCTTGTGTCAAACTGACGTACAGTGCCGTCCTCGCTGGCTGACCAGAAGTTGTGGGGATTCATGGGCTCAACCTCCACGTCCTACATACACAGACCCAGAGTCTCCAAGCCATTTAGCTTTGCCGCTTATGCACGGCACACAATGTCTAGAAGGTCTGGAGGCCTCACAAATGGCTCTGCTAAGAGCATACTGCAGCAGCAGCAGCAGCAGCAGTGGCAGCAGGCCCACCAACTTCACACCTTTTTGAGGTATTCAGAGCATATATATGAAGTAGGGAGTACCACCTTTTGCCCACGTGTGCAAGACACCCAGCTGCTTACCTTGACGCGGCTGCTGTGGGGTGTAAATGCTGTGGTGCGAGGCTGCACGGCGCGCGGCTGGCTGATGCCACCTGCGCACCACTTGCGCTGGTGAGCTTATTTCATGAACAGAATCACAGAAGCATGGCATGCGTCTGGCTGATGCCATCTGCTTGCGTATGTGCAAGCACCAGAAACAAGCGATGGCAATGGCAAGTGCAATGCCGTGCTTGTGTGTCCAGTCCTCTTACAGAGACATACCTTACCTATTGAATAGGTATATGATATGTTTACCTAAACATTTCTTATAGGCATGCACGTACTAGCGTGCATGCCTGCCTGCTCAGCACATGCAATTTTAAGCAACTTGGCAGTGCATTTTCCACAGAGCTGAATGGAACACTCCGCGGCACACACACTTCAACTTTGATCTTGAGAGCGGGCCAGGGGGACCATATGGCCTCCAGCACAGGAACGCCCCTGGCACAAAAGGGGAGCTCACAGCACTGAGGCTCAAGGGGCCAAGCAACGCAGCAGGAAGGGGAGCCAATGCACCGTCTGCCGCACACCTTTAAACTAGCCCAAGGCTCACACACAGATGCACTGCCTTGCCGCACACCAACCACCACTAGCCCAAGGCTCACGCACAGATGAACCATCTTGCCGCACACCAACCACAACTAGCCCAAGGCTCACACCGCCTCTTCAGGCACATGGCGCACAATCTTGCTGTACACTGACCAACCCCAGGCCTACCCGCAGATCCCGTGGCCTCATTAGGCATGTGGGCGCCAGAGCCGTAGGATGCAGTGAGGGCATCCGGGGGCAATTCGTGCAGCTGTACCGTGCGGTCCATGGAGCATGACACGACCTTGTACCTGCAAGTGGCATCATGGGCAGTGCGCGGCGTGTGCGCTCTGAATGAGGGTGGATGTGGGCGCCCGCGGTGTAGAAAAAGGCCATTTGAGCGCCCTTTGCTGTGTGTATGTGTACGTGCGGGTTGAAGGAAGGAGTCATGGCCTGATCTTGAAACACCAGTATGTGTGTGTGTGTGTGTGTGTGTGTGTGTGTGTGGATAGGACAAAGGAAGGCATGGCAAGAGACCTTGACACGACCGAGAGAACGCGCGGGCACACTGAATGCATGCACACATGTGAGAGCATGTACGCCTCTAGCTCCTGAAGGAATCAGGCATCCCTCCAGGCGACCTCAACATGCAGCGGCTGCTGGTTGGCGCTGCAGTGAGCACTGCCCTGGGTTTCATCCCTGGAGCAACAGCCAAAGATTTGCCAGGGCCACGACCTGCCCAAAAATCTTTACCACTACATCTATTGGCTGACAGGTCTGACACCCAATGTACCCCCATCCCCTGCCTAAAACATTATCAACAGTGCTTTCATCCAAGCCGGGATGGCGTCAGCAGTACTTCTACACCCTTGTCCAGCTCACCCGTTAGTTTGCGGTAGGATATGAGCCCCAAAAATGTTGGCCCTATGGCGCGTGGACAGCGCCACTGGGAGGCGTCGCACGTCAGGGTACTCCCAAATCAGCAACTGCAGTGAAACACCAGCAATAGCAAAGCTCAAATCAGGCAGGGCAATCAAGGAGGGGGTTGCGCAGGTGTGCATGCTGCAGCCTGATAAGGATGCTGAAGGTCACGGTGCACAAGTGAGTGAGCTGGGTGAATGGCAAAGGCTTTTGCAAGCAAAACAGAGTCACTTGCGTGGACGCGACTACAAGGGCAAGGGCATTTCTATTTTGTTTTTCTGCTTAATGGGCAAAGGGAGAAAGAGCATAGGTATGATGGATTGCATTGTAACATGCAAGTATTTGGCGCATGTACCCCTCCTGACCTTCATATCCTCTGCACTCCAGAATCTACTTCCCAGATCCCGACACATACAAAAAGGGACATCATGCAAACTTTTGTAAAGCAGTGCTGGATCCACGATCCTAAATAGCACAGGTAGATGGATCTAATACACTCATATCGTCATGACCATGTGTGGGACATCAAGAAGCTTTTCAAGCACTGCCTTCACCTATCCATGACCTACATTATTTAGGTCTAGAGCAAGTTTCTAGCCACGCTTTGTAGGTTGCCACCTGTTGCCCAACTTGAGACAAGGGAGCTTTTGTGCCCGCCAGCAATTGCACCTCCAGCCCCCCCCCATTCATAACTAGAATGTGCCTAGCAGTCCTTGGAATTAAGAGGTTGTTGGCACTTGAATTGTGTTTCAGGAGCGTTCGAGTCACCAGTGGACTCATGAAAAGGATTTTAAAAATATTAATTTGAACTCTACCTACCTCGATCCCCCATGTGCTTGCACACACATGAAGCCCGCTACTCCCCACTGATCCCTTTTCTATGGATTACAGGCATGCTCTGGCTTCATGCGGCACTCCCAACACCCCCATTTGCAGCTTGTCCATATCACGCCAAACTCTACTGTGCAGCAACGTGAGAGCTATTGTGCGCTTTGTATGCCCGGCCTATCTGCGCACAAATTGGAGGTTGGTCTAGGCAACAATGTCTTGTCTAGAGCGATAAATCCTTTGTCAGCAGCAGCTACAAACCATCCTGCAACAACCAGCTGCAAGGACCGTAAGGACATACATCCCTGGTCAGGAACAGCATCTTAATGCAACCAACCCCCAGCAGAGTGCTTGGTCTTGCCAATAAAGGCAACAGCGCTATCAAAAGGAGTCGGTACAATATCCTGATCCCTTCCCAGCAAGGACCTCAAATCAGTGACATCTATAGAAAGGAAGCAAACTGGTGGAATTTTGATAGAAATAACGAAACTGGTTGGGACAAGGTGCTAATACTAAATGTGCTCGATCGAACAACATGAAATCTGCATGCCCGCCCTTTGTAAATGGGCCTTGCATTTCACTTCAACTTGTGCTGAGCCTCTACATGATGTAGATAAATTAAACTTAGGAAAGCATTCTACAACACTCAGACAACTCCACAGCCCATTACAAGTACTGTGTGCACTAAGACAGCACAATAGCAGTTTTTCACAAGGTATGCACAGCTTTCAAAGGCTCCCATGAGATGGCCTAGATACACTGGATTTGCACTATGCGCACACTTGAATGCAGCATGCCAGCCCCCAAGGTCACCTGCTTGCGCTCAGTTCGTGATGAAGGCACAAATTGTAGGCGCACACACACACAAACACACACGCACGCACACACGC
>LKMJ01004865.1_pt1 | contig 12656 bp, 13 predicted proteins | sample 643391 | NCBI WGS metagenome assembly LKMJ01 (sample SAMN04112250, study PRJNA286221) | soda lake metagenome | biome: soda lake; feature: Kulunda Steppe; material: water; isolation source: sample PL-Br10 brine of Picturesque Lake | place: Russia: Kulunda steppe | collected 2010-07
CATCAAGAAATCCAAGGACGGTACCACCGTCCGTACAGATTTCTTCGTCTACGACCCATCCTTCTTCAGAATCATCAGAACGTTTGTTGTGTGGTGTTTGGTCCTCGTCGAACGCGTCCGCGACGCGTTCGTCGAGAATCTCTTTTGCGTTTTCTGGACGTGACGGACGCTTTGTCCGAGGAATTGCGTACGAGAGACCGAGCTTTGTGAGGAACGTTGAAAGGTAGACAGGATGGAACTCAACATCAAATTCTTCGTTGATAAGATGTTGTATTTCTTGTTTCTTCCACGGTTGGCCTTCACGGAGCAACTCCAGCAACTGCTCTTGTTGCTGCTCATTGAGCTTCGGGGGCCTGCCGCCCCCGAAGTTCGGCATGAGTAGTCCAAGACCACCCTTGTTCCATCGTCGAGCCGAGCGTGTACCGGCTGCGGAGGACCTGCCGGCAGTGTCCTCCAATGTTGCTCCTTTGTAGATTCGTTTGAGAAAGATGAGCCGCTCAGTAAGCTTTGGATCAGTAGATTCAGAGAGAAGTCGATTGAGATCATCCTCAGTTAGGTGACGGATGATCTCTTTGCGACGATCTCCAGACATACATCCACAACAGGTTCAAGCTTCATAACTTTCCCTAGGCACTATTTTATTAAGGCTCTCGGCGAATATCTCTTCGGCATTCTCAGGACTCTGGGGATCCATCGGTCGCGGTTTGGCGTAATGCATGCCTGAGACCCGAAGCATCCGGGCAAGATGCGTTGGGTGATAGCTAACGCCGAAGCTGTCTTCGATAAGCGAGAGGATCTCACGTGGCGTCCAAGGTTGACTGTTTTCAAGTACAGCGCAGATTTCTTCCCACTGTGTCGGGGTGAGCTTCAGCGGCCGCCCGCCGCCGAAGCGTGGGCGCAAGCCCTCAACACTGTCTTGATTCCAAGCGCGTGCCCAGCGACTGCTCGTCGGCTGGGAAACACCAACAGACTCACCAGCCTGTTGTTGGGTTTTACCGTCGTAGAGGTTCTTGACAAAACAGAGTTGCCGGACTAGACGCGTCTCATCCGCCTTTTGTGCCTGGTCAATCGGCCAATCTAACTCTGTATTTGAAAGGTGCTCAACAAGTTCAAACCGACGTGATTGCTCCATCAGAGCGAATACGCTGTCTGAATATTCAGCTATTGCGCTGACCACTCGTGATATCTCCGTGAGCGCAACTTCTCGTCTTCGTCTTTGAGCATCCCAAATACTGTTTCACTCATTGATCGCTGGTTGTAGACATCGTCGTCAATCCGGGCGTTATGAGCTTTCTTCAGTGAGTTCTGTTCACAGTGTTTGATGACTGGTCGTGTAGCGTTCTCAAGGCAAGCTGTTCGAAGGTCACTCCATGAGTACATCTTATCGGCCAGAAGCATCTGCAGGTCTTCCGGCGGAACGCCGGAAGACCTGCAATCCTATATGTCCATCATCGGCTTTCTTCGTCGTGAAATGTGCGTCTTTTATCGCTAGCGACTCTGGATCAACCAGCAACGTCGTCTTCATTGCGTTGAATGAGTAGCCAGCACGGTGGCGGTAGTGTGAGCTGGACTGATATCGCTGGAAACCACCTGCGTCAATTGAGCCAGTTCCCGAAAGCCCTACCTGCTCCGCGGATCAGCGGAGCAGGCAGCGCGACTCTTTCATCGGAAATTCACCGTCCCAGAGACTGAATGATGAATGATCGGGCGAAGTCTCAAGATCAAACACGTCAAGAATTCCTGGCATTTCGTCGAGATAGTCTTCGAGTCTCCGCAGTGGTTTGTTGATCTCCTCTTTGAGCAGCAAGAGGACAATCTTCGTCGAGGTATCGTACCCGCCGTCGCCGTCAGCGTCGGCAGGGTCGTATTCGTCTTCAATGTAGTCCGTAGAGAATTCGTGAATGCTCTCTGTAAGATTCCGTAACTGACCCATATCACCAGACGGCGTCTAAATCTCCTGAAATTAGCGATCAAATCCGCAGAGGGAACGGGAGTTCAACAGAGCAACTTCGCTTGAAACGGCTCATATCGAGTTCTCTCGCCAATTCAGGCCACTCAGTCGTCTTCGTGAGTAGTTTGGACGAAGCCAACTGGGATACACCGGAACCCAAACTCCACCGGAATAGAAATTATTAAATATTAAAACCCAAAAAGCAGCCGTATGGATGTCATAAAATTTGATAGCGCCGAATCGTACCAACCAGAGGAGGGATGGCAGCGCGTGTCGATGGCTGGCAGCGAGGAGTTCTCCTTCGAGTGGTTCGAGAAGCCTCCAGGACACGCGTCACCGATGCACGATCACGAAAACGAACAGGTGTGCATAGTGTTACAGGGTGAACTTACCCTTCACTCCGAAGACGGTGAATCTGTGACGCTCGAACAGTACGATTCGGCGTGGTTGGAAGCGTGGGAGAAACACTCAGTCGAGAACGAAGGGGATGAGATTGCGGTTGGACTTGATGTATTCGCACCTGGTCGCTCGTTCGATTTCTGGACCGACCGAGACTAACTGAACCGATAGAACTACTCACTATGGCCCACAAATATAACAAGAAAGTACGTGATGAGTATCTACTTAGGGGGAATCGGCAGTAAACACTGAACGTCGATAGAAATTCTGCTTCACGAAAGATTTAATTAGTCTGTCCGGTAGGTGGTAGCCGTGCAAGCGAAACGAATGACAGATATCCCGTTTTCAGGGATACGAGAGATTTTCGAAGAGTGTAATCGTCTCGAAAACGAGGGTCGGGATATCGTCCACTTCGAGATCGGCCGGCCCGACTTCGATACGCCGGCGCCGATTAAGGAAGGCGCGAAGCAGGCGATCGACGACGGTCACGTGTATTACACATCGAATTACGGTCTATTCGAACTCCGGGAAGGTATTGCCCAAAAGTTTACAACCGAAAACGGTCTGGAATATGATCCGGCCGATGAGATTGTTGTCACCTCGGGAGCGACGGAGGCCGTCTTCATCACTATTTTGGCACTGGTTGATACCGGCGACGAAGTACTCGTCCCTGACCCCCACTGGACTTACGAACCAGCGATCAATGCCGCCGGTGGCGTGACAGTTCCATACGGGCTAAACCCTGAGAATGGGTTCCAACCGGACAAAAAATCGCTTCGCGAGGCAGTGAGCGACGACACGAAACTTTTGATTCTCAACACACCACAAAATCCGACGGGCGGCGTGTTGAGCGAGGTGGGTGCGAAGACTGTCCGCGACATCGCCGTTGAGCACGATTTGATCGTCCTGTCCGACGAAATATACGAAAAGATAATTTACGACGCTACGCATCGAAGCGTTGCCGCGATGGATGGAATGTTCGAACGTACAGTGACGGTAAACGGATTTTCTAAAGCCTACTCGATGACTGGATGGCGACTCGGTTACCTAGCTGCACCGTCGGACCTGATTGATCCGATCATTAGGCTTCGCCAATACACGTCGACATGTGCATCGTCAATTTCACAATACGCGGGTGTCCACGCGCTGGAGGGTGACTTGCACGAACCCCTCGTCGATGCCTTCACCAAACGACGCGAGGTCCTCCTCGATCGGATCGACGCTGTTCCGGGGATGTCCTGCCCAAAGCCACAGGGAGCATTTTACGCCATGCCGACCATCCCAGACGGTGCAACGGACGCGGAATCATTCGTTTGGTCGCTCCTTCGTGACAAAGGTGTCGCCACGGTCCCCGGAACAGTGTTCGGATCAGCCGGCGAGGGGCGGATTAGGCTGGCGTATTCAATCTCGACCGAACGGATCAAGGAAGCGTTCGACCGAATCGAAGCCTGGGTTGAAGAACAATAATGGCATGGTCGATGCCCGGGAGGAACCGACCATCCGCGGAACTGTTCGGGCCACGCCCCCTCCATGCTTGAATCGAAATAATCCCCGAACCGTATCAAAGCACCAACGAATCTCGATGATTGATTCCGCTGATGGAATTAAAGAAGATAAAAATAATTGGGAAAAACAAGTTAGATATTCAAAAAATCTCATGGCCGGTAGATATAATTTTATATATGATTAGTAAATGTAATAGGACGATTGCCAACGCCGATGGCGTATATATCGCTTTCCTTCGTCGGAGGATTGACGATTTTTCGACGGGCGACTACGCCACACAAATTAGCAAATATCTGTCAGATTTCACTGTTCGATTAGCACGGACGCCCCTCAGCCACATCTCAAAGAACCCGTTGAGATCGACGAGCTGTAAGTGAAATCTGAATTCAAAGGCCGCGAACGTGACCAGCTGTCGCGCTCGCGTGGGCGTGGAACATACACTAATCACAAGCACCGCGGCACCGGTGACCGGCACGTGATCCCCACGAAAGCCGCTGATTAATCGACAATTAGGCTCCAGCGACTGACCGCCAACAGGAGTAGTTGACTGTCTATACCGACGTCTTTCGGGTGTATCAACCGCTTGAGAAGTACGACGCATACACCCGTGAATACGTCGTCCATGGTGACGGCGAGTACGTTGATAGGGACGTTCACGTGAACACCTACGAGAGCCATGGATCGCTGGTGCGATCCCGGCTCTCGCCGTCTCGAAGAAACAAACTCACGCCGTACCTCAGAGCGTTTCAACTCCGACGTGAGGTCTTCAGAAAACCAGGAAAAGAAGCTCTAAAAAGCATCCTCGAAGCTGTTCTATAACTTACCAACAATCTACGCCACAAGAGCGATGTACGAAATTAAAGCAGCGATCGAACCGTCACGCAACTACTACACAGTTTACCATATTTTCCCGAGCATCTTAATCTATGTAAGTAATCACCATCTCAAGTTGAATCTTTTTGAACACAATCATCTATTTGCAGTTGAAACACTCCTCCCATTTTGACCTCGCCATTTTAATACAAATTACAGAAAGTCTTTTTATTATGTACATATATATATTTATTACATGGATTTGCAAATTGGCGGTAACACAGCGCTGGTAACAGCATCATCAAGTGGACTCGGCAAAGCATCGGCGAAGGCTCTCGCCCGTGAAGGAGCAAACGTAGTGATCAACGGCCGTGATGAGGATCGACTCGCGGACGCAAAAGACGAAATTGAGGAGGTTGCAAACGGTAACGTCTTTATTCAGGCAGGAGACCTGACAAACGAAGAGGATATTGAAACGATGGTCGAGATGACGGTCGACGAGTTCGGTGGACTTGACCATCTTGTCACCAGTGCCGGTGGCCCGCCGTCGGGGCCGTTCCTCAAGACCGATGACGATGACTGGTACCAAGCCTACGACCTACTCGTGATGAGCGTCGTCCGCCTTGCCCGCAAAGCCGAACCCCATCTCACGGAGAGCGACCACGGGACCATCGTCAACATCACGTCCCGGAGCGTCAAGGAGGCAATCGATAGCCTCGTGCTGTCGAACTCGGTTCGTATGAGCGTAATCGGGCTCGAAAAGACGCTATCTCAAGAGTTCGCTCCTGAGGTCCGGGCGAACGCTGTCCTACCAGGCTCCCACGAGACCGCACGCATTGAGAGCCTCGTCGATCAGGCCGTCGAGCGTGGCGAGTACGATTCCTACGAGGAGGGGCTCTCCAACTGGGCGAGTAACCCGCTTGGGCGCATTGGAGACCCGATAGAGCTGGGTAACACCGTCGCGTTTCTCTCCTCACCGGCTTCCGGGTTCATCAATGGCGAAAGCATCCTGATCGATGGCGGTTCCACGGGGGCAAACCTGTAATTGGAACCCTGAGCAATCGCCACACCGCAATGGATTTGCTTAGCTCGAGTCCCATCCAGTATTAACATTTAGGCTCTGTAGATTCGTTACACAGCGGTAGATTTTATGGAAATCGGACGCCCTGACGAAGGTTGTAAACGGCCGCTTTGAGCACATATCTCGGTCGCGTCGCAAAGTCGTCTAGAGTGTGCCTCCGGTAGACTTAATTGAGAGGTCACAGCTCATTGCTCTTTTCGTTGATCGTTGAATCATTTCGTCAAGGAACGCTCGATAATAGTCTGTATCTGCGTACTTCACCAACCGAAACTGGAACAATGCCTCTAATCCCTCCTTCGTCCAGCGCATCCACTGGTTCTTGCACCGCCTACTGACTTCACCCATCAACCGTTCAACGGGGTTCGAGGTGCCGTGGACCTCGAACCCCTCGATAGCCTTCTCAGCAAACGTTATAATAGACGACAACCACCGCCGAAGATACCTCGAAGCCTTCTCTGATCCACCAGAACAGCTCCAGTCAATTCTGGGTGGGAGAGAACTTCGGTAAGGACGAGAGGCATCACTGAGCGGTATCTCTTGGTCTTGCTATCCAACTACGTAGTATCTATGAACTGCCCTTCAACACCTCAAAGTACCTGAAATCTATGGATTTGTTTGTTAATCCCTATATGCTTGAACGAATTAGGTCCTCTATCAAAACATTTAGGTATATTCCAAACATGAAAATATTATGGCCCGGCCGTCAGTCCTGCTGATGCACCGTGCACCGCCGGAGAACGCCGGCGGGCCCGATGCACTGAAAAGAAAAATACAGGAGGAATTACCGGAACTTGATTTTCGTTGCGCTTCCGATTACGAAGATACGCTCTCAGCGATCACTAACGTAGATATCGTGATTGAGCACCGCATGGACGAGGCCCATCTCGAGGCCGCCAACGAACTGGAATGGATACAATCGCTCAGTTCGGGGTACGACAGATTCGACCTTGAAATATTGTCGGAGCGAGAAATTACTCTGACTACGAGTTCGGGTGTACACGCCGAGCCAATCGCTCAGCACGTTCTTGGATACCTGCTAGCCTTCGAACGGGGTCTGCTCCGCGCTCGACGTCAACAGGCACGATCGGAGTGGCGGCGGTTCGCTCCATCCGAGTTGACCGACAAAACCGTCACCGTAGTCGGAATTGGCGCGATCGGAAGCCGGATTGCCGAGCGGCTAGACGCCTTTGACGTTCAGATTATCGGTATCAAGCGTAATCTGGATTCCGTGACTGACGCTGTCGACAAAGTGATACCTCCCTCGGAACTTCACGCTGCTCTTGGACAGTCAGATTACGTGATCGCCGCTTGCCCACTAACGTCAGACACGAAAGGTATGTTCGATGAGAAAGCGTTCGATTCAATGTCTCCCGAAACAGTACTGGTTAACATAGCTAGGGGAGAAGTCATTTACCAACCCGCACTGATCGAGGCACTTCAGACGGGTGAACTCGGCGGTGCGGCCCTTGACGTTGCTACAGAAGAACCACTCCCACCGGAGTCCCCGCTGTGGAACTTTGACAATGTGCTCATGACACCTCATATGGCCGGAGGTTCACCACACTACGCGAGACGGTGTGCGGCGATCTTCAGTCACAACTACGAATGTTACACCGATGGTGAGCTTGATAGGATGAAAAATCGCGTGGTCTAACCATTTTTAAATTTTTTGACTATCGAAATAATTCAAGATGTTAATTTCTGGATTTGATAAGAGACATCGCTGTTCTTCAACTGAGTGTAACATCAGGCGTAGACTCGCTAGGTTATATTCTTTGAGTGTCTATATAGATTAATCGGGCGAAAACAGCACGTTGTCGATCTCTCTGGTGAAATAAATCAATCGGCTCATGTCCCAGTAATGCGGAACGAGAAACAGGAATTTACCGTCTCAGCCCATCTGATGAGTCTCAGAGCTACGGTATTCTACCGTAATTTTACGGTAATCTGCTTAGGCGATAACGGGTGGCTTTCTGCGGGTTTGGGTTCAACGAGGACCCTGTTTGTGGCGAAGCTGATGACGACTGGGAGGCGCAATATAGCTGTCAACCGAGGTAAGGGCGTTCTGCTGCAAGGAACTCGCGGGATTCACTACCACAGAATTGTATGAGTATCTCGTCGAAGTCGAGCGTGACCGCACGCTCGGCTTCGATTCCAATCAGTTTGCTTCTATAAAACCGCTCCGGGACGAGTGTCAGAGTCGCCACCAGCGTCGTCCTCATCAGGTTCTTCGTCTCCGTCCTCGGTTTGGCCGTCATCGCCTGGTGAATTAACCGCACCGCCTTATTTACTGGGTGGTGTGTTCGGGTTTTCGTACTGCTTGAGGCTCGCCTCAGGTGCTCGATTTGCTGTTGTTGAGCAGTAATCTGACTACGATGGAATTGGTTCTCAATCTCTTTGACTACGAGATGCTGTCGGAGTAGCGAACTATCGTCGGTGCAGATCACGGAATCTGTTGCTTCCGTTGATCCGCGATTCCCCAGTGATACGGTTAGATCAGCATTGGAGAATAATCTATGAGACTGCTACGAAACCGTCTGAGGATGAGGTTGCTATCTAACTACCGTTCGGTGACGGTGGGTCGGGGAATGCGTCGACCAGCTGTTACCGATCCAGCGGAACCTCCGAATCTTGGACAACCGATAACGCAATATGTGATGCATAAAACTGGAGCGACTCTGTCTTGCTCTGCTGCTTGGCCGGACAGATTGGAATCGTTTATCGGTTCACTAGACCGCTCGAGTGTGTCGTACTCCTAAATCACCAATAATCTCTATTATCACAATGTTCATTCAGGCAGTTTTAACAGAAAAGCCTCACCATTTCCGGAAGCTGTTTGGGCTGGCAATGACTGCGCTAGCGGACGTATTACTGGCGCACCCGACTGCGGAAATCAATCCGAGTCTTACACCCACAACGTCGATAGAGAATTATACTCACGCACTGGCATCGGTGTCCGAGAACTCAACATTCAACTAATCGTATTGAATTATAAACACGCGATAATACGTTATTCAACATGATTTTTAGTCATCTTGTGAACTTAATCCACTAGTCACACTCGCTCCAGGCATGTTGATATACTGCACCATAACGACAAGGCCAAATACTGCTCCACCGATAAGATTTAGTGAGTATGTAGGCATAATGAGTAGTATTCCCATAGCAAACAAAATAGGTCTAGAAATTCTATTCAAGTGCGATAATAGGTATCCCTGAGTTGCAGCAGAGACACTAATCACACCGATAATTGCGGTGAATAATCCGACCAATGTCTGGCTCATACTTCCTATCAATATAAGTTCATTCCCATACACAAATGCGAATGGAATAATAAACCCTACAATCGCTATTCCCACCGTGGTAGGAGCGGTCCGCCATGGATCAGATTCTGCGATCGCACTTGCTGCAAAAATCGTCAGCATAATTGGCGGTGTAACGGTGCTAAATATCGCAAAATAAAATATGAACATATGTGCAGCGAGGGTTTCAATACCCAACTGAGTAAGAGCTGGTGCTCCTAAAGCGGCGACAACAACGTAAGCAGCTGTTGTCGGCAAACCCATCCCTAAAATGATGCAGGTTACCATAGTAATAATTAGAGCTAGTATTAAAATTCCCCCAGACAGTGCAGAAACAATCGACGCAAATGCTAGTCCAATTCCTGTTTGAGTAACAACTCCGACTACAATCCCTGCCGTCGCACAAGCTGCAGCAACTATCAGTGTCATCTGGATACCCCTATCTAAAGCTCGAATCGTAGTCTCAACTCCAATCAGGACATTGGATTGGAACTTTTGGATATCTCCTTCCTTGACAGCACTGAGAGTAGAGATGACGCCTGAAAGAGGGATCGCTACAATTCCAGTAGCAACTATTGCTACAAACCCAGCTAAGATTGGAGTATAACCCACTACCAATAAGTACACCAAAACTACTAATGGAAGCAAATACAAGAAATCGTTTTTCAACATATCCTTTGAATTAGGTAGATCTGCTGTTTCTCTTCCTTCCAGACCTTTCCTTTTTGCTCTGAAATGTACTGACAAAAACACACAGAAAAAGTATAATAAAGCTGGAATGGTTGCGGCGAAAATGATCTCCAGGTAGGGGATTCCCGTCCAGACAGCCATAATAAAGGCTCCAGCTCCCATAATCGGTGGGAGTATCTGCCCTCCAGCAGAGGCAGCTGATTCGACAGCTGCCGCGTATCGTTTCCCAAAACCTGTACGTTTCATTAGGGGAATAGTGAAAGCTCCTGTCGTAGCTGTATTTGCTACAGAGGCGCCACTTAGTGTTCCCATGATAGCACTCGCAAACACCGATGTTTTTGCTGGACCTCCAGTCATTTTGCCCGTAAACCCATATGTGAGATCTATCAGCCAATTCCCAATCCCAGTTTCTTCTAGGAAAGCTCCAAATATTATGAATAAAACTACGTATGTGGCGCTAACTCCTAGTGGAATTCCGAATATACTTTCTGTTGTCATATACTGATGTGATATAATTCTTTCAAGAGAATATCCACCATGAGCCAGTAAACCAGGCATTAGTTGACCAACATATGCATACAAAAGAAAACCAAGAGATATAATCGGGAGAATGATTCCAGCGATTCTTCGTGTCATTTCTAACACAACGAATATCATTACTACACCAAATATAATATCGAGATTGGTAGGACTTGCAGTTCGTTCTAGAAATCGACCAAATTCAACACCATACACAACATATAGTCCAGATGTCATTGTTAAAATAACTAATATCCAATCATACCATGGGACATAGGTCTTGGCCGGTCCATTATCCGCCTCATACCAGATGAAAATAAGTGAACCCAAGATCGCCAAATGTATTGGTCTGTTTATAATTGCTGTAGGAATGCCAGTATAAGCCGTAATAACATGATAAAGTCCAACAATTACTGCAAGGACTACTGCGATAAGTTTAGCCTTCGTAGACAGCTTTCTTTTGCCAGTTCCCCTCAATAAACTACCACTCTCTTGAGCGTTTGTTTTTACCCTGCTGTTATCTTTATCGGTGCTTGCAGCTTTTTTATTTTTCATTGTTTATTTATGTATCGTAAAAAATTTTTCTATGGCGTTTAGCTCGTCAATTTTAACTTCGACACTTTGCCCGGAATCTGCAAATTCATTGGTAGCCATTTCCTCACCGTTTATCGCAACTACTTGTTGTGTAGAATATGAAACTTTGAACGAAAAAGATTCAAACTCACGATCGACTTCTATAATAAACCAGTCTCCATCTCTAGTTGTATTCGCGGTTGGATCAATACCGCTTGCATGATATTTAAATCTCTCTTCGCTTTGGACGATTTTCTCTTCGTCAATTTCATATTTCTGTTTGATCTCAGTTCCTTCATACGAATGGACGTAGTTAATTTCAAAGCTATCTACTGATTCTAAATCTTGTGCATGTTTTATATCATTGTCAGCCTCAAATACCAACATTGGTGATGATGTAAATATTGCAATTGCTATTATTGCACTAAAAAGAAAAATACAACCAGAAGCAATATATATTTTTGGAGTGTGCACGATTTAGATTAGTTCCTTGATTAAGCTTAGTATCCTAAATCATCTAATGCATCTTCCGCGCCTGGATGAAGATCAAATGGTAAATTCCGTGCATTATTTGGGATTTCTTGAGTAACTGCTTGTGCCTCTTCCAGTTGTTCTAAGTTTTCAAAGACTACTTCAACAATATTATATGCTAAATCATAGTCCATTTCCTCATCAACAACGAAGACATTAGTTTCCGAAGGTGCAGTGAAATCTTCGTCTTGACCTGGGTAAGTTCCTGCAGGAACTGTCCCTTCAACAAACATTCGCCGATCCCCGGTTATCCCATCGAGTTCATCACTTGGGAAATCAATAAATTGAACGTCTGCCTGTGCAGCTACTTCCTCTACAGCCCCCGTTGGTACTCCTGCAGTAAAGAAACCACCTGCAATTTGATTATCTAACATCGCATCAACCGTTTCTCCAAACGAAAGTCGCTCCTGATCCAGATCATCAAATTCTAACCCATACCAGTCTAGAAGTTCACGTACCTGAACTTCTGTTCCACTTCCAGGAGATCCAGTGCTAATTGATTCTCCCTCCATATCCTGGATTGATTCAATTCCTGAATCTTCTAATACTACCACCTGAGTCTGATTCAAATAAGATCCGAAAAGTGCTGATACGGGGAAAGGTTCATCAAAATCTCCTTCGCCCTCTAGCGCATCTAGAATACCATTCGTTTGTGCCATTCCGATCTCTATCTCTCCCTGTTGCAACAGTTGCAGGTTTTCTGCACCTGCTGCCGTTGACTCAGCAGATGCTTGAACATCCAGATTTTCGTTTAGTAAATCAGCAATAGCACCACCTACGGGATAAAAAGTACCGCCGGTTCCTCCGGTTCCAATGGTTACAAATTGTTCATCTCCCCCCCCAACGCAGCCTGCGATTGAAACAACTCCAACTGTTGCACCGCTTTTGATGTACGATCTCCGACTAGGGTTGTATTTACTCATACAAATACACAATAATATGGGGGAAACTTAAATGTCACGCTACCGGGTATTTTTACTTGCTGTTGCTGTGGAAGTTATCTTTTGGAGAGAGTTTCACCAGAAGGCATACTCTCACACGGCCGTGTTTAATCGCCTGAACGGATCGGAATCTCCTGTTCCACAGTCTTCTTGATGTTGTAGACTGCACACACCAACGCAAGGTCACGGAATTCTCGGTCCCAGGCCCGCGCTCGCAAGGCAAGAGTGGTCGGCATAACGTTTGCACACTCGATCAGCCCGTTTATTCATACAGTGGCTCAAAATCATAACACTCGGACGTTGTTGCATCCAACTCACATGATCTTTGGACGCAGAAAGCTGGTGCTGAC
>LKMJ01004866.1_pt1 | contig 12655 bp, 13 predicted proteins | sample 643391 | NCBI WGS metagenome assembly LKMJ01 (sample SAMN04112250, study PRJNA286221) | soda lake metagenome | biome: soda lake; feature: Kulunda Steppe; material: water; isolation source: sample PL-Br10 brine of Picturesque Lake | place: Russia: Kulunda steppe | collected 2010-07
ACGCTCACGATCCGAACGGCCACGGCACCCACGTCGCCGGCACCGTCGCGGGCGGGGCCGCCTCCGGGACGCACATCGGCGTCGCGCCCGACGCGTCGCTGTACGGGATGAACGCGTTCGGCGAGGATGGCACCGCAACCTTCGCCAGCGTGCTCGCCGCGATGCAACGCGGAACCGCCGACGAGGACGTCGACGTCCTCCAGATGAGCCTCGGCGCCGACGGGACGTTCAACGGGTTCATCGCACCCGTCCGGAACGCCCGTGCGGCCGGGACGGTGGTCGTCGCCGCCGCGGGCAACTCGGGCCACGAGACCTCCTCCGCTCCGGCCAACGTGTACGACGCGCTCGCGGTGGGGGCGGTTCGCAACGACCGAAGCGTGGCGACCTTCTCGGCCGGCGAGCGGATCAACAAGACGGCCGCGTTCCGGGAACCGCCCGAGGAGTGGCCCCAGTACTACGTCGTCCCCGACGTGACCGCGCCCGGAATTGGCGTCGTCAGCGCCGAGGCCGGAACGGTCGACGGCTACGTCGAACAGCAGGGCACGAGCATGGCGGCACCGCACGTCGCGGGGGTCGCGGCGCTCGCGATCTCGGCGACCGAGGGGCGGATCGAGGACGACGATCTGCAGGCGTCCATCATCGACACCGCGGCGCATCCGGAGGGAAGCACCGAGCCGGACGACCGTCACGGCCACGGCGTCGTGGACGCCCCGGCCACGGTCGACGCCGCACGGGAGGCCGCACCGCCGACTCCCACGCCGACCCCGAGTCCGACCCCGACCGCGAGTCCTTCGATCGATCCGGCCTCGAACGGCGACGAGAACGCGCCCGGGTTCGGGGCCGTCCTCGCGCTCGTGGCCCTCACCCTCGCGTCGCTTGTGGCGGTCGGCCGATCGCAACGATAGTTACGTCGAGAAGTCCGAAAGATCCCCGGTCGATCCGTCCGCGACCTCAGTCCCGTCGTTTCCGTTCGTTTCGCCCGATCCGGTTTTGCCGGACCCGTCCGAGCCGGGACCCGAATCGGTTGCATCCCGGTCGCACTCCGAGTCGGTTGCATTCGCGCCAGGATTAGCCCACGGGTCGTCTGGGTCGACCGGTTCGATCGCGCGGTCGAGTTCGTCCGCCGAGTAATCGTGGTCGTCGTCGAGCAGCATGGCGAGCCGTTGCCAGCGGGCGCTGCGGTCGTCCTCGCCTTCCGGACCGACTCTGGCGCCGCGTGTCTTAAAAAAGCGCGTGCCACGGTCGCGTTTCGACCCTTCGCCGGTGTGCCCGTCGAAGATCGCGTCGAATCGCCCGTCGGGCTTGAGATCCCCGACGGGAAAGTCGTGGACGGGATCCTCGTCACGTTCGGCCGCCGTGGCGCGGTGGTCGGCGACTCGTCGGAAGTACTCGTCGGCGTTGGACGCCTCCCGCGTGGATCGAGCTCGGGCGGCCGCGAGCGCGGCGTGGATCGCACAGAGTCGCCCGCGCCACTCGTCGGGTTCCCACCGTTCCGTTGCGAGTTCCTCGTAGCGTTCGATCGTGAGCGCCACCTCGTCGCCCGCGCGGAGGTCCTCGACGACGTAGAGGTTCAGCCGGTCCCAGAGGTTCCAGGCGTATCCTGACCGGGCGAGCTCCCAGGCGGCCCACGCGGCGACCTCCTCGTCCGAGCGACGGACCGCCTTCTGGAGGAGACTGGAGACCGCGTACCGGCTGTACCCGCCGTCCGTCTCGTTCGCCTCCTTGGGCTCGCCGAAGTCGTTCTCGCCGGTCGCCTCCGGCGGCGTGTCGGTTTCGAGGCTGCCGTCGGCCCCGAACGTCGCCTGTCGATCGTCGCTCATACCTTCGCTCCCGCCGCGAGCGACTTAAGCGGTCCGTGGCGACGCTTGCCGTCGACGGCCATCGCCTCCCCCGATTCGATGCGTGATACTCGGGCTCGGATCTCCCTCGAAAGAGAACCCTTAAGTCGGATCCGGCGACTACGATACGATGCCCGCCCTTAGCTCAGCCTGGTAGAGCAGCCGACTGTAGATCGGCTTGTCCCCCGTTCAATTCGGGGAGGGCGGACTGAACCTCAGCACCCGTGAGCGACGGCCAACGGGCGTTGACCGTGAAAGACGACCGACCCGAATTGAGCAGACGAGTCACAGCCCGGACCGGCGACCGGGGCGAGACGATCGTCTCGCGCGTTTCAAGACTCACTGGAAGCGGATACCACTCTCCATGGAGACGACTCGCCGTGGATCAAGCGTTCGCGAGCGTCGTTCGGATTTCCCCGACAAGCGCTGGATCATTCGTCCAGAATCCGGTGTACTCATTCGCGTGCTCTTGGGCGACCAATCCGCAGGCTTGGCTGGCGGTAGGGCCGCCATCATACGAAAGAGCCCAGTAGGGTTCGATCCGCTCGGCCCCGTCGGTGTGATAGGTGATTCCGGGAATCGCTGGTGGGCTCCAGTCATCGAGGCCGTAAATATGGATATCGAGGTCCGTTTCGGTTGCGAGTGTTCGATAGACCGCAGTCTGTGATTCGAACGTCGAGAGGGTCTGGAAACTCACCCGTAGCGTTCCCTCCCCTACACGATAGGCACGGTCTTCGATCTCCCGACTGACGGCGAGCAGCTCCCGGCGATTCATCCCGGAAAACACCATCCTTTCAAGAACGTCAAAGAGCACCCGGTAGCCATCGGAGGTCTCGTCTCTATGACCAGGGCGGCGAATCGGGGGCTCAAACAGCCCTTCAACCGCATTAACGCTGATGATTCCCACCACCTCGCCATCGGTTTTGATCTCGATAAACGGCTCTGGACCACCCGGTGGAAGCGAGCCAGACTCAACGGCGACGCCGTGATCTGCCAGCCACACTTCGATATCAGATCGGTCATTACTCCGGTAGATGGTGAACTGATGCTTCCGGTCTCGAAGCTCGGCAAGCAACGAGTCGACACTCATCACGACTCTGTACGCCGTTCAGCGTCGACGCTCTGGCGAATAATCTCCCTGACTCGCGAGTGTAGCGACACCATCCGGACGGTTCCGTCGTCCGAGTCGTACTCGACCAGTGATGCCTCGACGAGTTGGGGCAAGTGGTTGTGGATCAGGGTGAGGCGGATTGCCGAACGGTCCGCGTGCGTCTGCATCGTCTCGGTGGTCGTCGCTTCCCACCCGCTAAGGACGGTAGCGAGTTCCTCGACGGTGCTTTCCTCTTCGGCAAGCAAATAGTAGAGAAGGCGTCGACGCTGGAGGTTGGCCAGCGTCCGGTAGAACTGATCCTCGGCTACCCGTCGTGGCAACTCTTCCGTTTGCACTTTGTTTTCTCGGTGAGCGTCCCCCCGTGAGTCCACCATAACCCATAATATAATAATCATCAGTATAAATCATTTGGGAAACTCCGCAAGCGGGATGTTTTTCGGGGTTTACTGATATTCTTTTTTATTATAGATCCTCAATGAGATCGATCCTTCCAAATACGCGCTGTGTATGCACCACGGCGCTTGTGTCGAATATCACGCATCCCAACGGATCCAGCCTATTAAGTCGTACCCTTATACTGCTCCTCTCAGTATCTACCGGACATCAATGTCGGAACGGATCGTTGCCGGTGTCGACTGGGCGGGTGGAAAGTGGCTCGTCGTCGTGATGGACGGTGGCGAGATCGGCTGTCGCCTCGAAAGCGATCTCGAGTCGCTCTGGACGTCGGGCACGGAGTTCGATCGGATCCTGGTCGACGTCCCGATCGGACTGCCGGATGACGAGGAGACGCTCGCGAACCGCGAGAGGCTCGACTCGCTCGCCAGAAGGGTAACCCGCCGATCCAGCAGCGTGTTTCCAGTTCCCTCCAGAGCCGCGTGTGAAGCGGCCAGAACGGGAGCGGACTACGAGACCGTGGTCGAACGAAACGACGCCGATCTCGGCAAGGGGCTCAGCAAGCAGTCCTACTACATCGCCGCGGCGATCGGCGAGGTCGACGCGTTCCTCCGGGACGTCGACGCAGCGAAGGAGACGGTGATGGAGGCGCACCCGGAGGTCTGCTTCCGCGGCCTTCTCGGAGACCAGCTGGACCACTCGAAAAACAGCGCACGGGGCGTCGGAGAGCGTCTCGAAGCGCTCGACGGACACCTCGAGGATCCCGGCGTCGCGTTCGAACGCCTCTGTCGAACACTCGTCGGCGAGGACGCGGACATCACCGTCGACGACGTCGTGGACGCGCTCGGACTGTGCGTCGTTGCGAGTCACCCCGAAGAAGAGCTTCGCACGCTCCCGGACGACCCCCATGACGACTCCGAGGGAATTCCGATGCGGATGGTGTACTGGAGCGACGATCCGCTCGCGTGACCGTTAGGTCGGCCTTCGATCCGGGGCTACCGAACGTCCGGCCGCGCGTTTGGGCCTCGAGAATACGCTCGTCGCGTTGGTGCATCCACGGACTGGTGACTGTATTTAATTCGCGCCTGCCTTTGAGGTCGCACCGTTCGTCGGATCAGTGATCCCGGCTTCGTCGGCGTCCTGGTTGATTCGGTACCAGTTTCGGAGATCGAACCGTCCTCCAGTATCTCACCGTTAGCAAGTATGTACGTCCCGTTGGCGGAGAACTCGAACTCGGATGCGGCACGGAGCCGTATGTCGCATGTTTAATTGGCTGGTCGGTCGTCGTTTCCCATGGTCATTCCGTTCATCGGATCGATCGTCGCGTTCATCATCGCATTGCTCATCGGCGGGCTCGCCATCTACGTCAGCGCCCGCCTCGTCGTCGACGTCGACGACTACGGTCACGCGGTGATCACCGCGGTCCTCGGCGCGATCGGATGGGCGCTTACCGCGTGGATCCCGCTTATCGGCCCGCTAATCGCTCTCGTCGTGTGGGTTTGGGTCATCAAGTGGCGATACCCTGGCGGCTGGGTGCAGGCCGCGATCATCGGCGGCGTGGCCTGGGTCGCCGCCCTCGTCATCCTGCTCGTCGTGAACTCCGTTCTCGGACTCGGCATCGGTGCGTTCGGCATTCCCGGCGTGTGAACTGCCACGGGACTTGACCCCGAGGCGCTCTGTTTTTGAGTTCCGTAGACGACGAGACCACAGTTGGGTCGATCGATGGCGGGGTCGGTTTTAAATAGCTACTCGTTTTTGTCGGGCACTAACGAGTCGAGCACGAACGCGTCCATCGCTTGCCGTGCCTGCTCGGGCGCCTCCTCGTGGCCGAGCGAGATCCGGCGGCCGCGGGCGGCGTGGATGACGTCGGTGACGAGCTGGCCCATCAGCTCGGCATCGACCTCGCGGAAGTCGCCGGACTCGATCCCCTCCTCGACGACCTCGACGATGCTGCCGCGGATGCGGTCGTAGTGCTCGTTGAAGATCTCGCGGTGCGCCTCGTCGTTCTGGGCGTACGTGTACAGCTCGTGGTAGACCTTCATCCGGTCCCAGTGGGTGAACTCCCCGAACTCCGGACCGAAGAGACACTGGTCGATCCGCGCGCGAAGCTCGGCGTAGGGATCGGCGTCGTCGTCGACCTCGACGCTCCCCTCGTACTGGTCGATCACGTGTTCGAGAAACGAGGAGAGGAGGTCGTGTTTCCCGTCGAAGTGGTAGTGGATCACCTGTCGCGTCAGCTCCATCTCCTCGCCGATGTCGCGCATTCGGAGATCCTTGTAGCCGTGTTTGCTCAACGCGCGGAACGTCGCCTCCATGATCACCTCCCGGGTGTCCTTGGCGGCGACCGTCTCGCGTGACTCGCCCATATCCCTCCCTCCGTCGGTGAGCTATATAACTGGACTGCCCGGTCGAGCCGCCGATTGAAGCGGCCCGTCCGCCGTCTTTACCAGTCAGTAAACTTTTATCCTCCTGGTCAAACTCTCGAACGCACATGACACGAACGATCATCAAAAACGGGACCGTCGTCTCGCTCGATCCGGAGATCGGGGATCTGGACGACGCGGACGTGCTGATCGAGGACGGCGAAATCGTCGACGTCGGACACGGGCTGTCGGCATCGAACGCGGAGGAGATCGACGCGTCCGATCACGTCGTCGTTCCCGGCTTCGTCGACTCACACATTCACCTCGCACAGACGCAGGTCAGAGGCATCGCCGGGGACTGGTCGCTGATGGGCGAGTATTTCGATCACATGCTCGGCAACATCACCGGACGCTATCGACCCGAGGACATGTACCTCGGGGGCCTCTTCGGCGCGTTGGAGAAGCTCTACACGGGAACGACCACGGCCCTGGACTGGTCGTACCCCAACACGCTCGAACACGGCGAACGGGCCGTCGACGCGCTGCAGGATGCCGGACTGCGTGCGGTGTACACCTACGGTCCGCCGGGCGACGACGCGGCGAAGTGGTGGTACAACAGCGACGTCGGACTCCCCGAGGACAACGTTCGGGAACTCCACGAGGAGAAGATTCGCGATGACGACCTGCTCAGCCTCGCACTCGGGCTTCGAGGACCGGACTTCTGTACCGACGGGACGGCTCACGGCGACTTGGAGCTCGCGCGGGAGCTGGGGGTGCTCTCGACCGTCCACATGGGGGCCGCGCTGTGGCCGTCGTCGGTCTACGGCGAGGAGTATCAGGGCTTCGGCTGTCTCCACGACGCGCTCGGTCCGGACGTCAACGTCGCCCACGGGAACCACTTCTCACAGGAGGACGTCGACCACGCCGTCGAGCAGGGCGTCTCCTTCTCGGCGACGCCGGAAGTCGAGATGCAGATGGGCCACGGCATTCCGGTCACGGGGAAGGTGCTGGAGGCAGGCGGCCGCCCCGCGTGGGGCGTGGACGTCTGCTCGGACGTCAGCGGCGACATGCGCAGCCAGATGCGGATCGGCCTGCAGGTCCAGCGAATGTTCGACAACCAGGCGATACTGGAGGGCGACGAGGAGGTCTCCGAGGTGCGCATTACCGCACGCGACACGCTCGAGATGGCGACCATCGAGGGCGCGCGAGCCCTGCAGATGGAGGAGGAGATCGGGAGCCTGACGCCCGGCAAGCGTGCCGACGTCGTCATGATCGACACCAGCGACTTCATGACGGCACCCTGTCACTCGCCGGTCCAGACGGTCGTCTTCCAGTCGGATCCCTCCCACATCGACACCGTGCTCGTCGACGGCGAGGTCGTCAAGCGGGACGGCGAACTGACGAACCCGAAGGTCCGCGAGGAGTTCGACCGCTTCGTCGAGTCCGGCCGTCGGCTGCTCGACGAGGCCGGAGTCGAGGTCTGATCCGATGCGACTCGGACAGTACACGACCCCGACGGACGACGCCCCGTGGTGTGGCGTCCGGGTCGACGACGACACGGTCGTCTCGCTGCCGGCGGCGGGCGCCGCGGCCGGGATCGATCTCCCCGATCGAACGGTCGACCTGCTCGACACATGGGAATGGCGGCGCAAGGCCGAGCTCGCGGTCGACCACGCCTTCGAGACGGGGAGCGGCGTCCGCGACGCCGCCGCCCTCGACCGACACGCGCCAGTGACGGGTCCCGAAAAGGTCGTCTGCGTCGGGCTCAACTATCGGGAACACGCCGAGGAGGGTGACAACCCGATCCCCGAGACCCCGGTGTTGTTCTCGAAGTTCCCGACGGCCGTGGCCGGCCCCGACGACACCCTCTCGTGGGATCCGACCCTCACGGGGAAGGTCGACTACGAGGCCGAGCTGGTCGCCGTCATCGGATCGGAGGCTCGACGCGTCGACCGGGCGGACGCGCTCGACCACGTCGCCGGCTACCTCGCCGGCAACGACGTCTCGGCGCGGGACCTCCAGCACGGCGACGGGCAGTGGGTCCGCGGGAAGAGCCTCGACGGCTTCGCCCCGATCGGCCCCGAACTCGTGACGGCCGACGCCGTCGAGGACCCGCACGACCTGCCGATCTACGCCGAGGTGAACGGCGAGCGGCTTCAGGACTCGAACACCGACGATCTGATCTTCGGGATCGACGAGATCGTCTCCTTCTGTAGCCGGGCGTTCACCCTGAAGCCGGGCGACCTGATCTTCACCGGCACGCCGCCGGGCGTGGGCGTCTACCGCGATCCGCCCGTCCTCCTCGCCGATGGGGACGAAGTGACCGTCGGCATCGAGGGGATCGGCGAGATCACCAACGACTGCGCGTTCGACTGACCGCCCTCCGGCGGCGGTCGCTACCTCGCCAGCCCGAAGACGTCACGCGGGTTCTCGAAGACGACTTGCCGGATCGCGTCGACGTCGATTCCGTACCGGTAGAGCTCGAAGATGGCCCGCTTCAGCGCGTACGGGTCGGTACGGAGGACGTTCGCACAGTCGGTGTCGATCATGATCCGGTCGGGGCCGTACTCGTCGATGGCGTCGGCGACGTCGGCGGGCGTGACGCCGATCAGCCACGAGTGGCCGATGGTGAAGCTCAGGTAGCAGTCGGTCTCCGCCATCAGGTAGGCCACGTTGTTCGCGTCGGCGTGGGAGGCGACGACGCGGCGCTCGTCCAGTCCGGCGTCGCGGGCCGCCTCGATGTCGATCCGAACCGCCTCCAGCGCCGGGTTCTCGCCCTCGATGACCGGCTCCGTACCGAGCCCCGGATTCTTCTCGTATCCCGGCGTGCCGAGTTCGGGGCGGTAGGACCGCTTCTCGCCGACGATGGAGCGATTCGGCGTGTGGAGGATGACGGGCAGGTCGTGGACGTCCGCGAGCGCCATCTGCGCCTCGACGACCGCGCGCTGTGCGTCGAGGTCCCACGCCTCGACGTGCTGGCCGGGCGTGACGCCCGTCTCGCCGACCGCGACGACCTCGTCCAGCTCGCAGTAGTCGGCCATCGCGTCGAGCAGCTCGTCGGGGTTCTCGATCCGCACGCCCGTGTGGATCCCGAGCCCCAGCTTCGCCTCGAAGAAGTGGTTGCGCTCGATTGCGGCGCGACGGTTGATCGCGTCGTCCCAGAGGAACCGGACGTCGCCCGCCCGGACCGGTTTATACGGCGTCCAGTGATAGCCCGACGCGACCATCAGCATCGACCGACATCCGGAGAGGGCGTATCGCTCCCGATCCGACCACGAGAGGGTGTGTGCGTGGTTGTGCGCGTCGATCCACGGCAGGTTCAACAGCTCGGTCGGTGGATCGACATCGTCGCCGGCATCGCGGTCGGCCGCCGCCATCGCGGACGCGTCCGTCGGCCGAACGGTGGGGTACTCGCGGGTCATCGGTGGTTCCACTCGTGGGCGGCGGCACTTAGCGTTTTACGGTTTGGTAAAACTTTATTAGCGGACGAACGAACGACCCGAGTATGTCACTGTTGATCGGCACGGACGAGGGGCTGTATCGCGTCGACGACGTCCCGTTCGAGCGCGAGGACGCCGAGCACGTGCTCGACTGCGGCGTCGTGACGGCCGTGCGTTCGTGGGACCACGCGGACGGCGTCTTCGTCGCGTCCTCGACGGGCGCGTATCGGTCGCGTGACGGCGGCCGAACGTTCGAGGACCTCGGCGTCCCGCTCGGCGACCGCTTCTGGCACGCGGGAACGAGCGAGGTCTGGTCGATCCTCGCGACCGCGGACGGCGCGCTCTACGCCGGGACGAACGACCCGTACGTCTTCCGCTCCGTCGACGACGGGGAGACGTGGGCGGAGCTGAAGGGCTTCCGTGACCTCCCTTCGCGCGGGCACTGGGAATCGCCGATCGATCCCCACTACGCTCGGCTTCGGGCGCTCGAAGCGGTCCCGGGTCGTCCCGAGCGGCTGATCGCGGGCGTCGAGGCTGGCGGAATCCACCTGAGCGAGGACGGCGGCCGGACGTGGATCGACCGCCGCGAGGCGATCATCGACGACGTCCATCAGGTCCTGCCCATCTCCGAGGACGTCTGGCTCGCGACCACCGGGTACCTCGACCACGACCTGGAGAATCTCGGACTCGGTCACGCGGTCGGCGTCGGCGGGCTGTATCGAACGACCGACGCCGGCGACTCCTGGACCCGCATCGACGACGGCAACGACTTCTCGTACATCCGTCGAGTCTTCGTCCACGACGGCACGGTCTTTTTCTGTGGCGGCGAGGAGGCGCCGCCGGCGTGGGTGAACGACGAGCACGAGGCGGCGCTGTTCGAGTCGACCAACTTCGGCCGCGACTTCGAACGCGTTCCCTACCCGGGCGAGCCACACGAGATGGTCGAGACGTGGACCGTCCACGACGGGGACGTCCTCTGCGGCTCCGGGCTCTTCGACGTGCCCGACCAGCGCGACGACGTCGAGGGGCGCGTCATGCGGCGAACCGAGGACGGCGAGTACGAGACGGTGGGCCGTCTCGACGCCAACGTGAGTCGGATGGAGGCGATCTGAGGATGCCCGCGACCGACGCCGCGACCTTCAGCGTGAACGACGCCGCGAACGCTGGCGTGAACGACGATACGGACGCGACGCAGCCGTCCACACGACCATCCACCCCGCCATCGCGACTCGGCCGCCTCCTCTTTTCGGGAACGCTGATCTACATGGCCGTCGACGGCTTCGTGAACAACGAAAAGCGCGTCGACGTCGCCCGCGAGAAGGGCGTGCCGGTGCCGGACGTGGCCGTTCCGTTTGCCACCGGAATGTTGCTCGTCGCGAACCTCGGCGTCCTCTGCTGGAAGTTCCCCAAGGCCGCCGCCGGTGCGACGATCGTCTTCTTCTGCTCGACGACGCCCATCATTCACGACTTCTGGAACATGGAGGGCGCCGAACGGCAGGGCAATCGAATCAACTTCTGTAAGAACGTCGCGTTACTCGGCGCGGCGCTCGTGCTGCTCCGTGAGGCGTCGACGGAGACTGAGGTGCGGATCGAGGAGGACGACTGAGCCGGCGACCCTGCGACGACGCCCGATGATTTATCACGCATGGCTCGCAGAACCCGTCCATGGACCCCGTGCTTGCCTCCACTCTCAGCGGCCACAGCGTGATGACCACCGACGGCGCCGAGATCGGCACGTTGGAGAACGTGACCGTCGATCTCGAGACCGGTCGACTCGAACACCTCCGGGTCGATCCGTCGAGACCGGTTGACGGCGGCTACGAACGGACCGCTGAGGGAACGCTTCTCGTCCCGGCCGATGCGGTGACCGCCAGAAACGATTATCTGCTCGTCGAGTCCGCACGATCGTAGTTGACACGGGCTGGCCTCGCCCGTGGCCGACACGGGACGTTCTCGTCGATACACGTACGCGACGAAACAGGGGATATTACCGTCGCGACCGCGTACGCCGAGATAGTTCTCAATGTTCGAAAGACTATCCGCCGTGGTGGGTGAGGATCGGTGAATCCCGCTCGCGTCGACTTCATCGTCGATCTGGCGTACGGGCTGATGATCTTCGTCGCGGTGGTTCTCATCGCGTTCGTCGGAACGACCATCGGGATCGCGTTCGGGCTCGGCGTGTTGGTGTCGTACGCCATCCACGTCGCGTGGAAGATGGCTCGGTTCGATCCCGACTGGATGACCGAGGAGGTGACCGAGAACGTCGAGGAGACGCTCCGAAAGGAGGTCGAGGTGGTCATCGACCGCCTGGAGGACGTCAACGATCGGGTCGATCGCCGACCACGTGCTGACGAAGTCGAGCAGACCGTCGATGAAACGGTCGGGCAGGTCTCCGAGGAGGTCGAAGAGACCGTCGACCGGAAGGTCGGGGAGGTGACCGAGGAGGTCGGAAAGACGGTCGAGGAGACGGTCGGAAAAACCGTCGAGGAAACGGTCGGCGAGACCGTCGAGGAGACGGTCGAGGAAGCGGTCGAGGAAACGGTCGGCGAGACCGTCGAGGAAACCGTCGGTGAAACCGTCGAGGAGACGGTAGAAGAGACCGTTGGCGAGACCGTCGAGGAAACGGTGGAGAAGACGGTTGAAGAAAAGATGGACGAGACGGTCGACGAGACCGTCGAGGAAACGGTGGAGAAGACCGTCGAAGAGACCGTGGAGAAGACCGTCGATGAGACCGTGGAGAAGACCGTCGACGAGAAGGTCGAAGCGGCCGTGAAGGGAGACGGAGAAGCCGTGGTGGATGACGACGAGAAGGACGATCGGACCTGATGGGGGCCCGTCGGCTCACCCGTCCTCCGGCGGCGAGATGACACGGGACGGATCCCCGTCCGTGCAGGCGTGTCGCGAAAGGAGGTGTTCGGTGCGTTCGCGACCCGCGGGGTCGTCGATCGTCTCCCGCGTGATTCGCTCTTCGACGCGATACAGATGTACGTGCGTGAGCCGATCGCCGTCGTCGGTTTCATAGGTCGTACAGAGGTGCTCCGCAAGGTGGTCGGCGACCGGAACGCCTTCGTCGCCCGGCAGCGACGCCATGTAGAACCGCTCGCGGTACGTGTCGTGTTGTCGCTGTAGCTCGCCGTACGGACGATCGTAGGTCATCGGGCGGTCGTTTCGGACGTCGACCACGTCGCCCCCGGTCGTCAGCGCCGGAAAGACGTAGTAGCGATCGACGGTTCGGGGGTTCGGCGCGAAGATCGACCAGTCGGTCTGGAAGTCGACGAAGGCGGTCGAACCCGCCTCGATCTCCGTCTGTGGCGTCCCCTCGTCGACGACGCCGGCCGCGGACAGTGCGACCGCCACGCCGAGGACGACTCCGGCGGCGACGACCGCCGCGAGCATCGCGTTCCGTCGGGTGGGTGCCACGGGCGGCTCGAACGGGGGCCGGATGGCGAGGTCGGGACGGGGAGTTCGGCGTGCGGCCGCGATCGCTCCGGCTCGGGCGCCGTCGCGGAC
>LKMJ01004867.1_pt1 | contig 12654 bp, 6 predicted proteins | sample 643391 | NCBI WGS metagenome assembly LKMJ01 (sample SAMN04112250, study PRJNA286221) | soda lake metagenome | biome: soda lake; feature: Kulunda Steppe; material: water; isolation source: sample PL-Br10 brine of Picturesque Lake | place: Russia: Kulunda steppe | collected 2010-07
AAAGGTCATCGAATCCTAGCATGAAGAAGGGCAAGACACATTCAGAGTCTTCACCTCATTCTTCTCATTCTTCCCGTTCTTGTCGTTCTTCCCATTCACCTAACTCTCCTCATGCAGAGATCGATGTACCAAGGATGATGAAGCGTCTCAAGATGAAGATCGATAAAGAGAAACAGTTTATGGAGTTGATCGAAAAAGCATCGAAAGTCATGACGATGAATGCCATTCAGAATATTCTATACGTCAAAGAGGCCATGGGTAACATCAACGAAAAGGAAGGAAACCCGAGAATGATCAGCCCAAAAGATGTCAAAAACACACAGGACCTCATGGAACGGATGAAATTCTATGGCAATATCCAGTACGGTGGCTCACGTGACTCGTTTCCCGTTCCTTTTGGTGAACTAAGTCCGGAGGAGATGCGGGATATGAAGGGCACAGAAGGCATGCAAGATGGTAGCGGCAAGCAATCCGGTGCTGGAGGACCATACCCCCCCGCATTCTACATGCCAAATAATGCAAACAATGCCAAAAATAGTCAAATGGGTGGTTCACGCGCAGAGAGTTTCCCGCAATCGTACTTTGATCCGCATGTCGCATCTAGTGAGCCTTACTTTTCAAAGTCTCAGGTCGCACCATTGGAGACTCAAACGTCTCCTGTGACGAGAGAGATGGGATTTGCTAGACCTGCTTTCAATTCGAGCTTCTCGATCGACAATGTGGTTGAGAAGAATGATGCATTCCAATCGGGATCAGGTATGGAGAAGAAAAACACAAAATTACCTTCGAATACCGAGCACGTGAAGAAATCAAACATCCTAGACGTGATCGAGCAACTCAACAAAAAATACAAGAAACATCCTGTAGAAATACAGAGTCCCAAAGTCCTGAATGTCTTGAAAGACACTGTGAACGCCAACCTAGAGAAGCTCTTTGCATACTACAAGGCAAATGTGTCAAAAGACATCATAGAAGTAGAAAAAATGAAGGCTATTATCAAGAACAATCCTGAATTCATTCACCTCTCGAAAGTTCCCAAGGCAGAATGAGGAGAATCATTTTTTAGGTTTTATAATTGTTTTTCATTCATCATTTTTTCACATCAAAATTGCGTAAAAATTTGAAAGTATATAAGATGACCTCAAGCGTGTATACGTGTATCTATAAAAGTATCTTCACTATCCACCCATTCGATGGCACCCAAAAAGATGACAGAAGCAAGAGAGACCGATGATTCCATTCAGATCAAGAATACATACAAAAAACTATCGCAGCTTGAGCATGTCCTCTCGTGTCCATCTATGTACGTCGGGTCAACCTCTCCAGACAATTATCTGCTCTGGGTTTATGATGAAGCGAGTGACCAGAATGTCAAGAGGGATGTGTGTATCATTCCTGGTTTGTACAAGATCGTAGACGAAGTTTTTGTGAACGCGATGGACCACGGTACGAGGATGATACAAGCCAAGAACAAGAATGAGAATTCCGAGAATACAATTCATCTCGTAAAAAACGTCAAAGTCAACATCTGCAAAGAAACGGGGGAAATCACTGTTTTCAACGATGGTAGCGGGATCGAGATCGTCGTGCATCCCGAACATGACATCTACATCCCCGAACTCATATTCGGCAATCTTCTCACTTCCACGAATTACAACAAGGATGAGATCCGAACGATCGGAGGACAGAATGGAATCGGAGCAAAAGCGTGCAATATCTTGAGTGAATGGTTCGAGATCACAACGGTGGATGCCCGTCGTAAGCTGATGTATACGCAAATGTTCAAGTCCAACATGAAGGAGGTAATGAAGCCCAGTATTAAAAAATGCAGCAACAAGCCATTCACAAAGATCCGCTTCTTACCCGATTACAAACGCTTTGGGGGAGGTACAGGAGGTATAGGAGGTACAGGAGGTACAAAAGATGATTCTCCTTGTACTCCTCATGCTCCTCATACTCCTCATTCTCATACTCACGCCCTCAGCAATGACATGTATTCGATCCTCATGAAGAGGTCCTATGATCTTTGTGCTCTCACACCTCCTGATGTAAATGTGTTTGTGAACGATACTAAACCGAGTTGTAAGAACTTTGAAAAGTATGTAGACATGTTTCTCGGACCAAAGGATGAAAAATGGAGATGTTATGAGGCCATCAACGAGCGCTGGGAGATCGTCGTGTCATGTACGGACGCTCCTGGATTCGACCACATATCTTATGTGAACGGGATATGGACGATGAAGGGCGGGAAGCATGTGGATTATATTTCGAACCAAGTCGCCAATAAGCTATGTGACCTCATCAAGAAGAAGAAGAAGATCGCCGACGTGAAAGCGAGCCATATCAAGAACTACATGATGATATTCGTCAAAGCCACTATAGATAACCCTACATTCGACAGTCAGACAAAAGAATACCTGACCACGCCTGTGAGTAAGTTCGGAAGCACGGCCGTCGTATCCGACAAGTTGATCGACAAGTTGTTCAAGTCAGAGATCATGGACCGAGTGCTCAATCTCTGTGACAAGAGCAAGCAAATGTTGAACAAGAAGACGGACGGAAAGAAACAAAACAAGGTCCGCGGTCTCGCAAAGCTGGACGACGCGAACTGGGCGGGGACGGCCAAATCGAAAGAATGCGTTCTTATCCTCACCGAAGGAGATTCGGCCAAGACGATGGCTCTCGTGGGTCTATCCGAAGTAGGCCGAGACAGGTACGGAGTCTTCCCACTGCGAGGAAAACTGATGAACGTCAAGGATGCGAGTGAGAAGAAGATGGTGGAAAACAAAGAGATACAGGATATCAAAAAGATCCTTGGTCTCGAGAGCGGAAAGAAGTACAAGAGTGTGGATGAACTGAGGTACGGTCGCATAATGATCATGACGGATCAAGATAGCGTTACCGGTGATACCCCTCTCCTCTTACGCCATGGTGGTAGGGTGTCGATCGAGACGATCGAAAATCTGTGCAACGACTACCAATCTCAGTTCCCTGGTGGAAAAGAATATGGCAACTCTGACATTAACTTTGAAGTGTGGACGGAAAAAGGATGGACTTTCGTCAGAAGGATCATGCGACACAAGGTCAATAAGAGAATCTTCCGTGTTCTAACACCTATGGGCGTCGTCGATGTCACAGAAGATCACTCTCTCTTGAAGCCAAGTGGAGAAGAGGTGACGCCAAATGAATGTGAGATCGATGATATGTTGTTGCATAGTTTCCCGGATTTTGAGGAGAGCCGATATATGACCCAAGATACCATAACTATAGATGAGGCATCCGTCATAGGACAATACTGGGCTCTCGGAGGATATCAAACAAACACTATATTGCCATTGTTAAACTCGTCTTTTGGAGTACGTAAAAGTTTCCTGGATGGTCTCCTTCTTACGAATATCAAGGATGAGAATAAGAATGAGAATGACATTATTGATATCGAGAGCAAAATAAATGCACAATGTATATACTATCTGGCTAAGAGTTTGAAATATGGCGTCTCTATAAATCACAAACCATCGGATGGGAATGAAAAATACCGTTTAACTCTAACAAGAGATCAGGAATCACATCAAAATCGCATCAAGAAGATCTGGAACTTGGGCGTCACTGATCAGTATGTGTACGACTTGGAAACCGAAAACCATCATTTTCAAGCGGGTATCGGCCAGATGATCGTCCACAACACAGATGGCTCTCATATCCGAGGCCTCATCATGAACATGTTTCATACACTCTGGCCTTCGCTCCTCGTGCAGCCCGATTTTATCTGCAGCATGTTGACCCCCATCGTGAAGACCTTCAAGGGAAAGATATCGAACAACTTTTACAATCTCACGGATTATCAAAAGTGGTTGACGAGCACTCCAAATGTGAAAGACTGGAAGATCAAATACTACAAGGGACTGGGGACCTCTAATGATGAAGAGGCCAAGGATTACTTCAGGGACATGTACATGATCCATTATGATCACGATGGCGCTATAAATGTGGATAAAGTCTTTGATCTCGCGTTCAACAAGAAGAAGGCGGACGACAGAAAGGGTTGGATCGGGCAATATGATGCGCAAAACATCATTGAAGTCAAGACGAACGAGGAAAATCACGTGACCCGGATCACCTTCAAGGACTTTATCGACAAGGAACTCATCCACTTCTCCAACTATGACGTGATGCGCTCGATTCCCAGCGTGATGGATGGGTTCAAGCCGAGCCAACGCAAGATCTATTTTGCATGCGAGAAGAGGAACTTGGTCTCGGAGATCAAAGTCAGCCAACTGGCAGGATATGTGAGCGAGCATGCCGCCTATCACCACGGTGAGGCAAGTTTACAGGGCGCCATCGTAGGAATGGCACAAGACTTCCCCGGATCGAACAATATGCCCATTCTCATGGCGAACGGGATGTTTGGCTCGCGAAATATGGGGGGCAAGGACGCCGCTCAACCGAGGTATATCTTCACACAGTTGAATGCTATCGCCCCCAAATTGTTCATCAAGGACGATGCCAAGCTTCTCAAGTATCTAGATGACGATGGGTATCCTGTCGAACCGGAGTACTACATGCCCATCATTCCTTTCGTCCTCGTCAACGGTGCTACTGGCATCGGGACGGGGTACTCGACGAGCGTTCCGCACTACAATCCTTCGACCATCATCAAAGTCCTTAAACATTGTATCCAAAATGACGGCTCGATCGACGAGGAACATGAGAGTCTATTGAAGCCATGGTTCAGGGGTTTCACGGGAGAAGTGCGAGAGATTCCATCCACAAAAAAATCAAAGTCGTATTCGACACATGGTGTGTACAAACAGTTGAGCAACACATCGGTCGAAATCACCGAGCTCCCGATCGGAACTTGGACGGAAGATTACAAGGAATTCTTGGAAAGTTATCTCGCTCAGAACCCGGATGTTCTGAAAGATATCGAGAGCCATAGTGCAAAGAATGTGCGTTTCGTTCTACATTTCAGTGCAGAGGGATTGAAGAGACTGATGAGGGAGAAGGAGGGGGAGAAGGAGGAGGAGGAGAAGGGGGGAAATGAAGATGGAGATTCTGTCGCCTCAAATTCGACCTCCAAGAGTGAAATACCCTCTGGGCTTGAAATACCCCCTGGGTTTGAACTACCCTCTAGGTTTGAAACAGAATTCAAGCTCGTCAGTCGAAATATATCGACGACAAATATGCATCTCTTTGATGCAGATGGTGTGATCAAGAGGTACGATACAGTCAAGGACATCATCTTGGACTTTTACAGGACACGTCTCGCGTATTATGTCAAGCGGAAGCAGTTCAACGTCGACGATCTGAAGAAACAGATGACCAAGGCGAACGCGAAAGCTCTCTTTATCAAAGAAGTCATGGATGGTGTCATCGAAATAATGGGAAGGAGACGTGAAGACGTCAACCAGACTCTGGTCGAGAGGAAGTACCCAAAGGTTGATGGGAACCACACCTACCTCTTGAGCATGCCCATCTACACGTTCACGAAAGAAAAATACGAAGATCTGCTCAAGGATGTCAAGGACTTGGAAGATCTGTTGGCGGCATACATCAACACGACGGAATCGAGTATGTGGTTGAGTGAACTCGATGCATTAGATGTGGAGTACAAGAAACAATTAGACCTGTATGACGATCTAAATCGTGCCCAAAAAGTAGGCTCGAATGGCGAAAAAAATAAGAATGAGAATAAGAGGAAGAGGAGTACGGGGAGTACGAGGAGTAAAGCAGCCAGCAACAAGAAATAGGAAGAAAGAGAATGAGAATGAGAATTCATTTCATTTCATTTCATTTTTTTGGATATAAGACAATGTCTCAAGGTCTCATTTATATATAAAATTTGACGGTATTCTTATTCTTATTCTTATTCTTATTCTTATTCTTATTCTTATTCTATTCGTTTCTGAATTCAAAGGTGTTCTGGTAAGAGTATCATAGATTGCTTTACATCATGAATACCAACGTCAAAGATCATAAAGAGGCTCTTTTGGGTATCATATTGAGAATGCAGGCACAGAAATCAAAGGAATCAAGAATAGTTTCTCCCAAAAAAGACAATCCTAAAGGAGAACCCAAGAAGAGATCGAAAGAATGTATCAAGACCACTAAATATTCTGACAGATTAAATTGTGATACCAAAGTTGAAGAAGAAGACATTGAAAATTGTGATCAAAAACATGACATCGAACTCGAAAAAAATGCAAATGCAAATGCAAATGCAGAAAAAAGTCCGCCGATTGTGAGGCCTACAGAGACACCACTCACCATATCTACGATAACGGCTACAGGATCAGTCGGGTGTAACATAAACATGGCATCATTGTATTATAACTTGACGATCGATGATGTCTGCGACAGATCCATCAAACATGACGGTTTCACGTACATCGAATGGGGACAAAAAGGCAAAGAAACTCTATGCAAAGGTCTCCATAAGAAAATGACGATCAAGCACAAGCGTGTGAAAGAAGGAAAAAGGTTCGACAAGCAGATAACAGTCATTTTACGACGATATGAACCATCGACATTCAATTTTCAGTACCAGAATCTCAAAATATTCTACAATGGCATGATTCAGATGACCGGATTGAAGTCTGTCGAGCAGGGAATGTGGGTCTTGCAATACATGATCGATACCCTTCGAGACATAAAAATGCACAAAGACCCACAGATATATGGGGATGATCTGTCTCTATCTCTATACGAGCCTTATATTCTCACCCCGCATGACTACAGTATTCGTCTCATCAATTCCAATTTTTGTCTGGGATATGCCGTGAATCGCAGAGTTCTATGCAATTACTTGAACACGAATGGTATCTATAATGTGTTCGAAGCATCGCGATATCCTGGCGTGAAGATCCCTTTCTATTGGAGGGAGGGAAAGGCGAGTCAAGATGGATTTTGTGCCTGCGATGGTCAGAGGTGCACGAAGAGATCAAAAGGATTCCCGAAAGACATGGATGGTGTGGAGTGCCACAAGATCACGATCATCGTTTTCCAGAGCGGTTCGATCATTATCACGGGAGGACAATCTATGGAGCAGATAAAGGATGCATACACTTTCATCACCTCCACTTTCGCCAAAATCAAGGATACCGTGAAGAAACCCTACACGCATACGAAATATAGCAAGACTTATCCAAAATTCACATATAACAACATAAATGAGAAAAAAATGAGTGCATTAAAGTTACCACACGGGTACACTTATGATAGGAATGACAGGAGTGACAGGAATGACAGGAATGACAGGAGTACATGCATTGAGGAGAACAAGCAGCAAAACATACAGATTAGCATTCAGGAGGACCAATGAGAACAATGAGACCATATGAGACCATATGAGAACAATAGAATTGAATACTACACTTATTCTTTGCTTTGCATGAGATAGACGATCTCTTGGAGAAGATCGGCCACATTCTTTTTTTGCATCCCACGATGTTTCTCACCGGGATTCTTGAACAAGGATTTATGCATTTCTGAAGTGAGGAAATACTTGCTGAGCACATCATCGATGGTCTGTTGCATTTCATTTATAGCTTGAGAAGAGGTTGTTGAGGATGTCGAGGATGTCGAGGATGTCGAGGTCGTGTCTGTAGAGGATGTTGAGGTTGTCGACTGGTCATCGTCATCGTCATCGTCATCGTCATCGTCTTTCTCCTTCTCCTTCTCCTTCTCCTTCTCCTTCTCATCTTCCTCTCCTACATCTGAAGATGAAGAGCTTGTATCATCATCTGTTGTATCTCGACTCGTAGAAGAAGAGGAAGAAGAGGAAGAAGAGGAAGAGGAAGAAGAAAGAGAATGAGGGTCATCTGTGTCGGATGAAGAGCCTTCATTGACGGTAGGTGAATCCCTTTCTTTTTTCACATCAGCATCGTTACCTCCTTCTTGTTGGAAAACGGGTTGTGTTAAAATGTCCTTTTGTGTAGAATTGACCTTTTGAAAACTCGATGCACTCATTTTTTGTGTGAGACCTTATGTAGAATTATCCTTTTATGTAGAATTCTTATTCTTATTCTTCTTCTTAGCAATTTATATACTTTTTTTGGACGAGCAAATCTCTTTTTTACTCTCTAATACAATAAGGAGAGCTTCTCAAAAACATAAAAGAGGAATCGAAATGTCACTTACCTCTTCGATCGTGTACACTTTGATACTGACTGTCGTTATTATTCTCGTTGGTCTGGTGACTTACAGGATTGTTCATAAAAATATGAATAAGAGAGTCGAAGCATATGCGTCCCCCCCGGATGACATGGAACTCGAAGATATAAGTTCCATGGTCAACAATTTTCTACGGGAGTACGGGTTCGAATCGATAGCCTCATTATACGATTTTGTCTCGGGTCGCTATAATGAGGATTTCTCACCCATAATGGAAGACAAGACATTGACACTCTATTATAGCGTGTTCTCGATCGATTCCATACCCAAAGAACAGTCCAGGAGGTTCAATAACATATCACCCTATTTCAAGGATATCAAGGATACCTCTTGCAAATTCCTTCAATATGACAATTCGTACCTCGAGTTCATCGATTCTCCTTACGCGAATAGGAATCTGGGTATCGAGCTCCTCACGAACAGTGCGGTGGGCCCACCTTCCCATCTTCTAGGGATGCAGGGGAACGGGACATTCACCGTATTCATGGCTCTCCGCTTTAACGGATTCTCAGTGAACAATGCCCTCGATTATGAGGTATTTAAAATGTATGGAAACACGGACAAGAATAATGCGGTGAGCTTGACGATCGATGCGCTCCCGAGGTCTCGGGATATCAACTCGGCGGAAGTGCGTTTCAAGCTGCACTATAGCTCACAGAATGGCATACCGACCACATACGGGGGTGTGGATCATTTTCAGATCGAATATGCGAAGCCTTACTTGATCGTGGTCACCAAGTTGAACAAGAAAATCTCCATGAATATACACGATCTTTCAAAGGACCTGTCTCTCGATTCCACCTATAAACTCATAGAGAATGTGGAATTGGAAGAACCCAATGCCTTTTTTTCGAACAAGGCGATGACCATCAACGCGTTCGACAACCTGAATGCAAACATTTTCACGTTTGGAACGTACAACATGTACATCATGGATGAGAGTGCTTTGCATCACTATATGTACAGAGAGATGTACAAATCTTCGGACGCTTTTTTACGCGAGGCCCGGCAGATTCTCTCCTTCCAGAAAGAGATAAATAATACAAAGGCTTGTCCATATGATGCAACCGTATGTAAGGCATGCAGTGAGGTGAAAGATTGGACGAGAATAGGAAACGGTGTTGTCGAGGCATCCCTCAAATGTAGGCAAGCTATAGACGCCTATTGCATGGAGAATCTGAACGATCCTAAATGTTCTTGTTGGCGTCCCGCAAACCGCACGAGCGTCGAATGTCAGAGCTACTTGAATATCTTCAAATCTGTTGCCTTGGTCGATCCTGATAACCTGGATGACACCACACGTGAGAAAATAACGAGCAAGTACAAACTGTGTGATTGTGGGGATCTCGATGCCCTGAGAGAGGAGATTAAGAATCTCAAGCAGCAAAATAATAATTCGAGTACCAATGATCATCCGCATCCGCATCAGAATCCTTTTCCTCCCATTCACGCATTGACGAGCCCATATCTTGACAGTGGTCCTGTTCAGATGCAGAAAGACGATAAAAGAGGACCATACGAAATGACCCCATCGCTCTTGTCGAACCTTCCGAAGGATGTTCTCCCCCCTGTTTCTCCTTATCGTTTGCAAAGATTAGCCGATGCTCAGATGAGTTACATAGGCGATGATGGTGATGATGCGAATTACAACACACGACTAGAAAGGGAAACCGATGATGATCCTCATTCGAGCGTACTAAAATCATCGGAATATAGATATGGTGAGACGGACTTGCAACCCGGAAAGGGCTTTTGGGCTTGGTTGTTTGGGAAGTGAGGGGAATGTATATGATGTATATGATGTATATCATGATTTCCTATTTTCACCAAATTTCAGCTGAATCAGTCATTCTGGACAAAATTTGAAATTCTTATTATTTCTCCTGAACATACTATAAAAAGAAAAGCGAGTTGCAAGTTGCAAGCAAAGCAGAGTTGCAAGCAAAGCAGAGTTGCGAGTAGAGTTGCAAGCAAAGCAAAGCAAAGCAAAGTTGCAAAGCAAAGCACATCAAAGCAAATGGATCGTCTCACGCCATTGCACGAGCTCTCCAACTTGACGGACTCTGAGCGTGCGGATCACTACCGGCACGAACTTCGCAAGCTTGTGGAGAAGGACAACAGCATTCCTCGGACATACTGTCCGACAGAGCATTACACTTGGGCAGATTGGGTAGAGCATGATGAGCTCATCGCCGTGGCAAAAAAGAGTTTTAGGTAGATGAGGAGAAGAAGAGAAGAGGAAGAAGAAAATGTAAAACAAAAAACAAAAAACAAAAAACTTTTTTTATCATGGAATGGAATCGATCCATTTCTTATTCTTATTCATCTTCATCGCCAATCATCTGCAGCATTTCGGATATCTGCTTTTGTAACACAATCACATCACGTTTCGTCACTTTCTTCTTTCCCGGAACATCTTTGGAATGCTCTTTGGAATTATCTTTGGAATGATCTATAGACACTTCAGAGTTTTTAGAATTATCTACGGACACCTCTTCTTCTTTTTTCCGTGGAAAATGTAACCGATCCATCGTTGCATCATCCAGTCGATCTGTTTCTCCTTCTCCTTCTCCTTCTCCTTCTCCTTCTTCTTTGCTATCTGTCTTGTCGATTTGTTCCATGAGACTCTTTGTATCATCTTTCCCATAACGCACTGTATCTTTGATGATCTTTTGAAGCTTCTTCGCAATGTCATCCCATCTGTAGTTTTCGGTAATACGTTTCCTCGCTAGCACCCCATGTCTTATCCGGATATCCTTATCATTGTAGTATGTCTCGATCGCATCGACGACATCCATATAAGAGATCAAAAGAGCCTCCCCTCCAACAGAATCCCTCGAACTTCCGACATAGTAGGCCATCTGAGGATCTTGAAGAGCACAGCACTCATCATCAAAAAAGTCGATGAATCCTCCCAAGCGTGGCACGATCTGTGGAATACCCAGCCCAGCTTGCTCAAAATTGCACAGACCAAATCCTTCCCCATCGCATGTATTTATGCCGATATCCGCCACGTTGTAGAGAAGATTCGTCTCTTCATCCGTTACCTTTTGTGGATTATCCATGATGATGATGTGCTTCATTCCATCACCTAGAGTGAGGGAGCGTTTGTTGAGCTCCCGTTCAAACATCTCGAGCAGATTCCATTCACCTTGGAGCGCTGTTCCGATCATCATCTTTATCGGCTCGTCCGGATAGCGGCTCACGATTTCGGCCATGGCCTTCAGACAGATATCCCAACGCTTTCGTGGTTGGTTACGGTTTAGATTGAGAATGATAAAATCGTCAGAATTTAGATTGAAGTACCGACGCGCGATCTCTTTCGGGACCGGATAGTATTGATTCTTATTGAAGCCATGAGGGAGGAATGCTGTAGGGGTGGTAACACCAAGCTCTTTGATGACCTTCTCCCAGTGCGGTGTGAACAGTATGGACAGATCCAAGTTCTTGTTGATAAAATCGATAAACATCTTCTTCTGACTGAGGTACACCTGGTCGATATACCCGATGATTTTGAATCGAGCATCAGGGATTTTCTTCAGCTCCGTCACGATGGAAGTCATGACAACCATGTCGTTGTATACGATACAAACATCGGGATCGTTCAACTTGACAAAATCTTGAACTTCATTTTGACCGAAACCTTTAGACTTTGGATTCTCGTTCGCAAAAGCGTCATAAATCTTGACGTTGGACGGAAGATCGGGCCGGTGCTTCTTGTTGTCGTAAAAGTTCTGAAATCCATAAATCGTGAGATCGATGTCCTCCATCTTGGACATGCATTTTGCGAGCTCGTATATCACCTTCGAATACCCGTTGAATTGCTTTGGATGTGTGCCAAAGAGCAGTACCTTTGTCATTGTCTATATACGGTGTTATGGATTAAAGAGAAAGAGAAAGGGGAAAAGAAAGAGAAAGAAACCTTTACATGTACACTTTGTTTTATTTGATCTATTTTGTACGCAAAAAAATATTCGCTCAATGTAGGAAAAAATGTTTTTCGTTCTCTCAAAGTCTTCTTCCGTAACGCAGCAACTCAAAAAGATTCAGGCAAAGGTGATCGATGAGAAAAAATCGTTCATCATGTTTGTCCATGCCGAGTGGTGCGGTTACTGTAGAATGATGAAGCCTGAATGGAATAAATTTGTCAAACATGCAAAGCATGAGGCAAAAGAGGAAGAGAAGGAGGAAAAAGGGGATGAGAAGAAAAGAAAGAAATTGTGGTCGAATGTTGCACTCATCGAGATAAAAGACGAAGTCGTCTCAGAGATTATGAAGGAAAAAAGGGAAGAGAAAGAGAAAGAGAAAGAGAAGGAAGGAAGTATGTTGAAGACGATAATTCAAAACACCGTTTCAGGATATCCTACCATCGTACTTGCTATTCAGAATCCCATTAAAAACACTGTTCAGGTCGTTATGTTCGAGGGTGAAAGGACAGCAGAAGGACTCGGGGAGTTTTTGAAGCAGCACAAGTCTGAGATACAA
>LKMJ01004868.1_pt1 | contig 12654 bp, 10 predicted proteins | sample 643391 | NCBI WGS metagenome assembly LKMJ01 (sample SAMN04112250, study PRJNA286221) | soda lake metagenome | biome: soda lake; feature: Kulunda Steppe; material: water; isolation source: sample PL-Br10 brine of Picturesque Lake | place: Russia: Kulunda steppe | collected 2010-07
CCCTCTGCCCCTCCCCCTGCCTCTGCTCCTGCCCCTGCCCCTCCCCTTGCATCCACTGTTTGGCTCAAGAGCACTCTCCCTTGACCCTCTGTACCTGCCACTGCCTCTGCCCCTGCCCTGGGCCGCTGCCTCTCATGCTCCTCCACCCGACGTGCAACCTCGGGTTCCGAGCATACGCTAATTAGCTTATAATTATAAGGTAGCTTAAGCTCCCTGGATTGCTCATTGCTCAAGCGCTTCCGTTTTGTGCAACCATCATCAAATAGTGTCCTTTGATCCTTTGGAGCATGTGGCTCCATGGTCGGCCCCGGGGGAGCCTGGATCAAAACCTGGATACTATGCGAGGTCTTGATAAAAGTAATTCCTAAACGGATTATAGATAGCGAGGACCCCTCATATTTAATTATTCGCGGTAACCCTAAGTGTACAGTATGTGTTACAGAAAGCCTTTTTAAGAACGCTCCTTAGGCGGACACACACCAATTTTTTTACCATCTTTTCACTTTTTTCACTTGGAAGTGAAAACTTTGCGGTTACACACGATTTTTAGACTCATTTTTGTAAGCGAAAATTTTTCACTTCGGAATGAAGATTGTTTTTGCAGTCACACTGGAATTTCTTCACTAAAATTTTTTCACCCCACCTGCACTACTTCCCCATGACCTCCTCTCTCTTCCAGCTTTGCCATTGGAAAACACACTCTTATGTTCATTTGCTCCCCAAGACCAGCAATAGAATCCAAAAAGCTCTGTGCGGCAGATCCTCAAGCCGCAATGAGGCAGCAACACGACACAGACTGCACTGTTTGTAAGGAGCCTACAATGCTAGCATTGCGTGTGCAGCGCTGCACACGCCCTCGCTTAAGCACTTGGTACATGGCCAACAAGGTCTTGCATGACAGTCAAGCAACCCTGAGCCATCAGGGTAGAGTGCCAGGACAGAATGCTGGAGAATTTGCAGAGCGTGGTTAGTGCGGGCACACACTTAAAAACTTATTTATCTCTTTTCCCTGTGCATGTGGCCATGGTGCATCAGCCCTTGCCTTCATTTGAGAGTATGTCCTCACGCATGTCCTCACGCATGCAAAGAAAGTTTTTTTGGTGCGCAAGTGCTCCTCAAATTGACAGTCTAAGGCCCAGGAAATGTCAGCGATGACTATTCATTTTCTATTTGCCTGACATTCTTCATGATCACTACATTTGGCGCCCCGCAAGTGTTAGCCTGGCTAACACATACATGAGACATCACCTCAGTGCACTGTCAGCCTGGAGAATCATCACCAGCTAGTGCTGCAGATGCATAAATCACGTGTGTAAACTATGTAGGGGAACCTTGTCTCCTCAGAAATCCGCCCGAGGTAAACGTTCTTTCCGACAAACATAACCCCAAATAAGGGGTTTCTAGGGGTCTTAAAAAATTTGGACCCTCCCTGGGGGCCTCCTAAGACCAACTCCCATTTGATTCTTTTTCCAGGGGGTTGATCGAACAAAGTGAAAAAGTGTCCGCGGCCTAATGGAGTATATAGTTTTTTTAGGCCTAAACCTAGGTTTGAGGATTCAGTATAGTTATTTTTAGGTTTGAGGATTGCGACAAGAAATATTTCTGGTCACGTGGCTGTGCCCAAGTGCACATGCCATGCCCTGCAATGCAGATATCAATATCGATTTGCTAACTCAAACAAAATGCAATTCTGCTCATTGCGGTGATCATTTTAATGTGAGATCACTTATCAGAATTTCATTCAAATTCTGGTGATTCATGGCAAGGGAAAGTGGATTTTCCCACTGGGATTTTCCCTTTGAAACACATCCCTGTTTTTTTTTTAATATGTACGTTTGTATGTATGAACGTATGTAGGTATGTATGCATGCATGTATGTGTGTGTACTAAGTGCAATTTCCGGCAGGTGCACTCTATTTTCAACTGGTGTACTCTTTTTGATGTAGCGGATTCATTTCACTAGGCATAGCAACTAACCTATCTAGCTGACAGATCAAACCCCATGTGAACTTACAGCTTTACAAAAGTCCAATGGCATGAGTGTCCTTGCATGGTACAAGACACGTACACACTTTTAGTTGCACAAGCAACACTGGAGAAAGAATGGCAAAGCACCAAGAGTGTATTGAAAAGATAGACGAACAAAAATCTCAATGTCTTACAATCTATTGCGCAACTATTTTGCCCTCCAATCATGAACCTTTTTCTTCTAACTAGCCCTTTACACATGCATAGTTTGATGGAGATATAACAAGTTGCTGTATTCCCCTGAAATATAACCAATTGCTGGGCTAATGAAAAAATCATCACATGCACCTTTTGACCTCTACATGCACTACACTCAAAATGGCCCTCTACCTTGGGGAGCAAATTCATTGGTGTGATCTGCCGTCAAGGTACCATCATGGAACACACCAACGCACAGAGAAAGTGCCGAGGCTCATGCCCCCAAAAGGCAGGAATTCAATAGATCCATGCATCAACTCTCATAAGGTTAAGAAATGAACATCAGCCATTTTTCATGCAGTTCAAAGAGGCGGATCCTTTTCTAAGACATTGCAGCAAAAGGCTCCCTCAAAAGTACGACAAGCATTATGGGGACGCATTACGGAGTGTGAGACTCACAAGCTAGGAAGACGCTTGCAAAGTCCTCCACGCACCTATCCTTGCCTAACAAAAGCTGCAACAAAATACGATTAAGTTAGCTCATTGACCATATGCCGTGGGTGTTGTTGTTGGCAAAGTTTGAGTGGCAAATGTTGAATGAACAAGCTTGAGCCTATCTAAGACAATTGCAGCTAAAACTTCAATCACTGACATGCTTGCAAACTGGGAATGGCAAGACTCATCAAGTGGTTTCTGGAATATCTCACTGAACCTCGAATACAAGCGGCAAGCTTTACACGCTCTATGCTTTGGGCCCCCATTGTAACCATTGCAACACATCGTGTGACTCATCTCCCTATGCTCACTTGTTACGTATGCAAAGTAGGGATCTTTGAGGAAGTTGTTGGCAAGCTCATCCACACTCAATTTACATTCTTGATTAGACGACCTACACATTTCTGATGTGATTTTAAAGCCAACTTCATATATCAAGGATACACCGACAACTTGCCCTTTCAAACAGCGCGGCTTCTCAGTTGCTTGCACAACTGCCTTATCAAATTTTACTTTATCTGGCCCAGCACAAAAAATAGGTTTTGGAGATTCCTGCAACCATTTTTCAAAATCAAGGGGCATAATCGCACCTTTTTTGTCAACAAACACATTGTTTGTTGTCCCGCGGTCACTATTAAGCGTCATAGCATCAAGGATCACGGTGCTTGCCAATGCAACCCGGCTGCGAAAGTCCAATTTTTGCAAATTCTGTTTTGCAAGGCCCCTCAGCCCCGAAACCCAGCGTTGGATGTGACCAATTAAGGCAGTGCCACCTTTAGAATTCTTGTGGACACATGTTTCTGGCATTTTTTCGAACTGTTCAAATTTCCATGCACCTTTTGCGAGCGTGAAGTTGTCAAGCACAAAACCAGAAGCTGGATTCATGGCTTCAGATGCTAGTTGTGAAAGCTTCAGTATGTTTGAAGATAGAACTTCACCCAGGCTCACATCCCGCACTGGCAATCTTTTTGCGCCATTACCTGGATCTTGTATTTCGAGCACATCGAGATTTGCGCGTAGTTTGCAAGACAGCTTTATCAATGCGCACGGCTCACTTTTACCAATTGGATAAACTATGACGCAAGGTGAGAAAGAAGATCTCTTGTACACTGCTCGAACTTGACTTGGGCATGGAAAGTATGATGCGTTGAAGAAGCTATTCCCACCTGCATACAAAATATGAGGTAATTTGCACTGATCTGAACACTTGTGCTGACAAAAAATAATTCTATATCAAGAACACATCCTTCATAGTACAGTTATATTTCAATGACCAAGATATCATCGATAATTGAGTGTACGTGAGCACTTACACAAGTAAGTCAAGGCCACTGTGACAGCTTGTTAGTTTGTTAACAAACATGACTTGACTGCTGCAATGGATTTTAGAGCAAACATGTGGCTGAAAAGCTTTAGATTAGATACTTGGTCATCGCACTTCAGCACATACTTGACCAGTGCGCTAAAGAGCAAATTAGCCCAGAACAGATGCTGTGCCATGCTGCCTTATTCTCATTGTTGAACTCAACTGTCATGTACGCAAAGCCACAGTTCCAGTCAAGCCATACATCTACCGCCAAGCAGGAATTGCAGGAATCCAATCCCTTATAAAACAATTTAATGATAAACTGCTGGATGCCAATCCCACATAACCGCGTTATATAGCATAATAATTTCAATAATTACAATGCTTACTACGAGATTAATAGGGTAAAAAATGGGGAGCACTCAAGCTGTTTTGATTTCAAACATGATGAGATGCTTCTTGCAATTGATGCAAAATTGTGCCAAACTCTGCAGATTCGCTAGTAAGGCACCTAGTGGCCTCCTTGGTATTCACCTTTCCCACCCAACTCTGTGTCATCCAAACGGCTTCATAGTATATTTCAGCCTTCTCCAATTCACGCCACAATACTTCTCTTTCTTTGACTTCAAAAGCCAATTCACTGTGCAAAATACTTTTAACAAGAGGTGCATTTGACTGTAGGTAAATTTGACTGCTCCAAACTCCCAATACACAGCATTTCAAGCTTAGGGGTTGCTATTTGGGAGGGGTAATGATCCCTCCCAATGAGCCGCACCAATTATGCTAGACATTTGAATCCATTGATCTAAACCTTGCCTCCCATTGATTTATACCTGTCATTGTAGAGATCAATGCACCTAGACTTCCATATCCTTAAATCCAGGTTCCCTCAGATGTATGTCTTTGAAACTGCATACAAACTCATGTCAGCATTCATGGTCATGTCTGAGGGGACTTTGGTGACTTCGCCTGATCAAGCGTTAGTCATGTTGCAACGGTCACTTTAGTCAATTTGTACTTTGACCAATAAGCATACCTTGTAGAGGATCTAGAGACTCGGCCAATAAGTATGCAATCGCCAACACAAATCCGCGTCCCAATAAAAGCATTGATATATGGCTGCATGTGCAAATATGATGACACAATAGCAAGGGTGGAACAAAGATTGAGCAAAGAGTGGAATAATGATTGCTATGGTTAACAAGCACATCAACTAGTTGGCAAACAGCATTCTGTTCCATTCATGGCCAGGCTTGCAGCAGTTGTGCCCTTCCTTGCATCTCACTTTCTTATCAAACCATCCATGAAATGCACTTGAATAGACAAAAAAATCAGCTTTGAATTATTCCTCACTGTCAATCAATACGGGTACAGCTATCGGGAATGGGTGCACATGCACTTGCCTGCCTTCAAGTCAAGCCATAACAAGAGGAGGGAACACATTCATCAATCTTGCTACCATCAGCTTAGGAAAGTGCCAAAACTGGTGGATGGGTGGTAAGCTGGCTCGCTAACATGATATTGAAACAAGCGTTTGTCAACTCAAGCAAAGGCCAACTGGCAGGTCGGTGTCTTAGGTTTTGATAACATTGGCCAACATTTCTATTGGGCTATGAATTATTGCATGGAATTATTGACTGACGTTTGCTTAATGTACTATTAATTGCTATACATATTTCATACATAGTGCGTGAAAAATGAAAATCAGAAATTGGGCCTGAGAATTAAAGATAATGAACAACAAATGGCAGGTATCATTGGGGAAGAGCCATCGATAAAACTGGGGACGGAATATTTCAATTGTCTTGATGATTGGGGGTACAAGCAGGTACGGGGGCTTTGAGCGGAACAGTGCCTGCAAGGCCCCCTGTAATGTTGAATTGATTGTCGTATACAGTGATTTGTGTGATTTGCAACAATTTTGACAAATCGGACCTTTTCATCCCTGTTACGCATGTTGTGCGTGCACGTGTGCAGAGCGTGCACACCTTTGCTTTGAGCGCCTGGGCACACCACTGCCCAGAGCATGTTGTGTGCACATACACTCGGCAGCACACGCGGCAAGCTGCATTGCGCAGAAGCTGAGCCAAGGAGTCGCAAGCAGGGCTGCATCAAGCACAGAAAGGGAGCAGCTCAAGGGGCTGACTTGACCCTCCTGAACCTTCCAAAGATCCCAATCCTCCTTTGTCTTTTCCTCTCTAACCTGCTTGTGATGCTGCAATCATCTGATGATTGACATAAGGGGGATGATGATTTCCGCTGCCCAGCTCTTCAGGAAAATTTGCTGGCAAAATCCTAGGATGCACAACTGAGTTTGGAATTGAGGGGGGGTTAGAGAGGGGGAGAGAGAAGCCCTGCCCATGGAATTGAGGGTTTTTGGGGCAGGAATGTGGGAGCGGACGCACACGCCACATCCCTTGCAAGGGAATAAAAGCAGTGATGTGGGCAGGGATATTGTCAAGTGTAATCGCCGCTTTACAGCAAGATCATGACAAATCTTCACTGGTCTCAACCTTCGCTGCCGTCTTTTATAACATCTAAGCAGCGCGAGCTGGTGATTAATATGCCTTGTAGCCATAATGGACTTTTTTTCAAATTCATCACATGTTAACCTGATATTTCCAAACAATCATGCGCAACTTGCCTCAATGGAAGTTACTGAGGTTTTTGTTTGATCGATTTGCTTTATTAGGTTTGCGTGCACTTAGACATGCATCTAGTCGTATGACTGGAAATTATCACTATTATCCTCTTTCAACATAGACACAAAAGGCCATGAAAGGGTGGTTCCAGGCTTTGGTCATGCAACTTTATCCCAACTAGGCATTGCTAAAGATGTCTGGAATTCGAGATTTGAAAAGCCCAATCTGTCCGATGTGACAACCCCCTCTGCTGTCTTGCTCACCTCATTGCAGAGTACTTCTACTTAAGAATGAGTGATTAAAGGATCAAGGGACTTAAAACCCAGTTTTCTGATCTAGTCCCCGCTGCTGCTGCTGCTGCTGCTGCTGCTGCTGCTGTCTTCTGCATCACTAGGAGACCCTGGCTCTCCTCTTCAATTGACACCAATCATGCATGTGCCTGAGCCCCCTGCTCCAGTTCCTGGGTATATTTAGCTGAGTGCAGTTTGCTACACAGCCACGACAGGTTGCATGTATGCTGCGGTCAAGTGGTTAAGCATACTGGTTATCGCTGTGCACAAAGGATAACTAGACCCAGTTATGGTAGTTGTCATGTGATAGTTGTGACAGGAACTCTCTGAGAGTTCACAACTAGGTGCCGTAAGTGATTCATACCCAAAGCGTGGGTATTCTCTCAGGTCCAGACTACATTATCTTGGTGCGAGCTCGCCCTCCCCTTGGCCAGGATAAAAGCCCAATTTGACCAGCATATCGGACTAAGTTCAGTTAATGATTAATATAATCTTGGGATTGATGTGCTGTGAGCTACATTGAATGCCTCCATTTGGCAATCCACCTTGCCTGATTATAGGGGCTCACTCATGTGTATGCTTGCTTGCGCACATAAACATCCCTTGTATCTAGTGACATCCCTTAGGTAAGGCTCACATACAATGACACAAACAAACACACGTACAATTGTGCATCTCCAGAAGAGCGTGCATGCATGGGTCAGTTTCACTGACTTGCCTGGCTCAAATACAGCAGTCCTTCCTGCAGCTGGGATACCTCTTCAGGTGACCTTCACGTTAAGGGGAGTAAGTCATGTGCCTTACTTATCTTTGCACCAGGCTCGCATTGCCTGTCCGTCCCTAATCGCTTGTGTGTATGGTCTGATCCATCATAAACATAATAAATCTTCTTCTCATGCAATGACAGTTTCATTCCGCTGATTTCCTCCCTTTTGTGTAGATCATTTACAGAGAGATTTTGCATTGTGAATATAAACAATTCTTCTTGAGCTTCCCTCTTGGCTGCTGTGCACTGCCTCTGTGGAGCGGGGCCCTGGAGGATGGGCAAGCCCAATGCGATTAAGGCGATCCTGCAACCTTAGCAATCTGCACCACTGGTATTACTGGCCTGACAGGCAGCCAATGCGCCCATTACACATAAAATATGACAACATGGCACCTTGCCGGCGGTATATGCGGCATGTAAGGTATATACGAATATAGACAGAATCTTGTGCGTCGAAGTATGAAATTATTGGGCACGTATGCACAGAGTCTTTGGAAAGCCTGTCACTAGTCAACGAGTCAAATACGTCTCCAGGTTACGCCAACAGCGCATTGTGCTTGTCAAAAGCAATATGATGTGCCGACATTATTCACTGTCCAGAGAGAGAATCAGAGGGAGCTGAGCGTTGATCGGGCAGATTCTGGCCCAGTCACCGGGTGGGACAGAACATCGCTGACTTTGTGGCTGCATTTTGAAACGAAGAGTGAGATAAGGATTTGCATAGAAGCATGAAAATTTATAAGTTGTGATATGCATACTTAACTATGCGCATGCATATTGGAACTGCAGAGCAGCGCTACAATTATGTCATTTGCCAGAAACTGATTTTTTCCTTTGTCAGAATGCTTGGTTATTAAGTTTGAAGACCGCATTGGGATTGGTCCTTAAGCCCGCTGGGTTGATCAACTGACATGACTGTTGGGCGTTTGGGTGCTGCCGGCCTAAAATAAATCCATGGTATCTTAAATGATACCTAAAATTAACTTCGAAGGAGGAATTCCTCAGCACTAATATACCAAAAATGATATCACCTTGGCCATGAGCAAAAATCCTGTGTCCCTGCAAACGGACAATTCAAATTGGTGCTCTCATTTGCAATTCAAAACATTCGCTTCTGGGAACGCACATGTGAACCAGACATGCTCTCATCCTGGACCGCTTTCGCCATTGTCATTCATGCCCTTGCCAAATACCAACCTCAAAACCTAACGTGCAAAAAACCACATGTGGTTTTGTGCACATTAGGTTGTACAATTAGGTTGCACAATGCTGCAATATCACGCATCACGTTCCTCTCCGAGTGCAAACATATTTTCTTGGGTTCGTGCATTGCAGGTCCTCTCATGGTGCTAGGTATGGTTGCTCACCTAGAACGATCAAAAATAATTTGGAGCCTGGGTCAGGCCAAAATGTCATTTGCTTCAGCGTTGTCGGGCTGAGAGACTGCTGCATGCAGAATAGCCTCTACATAACCACTACATACCCCCCTTGGCACTAGAGGCAAATAATGCAGGCGACGCAGTCGCGACCGAAGGTGGTTATGTTCAGCCACATGAAACAGTTAAGTCAATCAATGAGCATGCAGATGGTGATGGGGGACTGATTTCTCTGAGGAGCCACAGAGTTTTTCAAGCTACTCTAATGGAAGTGCCGATAGGCAAAAGCTAAATTGCTTCCTTTTGGCAGGCATAGCTATCATAGTTCATTTGATAAAACCCATGTACGCAGCTGCAATAATTGCACATTTCTGCCGCTGCACCTGGTGCTGCCCCCTGCCCCCCTCCTTCCCGCCCACTCAACCACACCCACACCCACACCCACGTGATCATATTTCAAGCATTAAGATCCCGCTGCATGTGGCCATCCAAGCATGCATGTATGACTGAGAGTGCAGAAACGAGCAACATGAATCTTGATTCTCAGCTACTACACAAGTGCCATTCAGAGCTATGCCTGTAGACAGGTCCAGCACACCAGGGGCAGTACCTCTGCCACAAAAGCTCTTCTGCCAGTTAACAACGTTGTTGCAACTCCAGGTGACAAATAGACCATGCCTAACCTGGCTGTGTTACACAATCTGGCTGCCTTTGAAGTCTTATTTCGGGTCCCAATAGCTACAATGATTGGCTCTGTTGATTGCAATGGTCTCTTGCCTGAAGAAGGGGGAGACCCAAGCGTGTTGATACATGCTCATGCATTTTGGGCTGCTGTCGCAATAAGCAGAAGCCAGCCTGAAGGCCAAGAAGGCAATGCCTGCCCCGAGTACTAGCACTTGAGAGTTGTATAGTAAAAGTGAGTCTGTCACATCACAATCCCTATGCCATTGAAATGTGTGGAAAATCGTGGGTACTAGCCCTTAGAAAAGGAAAATCGCACCTCTTGATGGAAGGCCCTTTCTTGTAAGCTCGTGTTAACTCCTAGAGGCATTTCTTGTAAGCTCGTGTAAAATCTTAGAGGTGAAACCACTCCATACTAGGGATGTGGTACATCAGTTAAGGAAAGGAGACTCATAACATTTGGACCAATGTGACTACTACTACTAGTTGTACTACAAATAGTTAATCGTGTGGCACAAACAGAAGCCATTTGGTATGTTGCCAACCACATAGACACGTGTGGCTATCACTGACCCGAGCTGGTATAAAGTTAAGCTGTTTTGTTGTTATCAAACCAGTCTATGCTTTCTCATTGCCTTACATATATATGCCTTACAAAAATGGCTGATGACACAGCTTAAGAGGATTCTGATGGTCAAGGACACAACCCCTTCATGGTGCGTCATGCGCGAGTGTGGTCTAGAGCCTCTACATTTCAACTGGTTCCAGGCGGCAGTGCGGCTATACAATGCTTTAACCCAAAGCAATAGCTCCACTGCGAGAAAGATCTTACATGCTGACATGCAACTCAGCTCATGGTGCGATGATTGTTGGTCATCCCACTGGGATTATCGTGTTGCATATCCTGTCTGCTACGGATGGTCTCACACAATCCTACTTGTTCAAGGAAAGGCTGCTGACGTGTGAGCCCATTGATCTTGGTCGTTGTGTTGTGGACCTCAGGGAGAGGCACCTGGATTATTGGACAGAAAGAAAGAAAGACTACGCCAACAAGGTAACCCCTGCTTACGTGAATTAAGGAAGAAGTTCACAGCTGGTGCAAGCACCAGGCAAACCTCCACCATCAAACTAGGAAGAAGGCAATAAGTGGGGGGCGGGAGGGTTCTGAAAAGAGCCATATGTTCTTTCCTTGATATTTTTCAACCTCCTACTTGTATTTATGATCTTTGTTGCATATTGAATAGAATGAATGTTTAGAACAAGAATGAGTTTAGTTTTCTTACTCCACACCGGTCTAGGCCAAGCTTACTGAGGGGTAGTTCAGTATGACATTTATAGATGGTTCCCATCACTCCAATCAGGATGGTATGTAGGCTTACTTTGTGGCATTGCCGTGCAAGGGCGTGCTTCAATTCAATATGCTGTTCAGTTGCTCTTGCTAGTTGTTGCTCTGGTCGTGTATCATCACAATATTTTGCTTCAATGAGGTGCACATCCCAGCGCGAAGGGTGTACAGCCTGTATTTCTCTTTGATGGCCATTTTTCGTTCCAACTGGCAGTATGCATATGGCATCTGGTCTAGAGCAGGATCGAAGTTCGTCTGCTGAAAGGTTTGGTAGAAGCCATTGGGGTAAAGTCCTGTTAGCTACATGTGCCAGCAAGACCAGGCTTTGTCGAGCCATCCGTGTTTCACTTCCAATATCTGTGAAAATGATGTTTCCTCCAAAATCGCCTTTGATCAAGGTTTTGATGATGAGCCAGGAAGCAATGTTATGTCTTTCAGTCACGTTTTGAATTGAAGCATGCTGACAGTCATGGTGACAGTCATGCTGACAGTCATGTTATGGCTTTCAGTCATGTTTTGAATTGAAGCATGCTGACAGCCAGAAAGCATATGGATTTGGCTGTCTGGCTGATGACCCAAAAGACAAGATGAATTTGTGGCTCTGCCGTAGAGGTGGGCCATTTTCTGAGTGTAAAGAGTACCCGTTCTAAATTTCATGACATTCCTTTTCTGCGATACATTGATTCTTGTATTGCTCCAGAAGGGATTGCTAATTGTAAGATTCACGGAGGTGAGCAGTCTTTCTCAATAGTTATAGTAACCTGATTTGGTATTAACATCTCTAAGTCTGTGATGCTTGCTCATGTGAGCTTTTAGTTTGTCCTTGATGTTTTGCAGTGGTGCAAGGCTGATTTTAGTGGTATTGTGTGTAGTCTCATTGTTCTCTTCTGCGAGCCAGTATATATGGGCGAAAGGATTACCGTCAGGTGATGGTGGTGGGAATGCTTCGTCATGTCCATAGTTATGGAGAGCAGCATGTTTAGTTATAGCATCGGCAGATTCATTTCCAATCACACCAATGTGGGCTTTAACTTTGTAGAAGTTGATGGGAGCATCTGATTCGTTAATCATGGAGACGATTTGTTCCAAAAGTTTGCTATGTGTGTGCTTCCTGTGTAATTAAAGAAATAAGAGTTGTTTCCGTATCTGAGATAGAGAACAAGCACTATCCGTGGGTATGTGGGTACACTTTGCCCTTAGTGCAGAAGCTATGCCAGTCAGTTCTGCCCTGTTTATGGTATTGCTTATCCCACCCTCCGCCAGAGTTAACATAGATGGCTGTTTTTTGTCGCAGGTATAAAGAATCCTGCTCCAACACGTTATTGACTTTTATATGTCAGGCAACTACCATCAGTGTAGGCCCACAGACGCCAGTCTGGAACCTTCAGTCTAAGATTATTATTTGTAAGCGCTGTAAAGTTAGGGGCCATAGTGATAGATCGAGTACTCTTTTTGAAAGGTGAGTCATTCAATTTCTTCCGAAATGATCTTGGTATTTTGATTACTTTTGCCGCATTCTGAGTGGGTGGATGTGGGCAGGGCTGGAAAATTGCCTCGGGTATGGCATTAGACAAGGCTGCACACCAC
>LKMJ01004869.1_pt1 | contig 12652 bp, 8 predicted proteins | sample 643391 | NCBI WGS metagenome assembly LKMJ01 (sample SAMN04112250, study PRJNA286221) | soda lake metagenome | biome: soda lake; feature: Kulunda Steppe; material: water; isolation source: sample PL-Br10 brine of Picturesque Lake | place: Russia: Kulunda steppe | collected 2010-07
AGGTTGAACAATGCACTTTCCCCACCCGACAACTTCTGCGGGTCTAACTCGGACGACGTCTTCTCGATCACCGTCGCATTGTATTCCCCGTCCAACTCAATCCGATCGTACGAATCGTTCTGGTACGCCATGTCGAACAACTCATTCAACAGGCGTTCTAACTGTCGGACGTTCTCCTGGCGGAGGTCACCACGTAACTGCCCGTACATCCCTTCGACTTCTTCCATCTGATCGTACAGCGCCTCCAGTGACGCCACGCGCTCATCCAACGCCTCTCTCTCTTCTCGAAGTTCCTTCAGCCGGTCAATCGTGTTCTGCACTTGCCCTTTCGCCTGTTGTTTCTCACCGATTTCTTCTTCCAACGCCGAAATCTCACTTTCAGCAGAGGCAATGTCGTCTCCAATCGACTCCACACGCTCCTGAGCAGCGGCCAACATATCCTCATCTACCTTTTCAGCGACATTATCACGCTGTGATTCCAACGAGGTCAACTGCGCTTCCTTCTGCTCCAATAATTCGCCCTTATGGCTGAGGTCTTTCTGATGCTCGCTGATCTCGGCATCTAACTCGTCCCGCTCGTCGTGAATCGATAACAGCGTATCCAGCAACGCTAACCGAGCCTCGATTCGCTCCTTCCGGTTCTGGAGATCGTTCAATTCACCCTTCACCTCGGTTGCCTCTTCATCTATCTCTTCGACCTTCTCTTGTTTCACATCTACCTCTTCACGAGCTTCGGAAACGGTTTCCCGATGCTGTTCAACAGCCGCATTCGCATCTTCAATCGCCGCTTCCTGCTTTTCCAGTAACTGCTGGACATTCCGCTTTTCTCGACTCACCTCAGTCAACGTGTCCGAGGTCTCTTCTAACTCGCTAATTTCCTCCAGGCGTTCGTCAACGGCCTGGATCTCCTCACCCAACTCATCGTACTCCTGGGTGTACTCGTCAATTTGGTCTTCCAAGTCATCGATTCGGTTGACGTGCGGAGCGTCAGACACATCTTGCCCGCACTCAGGGCATTTCCCTTCCGCTTGCAATTCACGTGCGCGCTCCAACTCTGTTTTCGCTGCCTTCCGCTCCCCATTCACGGAACTTCGCTCGTCCACAAGCGACTGACGACGCTCTTCAAGTTCCTGGCGGTCATCCGAGAGATCCTGGGGCGTTACCCCTGCAACTTCTAATTCCTTCTGTAGAGCATCGATTTCGGCTTCCTTTTCCTCGAACTTCTCCTGAAGTGAGTCGTACTCCGGTCGGAGATCATCCTCCAACTTTTCCTCCCGCACCTCCGCCTTCTCAGAAGCCTTCTTTGCTTCTTGCTTCGCTTCTCGAATCTCTCGCTTCAAGCGATCCCGCTCATCTGCCAGATTCGATTTCTTCGCCTTCTCCGACGCGATTGATTCTGCCGTCTTTCCACGCACATCCGTTAACGCGTCATGCTTCTCTTCCAACTCGGAAACACTCGCATCCGCCGTGATGCTCACGTCCACATCGGCCTGTTCGATCACCTCACTGAGTTCATCTTCCTTCGATTCCAACTCTGCTTCCTTCGCTTCGATTTGCTCCCGTAAATCGTCCTGCTCATCCTTCAAGGAAGTAATCTCCTCCTTGTTCGAGTCTATTTCCTCAGACAACTCATCGAGCTCCTGTTTGAACTCGCGCTGGTTCTCGATTGTTTCGGTCGCGTTGTCACGCTCATCCACCAACCGTTCTTTCTCCTGCTTCGCTTCGGCAAGATCCTCTTGCAGCGATTCGATTTTGTTATTCAACTCCTCTAATCGCTGGTACGGTTGAGCATCTTCACGCTCTTTGATGGCATCTTTCCGGTCCTCGCGGAGATTCCGAGTCTTATCCCGAACCCGCTTCACACCGACACGAATGTCGCTTGCCCTCTCTTTGTACGTCTCTAACCGACCGAGCTGGAGGAGATTGTCGATCAGGTCCTGTCGGTCACTGGAGCTGGCATGAATGAGCTTCTCGATTTCACCTTGACGGACGTACGCGCAGTTCAGGAATGCTGTTGCGTCCATCCGGATGAGTTTCCGTATCTTCGTATCCACGTCTGTTGCGCCTGAGAGTAACCCGTCCGGGGTATCAAGTTCACATACCGCTTGTGTCACTCGACCACTTCGCAACCGAACCTCTCGTGTGACGGTGTACTCGTCACCTTCGTGTCGGAACCGAAGTGACACTTCGGTTGTATCCTCGTCGTTAGTGATGATGTCCTCCAGCGTGGAGTCGCCTTCCCGTAATGCATCCGACCCGTAGAGGGCGAAGAAACACGCTTCCAGTAGCGTGGATTTCCCGGACCCGTTCCGTCCGTAAATGACAGTCACTCCAGGTTCGAACTGGACAGTCTCTTCCTCGAAACACCGGTAATTCTTGAGTCTAAGTTCTTCGAAGTTCATGGCTTTCTCTGTTAAATGTCCCCCAGGCGCATTTGCCCGGAATCATCGTTATCTTCATCGTCATCAGTACTGCTCTCGTTCTCGGTCGAGTTCGTGCTGGGTTCTTCACCACTCGAATCCGATTCCCCAATCCCATTTGGTTCATCGGACGTATCCTGACTGTTGTTTTCACGACCGGCTCCACGGCCCGTTTGAGCGAGTTCATCGCCTGTTGTGGGCTGGACGCTAGACCCCCGCTCTTCTCCGCCTGGCGACGCGTCCACGACTTCTTCAGTGGCGCTGTGACTCCCTACTGAGTCGCCAACACCGACATCTGTGCTGGAATCGTCACTGCTTGCTTCCACGGATTCGGATTCAGTCTCTGAACAATCGTCCCTAGACGGAACAGGCACCTCAGTAAACTCATCTAGGTCCCGTTCTTCGACGAAATCCTCAACGCGTTCTTCGGAAACATCTTTTAAATTGCTTTGCGGCACACCTTCGACGTCTCGGGCAAGCTGTTCTAACTCATCTGCCACCGGGCTCAACGGGAGGTCACGTTTCCGCTCCCGGACGGCCTCATCAGGTTCTGCGAACTCAACGTCCTCGAACTCCGGATCTACGTCTTCGAATTCACGCCGATCGTTAACGCGAACGGCCAATGCTCCATGGCGGAGGCCGGCCTGTTCGACGTCAGCCGGTGGGACTCGTTTCCCATCACCGGTGAGGGTAACGATGACAATTGAGTCTTCCGGGACTGGCTCTTCTTCAACCTCGTCGAGAACGTATTCGACTCCGGCCCCATCTTCCATTTCGATATCGATGAAGTGGAAGTGCCGTGTTTCGATTGTCTCGTGATCGATATTTATGCTTCCATTGGCACCCACTCGAACGAGATTGTACCCGCGTTTATCCCGCTGGTCAGCTGCTGTTCGTTCTGTCGATCCTGGGTACGTAATCGGTGTACCTTCAACATCGTCTATTTGAGGCTTGTGATCGTCACCCAGCAGGAACGCATCGAATGAAACCGTTGACTTCGCTATCAACTCTTCCACATCCCAGTTTCCGTGCGGGAACGGTGTGAATAGTCCGTGCCCAACGAGGAAGGCGGTATCTGTCTCTGGCGGATGGAAATCGTAATCGAGACGATTACGTTGCCCTTCGTCAATGAAGTCCTGCCCGTACAGTGTGACATCTCCAACAATGTATCCTTCGTAACCGAGATAGACTGCCAGGCCCAGGTCTTCGAGGAATTCCGGCCATTGCCGATCACGCGTGCCGTCGTGGTTTCCGACGATCGTACAGAAATCAATCCCGGCATCCGCGAGGCGTTTCAACTGTTCTACGAGGTCGGAAAGCGCGCTGATGCTCGGACGGCTACGGTTGAAAATATCACCAGCATGCACGACAGCATCCACGTCGTGGTTGATAGCCTCGTCAACTACGGTCTCGAACGCTTGGCGAAAGTCCTCTTCTCGTTCAGGCTTATGGTACTGCCGATACCCCAAGTGTGTATCAGCGGTATGGAGTAGTTCTGTCCCCATCTATCTACTCACGTGTACCGAACACACTATAATAGGCGTTTGCAAACCTATTCGACGTAGACCGCTTCACAACACCGGAGTCAAGGAAATACAGCGGTAGAGAGGGTTACGGAACGCCAGTGTTTCGGTGCCGGTTGTAGAAGTACACAACTGCGGGGCCGAACTCAACGAATGGCGGCATCACGAACGTGAAAAACGCCCACATGAAGGGGTTGGGTGTCCACCCGTATTGCGGGTCTGTCCACGCTTTCTTGCGCCGTTCACGAGAGTGGTACCTGATTGCCTTTGCATCCGAGTAGACGTAGTACGAGAACCCGAATCGGAATGTGACGTACACGACAGTTAGGATTGCAAGGGCGTAAAGGAATGTCTCGTTAATTGTCATCGAGAACGCGAAGAATGCGATTGTTGCGGCGAAGAATGTGAGCACACCGAGAAAGAGGCATGAAGCTGCTTTCTTCCACGAGTCAGAGACCAGTCCCAACTCGCCTGATGCACCACGGTCTTCGAATTGCTGCCGTAATTCCTCTCCACGCGATTCTGAACTAGTGGAGTCTCTCTGGTTGGTGTGCTGTAGTGAATTGGCGTCCTGTGAGTGTTGTGATTGTCCTGGCGGGGGTTGCTGGGTGACAGAATTGAGGTACGGGGTTGCCGGGGAGGTAACCACGATCCGAAGAGTTGATTGGTCTTGTGAGGGATCGATTGCCCAGTTGGAATCTTCGCCCCACTCGTTTTCAGGTGCGTGTGAATCAGATGTCATGTGGATCAGTGAGTGATGGAACGGGAGTGATGGTGTTTGAGCGCAGTTATTCTAATCCAATATCATCGAGTCCGACTTGCTCTCCGCCGTCGTCTTCTTCATCTTCGTCGTCGGCATCATCTTCTGAGCTTCTTGGGGCATCTGCATGGATACTTTCTGGCGGTCCACCGAGTTCAGGCCGATCGTCGCCTTCCTCTTCTACATCACTATCTTTAGTGGTGTCACCAGGTAAGGTACGGTCGTCTCTCGTATCAGACTCGGTTACGTCTTCATCCTCTGTTTCTCCCCCGGATTCGGCACCTTTCGTTGCGTTGTCTTCCTCCGTAGCAGGCTCACTGCCACCGAAAGAGTCCGCTCCTGTACGCAGATCATCGTCATCGCCATCAACAGCATCTTTAGCGGCATCATTCAGGGCAGACGTTCCAGCTCCCTCATCCACCAGTTCGTCATCGTCGTCTGGAACAGTGGGAAGTTGAACCCCTCCAGATGTCTGCTCACCTTGTGATTCCCCTGCTCGGTCTGGGAACCGTGGGTCATCGTCACGTGCGTCGTCTGGAACGATTGGTTGGTCAGAGCTCTCTCCTCCACTTGCCCCAGCATCACTACTCTCACTTTCGCCCGGGTCGCTATCATCCGGACTACCTGTACCACCAGATTCAGTGGCGGGGTCATCGACGACGTCGTCTTCTATACGTTCAGCACCATCTGTTGGTCCTGAAACGGGCTTTTCTGCCGCGTCTGAAGTTGCGTCACTATCGGCCTGCCCCTCTGTTTCAGATTCACTACTGGAAGACGAAGCGGGCTCGTCTGTGGAGAAATCCGTATCGAAGTCGTGCGGCGCAGCCGCGCTCCCGGATTCGGTTTCGAAAGAGCCGGTATCGTCCGCCGAGTCACTGGTTTCGTCCACTGTCGATACTTCTTCGAGATCGTCGTCCCCGAACTCGAAGAGGTCGTCATTCTCATCTCCAGCGTTCATTACAGTTTGACCAGGCCCATCTGTCTGAACGCTTCCGGACGAGTCACCCGTCGGGACATCCGCCGGCTCTGTGTCGGGGCCTTGCTTCGGACCGGTTTGGACGCGTGCACCAGTCCGACGCACCCGGTCACCAATTTCCAGCACCCATTCGTTAAGATCTTCTGTTGCCTGTCGAAGCTCGCCGAGTGTAGCTGTGTTATCGCTCCGAACCTGCCGCACGTTCGCTATGTGCTTCTTGACGTGCTCGTCCTCGTCTTCCTTGAACACGTGTGGGAACTCGTTCAACAACCGTTCAGATTCCTTTAATGCCTGCCGAGCCTCGTTCTGAGCCTCAATGACTTTCTGCCTCCGCCGGTCCATTTCTTCCATCTCTCGGGCTTCCTCGATTCTCTCCTGGATGTAATCGCCTGGAAGCCGGTTCTCACCTTCAATTTCAACGTTCACCGACTTGTTCCGGGTGTTCTCAACGGCCTGGACGTTTATGAGACCGTTCTGTTGGACTTCAAATGTGACTTCGATGTGTGCAGAGTGACGACTGCCAGGAGTCATTCCTTGAATGATGAGTGTCTTGAGATGTCGGTTTTCGCTGGCGATGTCACGTTCTCCCTGGTAGATTGGAATACGAACTGCTGTTGCTCCTTCATTTGATGTCGTGAAGACCTCGGTTGTCCGAGCAGGTAGGCGTTCATTCCGGTGGATCATTCGTTTGAACCGGTCGCCTTTGATGCCAATCCCCAGTGACAGTGGAGTAACTTCTAACAGAAGGATGTCGTCTCGGTTGGCTTTGATCGCTGCGCCAGCTGCAACTGCTTCATCCACGTTCACACGTTGTTTTGGTTCCTGTTGGAAGACCGACTTCACGAGCTCTTTAACCTGCGGCATTCGGGTGGACCCGCCAACAAGAACCACTTCGTCTACTTGATGCACTTTCATCCCGGCGTCGTCTAGAGCGGTGAAGATGGGGTCTACAGTTGCCTCCAACAAATCGTCCGTCATTGATTCGAACTTAGCCTGGGACAACTCGGTGTCGATATCTAGTGACTCTCCGCCGATCTCCATCAGGAATGGGATGCGAATATCAACGTCTGTAGTCGCTCGGTTGGATAATTCTTCTTTAGCCTCACGGGCGTTCGAGCGGATTCGCTCTTCTCGTATCTTATGCGCGTATGGGGACTCATCGCTGTAGTGCGGTTCTAACGGGTTCACACCTGTTTCTTCTTCGAAATTCGAGACGATCCAGTCCACAATACGTTGATCCCAATCGTCACCACCGAGTTCCGGGTCACCAGACTGCGCAACAACGTCGTACTCTTCGCCCGATGCGGTGTCTCCCCCGACGTTCACGTCGACAAGCGCAAAATCGAACGTACCCCCACCAAGGTCGTACACACCGACGGTCTTGTTGAGACCGGGTTCGAAGCGCCCGTATGCAATCGCGGCGGACGCAGGCTCTTTAATCGTCCGAACGCTATCGAAGCCAGCGAGTTCAGCTGCTTGAATCACTGCTTGTTTTCGGTCACTCTCCCAATATGCTGGCGTCGTAATGACAGCACTGGTGAGTTCCGACCGGTCTACTCCGAGTTTAGTGGCGGCATCACTACGGAGTTTCCGGATGATCTCAGCAGCGACCTCTTCAACACGGTATTGCTCGTCGTCCACTTCGATATAGTCGTCATCTCCCATCTTCCGCTTGATCGATGAGATAACGCGCTCTGGATTGTCTTCGGCTTTGTTTATCGCTTGCTGCCCAATTAATGGGCGGTTCTGTTCGTGCTCTTTCGTGTAATAGACAACCGACGGCGTGATACGGTCACCTTCAGCGTTTTCAAGGACTTCCGGGTCCCCGCCCGATAGGACCGCGCAAACACTGTTAGTGGTTCCGAAGTCGATGCCGAGAACCGTCTCGGAATTCATTATACATTAGTTGGATAGAGACTGCTTTTAACCTTTGCCTGATAGCAGCACGGTATGGAATCTGTGAAAGTCCCTGGTAGTGGTGGAAGGTCGCCCGAGTGAGATCACGCGAATCGTTTCCGCACCCAGAATAGGATGGTGAGAGCATAGAGAATCACCATCCCGGCGACGACCAATCCAATGGAAGTCACACCGTCGTTCGCAATGAGGAGTGTTTCGACGGCGCTGGGTAACTCACCACCGGGTCGTTCTGGGATTTCTGATGTTCCCAAAACGAACGTGATTCCAATCGCAGTCACGACGCCAATGATTAGAGTATCCCACAGGAACGGAAGCAGGTCCGTGTCCGTGAAGTATCGCTGATACCAGACCTCGCGGGATAATCCGTGTGCAGTAGAGATCGAACCGATGAGGCCAACAACCCCCATGATGAGAGCGTACCCGATGTTGAATAGGACGACGACCTCATTAGAGCCGTCACTCCCGCCCTCGACCCACAGTGGAGCGTCTACCCCGTCACCGGTGAGCAATAGATACAGGTGTTCCAACGGGTGAACACCGGACATAAACGCTCCGAAAGCCGCCATGATGATAGCGATGAACAGAAACCTCTTGCCTTGCTTGAGACTCCAGTTACGACGTTTATTTTCATCGGTCTGAATCACTCCCCGTTTATTTCGTGCCGTGTCGTACCGCGAATGCACATCCCATGAACTGGTTGAGTTACTACTACTGCTCGTGTCCGATGTGTGTGGTGTGCTGGTGTTCAATCCTCGTGATCGCTCTTCATCGAATTCCTGTTTTTCCGCTTGTTCTTTTGTTTCAATCGTGATTTCTTCGTCAATCGGCTTCAGTAGATGGTAAGCTACCACCCCGCTGATTACAGTAACGAACATACCGAATAGAGCAGTTAACACAATGATGATCCCGGGTATCCCGTAATCTGTGGACGCTCCAGTCGATCCCCATAGTTCGAGGATGGTGCTGGGGGAGTTCCATTTGAGATAGAGCAGTCCAGCAGCGAACATCAGGACGAAGGTAAGACGTGCAGCCCATAATTCTCGGTAGAACTTCTGAATGACCTCCTGTGGCGTTAAGCCGAGGTCCATGTCAGTGATGGACGTGTAACTTCCATGTTCGCGGATTCGTCCTGCCCACGTATTCCGTTCATTCCTGTTCGTTGACCCATGGTCTGCCGAGAGACCGGATTGTCCATCACCAGTACTCCCTCCTTTGTTCTTGGTGGAAGGAGTAAAGCTGTCACCGGAGGTGATGTCATCTGACATCGTCATTTCTCCGCCCTCCTCGCGGCGGTTGATGTACTCGTCGTGCCCGAGACTCAGGTAAATTGCACGCTGCTCCCGGTCTGTGAGGACGTCTTGTGCCCGGTTGATGTCCTTAAATATCTGGTCGGCATCTGGGTGGTCGCTTACATCCGGGTGAAACTTCCCAAGGAGCTTTCGGGCACGCTCTTCAACGGTTTTCTCGGAAACCGATTCGCTCACTCCCAGTAATTCGAAGAAATTGTCGTAATCGGTAGGGCTGGGGGAACCTGAGTCTGAGTCTTTGTCGTCTCTTGAGTTATTCGCCATGTTTTGAGCGGAGTGAAACCTCGTATGAATTCATACCCTGTACGGTCTTTTAATCGTTCGTGATGCGTGGGGCGAGGACGTACCGTAACGAAGCTTGTTCTTCGATGGCTTTGAAGTGGATCAGGACCGGGAAGTCAGGGCCGAGTTCTAATGTTACCGGCGTGTCGTCTGGAATGGATCGTTCCATGTCACGAAGGTATTCGATGCTGAACAACGATTGTGCGTCCCCAGGATCGATTTCCAGCACATCATCTTCCCCCATCGTAACGTCAACGGTGTCAGTATCACCTTCTGCTTCGACATAGAATTCACCGACAGCATCTGACCCGATGCGAAGATGATCTGCAACCATGTTGCAGGCGTTGACAGCCCGACTGAAGTCATGTCCGGTGATGGTGACTTCAGCAGTGACGTTCAAATCAGGGACTTTCGGCTCTTTGCGGATTGAGTCCGGATCGATGAGTGACAAGGTGTAGTCGAGCCCGCCGCAATCCATGCGAAGAGTTCGGCTTTCTTCATTGAGCTTGATGCGGGCAACCGAGTCCTGTTTTGTGAACAATGACACGATATCGATGAACCGTTCCAACGGGAGTCCTAGCGTGTGTTCGTCTGCTTCGTATGTTTCGAAAGCGCTATCTGGGAGTTCTAAGTCCACCATACCAACGTTTGCTGGATCAACCGCTGTAACGGTCAACCCGCCGTCATCGACGCGCACCTTGCACTCATCGACGAGTGCGTTAACAGGCTTGAACGCATCCTCTAGGGCCGTGGGGGTGATTGTCGCGGCGAACATTGACCTATCACAGTTCCATATGCTTGAGTCGCGTATAAACATCTGCCTTGAAAGATGTGAAACCCGCTAGAGTGAACCCAGCCAAGTTCGCCGAGGTGTTAGGCAATATCTCGGCTTGTGTCGATGCTGATCCCGTCTTGGAGACGGACTTTCATCCGTTCGTCAAGCGCAACACCACCACGGCACTTTGGCATATGGAGGTAGTTGACGATATTCTCGCCATCGATTTGCTCTTCGAACTCAAGGATGATATCACTCATTGCGTTTGTGATATACTCGTATTCACCGCGGTCATCCAGAGCATATCGATGGAGTAGAACGACTCCACCAGTCCGTCGTTGCAAGTTTTGAATCCAGTTGAGGAATTCCTGGTAGGCCCCACGGTTGAATTCTTCCCCCCGCTCCATATCGTTGATCGAGTTGATAACGATCAGCGGTTGGCTGTTCATCTTTTCGATGTAAGTTTTCGTATTCTGCAGGGTGGCATCGGGAGAGGCGTACGAGATACTGACTTCTCCGACCTCAACTGGACTTTTGGCAAATTCAGCTTCGACTGTTTCTTCGTTCCCGATCGTGCTGACGTAGACCGCGTCATGGTTGGATATGATACGATGAAGAAATAGCTCTCCTTGTGTACGAGAGTCACTCGTACAGGTGACGATCGCGCCGGGTGGAATACCCCCGTTTAATTGCTTATCGAGGGACGATATTCCTGTTTTCAGTCGTTTCTTCATGTTTCACCACCCATCGTTCCGTTATACTTCTGCCGTCAGGTCGTTCTCAGTTGATAGTTCATCAAGTGTGAGCCCTTTTTCTTTTGCCGTCTCTTTCTTCACCCGGTAATTCCCGGATCGAGTTCGATACAGCCAGTCGGGGTGCAAGAAGTACCACGGTTCGTAGTCAAAGCGAGCAGCGACTGTAGGGACAGCCCGGTAGTTTGAAGCGAAGTACTCCAGCCCTTCGATTTTCTCTTGTTTGAGGTAGATCGGGTCACCGTTGCTGGATTTCGCTTCGAGCGCGTAGAACTGTTCACCGTTTCCAGCTAAGACGTCGGGCAGTTCCCTTTCAGTGGCGCTGCCACTGGCAGGAGCTCGCATTACTGCGAACCCATCATCGTCGAGAACGTTGACCAGTTCACGCTCTCTGCGGTCACCTTTGGCTTGTCCCATCGTAGGTGTAAAACCCTATCACAAGAGTAAGGTTAAAAGTTTCCGTAGAGGGAAACAGGTATTTCAGCGTTTTCACAGTGGAGTTCACGCCGTATTCCACTACCCCAACCCCGACGCCTTTGCCTGGTTTATGTGATCTCGATGCCGGGGTCGATTTCGTGTTCCATGTTGATTAACCCGCGAATGAATTCAATGACTACCTCATAATTGAGACCGGTGAAAACACCGAGGGCGAATATTACGATTCCAGCGATCACATGAAAGTAGAACGGGCGAAGGCGATTCAGAATCTCAATGAGCAACACAATGGGAATCACTGCCAAAACGAATGGGTTGTACCAGTTATCACGTGTTTGCGACCAAATCTCACGAGCGTCTTGACGACTAGGAAGTGCATGCACACCAGCTGAAATCCCAATCCAACCTGCGAGAAACGCCCCTAGGAGTTTTTCAATGGGCGTTTCAATGAGCACCAGGAAACTCTCGAACGGATACAGCCATGCGAACACCAATCCTCCAGTGAAGGCAACGGTTGTATTGACGAACACTGGAGCGATGGAGATTACGAACGCAACTATGTAACTTCGAGGTCGTCCATGAACAACATAGCCCGCTGGCTGGTCAAGTTGGAAGTAACAGACCTCCTTCACTGGGATGTGGTAGTAACGACAGAACTCTTTATGCGCTAACTCGTGAATAACCACCCCTGGGAACGTCCACAGGAGAAATACGTAGTGGAACCGTCTTAGGAATTGCCTCAACGGGTTCATATTATGAGTTCTGATTCTGGCTTGAGCTTACCCGGCCCAGTAAGTGCCGGTACCATCCAGGTTGCTTCTCGTACCCCATCTAATTGATACAGTACCCCCGTTCATGATCCTTCGCCGCCAGTGCCTCCGTCACCTGCATTACCGAGTCCCGTATCGTCATATCCTTCTGCCGTTCGGTGTCCTTCGGTTGCGGCTCCGACATCAAAGTCGTCCATGGTTACGTCGTCCTCGCTGGTCGGGCCGCGTTCACTGGACTTTGTGGCTGTCGTGTCTCGTCCGCCTTCGACTTGTGGTTCTCCCTCATAGTCCCCGACAGACGCGTTCGATAGATCGTACGTTTCACCGTCTTCTAACTTTGGACCGTCACCCTCCGTATCGAACCCACTGTAGTCCATCTCATTCCCAGTTTCAGGGTCTTTCACAGTCCCATACTGCATGGTTTCTTCTTCTCCCTCGTAGTTCTCGTACGTCGAGGTCCCTCCGTGCTCGTACTCTACGTTCTCCAGATTGATGTCCTCTCCAACCCACTCTTCAGGGTTGTCAGAGATGTCACCAATCTCGCTGTCTTTCGGCCCGGGCTTACCGATCGGTGATTCACGAGCGATGCGTCCCATTTCCCCGATTGAGCTCATGGCGTCGGGTTGCTTGAACACGTTCCAGTACGCCTTCCCCCCGCGCTTGGCGAGGTTTGCACCCTTCATCGCGGCTTTGGGAGCGTACCCGAGGGCCGATACACCGGCATTACCGAGTTTC
>LKMJ01004844.1_pt1 | contig 12651 bp, 7 predicted proteins | sample 643391 | NCBI WGS metagenome assembly LKMJ01 (sample SAMN04112250, study PRJNA286221) | soda lake metagenome | biome: soda lake; feature: Kulunda Steppe; material: water; isolation source: sample PL-Br10 brine of Picturesque Lake | place: Russia: Kulunda steppe | collected 2010-07
CATGCACCTGGAGTATTATGTTGTTCCCAGAACAGAGAGTTTGAGAGGAACCTTTCGATTTCTTCTGGCGTATCCCATCCAAAATCAACTAATTCAAGTAGAAGTCGTCTGAACTCAGGGTCGTTTTCAATGTGTGTCTCAACATCTTCTAAACGTTTGTCTTTTGATGGAATGCCGAATTGAAAGTAATCGTGTGCCCGTTCATCTTTGCAAATTGGGAATGCAAATCCTTCGTCGTATCCGTACCCCGGACGACCAGCACGTCCAATCCATTGAATGTACTCGTATACCCCGATAAAATTACCATATCGTTTGAGATCAGCGATAATAACTGATTGAATTGGGGCATCAAAGCCGTAAGCCAGCCCTGGGGTAGCAGAAACACACATCAAATCACCTTCCTGAACAGCGTCAACAATAATATCACGTACACGAGAATCTAATCCACTGTGATGGAAAGCGACTCCTTTTTCCATTAAATTTGCTAATTTTTCATACTTCATCGTCATTTCAGCGGGTAGTGCATCATCAATTTCTGTATGGAAGTCTCTATTGTTTGCTTCTGTGAATAAGTCTGTATCTGCAATGCTTTCTGCCCGTGATTCAGACCAATCACGTCTATTGTTGAAAACAAGGAATGGTGCTTTGTCTTTTCTTTCGTTGATTAACTGGGCTATTTGCTTCCCTCGGGAGACGTTTGGGTCGTTTTCGACTGGTTGTTCGGTGACGGGGATGCTTCTGTCTGAATCACTGATAAGAAGTTCTGCGTTTAACCAATCAGCTAATTCTCTGGGATTTCCGACAGTTGCTGACATAGCGAATACATCAATATCACTATCAAGGCAAGCAGTCATCGCTTTTTCAATTCCGGGGCCACGGTGATAGCTGTAGATTTCGTGGAAATCGTCAAATATTGCTCTGTCGATGCTTCTGATATCCCCGATATTACGCATCACTGATTGGAAAAATGACTCAAACGTCATAACAGGGACACCTGGGCGGTTGATTGCTCTTGTCCCAATTCCCACATCAAAATCAGCCCATTCTTCTAACTCGCTTTTCTTTGCTCGGGTCAACTGGTATGACGGAACAAGATACACTGCTTCACCGCCTTCATCAATAGTTTTCTTCAGTATTGATTCCGCTACCATTGTTTTTCCATTTCCTGTCTCTGCAATGAGCAGGGAGTTTTTCTTCTCCAGTATTCCCTCATCAAACGCTTGTGCTTGTGTCCCTGTCAGATCCTCGTAACCGTGTGAGTCCATAATATCCTTCACAATTCTGTAGTTATCATCTGACAGTGACTCTGGAACTGGCGGCATTTGTTATAAGAATATAAAGCACCGGTGTCAATTAAACTGCCGGGCAAAGGCTGCGTTTGAGCTAATAGTTAAACAGTTCCGTCCTCCTCAGAAACGTAATCTTCTATTTCGTCATCCCAATCATCGTTATCTTCGCTTTCTTCTTCGTCTTGTTCATCGTCATCTGGTTGATCCGGATAAGATGCTTCGTTTGTTGGAACTGCTGCTACTGATTTTCTTTCTGTATCCTCTTCATCCTCATCTTCTTCGTCCTGTTCATCCTGATCGGGATATTCATCCTCTTCGTCGAAATCATCTCCTGAGACTCTCCCAAGATATCTCCATTCAAGTTTATCAATAGTCTTTCTGCGAACAAGATAGAGATACGGCCCGTGCGGGCAACCATTACAATTTTTACCACAAGGAATTCGTTTAACTACTTTCGTCCAATTTTCTTCCCCTTCAATCTCTTCTTTTTTGACTATTTGCTCCCCGTCGTCTGCTAAATCATCTGGTGGTTTTTGTATTTGTTCCAGTAATGATTTTGCATATGTTATAAGCTCAACTAAAGAATCATTATCCTGTCTTTTCATCCCCTTTACAAGAGTCTTAGGTACTCCTTGAGGTGGTTCAATTTCCTTCTCTCTATCGTCTGTATCGAGTGCCAGTACGTCATCTTCTCCACTATTATCGTCTTTATTTGTTTTTGAATTATCTGTTTGCGCAGGGTTGGTGAGCTTGTCCCAGAACCCTCTTTCAACTGAGTCTTCAGATACCTTCTGTATTGAGTCACTTTTGATAGTTTTTATTTTGCCGTCCGAATCCCAAAATTCTACTGCTTCATCATCTAGAACACGTGCAACCTGTCCCGTATTGTCTCTCACGGTTGATTTTGATGACGTATGTCGAATAACATTACTAGGTTTGATATTTTCCACATCGAAATCGTCAGTCATCACTGGTTGTTTAGGAGTTAACCCTGTCATCTCGCTCGCGTATGCGATGACACGATAAAGTGTGATTGGGTCTTGCCTTTCGACAGACTCAGTTACATACTTAGGGAGGGATGATGGTGGATCTGGTTTTTCTGACGTGTCTTTTGAAGACATTCCCTGTTCTTGCAGTGTACTCAGCCCCGGAACAAGTTAAATCCGTAGACTCGTGGGCACACGGAAATTGAGAGGGAAGACGAACGAGTCTCTGAGTAGTTACTTTCTTACTCTGTCTCATCAAAAATGCGTGAATAGATGGAAAAAGCAAGCGGTGAAAAACAGTTTTTGGATACTTCCTTAGAAGATCTTGGCAAAATATATCATATTCCTATTCTTGTTCTTTCAATCATCTTTATGTTATACATTCGTCTGCGTTACTATGACAGATTCTTTGAGCAAGATACCGTGCTATTCAGCAGTTCTGACCCGTACTACCATTACCATCAAACAAAATACACTGTAGAAAATTGGCCCTGGACAAGTTCATTTGACCCGTTTACACAATTTCCGTTTGGTAATCACGCCGGACAATTTGGAACGTTATTCGATCAAATTGCAGCAACTATTGCACTTGTTATTGGTCTTGGAAATCCCTCAGATGAAACCATTAGAATTGTCCTTATTGTATTACCAGCAGTATTTGCAGCTTTGACTGCGGTACCAGTCTATTTACTAGCAAAAAAGATTGGAGGTAGATTAACTGGAGTTATCGCTGTAGTTTTCCTCTCACTTTTCCCGGGAGAATTTTTGAGTCGAAGTGTGGTCGGATACGCAGACCATCACTCTGCAGAAGTTTTCTTTCAAGCATTTTCTGTCCTTGCGCTTTTTCTTGCACTCAAAATTGCTGCTGAAGAAGCACCAGTATTTGAGTTGATTCTAACAAGAGATTGGAACGCATTGATAAGGCCACTCAAGTATAGTATCTTTGCTGGATTTCTCGTCGGGTTGTACGTTTGGGTATGGCCACCGGGAGTCGTTCTCATTGGGATATTTGGTATCTTTGTCGTATTTTGGATGGTCAATGAGTTTCGTTCTGGTGGAACTCCTGAACCAGTTGGATTTGTTGCGGTGGTTAGTATGCTGACAGCGACGTTACTCATTGCGATACAACTCGATACTCTCAGTACAAGTACTGCTACTACATCTCTTGTTCATATATTCATCCCATTTTCCGTTGCCATCGGTGCATTATTATTATCCGCCCTCGCCCGTCTATGGGAACGAAAAAGACTATCAGGACGTTCATACGTTGGCTTTATCGCTCTTCTCACTGTTTTGGCATTCTTGTTTGTTCGTACTGCAATGCCTTCGGTATACAGTACTGTAATGGGGAATATAGACCGTGTTTTCATTCCTGCAAGAGATATTAGCGGGACAGAAACTATTGGAGAGGCCCGTCCATCAACTCTCCGTGCAGATTCACTTGGTGTTAGTCTGCCAGAAGTATATATGATGGAGTATGGGTTGATAATCTTTGTTGCATCAGTTGGATTACTGTATATGATTTTTCTCGACGAGAGTCATCGCCCAGAATTTTGGTTCATTTCTGTTTGGGCAATCCTTCTTGGAGTTATGTCTATTGCTCAAGTGCGTTTTCACTATTATTTGGTTATTCCAGTGGCGATTTATGGAGCTTATGCCTTGGTCAGATTGCTGAAGTTAGTTGGTTTAGATTCCCTTCCTTCAAGAGATAGTGTTAATTGGTCTCAAATTTTCGTTGTTGGAATTATATTGGTACTTGTAGTTCCTGTGTTGTTCATTCCAATTCCACTTGCTCAAGGAGTGGATGGAGATATCACCACAAACAACGTTTTCGATGCTTCAGAAGGATATTCTACACCCGGTGAAGTTGCTTTTTGGCAGGGTTCATTAGAATGGATGGAACAACATACCCCTCAACAGGGTACTTTAGGAGGTGCTGACAATCCAATGGAACCTTATGCATCGTACGAGAGGCCAGTTGATGATAACTTCGAATATCCAGAGGGAGCCTATGGAGTTATGGCGTGGTGGGATTACGGGCACTGGATAACCGCAGAATCCAATCGGATACCATATGCCAATCCGTTCCAACAGGGGACAACTGAAGCAGCACACTTCCTATATGCCCCCAGTGAAGAGCGTGCAAATGAAGTCGTAGATTCTCTCGGTGACGACCACGAAGAAATGCGGTACGTAATGATCGACTGGCAAATTGTTACCCCCGGATGGTTGATGGGTGCCCCACCTGTCTTCTACGAAGATGAACCACTCAGCAGCGAAGACCTCGTGAATTGGGAGGAAGTGACTTCTAGTGAGTTTGGTCAAATAGAGATTCCATTAAAACAACAACGGTATCACGAAAGTATGGCTAACAGGTTATACGAATACCACGGAAGCGCAATGACTGCACAACCAGTAGTTATTCAGTTATCTGATAATAGTGGACAGGTTGATTCTGACCAACCAGTAATAACATTTGATTCGGTCGAGGAAGCCCAAGAGTACGTTAATGAAAATCCAAATGCAAAACTTGGTGGCATTGGCCCATATCCCGAAGAGGATGTTGAAGCTCTTGAACAACATAGACTTGTTCATCAATCAGATGAACCAGCCTTCATTGATCCATCATACAATGAAGAGATTTTAACTCAGGCTAGTGCAACTGGGTTGGATCCTGCACACCTCCATTATAATTATCCAGCGTGGGTCAAGACATTCGAACGGGTTGATGGTGGAATTATTAAAGGAGAAGGCCCATCGAATGAGACTGTATTTGCAACTGTGCAAATGGATGATGCCGAAACTGGTGAACAGTTTATTTACCAACAACTGACTGAGACGGATAGTGATGGGAACTTTGAAATGAAGGTTCCTTACTCTACTACAGGGTACGATGAATGGGGGACTGATAAAGGATATACAGACATCCATATACAGTCAACTGGGCCGTATACTGTCTCTACAGAAGATGGAGATTATGTCGGTGAAGTAGATGTAACTGAAGGGCAAGTAATTGGTGAAGAAAGCGAAGAATCGATAGTTATTCTTGAAGAAGCAGAGAATGAAAACGATTTGGAAGAAGAACGTCCTGATGAAGATATTCCGGACGAATAGAATAATACTCTGGAAATTATTTTTGTAAGAGTACAACTGCTTCACCAATCGTGTTACACGGCTCATTCAAAATCACATTAAAACCGACTTCTTTTGCGTATGATGTTAACCATTTTTGACTGACAAGGTATTCTTCATCTCTGTTCACAACGTTTTCTCCGGCTTCTAATTCATGTCGTTTAGAAAATTCACCTACTTGTTTTGCTTTTTTGATTGAGGAAGGGTCTATTCCAGAGAGAGATTCCCAAAAAGTACTTGCATACGCTTCATTACCTCTTTGATTCCATAGTTGTTTGATTGAATCTGGACTTTGTTCATTGTCTTCAAGGAACCCTTCAGCGATACATAGGTAGCCTTCATCCGGGAGAGATTCATAACATTGTTCTAAGAATTTCTCTTTTTTGTAAATGGGATCTTCGATATGGTGAAACGAGTATAACATCACAACGAGTTCGGGTAATTCAGTCTCACCACTCACATATTCTGTCATATCTGCGACTTTGAAAGTTATATTAGAATCGGTTACATTTTTTTGAGCTTGATTGATTATCTTTTCCCGATTGTCAATGGCAAGAATGTGTGTGTTATCCAATGCGTTTGAAAGCTTAATTGCTGTCTCTCCTGTCGCTGTTCCGAGTTCGACAATTTCGTCAGGTGAAATAAAATTAGCAAGACTGACAACTGCATTTTGCAAGGCAAGGTAGTATGAAGTTCTGCCAAGATATTTCTCAAATGTTTCTGTAGAGTTATAGAAACTTGGAGTTTCTTCGTAATCTCCCATAAACAATTATACATTCGAATTTGTGAAGTGTCTTGGGGTTAATCTCCCGTGACAGTTGTCTTTCAACCCTATAAAGAAAGCACAAGTATTATATATACAAGTTTCAAATCTCTTGTTAGGAAAATGAAGAAGGTTGGCGATATCACACCATACGGAATTGAAATTGATCAAGAATGGGTAGATCTACGCGTTACTGTCTCGTCGCTCCGTGATGAACCCCCACACCAGTCAATGAGTCAATACGGAAAAATCAGTGATGGTAAATACACTCTGCCATTCATTAATTGGGAAGCAAGCAACCAACCTGACCTCCAACTTGGTGAAACGTACAACCTCTATAATGCTTTCAGAGACACCTATGAAGGGGATCAACGTGTCATTCTCCGTAGCGATACGAAAGTTGAAAAGGTTGAATCTCCGACGAAACCAGAGCGAGTTCTTCGTTGGGGCTATCAACAGAATGATTTCAAAGATTATTCTAGCCAATTATTCGTGACTCCGATAATCAAAGATGTGTACAAACCGCTTGACAGCTTCACGTTTATCGCTTCCGACCGCAACCGTCACTACCGCCATTATGACTATATGGCCCCAATGAGAGAATGGGCTGACTGCGACCACTCTGTCAAAGTTACGCCAAAAGGTCTCAAACTTCACTTTGATTTGCGTATTAACCCTGACCTATATACGGATACCTTCAGTGTCAGTGATGTCGGTAGCGACGCTGCTACGAAAACTCGAAACAAAGAACGAAGGATTCGTGAGAACTTCAAAAAAGCACGTGAAAAATTTGAAGCTATTGACGGGGTATCAGTCACCACAGAGGGTGAAATCGAATGTGGAAGTATACATCAGTGCGGTAACTGTGCTAAAAGTCTATATGGAAACACAGAAATTGGAGAGTTCTGTGGAAACGATGATTGCTCTTCCGGTGAAGATGCTGATGTGACCCCGGCTACGGTTCCTCGTCGTTTTCACATTGAAGGACTCGTTGAATCTCGGATTCGAACTATTGAAGATGTTTTTGATGTTCTCTCAACCGTAGGGGGGCGATTGACGTGGTCAGCAAGAGAGTCGATGGGCATTATCGCAGAACGTGTTGAAGAGCAAGTAAAAGATTGTGAAACCTCGATTCGGTTCCACAGACGTAAGCACTATAGCACGCCGCTGGAGTGTTATACTGCTGTACAGGCGGAGTTTAATAAAGAACCTAATGTGGAGGCAGTTGAGGCAGTCAGTGAAGAATTTAGGGGAATTGGCATTGGAGTCCAGAAAGTAGGATACGACGCTGACAAAGAATCAGGAAATCCGTATAATTCTATAAAGCAAGACAAGAAGAAGGTCAAAGTTGTTTCCAGTACGGTTGTTACTGAAAATGATATTTATAATTCGGTCGACGATGTGATTGAGAAAAATGAAGACCACCAACCAAGTGAATACACAATTCTGCTTGACGAACATCGGAGTTATTTTGCGGAATTAGTTGATCACGAACATTGTGGTTTCGTTTTCTTATCATAACTAACTAGATAGTTTATAATAATTTTTGTTGGAACACAAAGGCATCTGTGGTTAATCCCTTCCAAGCGAGTATTTTTATGTTGATAGTACCAACCGGGGGATACAAGATGCAATTGACAGTCAAGCGTCTAGAGAAAAAAGACGCAAATCGTGGATTAGCAGCAATTGATCGCCATTCAATGGAAGAAATGGAAGTTGAAAACGGCGACTTTGTTGTTATTGAAGGAAAAGAAGGAAAAGCAGTTGCACGTGTGTGGCCCGGTTACCCTAAGGACTCTGGTAAAGGCATCGTGCGTATCGACGGTAAAATTCGTCAAGAAGCAGGTGTTGGTGTTGATGAATCAGTTGACGTTTTTTCTGCAGATATCAAACGTGCAGACGGAGTTACTATTGCGTTCCCAACAAACATCCAAGTAGAAGGAAATATCGAACGGCTTCTTCGCCAAGAGTTGAAAGGAAGAGCAGTTACTACGGGACAAACCATTCACTTCTCTCCCGGATTTGGTTTGTTCTCGGGCATTACTAACCAATCAAAACAAAGTATTCCGCTTGAAATTGTTGAAACGAGTCCAGACGGGCCGGTTGTCATTACCGACAAAACAGGATTTGAAATTACTGACCGTGTCCCTCGAAACCCAATTGGTGAAGGTTCTGCTACCACTGGTTCAGTGACTTACGAAGATATTGGGGGTCTCGAAGACGAGTTGGAAGAGGTTCGGGAAATGATTGAACTTCCAATGCGTCACCCAGAGTTGTTCCAGCAACTTGGGATTGACCCACCAAAAGGAGTTTTGCTTCACGGCCCACCGGGAACAGGAAAGACGCTAATGGCTAAAGCTGTTGCCAATGAAGCAGATGCACACTTTGAAACGATTAGTGGGCCAGAAATTATGTCAAAGTTCTACGGTGAGTCTGAAGAGCAGATCCGAGAAGTATTTGAAAGAGCGGAAGACAACGCACCCACAATCGTTTTCATCGACGAAATTGATTCAATTGCGCCGAAACGAGGAGAGGCAACAGGTGATGTTGAAAGGCGAGTTGTTGCTCAACTCCTTTCACTTATGGATGGGCTTGAGGAACGAGGTAAAGTGATGGTGATTGGTGCGACGAATCGAGTCGATGCAATTGACCCGGCCCTCCGCCGTGGAGGTCGCTTCGATCGTGAAATTGAGATTGGAGTTCCTGATAAAGGCGGTCGTAAAGAGATCCTACAAGTTCACACGCGCAATATGCCACTTGGAGCAAATATCGAACTTGAAGCATACGCTGAAAATACACATGGATTTGTCGGTGCAGATATTGAAGAACTAGTAAAAGAAGCAGCTATGCGTGCCCTACGGCGTGTTCGTCCTCAATTTGATTTTGATGCAGATACATTGGATGCTGACCTCCTCCACTCTCTTGAAGTTACTGAAGAAGATTTCAAAGAGGCATTGAAGGGGATAGAACCCTCTGCACTCCGTGAAGTATTTGTTGAAGTCCCTGACGTGACGTGGAAGAATGTAGGAGGGCTAGAAGATACAAAAGAACGTATTAGAGAAAACGTTCAGTGGCCACTAGAGTATCCTGAAGCGTTTGAAGAGATGGATATGAAAGCAGCCAAAGGTGTAATGCTCTATGGCCCGCCGGGAACAGGAAAGACGCTAATGGCTAAAGCTGTTGCCAATGAAGCGAAATCAAACTTCATCTCAGTGAAAGGCCCAGAGCTCCTCAACAAGTATGTGGGAGAGTCTGAAAAGGGAGTTCGAGAAATTTTCCAGAAAGCCCGTGAAAACGCTCCGACAGTTGTCTTCTTCGATGAGATGGATGCTATTGCAGGTGAACGTGGTCGTCACGATAGTGGTTCAGGAGTGAGTGAACGGGTTGTTTCCCAACTCCTCACCGAACTCGATGGGATTGAAGATATGGAAGATGTAGTCGTCATTGCAACGACGAATCGACCAGACTTGATTGACTCGGCATTGCTGCGCCCGGGAAGGCTCGACCGTCACATCCACGTTCCAGCACCAGATGAAAATGCCAGACGAGAAATATTTGACGTTCATACTCGTCAGAAACCTCTTGCCGATGGTGTAGATATTGACGAACTTGCAAAACGTACTGAGGATTTCTCAGGCGCAGACATCGAAGCGGTCTGTCGAGAAGCTTCAATGGCTGCGACACGAGAATTTGTTCGTAGTGTTGACACCGCTGAAGAAGTTGCTGACGGAATCAAAGGTACTACCGTGACAATGGAACATTTCGAATCAGCCCTTGATTCGGTAACTCCAAGTATTGATGATGAAACTAAAAAACGGTACGAAGAAATTGAGAAACGGTTTGAATCGGGTGCCAAAGGTGCAGACGCACAACACGATGATCGTACGTTCCGTTAAGTGAACAACGTTACAAAACTAAAACAAAGAGGTCAGTCCCGGAGGAGTTCAAACTCTTGTTCGTAACGTGATATTCTGTGGTTCGCTTCGTTTACAATCTCTCTTGCTGACTTGAGGTTTTTGAGATGTGATTTCAGTTCTTCTGCGTAATCAACAATAGCAACCATCTTTTCATCGAATTCGTTATTTTCTGGATCCAGAGTATCAATTGGGGATTCAGATAGCGCGTCTTCAATCATCTCTCTTTTTTCTTCTAATTCTTCTACTTCGGGCAACATTCCTTTTTGTGTCCAAGCATCAAGTTGATTTGCAACCATACGGAGTGAAACCATAAGGGAACCAAAATCAGCTGCTCTGTGTGTTTTTTGTTTGAATGCGACATCATATTCTTCGTTAACCTCTTTTTCAATAAATTCCTCTACATCATCATCATCGAGGTTAGTGCTGCTTTTTTCAGGAGCCATAGTTGGTATTACTACCCCACTACATAGAAACTTTATGTAATTTGAATGTCTGGCGTTGGACTGCCTGGCTAACTAAGTAGAAATAATTTTGTGCATTTATTCTGTTGTATTTTCATTGCAACGATTTGCTATTGGATTTTAATTTTTGTTCTGGTTTGTGAATTCGTCGAGTGTAGTTGTTTTCTGCCCTCGCGTAACGTCTGGTTTGATTGAACGAAATTCGTACCCCTTACGATTGAGAACTGTTTCAGCTCTGTCGGATAATTTTCCACCGACTATAATGGCGCGGAAAGTAGATTCGGGTTCATCTTCTTCAACGGATTCAATATATCGATGAAGTTGCATTACATTAGCAGGACTAACTGTTCCTCGTTTTACTTCCACACAAGAAGGTGTTCCTTCTTTGTCTTTACCAAAAACGTCTACTGGGCCTGCACCAGTTTCCCATTCGGTGTCTACAACTCTGAAACCTTCTTCGATGAGTTCTGGGTTTTCAAGGATCTTTTCTACAACATCTTTTTCGGTTCCGGTCAACTCCAACTCTGAATTATCTTCTAATCGCTTCGATATCGCTGAGTAGACGGTTTTGAGAGCTATGATGACAATTTCATCTGGATTTTTCCTGTATGCTTCGATCCACGGGATGTCATTATCTACATAGACATCACAATTTGTTCCTGAGGGTTGCCAGTTAACTGGTTTTACTTTCTCGTCTCTATGTACTGTTACAACCCCGTCTGGCTTAAGGATAATAAGCCGTTCTCCGGCTGCGAGATCACTTGCTGCACGGCCTTCGTATTCCACTTCACAGTCTGCAATGAGTGTAACAGTATGATTTCTGCTTTTTGCTTCGCGGATGAATTCAGCAATTTCCTCTGGGGGAGTACTTGGGTCGTCTATCCGTTGAACGGTCACTAGTAGTTATTGTTAGAGTGGTTTCTTTAACGACTCTTCGTTTGCGGGGATTATATTTGGGTGTTAAAATTATGATGTTTTTCACGGGTATGGTGGGTCGGTGAAAATCTGTTCAGTCGTAAAGGGTTTACAAGTTGAATGGCCTAAATGGATGTAGAGTCACACCCCGTCGTTGGGGTGCCAACGGCTTATCATCGAAGACTAAACCACCAACTATGTCAAATCAAGTTGATTCCCTGAATGAGATTGCGCAAGACGTTAAGGAGTCAGTCCCAGACGATCTGCGGAAGCCTCGCGATTTTGAATGGTATTTGGAAGAGTATGTTAACGAGCCCGAAATCGCCCGTAATGCACACCAGCGCGTTGCGGATATGTTCGATTATTACGGGACGGACTACGATGAAGATGAAGATCTTGTTGAGTACAAATTGGCGAGTGAAGACCCGTTGAATGATGGAGAGAACGCGTTTTATGGAGAGGAAGTTCATAGAGCGATTCACAACTTTGTCAACAAAGTAAAATCTGGTGCCCGTCGCCTCGGCCCAGAAAAACGGATTAAACTCCTGCTTGGCCCTGTCGGATCTGGAAAGTCAAAATTCGACGATCTTGTTCGTCAGTATTTCGAAGATTATACCCAGCAGGATGATGGAAGAATGTACACTTTCCGGTGGGTCAACCTTTGTGATGTCATCAATGATCAAGACCCGAGTGACGATGTTGTCTGGTCACCAATGAACCAAGACCCAATCGTTCTTCTCCCAAAGAAACAGCGACAGAGAATTATCGAAAAAGCAAACGAGAATCTTGATGCTCCATACACACTGCGAAACAAACAATCACTGGATCCTGAATCGGAGTTCTATATGGAGAAGTTGATGGAGCATTACAACGATGATATTGAGAAGGTGTTAGATAACCACGTTGAAATTGTTCGTCTGGTGGCAAACGAGAATAAGCGCCAGTGTATTGAGACGTTCGAACCCAAAGATAAGAAAAATCAAGACGAAACAGAGTTGACCGGAGATGTTAACTACTCTAAACTTGCTGTTTACGGTGAAAACGATCCACGGGCGTTTGACTACGGTGGAGCGTTCTGTAACGCTAACAGAGGTCTCTTTAGTGGTGAAGAGTTGTTGAAACTACAGCGTGAGTTCCTTTACGACTTTTTGCACGCAACACAAGAACAAACCATCAAACCACGGAATA
>LKMJ01004870.1_pt1 | contig 12649 bp, 14 predicted proteins | sample 643391 | NCBI WGS metagenome assembly LKMJ01 (sample SAMN04112250, study PRJNA286221) | soda lake metagenome | biome: soda lake; feature: Kulunda Steppe; material: water; isolation source: sample PL-Br10 brine of Picturesque Lake | place: Russia: Kulunda steppe | collected 2010-07
ACGCCGTAGCGGCCGTACAGGAGAGCCACACCGAACAGGTACAGGGATGACCCCAGCAGCATGGCCAGGAGGTAGCGCCAGGCGGCACCCAGGGCCTGGCTTCCGGTCAGTGCGATGAGCGCCACGGCTCCCAGGGTGAGCAGTTCCAGTGCCACGTACAGGTTGAACAGGTCCGCGGAGAGGAACAGCACGTTCAACCCCGCCCAGAGGAACAGCCACAGAGGCCAGAAGTGCGCGTCACGCGGTGTCTGCACCGCATGATGGATGCTTCCGGCGGTGCCGATGATCGCTGTCAGCAGCAGCATGGCAGCCGCGAGGCCGTCCACGGCCCAGGTGATGCCCACCGGGGCGCCCCAGCCGCCGAGGTCGTGATACGCCGCGCCCTCGGTGGCAACGGCCACCGTCAAGGCGGCGCCGGCGCCAACCAGGGCAATCCCGCTGCAGATGGCAAGCAGGGGCCCCAGCGCCGGGCGGCAGAATGCGCCTATGGCGGCGGCCAGCGGCAGGGAGGCCAGGAGGACAGCTGCGGACTCAGCCAGGCTCACTCGTCCTCCTCCCGTCGACCCCTGGACAGATCGCTACCTCCAGCGGCCAGGCGGATGACAATGGCCAGCGCCACGGCGGTGGTGCTCACAGTGACCACCAGGCCGGTGAGCACGATGGCGTGGGGCACCGGGTCCAGGGGATCACTCATGCGGGCGATGGTGACAAATGCCAGGAAGACCGCCGAGCTCAGGACGTTCAGCGCCAGCAGCTTGCGCAGCATGCCCTCGCTGGCGAACAGGCCGTGGCAGCCGATCAGGAACAGGCCGCTGGCAAGCAGGAGGTAGAGCATCATGAGTGCGGGTACCCCCGCCAGCGGGCCGGAGGCTGCCCGTTGAGATAGGCTGCAAACAGCAGCATGGCAATGGATATCGCAGCCGTGATCTCCAGCACCAGGATGACACCGGCGGCCGCGGCGTCCGGGTACTCAAAAAAGCGCTGACCGATCAGTGTCATGCTCAGGGCGGCCAGCAGCATGGTCACGACCCCCAGGCTGAGCAGCCATCGCCACGGACCGTTGTCCTCGCCGGTGAGCCACGGCCGCGCGCCGGCGAGAATCACCAGGATTCCGCCGGCACCCAGGACCGCTCCTGCCTGGAAGGCGCCTCCGGGGGCGTGGGTGCCGCGCCACAGCAGATAGAACGTGGCCAGGACGAACATGGGCCAGAGCATGCGCCCCAGGGCCGGCAGTGCGGGGGAGGGTATCGCCGGGACCAGGGGTTCCGGGGTCGGCCCCAAGGACCAGATGGCGACCACTGCCAGCAGGAGCACGCCGATCTCCAGCAGGGTGTCGAAGGCGCGGAAATTGAGCAGGACCCCGGTGACCGGATTGTCCACGCCGGCTCGCGGCATGTGCCCGGCAACGGCTTCGCCGAGCCCCGGCGCCGGCAGTTGCCATGCGGCAGTGCCCAGGACCGCCAGCACCGTCGCGGCCAGGGCAAGCACGGCAATGGTCCCCGGCCAGCGACGGGTGGCTGCGGGCTTTTCCGCCGGTGCCGAGGTCAGGCGCCCCAGTGCAGAGAGCAGGAGGGCGCCGGTGACGCCAGCGCCGATGGCGGCCTCGGCCAGGGCGATGTCGGGGGCGTCCAGCCGGATCCACGCCAGGGCCATCAGCAGCCCGAAGACGATGAAACTGATCACCGAGCGGAACAGGTCCGCCGCGTGGGTGGCCTGCCACGCTAGCCACAACAGGGCGCCGGCCAGCAGCAGATCGTAGGCATGGCTCGCCAGCGGTGCCATTACAGCCCCCAGGGCTTGAGGCCGCGGGCCAGGGCGGTGCGCGCGATCAGGCCGGCGCCGGTGGCCGAGGCGATCAGCATCAGCACCCAGATCAGCAGCAGTTTCAGTGCCACCGTCACGCTGCCGGACTGGATGCCCAGACCGACGCAGATCAGGCCCAGACCGACGTTGTCGCCCTTGGCCAGGGCATGCAGCCGGGTGTAGACATCCGGGAAGCGCAGCAGTCCCAGAGTGCCGGATAGCAGGAACGGCACACCTGCAATCACCAGGGCGGTACCGAGCCACTCGGTGAGCGTCATGGGCCGTCCTCCTCGCCGTCGTGCTTCGGGGGCTGCGGTGGGTTAAGGGCCGACCAGGCTCTGCTCACGAAGGTCACCACCGCCAGGGCCGAGAGCAGGGCGAACACCAGGGCCACATCCATCAGCGCCGGCGACGAGGTGGTCACCGCGAGAATCAGGATGATCGCCACCGCCGAGGTGGCGAACATTTCCGCCGCCAGCATGCGGTCCGCCGACTCCGGTCCGCGCAGGATGCGCACCAGGCCGACGACGATGTTCAGCAGCAGAATGACAACAATAACGATGTGAACGTCAGTGCTCATCATGTAATGGCTGTTTCAGCAGCATCGCGGTACGTGCTTCCAACTCGGCCAGGCCGCTCAGTGTCCTTGTGGTATCACCGATGGTATGGACGGTCATGGCACGCCCGGTGATGCGGACGCACAGGGTGCCGGGCATGAGATTGATCAGATTGGCAAGAAACACGCGACTGCCGTTATCGGGCAGTCGCCAGGGGTAATCCAGTAACGCAGGGTTCAGTGGGCGCCGAGGGTGCAGGGCGCGGCGCGCGACGTCCAGGGCGCCGCGCAGGGAAAAAGCCACGAACACCGGCAGGAAGGTCAGTGCGCCGGGGATGCTGATCTGCCAGGGTGAGCGCCCGGGGAAGGGGCTTATGATCGCCGCGGCGGCCACCGCCGGAGCGCCCCACGTCCAGGCGCCAGCGTCGCCGCCGGTGATCAGCCACCACAGGCCGGCATAGAGAATCAGCCGTCCCGGCAGATCCCTGGGGCGGGTGCGCCCGATGATATCGCGGATGAACGAGGGGATGCGGGTCACGCCGGTCGTCAGCTCCGTGGGCTTACCAGTCGAGCCACTTGCGGCATTCCGCGAGGGCGAACTCCCGGATTGCGTCTTCATCGCAGTGCCGCATGTGCCATATATGTTCGTTGCCTTCGCAGCCCAGCTCAAGCCGGGGGCTCTGTGGCCGGTCGATTGTGCCGTGCAAGGCCGGAAAGGCGAACGAAGGCTTATGGTAGAGACGACCCTCGGCACGGAAGACGCAGAAATGCTCGTCGTCCCGGACCACCCGCAGGCAGAACCCACGGTTCTCTTGTTCCAGGGCAGCGGCATACCCCTCCTCGTTGAGCGTATCCCGCACGGCGGCCAGGGCGGGAGCCACGCAGTTCCTCAGGCAGGTGTCCAGCTCGTCCAGGGCGCGCTGGCGTGACCGCCGCGCCTTGCGTGGATCCCGCAGGCGTTCGCGGCGGCGCAGCAGGCGCCGCAGCCAGCGCTTTAGTCCCCGGTTCGCAGGCCGGTTGCCGGAGCCGTCAGAGGGTTTCATCCGTGCCTCCCGTGCGTTCGCGTTTCTCCTCGGCGTAGCGCATCAGTCGTTCCAGGCCGGGTTCGGGCATGGGGGTGACCTCCTCGGTCTGCCGGGCGTCCGCCCGGAAGGCGTTCCACAGGCCCCAGGCCATGATCACCAGCACCAGCGACAGCGGCAGAGCTGCCGTGAGCGTCGCCGTCTGCAGTGCCTGCAGGCCGCCGGCCACCAGCAGCACCGCGGCGACGGTGCCGGTGAGTACGCTCCAGAACAGCTTCTGCACCAGCGGTGGATTGGGATCGCCACCGGAGGCGAGGATGTTCATCACCAGCGCGCCGGAGTCCGCCGAGGTCACGAAGTAGCCGACAATCACCGCCGTGGCCAGGGGGACGGTGATCATGGCAACGGGCAGCTCCTCCAGCATGGCGAAGAGGGCCTGGGGCGCGCTGGCCTGGACGATGGCGCCCAGTTCGCCACTGGTGATCTCCTGGTACAGCCCGGTCGCGCCGAATACCGAGAGCCAGACGAAGGTGAAGCCCGTGGGCACCAGCAGCGTACCGAGAATGAACTCGCCCACAGTGCGCCCGCGGGAGACCCGCGCGATGAACATGCCCACGAAGGGGCACCAGGAGATCCACCAGGCCCAGTAGAACAGGGTCCAGTCCCGCTGCCAGTCCCCGCCACGGAAGACGTCCGTACGGAAGGTGAGCTCCAGCAGGCCGTGGGCGTAGTTGCCCACGCTTTGCAGCAGCGTCATAAGCACGAACACCGTGGGCCCGGCCGCCAGCACGAATACCAGCAGCGCCGCGCCCAGGAAGAGATTGGCGCGGGAAATGATGCGAATGCCGTTGTTCAGCCCGCTGAGCACCGAGATGGTGGCCACACCCATGATGGCGATGATCAGCACGATCTGGTTGAAGGTAGAGACCTCGATCAGGCCCACGTGCTCGAGCCCCGAGTTGACCTGCATGACCCCCAGGCCCAGTGAGGTGGCGACACCGAGCACCGTGCCCACCACGGCAAGCACATCGATGACATCGCCGGCAATGCCGTCGATGCGACGTCCGATCAGAGGATAGAGCGCGGCCCGTAGCGACAGGGGCAGGCCGTGCCTGTAGGAGAAAAAGGCCAGTGACAGGGCCACGATGATGTAGATGGCCCAGGGATGCAGCCCCCAGTGGAAGAAGGTCAGCCGCATGGCCTCGTTGGCCGCCTCCGCGGTGGCGGCCTCGCCGCGGGGCGGCTGGAGGTAGTGCAGTACCGGTTCGGCGACGCTGTAGAACAGCAGGCCGATGCCCATGCCTGCGGAGAACAGCATGGCGAACCACGACAGGTAGGTGTACTCGGGCCGCGAGTCGGGTGGCCCCAGGCGCAGGTTGCGGAAGCGCGGGTGCAGCAGCAGGGCAAACACGTACAGAAGCAGAAAGGCCACCACGCCCGTGTAGACCCAGCCGAAGTGCAGGACCAGGAACGCCTGGGTGGCCTCCATGGCAGCACCCAGGGCGCTGGTCCACACGGCGCCGGTGATCACCAGCGCCAGCACGATGGCCGCAGATGGCAGAAAAACCCGTGGATTCATTAACCTGGCTGATCCTTCGAGAAGGTGTTGGCGGATGCTATCACGCCCTGAGGCGTGGTTGGGGAGCGCCTGCCTCTATGGAGGTATATCTGCCGGGGTTCCCTTGATCCATGTCAAGAAAGGGGGGCGCCGTGCCACGGATAATAGCGCCGACCTGCCATGACCAGCGACCAGTGGATGGAATCCAATGGAACGAACTATCACCTATAACGAAAACGTCGTGCGCCAGTTCAGCATCATGACCATCGTCTGGGGCATCGTCGGGATGGGCGTGGGGGTGCTCATCGCGGCGCAGCTCATCTGGCCGGCGCTGAACTTCGACGTCCCCTGGCTGAGCTACGGCCGTTTGCGGCCGCTGCACACCAACGCCGTGATCTTCGCCTTCGGCGGTTCGGCACTGTTCGCCACCTCCTACTGGGTGGTCCAGCGGACATGCCAGACGCCACTGTTCGCGCCGAAGCTGGCGAGTTTCACGTTCTGGGGGTGGCAGACGGTGATCGTGCTGGCAGCGATCACGCTGCCCCTGGGGATCACCCAGAGCAAGGAGTACGCGGAGCTGGAGTGGCCCATCGCGGTGCTCATCGCCGTGGTCTGGGTGTCCTACGCCGTGGTGTTCTTCGGCACTATCGCCAAGCGCAAGGTCAAGCACATCTACGTGGCCAACTGGTTCTACGGCGCGTTCATCCTGGCCGTGGCCATGCTCCACATCGTCAACAACCTGGCCATTCCGGTGTCGCTGACCAAGTCCTATCCCATCTATGCCGGGGCAGTGGACGCCATGGTGCAGTGGTGGTACGGCCATAACGCGGTGGGTTTCTTCCTCACCGCCGGCTTCCTCGGCATGATGTACTACTTCGTGCCCAAGCAGGCCAACCGGCCCATCTACTCCTACCGGCTGTCCATCGTTCACTTCTGGGCACTGATCTCCATCTACATGTGGGCCGGTCCGCACCACCTGCACTACACGGCGCTGCCGGAGTGGGCGCAGTCCCTGGGCATGGTGTTCTCGCTGGTGCTGCTCGCACCCAGTTGGGGCGGCATGATCAACGGCATCATGACGCTCTCCGGGGCCTGGTACAAACTGCGCACCGACCCGATTCTCAAGTTCCTGATCGTCAGCCTGTCCTTCTACGGCATGGCCACGTTCGAGGGGCCGATGATGTCCATCAAGACGGTCAACGCCCTGTCCCACTACACCGACTGGACCATCGGTCATGTTCACGCGGGCGCGTTGGGCTGGGTGGCATTCATCACCTTCGGTGCCATGTACTTCCTGATCCCCAGGCTCTATGGCCGCGAGACCATGCACAGCGTCAAGGCCATCGAGCTGCATTTCTGGATCGCCACCCTGGGTGTGGTGCTCTACATCGCCGCCATGTGGATCGCCGGGGTGATGCAGGGGCTGATGTGGCGCGCCGTCAACGAGGACGGCACGCTCACGTACACCTTCATGGAATCCCTGGTGGCGACCTATCCCTACTACCTGGTGCGGCTGCTGGGCGGGGTGCTGTTCTTCGCCGGCATGCTGATCATGGCCTGGAACGTGTGGATGACCACGCGTCCGGTCAGGGAAGCCGCAACGGTCCGCACGGCGACGCAGGAGGCCTGAAACCATGAGCAAGGGTCATGAGGTAGTCGAGAAGAATGTCGGCCTGATGGCCGTGCTGATCATTGCCGTGATCAGCGTCGCCGGGCTGGTGCAGATCGTGCCGCTGTTCTTCGCGGCGGAAACCACGCAGCCCGTGGAGGGCGTCGAGCCCTACGAGCCCCTGGAGTTCGCCGGCCGGGATATCTATGTCCGCGAGGGCTGCTATGGCTGTCACTCGCAGATGATCCGGCCCTTCCGGGCGGAGACGGAGCGCTACGGTCACTATTCCGTGGCCGGCGAGTTCGTCTACGACCGGCCCTTCCAGTGGGGTTCCAAGCGCACCGGGCCGGATCTGGCGCGTGTGGGCGGGCTCTACAGCGACCTGTGGCACGAGATTCACCTGCTCAATCCGCGGGACGTGGTGCCGGAGTCCAACATGCCGGCCTATCCCTGGCTGGCCGAGCGGGAGCTGGACGGCGAGCAGGTCGCCCGACGCATGCGTGCCCAGCAACGCTGGCTCGGGGTGCCGTACACGGACGAGCAGATCGAGAATGCCGCCGACGAAGTGGACGGCAAGACGGAAATGGAAGCCATCATTGCCTACCTCCAGGGGTTGGGCACGGCCATCGAGCACAGGCGCTGACGGGAGGCTGCATGGATACCAGTACTGTTCACGGCCTGCTGACCCTGGTTCTGATGATCCTGTTCATCGGGATCGTGTTCTGGGCGTTCAGCAGCAGGCGCAAGAAGGATTTCGAGGAGGCCGCCCGGCTACCGCTGGAGGATGAAGCCCCCGAGGACAAGAGCGTCGGCGGGGTGGGGCAAGAGTACAAGCGCGAGGGCAGGGACCATGAGTAGCTTCTGGAACTGGTACATCGGCATCATCGCCGTCGCCAACATTCTGGCCTGCGTGTGGCTGATTCGCTGGACGGCGAAGAAGCGGCCAGATGAGCGTGCGGCCCACGAGACCACCGGGCACGAATGGGATGGCCTCACCGAGCTGAACAATCCCATGCCGCGATGGTGGCTGTGGCTGTTCTACGCCACCATCGTCTTTGGGCTCATTTACATGGTGCTCTACCCCAGCTTCGGCAGCTACCAGGGCCTCCTCGGCTGGTCGCAGTACAGCGAGTGGGAGCAGGAAGTCGCGGAGACCGAGGAGCGGGTCGCGCCGCTGTTCGAGGAATATGCCGAGATTCCCATTCCCGAGCTGGCCCAGCACTCCGACGCCATGCAGACCGGCAGGCGCCTGTTCGACAACAACTGCGCCGTCTGTCACGGCGTGGACGGCGGCGGGCGCCCGGGGTTTCCGAACATCGCCAACAACGTGTGGAACTGGGGCGGCGAGCCGGAGCAGATCTACACGTCCATTCTCGATGGCCGCCGGGGCAATATGCCCGCGCTGGGGGATGCCCTTGGCGAGGATGGCGTCGAGCAGGTGGCGGCGTATACCTTCAGCCTCAGCGGCCGCGACGCCCCGGAGGATCTGGTGAGTGCCGGTGAGGAGCTCTATCAGCAGCGTTGCGCTGCCTGCCACCAGGCCGACGGTAGCGGCAATCCGGCCATGGGCGCCCCCAATCTGACCGACGACAACTGGATGTACGGCGGCAGCCTGGAAGCCATCAAGACTTCGATTCGTGAAGGGCGCCGGGGCGTGATGCCGGCGCAGAAGGACCTGTTGGGCGAGGATCGCGTCCACGTGTTGGCCGCCTACGTCTACAGCCTTTCCATGGACGAGCGTGACGCCGAGACCAACGGCGAGGAAACCGCCGATGCCGGTGGCAATGAGTAAGGAGCGCTGGCTGCAGTGCCTGGGCAGTACGCTGTGGCCGTCATTCCTGGCGGCAGCGGTGGCCTCGGTGGTGTTCTTTGCCAGCATTGATCCAGAAACCCTGCGCATGCAGACGCTCCCGGACTGGGATATGAGCCGCATGGCCGGCTACACCATCGGGTTCTTCATGTTCTGGGCGGTGGGGTTGTTTTCCAGCAGCCTCACCTACCTGTTGAGCGGAGGCGGCAACCGGCGCCATGAGTAAGCGGGAGGACAAAGTGGAGTTCGACGTGGGCATGTACGCCGCCCGCGAGAAGATCCACCCGCGCGAGGTCGACGGTACCTTCCAGCGATTGCGCCACCTGGCCGTGATCGTGTTGCTGGGCATCTACTACGGGCTGCCGTGGATCACCTGGGACGGCCGTCAGGCGGTCCTGTTCGATCTACCCGCACGGCAGTTCCACATCTTCGCGCTGACCTTCTGGCCCCAGGATTTCGTCTACCTGGCGCTGTTGCTGATCCTTGCCGCACTGTCGCTGTTCTTCTTCACCGCCCTGGCCGGGCGCATGTGGTGCGGCTATGCCTGTCCGCAGACGGTGTGGACCGAAGCCTTCATGTGGATGGAGCGCTGGACCGAGGGCAAGCGCCAGCAGCGCCTGAAACTGGACAAGTCCCCGTGGACGGCCAGCAAGTTTCTGCGTCGTGGCAGCAAGCATGTGCTGTGGGTGGTGTTCGCGCTCTACACCGGATTCACCTTCGTGGGCTATTTCACGCCCATTCGTGAGCTGTCGGTGAGCGTGGCGACCTTCGGACTCGGCCCCTGGGAGACGTTCTGGCTGCTTTTCTATGCCTTCGCCACCTGGGGCAATGCGGGATTCCTGCGGGAGCAGGTGTGCATCTACATGTGCCCCTATGCGCGCTTCCAGAGCGCCATGTTCGACCCCAACTCGCTGATCATCTCCTATGACGAACAGCGCGGCGAGCCGCGGGGCGGCCGTTCGCGCAACATCGACCACCGTGCCCACGGGCTGGGCGACTGCATTGACTGCAATCTCTGCGTGCAGGCCTGCCCCACGGGGATCGATATCCGCGATGGGCTGCAGTACGAGTGCATTGCCTGTGCCGCCTGCATCGATGCCTGCGACAGCGTCATGGACAAGATGAACTACCCCCGCGGGTTGATTCGCTACACCACCGACAACGCCATGGAAGGCAAACCCTCGCACATCCTGCGACCGCGCATCGTCATCTACGCCGTGTTGCTGCTGGCCTTGATGGCCGGCACCGCGTACAGCCTCACCCAGCGTACGCCGCTGGCCATGGAGGTGTTGGCGGATCGCAACGTGCTCTATCGGGATGTGGACTTCGAAACCGTGGAGAACATCTACACGGTCCGCATTCTGAACAAGGACCGCGAAGCCCGGGATTACGTCCTGAGCGTGGACGGGTTGCCGGGGGCCGAGGTGGTCACCCGGCCGGAGCATATCCGCGTCGATGCCGGTGGCACCGGGCAGGTGACCGCCAGCGTTCGGGTGCCCCGCGAGGAAGCGCGCGGCACCGGACATTCCATCGAACTCCGGCTACAGGCCACCGACGACGAAGCAATCCAGCGGACCAACACCGCCCGGTTTCACGGGCCGAGGGAGGAATAGACATGGCCAGGGATACCGATGCCGCCCCGTGGTATCGCCAGTTCTGGTTCTGGTTCGTGTTCGCGCCGCCACTGGCGTCCATCGTGCTCGGTCTGAGCCTGCTGGCCACTGCTGTCATTCACGGTGACAGCCTGGTGGCGGACAATTACGAAGAAGTCGGCCGGGCCATTCACAAGAATCACGCCCGGGAGTACGAGGCTGCGGCACTGGAAATTGACGGCAGCATGGTGCTGGATCGCGAACAGGGGACGATCACCGTGCGACTGGACGGCCGCTCGGAACTCCCCGACCGGCTGCTGCTGGAACTCTCGCACCCCACCCACGCCGAGCGCGACCTGGCGGTGGAACTGCAGCGCGACGCCAGTGGCATTTACCGCGCCGATGCCCAACGCCGTGTGGACGGGCGCCACTACGTTCGCCTGCAGCCGGAAGACGGCTCGTGGCTGCTGGCCACCGAGATCGATGCCGGGGAGCGTGAGCTTACGCTGACGCCCCGCCGCGGAGGCTGACAGTGGCGGATGCCTTGCAGTGCTTTCACTGCGGTGAGCCGGTGCCGGAGGACGTGAATCTCACGGTCACGGTGGACGGCGAGGCACAGCCCGTCTGCTGTGCCGGATGTCATGCCGTGGCTTCCACCATCCTCGGGTCCGGGCTCGATGCCTTCTACCGCTTCCGCCCGGCGCCCACCGGGCAGCCGGAGGACCTGACCGCGGCCGATGCCGGTCGCTACGCCAGTTTCGACCAGGAGCGCGTGCAGCAGGACTTCGTCTATTGTGCGCCGGACGGCAGCCGCGAGGCGTCCCTGCTTGTGGAGGGGCTCTACTGTGCCGCCTGCGGCTGGCTCATCGAGCGCGGCCTGGGTGATGCCGAAGGTGTGGAAGAGGTGCGGGTGAACCCAGCTACGGGGCGTGCCCTGCTGCGGTGGCACCCTGACCGCGTGAGCCTCAGCGGCCTCATGGCGCACATGGGCCGGCTCGGCTACCGGCCCCATCCGGTGCTGGCGGAGGCCACCGATACCCAGGCGGAGAAGGAGCGCAAATCTGCACTGCGGCGGTTGATTGTCGCTGGCCTGGGCATGATGCAGGCGATGATGTTCGCCGTGGCCCTGTACTCCGGCCAGTTCCACGGCATGGAGACCATCTACGAGGATTTCCTGCGCACCGTGAGCATGCTGGTGGCGACCCCGGTGGTGCTGTACGCGGGGCTGCCGATTTTCATCGGTGCCATCCGCGATCTGCGCAACGGGCGCCCGGGCATGGACGTACCGGTGGCGCTGGCCATCGGCGGTGCCTATTCCGCCAGCGTCTGGATTACCTTCGCCGGCGGGCCGGAAGTCTACTTCGACTCGGTGAGCATGTTCACGTTCTTCCTGCTCATCGCCCGCTACGTCGAGATGAACGCGCGCCATCGCGCCAATGCGACCACTGATGCGCTCGGTCGGCTTGTCCCGAGCACGGCACTGCGTATCGGGGGCGAGGGCGAAGAGGAAATCCCGGTTCGGGATGTGCTGGTCGGTGATGCCTTGTTGGTGCGCCCGGGCGCCAGCATCCCCGCCGACGGGCGCATCACCGAGGGCCATACCAGTGTCGACGAGTCCATGCTCACTGGCGAGTCGGATCCGCAGCAGCGGGGACCGGGTGAGGCGGTGGTGGGCGGGAGCGTCAACCTGGGTAGCACTGTCAGGATGGTGGTGGAGCGGGTCGGGCAGGACACCACGGTCTCCCATATTGGCCGGTTGCTGCGCCGGGCCCAGGCCCAGCGTCCGGGACTGGCCCGCCTGGCAGATACCGCCGGGCGCTGGTTCGTGACCGCGGTGCTGATCGCGGCGGCCAGCGTATTCGCCATCTGGTGGCAGGTGGATCCGACCCGTGCGTTCCCGATTACCCTGGCCATGCTGGTGGCGACCTGCCCCTGCGCGCTTTCGCTGGCCACCCCCACCGCCCTGGCCGCCGGCACCAACCGCATGGCAGGCCAGGGGCTGCTCGTGACCCGCGCCGATGCCCTGGAGACGCTGTCTCGCGTGGACACGGTGGTGCTGGACAAGACGGGGACCCTCACCGAAGGTCGATTGACCATTGTCGAGACGCGGACGAACGAGCCCCTGTCGCAGGATCAGGCCGTAGATCTGGCAGCGGCGCTGGAACGGCACTCCGAACACCCCATTGCACGTGCCTTCCCCGTGCCGCGCCGGCATCAGGCCGAGGCGACCAGTGTCACCCGTGGTGGCGGCGTCGAGGGCCAGGTGGCGGGTCGCCGACTACGGATCGGACGGCCTGAGTGGGTGGCCGAGCTGGCCGGAGAGCAGCCCGATGAGGCGGATGAGCAGGGGGCCTGGGTCGTTTTGGGGGATGAACGGGGTATGCTCGCCCGGTTTCGACTTGCGGACCGGGTGCGCGAGGACGCCGCCGAGGCAATCGCGGCGCTGCGGGCCCGAGGGGTTCATGTGGAGATTGCGAGTGGCGATTCCCCCGGGGCCGTGGCGCAGGTTGCCGAAGAGCTGGGCGTGGACCGCTGGCGTCCGCGGATGAGTCCGGAGAGCAAGCTGGAGCGCCTGCGTGAACTCCAACACCAGGGCGCGACGGTGTTGATGGTCGGTGATGGCATCAACGACGCACCAGTGCTGGCCGGCGCCAACGTCTCCGCGGCCATGAACGAGGGCAGTGCCCTGGCGCAGACCA
>LKMJ01004871.1_pt1 | contig 12649 bp, 6 predicted proteins | sample 643391 | NCBI WGS metagenome assembly LKMJ01 (sample SAMN04112250, study PRJNA286221) | soda lake metagenome | biome: soda lake; feature: Kulunda Steppe; material: water; isolation source: sample PL-Br10 brine of Picturesque Lake | place: Russia: Kulunda steppe | collected 2010-07
ATACGATGGGTGTGCGAGCGTTCACCTCGTTCAAAAATCTGCTCCTGGAGCTGGGATATACTGGTGTGTTCGTGTTCGTCGACGAGTTCGAGGCGATTGCCCGACTGAGTCCAAAGAACAAGCAGGCGACGCTCAACAGCATCCGACACCTCATGGACCAGAACGGATCAGGGCTATCGCTACTATTTGCCTGTGCTCCCGAGGTCTGGCAGGATGTAATGAGTGAATATCACGCCTTCTCTGAACGGATCGGGAACGAGGTCGCGCTCCGACCGCTCACTGAGGATGACCTGTCGGAACTGGTCAGTAAGTATCTCGCTACTGCTCGTGATGGGGAGTCGACTGCGATCCATCCATTTGAAAAGGAGTGTTTGGATCTAATTCATCAACGAGCTCAGGGTAATATCCGTCAGGTACTGTCGATGTGTGGTCAATTACTTGATAAGGGTGTCGAACAGCAACATGAGTGTATTTCTAAGGATGTCTTAGACCGAGTGATTTCTTAATACGTTCTTCAGGAGATAGAGGCTCTGTTTCGTCTTGCAGGTCAAATTCAACACTGTCTGCGAAAATCGTTTCATCAAAACCCAGTAAATTATGTAGACTTCGTTATCATATATCTATTTATTATTCACATAAATAAAAATTTATTAATAACCATATGATTCAAATCTAGAATTATTAGTGCTAATCTAGTGTGTTGTCACTGAATATTGATGATGTCTCACATAGATTAGGATGGGGGCTAGAAAATCTCCAGACAGCGTTAAAACCTGTCTGTTCGATAAATCATGTTAATAGTTGGAGTGGTACTCGATCTATACTCTATGTAGACAAAGCTACTTTGCTTTAGACAACCAAAACTCGTTAAACATCACCTGAAATACTATCTTCTAATGGAACTCGAGAAAGTTACAGAGCTGTTTAAACGAAAACGAGCAATCGAGATCCTCCAATTGCTCGATGAAGAGAGAGAACTCAATTTCAAGAAAGTAGACGAAGCAATCGACTCTTCTTCTGATACAATCTCTAGTACACTCAAAATTCTCTCAGAATATGGACTAGTCAAGCGTACCCAACACAATATAAACGATGTCAGATACTCCCTGACAGACAACGGAACCAACGCACTAGGACGGATCCGCGAACTCAGAAATTTTGTTGAAAATGACAATTAGCCAGATCAGTAAATTAGGGGATGTGGAATCAGATGGGAAGAGTTCTTGGGGTGCTCTAATCACCTACAATACACCAGAAGAGAAAGAGGAAATCCTAAAACAACTCGAGCACTACCTTATAGGAATCAAGAGAATTAATCTTGAAGACCTTTCGAGGGTCAATCCTTCTATCGGCATTATCAACTGCATCGATATTTCTAATCAAAGAGAGTTGATGCTGGGGGGTATCGATGCAGGCCAGCGAGTTATGGGCTGGATCAAGTCCTACAAAGTCGTACTTCTCTGCAAAGAATGGGAGTGGGAACTCCTGAAAAGTAGAGACGGAAGATGGACAAGCCATCTAGTCCTCAAACCCACTGACGAACTCGGGACGATTAGACAAGCAGCCGAAGAATTAGCCGAATCTATTAAAATAAATACTCAAAACAACCGACTTGTACTCTACGAGTATCTCAATAACAGATCTCTTTTTAATGAATTCCTTAACACAAACGGTATAGATTCTTCAATTATCCAGTCAATAATAGACAAAAAAGGTCTCTGGGATCTGGATGAACAGGAGTACGAGTTACTCCTAAGATCAAACGAAGAAATCCTTCGATACATCGCAGCACAGGAACTCAACTCCCGCCGAGGTACACGGTTCAACCGACAGGAATTCACGGATTTATTTGGAGAGATTCCTATCCGGATGGGTCTCCAAGCCAACCCAAAAATATTTGATGACCTCTTAGATGGAATCCACGAGAAACAATTTAACAGTTCCAAAGAATTTGCAGATATTGAGTGTCTTGTGGGCCTTCTAACTCTAGACGGATTCGAGAACAATCTTCATAATGGATTATGCGACTTCTTGGATTCCGAAAAACAGAAAGTTTACACGATAATACATGAATGCGAGCAGCGAGAACACTTGGAGCAGAGAATTGAGTATCTCGGTCAGTTCATCGATTCACCAGAAATTGAGAGTCTGGTTTCAGCATTCGCATCTGTACACTGCCTCGTGCAAATGGAACAAGAAACAACACCGACACGACTACTCGAACACTACGATGATCAACTCGAATTTGAAGACAAAGCTCGGGTTTCTCGACTTCTCTTATATCAGTTAGAGATAGGAGCATTCGCTTCCCGTTCGAACCACCAATTGATCGCTGATTTCCTTCGGGAGGAAGGACCCAAATTAGTCTTACTTCTTGATGGACTCTCCCTCACAGACTCTAGCACCCGAGACTTCTATTCCGATAAGGAATCGGACGCTGAATGGGAGACCAATTATGGAGTTGCACCCGCACCCACGGTCACAAAAAAATTCCTGCCGATGCTCACCGAGGAATATTCATTCAACCAACTAGGCGGATTCTACGATGATTCTGAAAACCTGTCGATACTGGATTTAGATGCGTTCCTTGGGGAGGAGAAGGAAGAGGAACTACTGAACTTACTGAATAGAGGAGAGTCAGTGATAATCTATGACCCCAATATCGATCAGGGCGGTCACTTTCCTACTGACGTCCACATAAAAGTGAGAGACTATCTTAAACAGAAAATACCAGAGTTCGTGGAGAAATACGGCGAGTACACAGATGTTCTCATCACATCCGACCACGGAATGGTTGAAACATTCAAGCCTCAAAAGATGTCTAAACCCGATTCAACGGGGCAGAGAGGCCTTCTACATTGCAGAAGTACTTTCACCGACAGCATTGATAGTGTAGAAGCCGAGCTCGCTGATGACAACGTAAGTTATATTCACGTTGAGTTGCCGAATAGTAACGAAGATTGTCTAATGATAAACCCAGACAACCCCCACTCTAAATTCGGCGATCAAACAGGCAATCTCTGGATTCACGGCGGAATCTCTATTGAAGAGTCAGTCGTGCCCGCTGTGATACGGAGGCGCTAAATCGATGTCTCTGAACGATCCAAAGCCAAAAGGGGGATACAGAGCAGTCCTAGAAATCGTGGAAATACTGGGTGAAGACGGAGACCAGACAATCGAGGATCTTGTCCCCAAACTAGAAAAATTTGGTTATCGCTTCTCCGAAGACGATAGTGGGGAAAAATTCTCAAAAGCCCTGAGTCCTGGCGGTCACACCTATAGCGAGATTACAGAGGTACTCCGATTCGCTGAAGCAACTGGAAGCGATAATGACCAACTAGAAACCAAACTTACCCTTACAGAAGACGAAAAAAACGACTTCGACATCGATACCAGTGGTCGACGTGTATACTCCCTCCTTACGGACGATGAATTAGACTCGGAGACAAAGCGGGGGGCTATTGCTGCGCTAATTCTTTCACGACTTAGCGAAAGCGGTATCGACACTCAAGCTGGAACTAACATCCCTCATGCATTCCGCACGTTCATAGACAAAGTCTGGGAAAAAAGAGACGACAGCACTGGTCGATACCAGACCAACTGGAATCTAGAAGAGATCCGGACAGATCCAGAGATGTCGAGCGACTGGAACCCTCAAAAGCTTCGGTATTGCCGACAGAGAGCTATCGATATCGGTATCTGTCACAAGGGGAGCGGCAAAAGTAACAAGAACTTACTCTATCCTGTCCTCGCCGAAGATATTTTCCAAGCAGTCATATACTTCATCAACCAGTATCACAAGGAGTCATTATCTGATTCAACACCAAATATGAATGACTTCTATAACGATTTGAACAGATGGTATCCGATTAACCAAGATTTCTTTCAACAAAATGCTCTCTACGATGGTATTCTTCACCAAAATACAGAGATCACCGGACAGAGTTATCCAGTTCTATACGGCCTCCTGAATATGAATAAAGAAAATAATCAAAACTATCAAATCACTTGGCTAGAAGGAGAAGGCAATTGGAATGATAACATTCAATTCGCAGAATTTGAGATTGGGGTGAGATCTAATGATTAACAACCACTTAGAAGATCGACTTGGTATAGATTCTGATCGGTTTGACACGATTTTTTCCCAAGTTTGGGGAACCGAAGAAAATCCAGAAGACAGAGTCCACATAGACACAGAGGTTGAGTCAGAAGTAATTCGTTTAATAGACGAATGGGTCGAGACACGGGATCATCGGACTAATCAAAAAGGCGATGAGGACGGACTTTTCCTATTAATCGAAGGAGCACAGGCTACCGGGAAGACCACTATGACCCGGTACATTAAGAACAAACTTGACCCAACAAAGAATCCAGACCGGGCAAATATTCCAATTCTAATTCCTATTTGGGATGCCTTAGATCCAAACCCTACTCCATTCAAGTACCGGCAAATGATCCAAACAGAAGGAAAAGCAGCATTTGAGCAACTAGACATCCCAGATATTAGTGAAAAAATTAATCTACTGAACGGAATGGGAGTAGAGATTACAGACGAACAACTATCTCGATGGGGAGAAGATATAGATTTAAATCCCGATCAGGCTAGAACTTTCCTCGGGAATATCGGCTACGAGGGCGGTGATTACCAGCCAAAAGAAGTTGTTAAGCAACTCTCTGATTCCGGATATTATTTTGTCTTTATTATTGACGAAATGGTTCCGAAAGCTAAAGCAGAGGAGGCGGAGTCTATCATAAAATGGTTCAAAGACCATCTTTCACCCCATGTCGCTTTGGTTGTGTTTTGCCATCCAGATGTTTCTGGGAAAATAAAGGACGGGATGCAGGACCAAGCTACACGTCGAAATATTGATGGAAAATTAGTGATAGCGGGGGAAGAATTTGACATAAAACAAAATGTTGGCATAAATATACGTCGAAAGCAGCACGAGATTATTGACTTAAACAAGCTACTGAGAAAGTACTTTGATGAGGTCTATATCGATGATGATCATCCAGAATATGGTCCACTCACCGAACAGAATATTGAATGGATGAATGATCTTCTGTTTGCAGGAGGACTTATCGGAAATCTTGTAAACGGAATTAATGAGGGGATAAAAGGATATGCGGCAGATTTTGATGGAGAAGAGAAGATTGGAGTACATCTCTTTGATCAGTGCAGTCGGCACATGAAACATGTTCAGATTAAACAACGTTTTGAAGCACACTCTGATTTAGATCCAAGCGAGTCCTCGGAGATCGTCTGGCGTGCGAAAGAACTCATCACTCGCTCTATAAAAATAAGCGATTTAACTGACACTGAAACCGAGGAACTACTAGACGCTCGTATCCTGATTCGAGAACCAGATACAGATGAATTCAAACTCAATACAAGGCTGACCAAGTATGAAGAAGCCGAGATCTCCACGGCTTCTACAAGTTCCACTACTACAGGATCTGAAACTGGCGAGTTTGTCACCTACAATAATACAATCCAAAGATTCAGCGATAATAAAGCAAGCAACAGAGAAACCCTGCGAGGTAATCTCGACGTCGCAATTTCCTCACTAATCGAACGAATCAACTCCCAGCAAATCAACGTTGCTAGTTCTTCTAAGTTGGCTTTACCGGGAGAAGAATCACCAACCTCCGACTACGTCGAATTAGTCCGGCACTCCACTGATGGACGAGCAGAGAAACTAGAAATTGAAGACGGAGAATTATCCGGATACGGTTATCAATATTTAGTCACCAGTCTATTCGACGATGAATCCCTGAACGACCCGGATATCCGGGGCGAAATTCAGAGTTGGTTCGGTAAAGATAACGGCATCATCATAATCACCAACAAGGATGAAGTCAACGAACCGGACTGGTTCGAGGATGAAATCGAACGGCAGCAATGGCGAGATAAGGAATATACTTGGGGAGAAATAACTCAGATCGTTCACGTCGATCGTCTCCGAGAACTAATGGGTCTGTACCGGCATCTCCAGGAACAGGATCCTGAAAACGACAGTGAAGCATTGACAGAGATTGAGCGATTATCTAATCTACCCGGGCAGTTTGATGTCCACGAGCTAGTTGAGTCGCTGTATGAAGATTCCTCAAAAGCTGTCAAGGATATCCATGACAGCATATGTGAGAAATATGAGGGACCGAAGATTCGGGAAGCAGAGGCCTTCGCAGCTGTACTAGACGAGGTTAAACATAAAGGGTTCATTTCTGACGAGGACCTGGATGAACTTCGTGATGACTATGGCGTTGAGTTGGAGTCGCTATCGGACAAAGACGCTCTCAAGAAGTTCACCACGGATGAAGGAAAAGTCATTTATCTGAAAGAAGACTTCGGCAGCTCATCTAAAATCAGTCGAGTGGGGGATCTCCGCGATCTCTTCCCAGTCGGACCAGAGGTCTTCGAACATCTGAGCGAGTTCCAAGAAATGGAGGATGGACGGGTCCAACGTGATGACGGCGAAATCACAGACAAGTTGGATGACCTCGAAGACAAGATCGAACTAATAGACTTCTTCATATACGACGACGGAACCCTATCCGATATACAAGAGACGATTGACGATACCGATGTTGACGTATTCGGTGATCTGAAATCGAAGATTTCCACTACAAATAACGTCGACGAAGAGGACTTTGACCTTGTGCGAGAACAGTTCCAGGCCGACAAACAACTATGGGAGAAAATCCGAGAGTTAGATGTTGACGATGGGATTTCACCTATCCATAGAGCCCTGTTCTACGCAAAATTGCCGAACCAACCTCCAAACTGGGCTGAAGAATACTTAGATGATGACCGTGATTATCCAGCACTCATCTATGAAGTCCACACCCATATTGAGCAAGTTCTTGAAGAAATCGACGATACAAACAATGAGGTAACAACTGGCTTTGAGAATGATAGCGAAGATCTTGAGAATCTGAGAAACGATTTAGAGGACTTCGTTGGCATCGAATCCGATGGTGACGATATCGAAATAGATGAATCAAACTCGGAGGAAGTAGCGGGACTTTCTGATAAGGAACTAAAAAACTTTGACTTCGATACCCTAATAAAAGAAATTGCCGAAAACCAGGCCAAACGAAGTAATATAGGTCGAGCTAGTGGACACCTCACAAGAACGGATCAAGCCCGTGAAGACTTCGTTGAGAAAGTTGAACACGAATCTCTAGAGGAGATTGACCACGATCAAGCCGAGGAATATCTTGCTATCGGAGAAAGCATAGCAGAGAGGTTACTAGATGATGACGTTCTCTTCAGCGATTCTGACGATCCTGAGATGGTCGTCAGTGACTTCAAAAAATTCTGCAAGCAAATCATCAAACTGCTTATTGATTCCACGAAACTACACAAACTGGAAAGCTGTCGGGAAGAACTCCTTCGTAAAGTTGAATCAATTTCTGGAGACGATGTTGACGAGAAGATTCAGCACTTGGAAGACAAGAAAAATAACTTAGAAACCGCTCAGCGGTACCTCAAACTTAAAGAAGAGCACTGCGATTTGTGTAGAAGTGAATGGGAAGATCTCTCCCCGGAGAGGAAGGAAAAAATCAAGGAAGAGTTGGAGCGTATGGAGAACGAATTCCCGGATACCGCTTTCTCACTCAATGAAATTGGTGACGAAATAGAGCAGACCGAAGAGGAGAAAGAAAGGGCAAGAGAGGTGAGGTCGGACTTACAGGAAGTAGATAGAAAAATTGGCAATATCGATCTACCTGAGATAACCGACAAGTTAGACAACTTAGAGCGGAAATACGACTAAAACCAGTATTAGGTGACAATTCTTCATGAATATCATAGACATCAAAAATCGTTCAATCGACCACCTGACAGAGACCATCTGGTGGAACAAAGGCCTCACCAAATTGAACGAGGAAACTATCTCTAACTACGACGAATTCCTTCAGAACCTCGTCGAAGTCAAGGGACCATATCTAGAGAAGGTGCAACCACCCCAATTCTCGAACCACCCGTGGGAAGAGTACTGCTCAAACCACGGTATCGAGGAGGAAGTTCAGTCCTCGATTAGAAACGTTATCTTCGGAGGTGGAAACGGTCGGCTCTACCAACATCAGGGCGAAGCGATTCGCTCGATTCTTGACTCTGCAAGAGGGGATACAGATGATGACGTTATCATCACCGTCCCCACAGCAACCGGAAAGACCGAATGCTTCCTGATTCCAGCTCTAAATACTGCTATTCGAAACCAACAGGAGAACGAGTTTCCCCGACAACTCAAGTCACTTATCATCTATCCTCAGAAGGCTCTCGAAACCGACCAGCTTGAACGACTTGTAAAATATACCTATGAAATTAACAAAAACCGGCCTAATACCGAGTCCGTTCGAATTGGAATATACGACGGTGATACCCCCCGAGGCCAATACAAAATCTCAAGCGGACAAAACGTCCGGGGGCTAGAATGCCCTGAATGTGATGAAAAGTTGGGATGGGATCAGGACTCAAGTACGATGATTTGTACCAACTCCGACACCCACCGCAGACCCGTCGAGATCGATTTTCTCGAACTAACCCGCGACGACATAGAAGAGAACGGAGCAGATATCCTACTCACGAATCCAGAAGCTCTCGAATTCAGGTTCTTCTCTTCCGACTGTCGCGAACTGGTAGATTCCGACCTTCTTGACATGGTGATCTTCGACGAGGCACACGTCTGGAACGGAAACGGTGGAAAGGCAATTTCCCATTTTATTAGCCGGTTGAGAAGCCGGTACGACTCCACGATGGTTCTGGCGAGCGCAACCATCGCCAATCCCCAAGATTTTGCTACAGATCTTCTAAGCAAGCCTAGAAACAATATTGAGCATATCGACTTCGAACCTGGCCGGATTGATGCTCGACGAAGGCGCTCAGATACAGGTCTATCGTCCCATGATATCCTATCCCCGGGGGATGCGTTTGAGGTGCTTATTGAGGTCGACGATTCAGACGGTGATTCACAAGAGATCTCAGAGCAACTTGAGATACCTCAACAGAAGGTGAAAACCAGTTTAGAGATTCTCAGAACCTTCGGGTACATCAACGCTGATGGCTCACTCACAAACGTGGGTAGCGAACTGGAAGAAGAGATTGAGCGACAACAAGCGTTAGACAAAAACGAGTTGCAAGACCTGTTTAACGAGGTACTGAGGTTCAGAGAACATATCGCAGAGACACTAATAGACGACGTTTCACAGGTCTCCCGTATATTCCGGCAGTTCGGCGATGAATCGTTTATTGAGGTAGAGACTCTCCTTGAACAAGTTCTCGATGATACCGATAGTGAGGATCAGTTCGAGACTTTGAGCAATCTGCTGGAATGGTGTAAGCTTGCTGGAATTCTCTACGACCGATATCACTATTTCATCAAGCCATATGTGAACTTCTTCTACTGCCCTGACTGTGATCGCATGTTCACGGAGCGGGTATCAGAAAGGAATAGAGGTCGACATAACCTACACGAAGTTGTATTCTGCTCAAATTGCCATACACCGTATTATAAAGCTCGAGGAGAAGAGATCGGTATCGCTGAGCCCTGCTCCTGCTCTAACCGTAGTTACACTGAGCCGCCGATGCAGACCACTACCTTCCTCTCCTACTTTCTCTCGCAGCTTGGCAGAGATATGAAAGAGTTTGGGGCCGGAAAGGTACTAGTATTCTCAAATCGGAGAGGTGACGCTGAGGGGGTCGGCTCCTTAATGATAAAACTTGACTACTCGCTGGAAAGCGAGCGGATGATGATTTCGCTTTTAGATGGGGTAGAGGACGACGAGTTCTATTCGGCGACAAACCTCCGTGAAGACCTCTATGAAAAGCTGAAAGACGCCTACGTGAAGAAACCGTATACATATTTAGAAGATGAAACACTCTCACAGGGACTATTCTCCCAATTAGGAGCTTTGGCAGATCCTCTTAACAAAAGAAACCACCGGAAGATGTGGGACTCAGGTGTCATCAGTATCCGACCAGAATCAGATGACCCTGAACTCAATATGCTAATGAACGAGATCGCTAAAATCCTTGCATTCAAACCGCATACCGATCTCGATCAGAACAACAGCATCAAGTTAGACAGTTTGGAGACAAAGCTCTCGAACTCTATTCCGACATATTTCTCATCAGCACCCGATCTCGATGCAAAGATACAACAAGCTCTTACCCAGTTAGAACAGCACGACATCGTCCAAAGAGACCGGGAACGTTCCGGAGATGATGTACTGACCACCATCACCTTAAGAAGAAACTTCTTGGAGCTCAGTGTTAATCGAGAAGCAAAAGTCTGTGAATTCTGCTACTCTGGTTGGCCTTTTTGGGGAAGAAGCTACTGCCCTGACTGTGGAGAGTATTTAACTAAATCAGACCGTTCCACATTTGTCTCAGATCAATTTGAAGACTCGGAATTCACGCTTGATCACTGGGGCAAGGTAATACTTGACCATGGCGAAGACCCACTAGTATCCGCAGTGCATAAGGCAGGAATCAGAACCGACACCAGGAACAAAATCGAGGAAGCATTTGGAGCTACTCCTCCCCGAATAAACGTCGTCTCGGCCACTAACACTCTTGAACTTGGAATAGATATCGGTACCTTGGACTGCATCGCTGGACTGGGAATCCCGCCGACAAAAACGAGTTACGTACAACGAGCAGGGCGTACAGGAAGAAGTCTAGACCGTTCTTCCATTGTCTTCACTGTCGCACGTCCGCACAACGCGGTAGACAACTTCTACTTCGACGATATAGAGAATCGATTCCTGAACGCGCCATCGAAACCCGTCCAGATTAACAATCTCAACTACGACGTGTTGAAGACGCAAATAATGTCTGAAGTCATCTCATACCTCAACCGCCGCGACCTCAATTACTCCAGATACGAACGGTTCACAACGGGCCAAGACGTAGAATCTGTGCTTCAAGAGGTCTATGAAGGCTTGGAGAAGCTTCTATCAACAGTAGAGGACTACCAAAATGACGTGGAAGAACACCTTATCAAGACTTTTGAGGAAGATGAGGAAGATATTGAAAACGCTATCGATGATCTCTTCGGCCAACCGTCTGAGGTAAAACGAAGAGTTCTAGAACGGATATTCAAGTTCTATACAACATTCCAAGCCCTCGAAAAGGAGTCCGGTCAAGGAGCCAAAGGATTGAGACGTAGAAGAGTCATCCAAGAGGAAATTCTTCAAGAACTGGAGAGAGAAGTCGGTTACCTCCCGATGCTGCTGTCCAGTTCAGGAATGATCAGCCAATATCGCTCCACTGAGGACTCGGTGGCATTGTTCAGGGAGAAAGAAGATCAGGAAGACGGCCGGATTCATCTGAACTATGAGTCGAAGAACGTTTCTCAGGCACTCCGAGAATCATATCCAGAAGCCATGGATACGTACGGAGGTGTTGACTATGAAGTTGTAAGTGCTCAGGTGAGCAGAGATGAAATTTTCACGACCAACGTCTGTACTAACCAGGCTTGCATACTCCCCTACAATGAGTATCCATCCCTTGTGACCTGTCCGCTCTGTAACGAAGACCTGGAAGAAATCAATGTCCACGAGTATCTCGGAGCGGTTCTGAAATCCTCCAGATCTAGGAAACGGACTCGACCGCTGATTATGAGAGGTGTTGACCTTGACTGACTTCACCGAAGAATTTGAGGAAATCCTCGGACTTGAAAAAGAGGAGACAGAGGGGAGTCTTTCACGCCAACCAGAAGTCATTGATGAGACCGATTTTAATGACTTAAGCATCAGGTTCGTCACCAATCTGAAAGTCAGGAGCTCAATCCCGAAGGTGCAAGTCAGTTATTTTTCAAACAGCAAAGTGAAGGATGCCTACGGAGATATACTCGAACACAAAGATGGGGAAGTAAAATGGGACAAAGGCACCCCCGGCCACCAACATCCGACTGATGGCATCGTGTTCCTCCATCCGATTGATAGTCTACAAGCCAAACTGGGAACAGATGATAACGTAGTAGCTGTTTCAGCTGCCTATTCAGCTGGATACGGGCTAAGAGCAATTGCCTCTCGAAAACTGGGGATCGACAGTTTGGACATACAGTGCTCGGTCACTATGTCTCGGCGTTTTGTACGTTTAACCGTCCATGACGCAGATGTAGGCGGTGCAGGCCTTTCCCATGCCGTCTACAAGGACATCAATGACTTCCTCAGAGAAACCAGATACTCGCTTGATGACTGCGTCTGTTCAGATTTCTGTGAGAAATGCCTGTTGCTTCCGCGGACACCGACCCACCTCGTTGAGCAAGGAGTGCTGAATAGATTCCATGGGTTAATTTTCCTTTCCGATTGACCGATCTTCCTCCTCAAACTCGCTTCAGCGGAGCCTAAAGCATGTCGTACGACAGGTTCATGTATAGGGCACTGTCTAGGTGGTTACCTCCTCAACTGGCGTTCGATCACCGAGTGACTGATGCAGTCGCTGACGGTTATAAGAATATGTAAATTGCAAACACCAACGACGAACGCTTGAGCGACTGCCCACTCACGAATTATGTGATAATTCGCTCACTCGACAAACTATTGAACCAATAGAATATTATATACTGAACAAATTAGTATGAAATGCCGGGGGTATGGGGGACTTTAGAGGGCCACCCCCGGCGATAGTTGTGTTTCC
>LKMJ01004872.1_pt1 | contig 12648 bp, 17 predicted proteins | sample 643391 | NCBI WGS metagenome assembly LKMJ01 (sample SAMN04112250, study PRJNA286221) | soda lake metagenome | biome: soda lake; feature: Kulunda Steppe; material: water; isolation source: sample PL-Br10 brine of Picturesque Lake | place: Russia: Kulunda steppe | collected 2010-07
GCTGGCTCTGGTCTGTGTCGGTCATACACTGTCCTGTGTACCGAGGCATCCTAACCCCATTGAAACAGTCGGGCAGCGTTCGAACTACCCACCGCTTACCGCCGGTAGGAGTGACCAACGAGCAGTGCAACAATATTAATCACCACCAGGAGCACGAAGGCGCGAAACGAGAGTTCGACCATCTCAAGCGTAAACAGCGGGAGATAGCTGAACGGGAGTGCGATCGCTGTCCAGAAGGCGACCCCGCGGGTCGACTGCAGGAGGTGTGTCGTTGATACTGGGAGCGACTCGAAAAAACGATTGAGCGGGCTGAGTGAGGGCGGGAGCGTCATCTGTGGGACCACCGAGTAGAGATACTACCAGCGATAGGCAAATACCCTACAGAGCGTTTACAGGAGTCCCTAACTGTTGTGCCGGTAGTAGGATGTTACTACTTATTAAGCTGAGTCTATCGCCGACGAGCTGTACCGAACAGGAGATCGGTGGTGGCCGTCTGTCGCCACATGCTGACCGAACCGAGAGTGTTTATGCGAATCGACACTAACCGGCAGCTATGGCCGATCTCAATCCACTCGCAAAACGAATACACAATGTGACACCGAAGCCAGTTCAGCTGACACTAGATGATGGCACTGAGGCCGTATTTGAAATGGCATGGACCGAGTTCTTCCAACAAGATTTTCAGGCCGAAGGAACCTGCAGGAACGATGATGCGGACTATCGGTTGATTTCTAGCGAGGACAATAACTCGATTCTGGTTGGCCGTAGTGGTCCCGACGAGGAGGGGTGGTCGATGATCGGATCTGTTGTCGAGGCTGAGGCTGCCGAAAGCAAGTAAGCGCTTCCTACCACGGTTACCGTGGCACTGTTGAGCTCCCGATCACGTTCGACGAGCCGCCCGAAGGGTTGTTCCAGATAACCCGGATTCGGTCACCGTCGGTTTCCTTGTCGTCCACTAGCGTCTGGCCTGTTCGGAACTGCTCGCCCGACTCAAGACCGTTTGGGTCGGCCAGGCCGCTGATTTCGATCTGGCTCGCAGTGAGTGTGTCACCGCCGCCGTGGACGATGGTGACATTTGTACCGGTTGGCCGGTCGCTGTAGCTGAACTCGAAACTTGCCTGCGGGGCGGTATTCGAGAGTTGCCCGCCGAATCCGAGGACGAACGCACCGATCACGGCCGCTAAGATGACGGTGATTGCCACCATCAGAATAACGCCGATAACCGGGCTGACCGCTCGTTTACTGCGAATGAGTGTACTGAGTTTCATTATATACCCCCGTGATACGGCACGTTGGGCTCGACAGCCTCGGCGTTCCCGAGAGGACAGTCTGTCCACAAGTGGTATCAGCGTACTAATGTATGCTCTCTGAGGATATAAAGCGATGTGTGAGCTGTGTCAGCCGGGGTCGGTGAAAATATATCAGTACAGAATCACAGTCAGTGTTTGTTAACTGCCTCAACGAGGTTGAACGCACAGGTAATCTTCTTTTGGGCCGTCGAGAGATGATCAACCAGGAGCCCTTCTGAGATCCCGAGCAGTTCGGCGGCAGTTGTCGTATCGAGACTAGAGATCCGACACAGCGCGTAGGCCTCCTCCTGGCGGAGTGTGAGAATGCGAACATCACCGAACGAAGCGACGTTTCGGAGAAACTCTCCGAGTTTATTCAGCGACCAGACGGCTCCCTCACGCTCGGTACGGTGAACGAACTCGCCGACCGTCTGTTCGGACAGCCGGTGTACGTCGGCGTCTTCAGGAGCACTCTCGGGGGTGTCGGTGACGACGATTTCGTTTGTCGGCACATGCCAGTAGGCGTCCTGGTCGTTCTGCGAGCCGATCCGCAACGCCCCCGCGAACTCACCCTCGGTAATCCGTCCAGGAGTTGTGAGTTGGGGGCTCCCTTCGACCATACACCACTGTTGTTTCAACTTCCGATATAAATGTGCGCAATCCGAACGGTGCTACTCGTCTTGGGCGTCGACAACGGCCACGCCGGCCAGGTTCACGATGTCTTTGACCTCGTCGCCGCGCTGGATGACGTGGACCGGTTTGTCCATACCGACCAACATCGGGCCGATTGCTTCCGCGCCGCCAAGCCGCTGGAGCAGTTTGTAGCCGATGTTGCCGGCTTCGAGATTCGGGAAAATCAACACATTTGCAGGGCCCTCGAGTGCTGAAAACTCATAAGTATCCTGCAAGATGTCTTCGACAACCGCGGTGTCAGCCTGCATTTCTCCGTCGACAGCGAAATCAACAGTCAGGTCGTCGTGCAACTCGGCGACTGCCTGGCGGATCGTTGCTGTCGAGCTGTTTTTGACGCTGCCGAAGTTAGAGTATGACAACATTGCCGCCCGCGGTTCGACGTTGAACCGCCGGGCCAACTCCGCGGTGTGTTTGGTGACTTCGGCCAGCACGTCCGAATCGGGCTCCTGGTTGACGGTTGTATCCGCACAGAAGACAACTCGGTTTTTGAACGTCAACAGATAGACACCGGCGGCGTAGTTGGCGTCGTCTGCCGTCCCAATCACCTGCAGCGGCGGGCGCAACGCCGAGGGGTAGTGGTGAGTCAAGCCGGTCAGCATCGCATCGGCATCACCCATTTCGACCATCACACTCCCCAGATAGTTGGTGTCGCGCTCGACGAGATCGCTCGCTTCGCTCCGGGTGATTCCCTTGCGCTGACGGAGTTCGTACAGCCGGTCAGCGTACACCTCAAGACTGCGTTCGGCGGGATCGACGACTTCCGGATCAAACGTCAGACCGAGATCAGCGGCGATCCGACTGATCTCACTTCGATCGCCCAACAGGATCGGTTCGGCTATCCCCTCCTCTTCGAGCTGGTAGGCCGCCCGAATCATCTTTTCGTCCGTTCCTTCCGCCAGTGCGACCCGTTTGGGGTCACTTTTGGCCTTATTCAGAACAACCCGCATCATTTCACGAGATTTGCCGAGTCGGGCTTCGAGCGTTTCGGCGTAGCTCTCGGCGTCGACGGTTGTTCTGGCGACACCACTGTCGACGGCCGCCTCGGCGACTGCGGGGGCAACCTCGAACAACACGCGTGGGTCAAGCGGTTTCGGGATCACGTAGTCTGGACCAAACTGGAGCGGTTGGTCACCGTAGGCTTTGACTACCGCGTCGGGAACGTCCTGTTTAGCCAGATCTGCCAGGGCCATCGCGGCAGCGCGTTTCATATCCTCGTTGATATCGGTCGCCCGCACGTCGAGCGCGCCACGGAAAATAAACGGAAAGCCAAGCACGTTGTTGACCATGTTGGGGTAATCCGAGCGCCCGGTGGCGACAATTACATCGTCCTCGCGGGCAGCTTTCGCCTCCTCGTAGCTGATCTCGGGATCAGGATTTGCCATCGCGAAGATGATCGGGTTGTCGGCCATCGACCGAACCATCTCCTGGGAGACGATTCCGCCAACTGAAAGGCCGACGAAGACGTCGGCCCCCGCAAGTGCGTCCGCAAGACTCCCCGCCTCGATGTCCCGTGCGAACCGCTGTTTGTACTCGTTGAGGTCGTCGGCTCTGTCGCTTGTAATGATTCCCGATGAGTCACACATCGTGATTCGGTCTGGGTCGGCACCCAGCGAGACGTAGAACTGGGCGGTCGCAATCGCTGAGGCTCCCGCGCCCGAAAAGACGATATCGAGCTCGTCGAGCGATTTGCCCGTAATCTCGGTGGCGTTCAGCAGCGCGGCCCCCGAGATGATCGCCGTTCCGTGTTGGTCGTCATGAAAGACCGGAATATCAAGTCGTTCGCCGAGCCGTCGTTCGATCTCGAAACATTCGGGAGCTTTGATATCTTCGAGATTGATCCCGCCGAACGTTGGCTCCATGGCCGCAATCGTCTCGACCAGCGCGTCGGCATCCTCGAGGTCCAACTCGATATCGAAGACGTCGATATCCGCAAACCGCTTGAACAGCACGCCTTTGCCCTCCATAACTGGTTTCGAGGCCTGGGCACCAATCGAGCCCAGTCCAAGCACAGCCGTGCCGTTCGAGACAACCCCGACGAGGTTTGATTTGGCCGTGTAGTTGTAGGCTGCATCGGGGTCGGCGTCGATATCTCGACAGGGTGCGGCAACGCCCGGTGAGTAGGCGAGACTTAGATCACGCTGTGTGTTGGTCGGTTTCGTCGTGGCAATTTCGATCTTCCCCGGCGGCTCACGCTCGTGGTACTCGCGTGCGTCGTCATCCAGTCCCATACAAATCGGTTTGCTGGCCGGCTGAAAAAGGTATGTATGCTACAGGCGTCCTGGACACCCGGTTTCGGTCAATTCCTCCGGTACCAACCGGTGAGTAAGACGGTCCTACCTCGTGGCACGTTCCGACAATTCGGTCGAGAGAACGAACTGTCCGCTAGTAGGCAGTGCCTACGCCGTGGCTGTCGGCTCCGTGTCGTCGGTCTTGGGCAACAGCTGGAACTCGTCGTCCGCGCCTTCGAGCACCGAAACCTCGTAGCTGATGACGTAGGTGAGGACGACGATGCTAACGGGAAGATAGGCCGCGATTGCTACCAGCAGTGTCACGACGACGAGCACGCCGAGTGCGACTGTTCCGGCCGTCGAGGCGAGTGTGGCACTCAGCCCACCGAACACACCGAGGACAACTACGAGACCGACCAGCGCGCCGACTGTGCCGACGATGCCAAAGACGAGCGCGCCAACGATCGACTGGCCGATCCCGATAGCCAACAGCAACAGGAAATGGACGACGATGTAGACGACAAACTGGGCTGGCTGGCTCCGAACGACCGGCCAGAACCGACGCCAAGCCTCCTGGACGCCGCAATCAGCGACCACCATCAGCGGAACGACGAACTCGTCGGTCCCACGAATGATGAGCGTGTATAAAATGGCCGCGGCGACGGCCGTCCCGGCACCGACAACGAGTCCTGCAAACAGCCAGGTATCGCTGAGCGCGTCGAGACCAACCGACCACAGCACCACACCGACGATGACAAACGGTAGCGTGAACGCAACCCCCACGAGCAGTTTAAATCCGAACAGCCGGACGGCCTGGCCGAAGCGTCGACGCGCTGGCTTCCGAAGCCGGACGTTCTGGGTTCGGAGCGCGTCATAAAAGACAAAGCGGAGTGTTTCGGCCAGGACTGTCAGTATAACCCCGACGAACACCGCACCAACGGCGACAATACCGACGACCCACAACTCAACTGGGAGGGCTGCTGGGAGCTGTTCGGCTACGTCTTGGCCGGTCGCTTCAGGAGGGAGGTTCGCCGGTAGATTGACGAGATTCGTCACCGTCGAAACGCCGCCACCGCCACCAACCCCGACGAAAATCGTTATGAGGGCGAGTTTGAGCCACGCGCTGAGCTTGAAGGGAAACAGAAACGAACGGGTCGCATCGATTGCGTCGTCGACGCTCTCGATTGCATACCAGGACATACCCCTCATTTCTGGTCAATCAAAAAATAGGTTGCTGGTTCACACTGCCAACGGGGCGGGACGCTCAATACTGAACGCCTGGTCGGTCGAGCCTACAGCCGACACTGAGACCGTGGGCCACGAACCGGTCAGCGTTAGTGGCTCGATATCGGAGTCGGTGACCAGTACCGTTCCCTCGCTTTTGGCACCCTGCACAGTCGGATTCCACGCGTATGCCTGTGGAACGTGGACCGTCTCGGAGCCGTCCGGCGTAGCGATCCACTCGCGGCCAGCAAAGCCAGCCGCGCCGCCCTGATGATGGTGGTGCCACTCGTCGGACCAGCCAACCAGATCGTAGGCCTCCTGGATCGCCTCGAAGACGCCTCCCGCAGTCGACCCATTGCGGGCTACCTGCTGGGTCGCTACCAGCGCGGTTGCTTCGACTTGTGCGGCCGCGAGGAACCGCTCGTCGAGCCACGCTGGTGGTTCGAAAACGACCGTTCGGGTCAGGCTTGTATACAGCCCGCCCCGTTGAGCAGTCACCGACACGAGTGCGTACGCGCCGAGTTCGGCGGTAGTCGGTGTATAATGCCGATACGTTTGGGCCCGGCTGCTGCCGCCTACAAGCACAACCGGTGCGGCGATCCCGCGAGCTTCGAGCGCGCTACGAACCTCGGCTGCGACCGCGCGTTCAGTGTGTGCTGCCGACAGCTTCCGACAGACACTCTCGACAGCAGCGGCCGTCTCGGCACCGACCTGTCGGTACCGTTTGATCTCCTCGTCAGCCAACGGCTGTCTGAGCACCGAACAGTCGATCCTACTCAGCCCGTCGACCGCGAAATCGGCTGCTGCAGGTGTCGGTGATTCGGTGGCAACGATCTCGGCCAGCGAGTTACGATACCAGTCGGCGGCCGTCACCGAAAACTCGGCTGGAAGCTCCTCATCGCGGAGTCTGTCTGCCTCAATGGTGTTTGTCAGCACTCGAAACCCGCCGTCCCGCTGGTAGCCGGCGGCTGCCACCCCGACCGGCGAATCGCGGTCGACGACGTTCGAGCCGCCGGTAAGCCACGCGAAGTTGTTCGGGCGAGCGAACCAGACCGCCTCGATATCGTGGCTATCGAGAAGCGAGGAGAGTCGCTCTCGGCGTCCAGGGGGTTCTGTGGACGTACGCAACGGTTCGTCTCCAGTCATAAAGGGGGCTACAGGCGCGGGGTACTTGAATCCGAACTACTGGTGGAACAGGCGAGATTGCCGTCTGCTTCCGACAGCGACGCTGTTAATCACCAACTACTGATAGTAGTTACAGACTACTCAGTCGAAAGACAGATGAGCTAGATATGAGACGCCGACAACTGTTTGAAACAGTATGGGAACAAGTAAGCAGCCGAGTTTTTCTCGGATTATCCATTTTTCCCACCGACTAACAATACAGGGGGACACGGTACATCACCTGTATGACTCAGATATTCGAGTTGACCGGTTTCCAGCGCGACCTCCTGTATGTGATCGCAGGCTCGGACCGTCCATCGGGACAGACGATTCGCCGAGAGATGGAACAGCACGTCGACAACGTCAACCACGGACGACTGTACCCGAACCTCGACGCACTGGTTGAGCACTCTCTTGTCGAGAAGGGGAGCCAGGATCAACGGACGAACTACTACGAACTCACTGAAAAGGGTGACGAGCTCATCGAAGATCGCCGACGGTGGGAACAGCAGTACGTCTCGCCACAACAGCAGGCACAGTAACAGACTGGCAACTGTTTTTCGGTTGAGTTGGATAGCGATAAATAGCCAGAGGCCTAAGCAACTGGTGATGACAAGACGCCCCGATTGGCTGTCGTTTCGGCGGTTTGCGGCGTTTACGACTGGGCTAACGCTATCGCTTATCACCCTCGGAATTTACACCTCGGCGACAGGTTCGGGGTTGGCCTGTGAGGCTCAATGGCCGCTGTGTTCTGACCAGCTCGTTCCCGCGTTGGTTATCAATCCCGACTTCATCGAGTGGTTCCACCGTGTTGTTGCGATGATTACTGGATTTTTGATTCTCGGGACCGCAGGGTGGTCCTGGCGTTTAGGTGACAGAAAGACGATGCTCACCTCGACTGCTGCGGTTGTACTGCTACCGTTACAGATCAGTGTTGGTGCGGTAACGGTGACGCTCGGTGGACTCGTTCCTGGTGGCTACTCGCCTCCGACTCTTGCAGCCCACCTGTTAGTCGCGCTTACGATCTTTACCCTGTTGAGTTTGACAACGCTGTTTGCCTACCGGAACAATCATCGCCGACCGCCGCGCGCGCGTGGCAGGCTTGCGGTTGGCCTCGCACTCGGCGCGCTGGTTATCAGTGGACTGTTTAGTCGTGGTGTACCGCTGTTGACCTACTCGACAGGCGCGCAAGCATGGTTTTACACCGTCTCGCTGGTCGCGTTCTTTGGGCTTTTGGCAGCAGTCGTCTGGCTTGACGATGTCGACCGAATCGCTCGGTGGCTGGCTGCAGGCGCGCTCAGTGTGTTGTTCGTGACACTGCTGTTGGGTCGGGATCTCGTGATGTACACCGGAACGATCCAACAGCTCAACTTCGGGTTGTATCTCCTCTGTGTCGGACTCACCGCCGCAGGGCTGTGGCGTCTCAAAACCCCGGCAGAACAGCTCGTTTCGCGACGATCAACACATAGCGACTAGCTCAGTCGAATCGTTCTCGAACCGTGACGGTCGCCGTACAGTTCGGGCAGAGATACACATCACAGTCCGGCTTGTGGTGGACGACCCACGGGCCGTCGGGCGGTGCAGAATACTCACAGCCGTGACAAAACAGGACGGTCTTGCGGCTGGTTGGAAGCTGTTTGATGGAGGGCTGTCCGTTCATACTCGCCTGTAGCAACTGGACAGTCATAACCCTGTTTGCGATGATAGTTCCTGTTGTTTTTACAATCCAGTTGATACGTGGTTAGTAGTTGGCCTATACTTATTAGCGACGCGAGGTGGATAGCAAGCTTCCCATCCAGAGGACTCACCAGGGTACGTTCGCGCCAGTTCAAGAGCAGGCCGGATGCGTTGCTCCTCACGATACTGTTCGGAGCAAAAGCGGGCTGGACGCGATTTGAACACGCGACCGACGGATTAAGAGTCCGTCGCTCTGCCAAACTGAGCTACCAGCCCTCATCTGTTCCTATCCGGCAGTACCTAAAAGGCGTTTCCTTCTGCGGGCAGCGAGTCGGCCAGCAATCAGTCGGCCAACTGGCCGTCTTCCCACACTCGTCGCTCGTCGATTGCTTCACGTGCGGTCTCAGTAAGCGTATACAGATTGGTTCGTCTGTCTTTTTGGCTTTTTTCGACATACCCTTTCTCGACGAGCGTATCGAGATTCGGATACAGCCGCCCGTGGTTGACGTCTTCTGTGCGATACTCCTGGAGGGACGCTTTGATTGCTAACCCGTAGGGTTCGTCGACACCGCTGATCGTGTACAGCAGGTCTCGCTGGAACCCTGTGAGATCATACATCAACTGTACATACGTCTCAGAGTATATAATATCAATTGATATTTCTTGTATCTGTGAAAACAAAATCATAATATGGAACAGATAGCTGGTAAATCCTGTATAGATGGCCGATGGGACGCTGGTATGTCGACACCTCGAAAACAAACACAGTTTTACCTACTGGGTTGTGAGACGTGGGTAATGCCACCCAGCGCGGATGTCTGTGTCCTCTTGCCGACGCTCAACGAGTCGGCGACAATCGTTGAGGTCATCACCTCCTACCAGGAGGCTGGCTTCGAGGACATCCTGGTCGTCGACGGCGGGTCGGCCGACGACACCCGCAAGCTCGCCCGTGAGGCAGACGCGCGCGTGATGACACAGTCGGGCTCCGGCAAGGGCCAAGCAGTCCGGGAGGCAGTCGAACAAGTTGACGCCGAGTACGTCCTGATGGTTGATGCGGATCTGACCTACCGAGCCCGAGACGCCGAACGCATGCTTGAACCACTACTTGTCGGCGAGTTCGAGCACGTCATCGGCAACCGGTTTGCGAAGATGGAGCCCGGCGCGATGACTCGACTCAACCAGTTCGGCAACAGACTCATCAACCGTGGCTTTACGTTCATTCACGGGGAGAATTATCGCGACATCCTCTCGGGGTACCGCGCGTTCCGCACTGATTCGTTCGCCCAACTCTCCTTGTCGGCCGATGGCTTCGGGATCGAAACCGAAATGGCCGTCGAGTGTGCGAAAAACGGGATCAAAACCGAGGTCGTCCCGATCACCTACCGGCCCCGCCCCGACGGCTCGTCGACAAACCTCCATCCGATCAAAGATGGCGGGATCATCTTCTTGGAGCTCTATCGGAAGGCCAAAACCAGCAATCCGCTGTTTTACTTCGGTAGTGTTGGCCTAACATCGACGATTGCGGGAGTAGGAATGGCCGCGTTCGTCATCTTCCGATGGCTCGTCGCCGGCGTCGGCCACGAAATCGTCGCTGTTGGCGCGACCGCCGCGATCCTGTTTGGCGTCCAGCTGTTGATGTTCGGTGTGCTTGCGGACCTCATTCTCTCGTTGCACCGCGAACAGGCCGACCGAATCGGCCGACTTGAGGCGAAAACAGTCACTGAGAGCGTGGAGAGAGCCGAATCCGCATCGGACGCCTCAGGCGCGGCGGCTGAGTCCTCAAGCGAGCACCAGTCGCCAGAGCCAGCGACACAGTCCGAGTAATTAAAACGGTAGCAGCGTTCGGAGGCGGCCGACAAAACTGTCGCCGGCTTTCTGTCGGTGTTCTTCGAACACTGGATGGAGCACATCGAGCAGCTCGGATTCCGACTCGAACTCATCGCGTGGCACTGCATCAAGTGCGGCCTGCAGTTCTATGGTGTTGCCTGAGCCATCGATTGGAATCGCCGTCTCATCTATTGCGGCAACCAGCTCACGACTGGTGGTTGGAAACTCGACAGCTGCCGCATCGATTCGTGCTGACAGCGCGGCGATACCGAACTCGATAACCTCGGGGTCCGACGTATCGTTTTGCGGCGGTCTGGCTCCCATTAAAGCGATGTTCGGACTCGACTCCTAAAAAGCCAACCACACACTGCTGAGTCCTCAAAGGGATGGTTTATTCTGCGTGCTGGCCGTGCGGTCGGTATGACCGAGTACACGACGGTTTCGATCCCGAAAGAGCTCGCCGAACGGGTCGACGAAACAATCGAGGGAACGAGCTTCACCTCGACGAGCGATCTCGTTCGGTTTCTGCTCCGAAGCATTGTGGTCCAACACCAAAGCAAGGGACGGTTGACCGAAGCTGAGTTCGCCGAGATTACGGATCAACTGCGTGATCTGGGCTATCTGGAGTAGCTGACGACACGCCGGTGCTGACGATCAGTTCGTAGGGAGCTACTACCAACAGTAGGTGTCGGCTACTCGGGAGACTACTCGATTGATTCGACGGGGGGTTCGGCGTCCAACTGCTCGAACGTTAGTCGTCGCCCGCTTCGGTCGAACGCGCGAACGGTTTCGGTCTCCCACGGTGGTACCGCAACCAGGACAATACCTGCCAGATCGTCGCGCCTGGTGATCCCGTCGGGTCCTGAGGGATGAGAAACAAAGCGGGCGTGGGCTCCGCCGGATGGGGTTCCCAGATCGACCCCGAAAACAGCGTTTACTGAGCCAGCTGTGTCGGGCATATAAAAGTGTGTGAGTACTGGCGTTTCTGCGCCTAGCGATTCGAGTTCGGCGTCGGTACCCGACAACTCGCCGGCAGGGGTGGCAGCCAGCGGGACGTTTGCCTGCTGCGGTTCGCGGTCGACGGCGAACTCGATGAGGACTTCGATCAGCCCTTCAGTGGCATACACTGTCATCTATGGTGTAAGAAACTGCTTGGCCGTCTTGCCGTACAGCGACAGCGTGTTTCGTTTCGAGGAGGTGAGCGCGTCGTCGAGTGTGACGGCTGCGTCATCGAGAATTCCCTCGCCGTGGCCGACGAGTATCCGTCCTGGACTGAACCGTCCGAGTGTCTCGCGTGGGGGAACCAGCCGCAACATCGGATGAACGCCGAGGCGTTCGCTCTCAACCGTGAAGTAGCTAGCCGTACCCACGGACTCTGGGACAACCAGGGTCCCGTTTTCGGGGTTGTAGAGGCCAGCTTCCTGCCAGGGCGGCACCGAGGAGTTGCGGATCTCGAACAGTTCGTACTCTGTGTCACCGAGCTGGCCGCCGGCCCGCTCGATTGGGGCGTCGATCTTCGAGGCGACACCGCTCATCCATCGCGGGATATGGACAGCGACGTCGTGACGCCGGGCGATCCGGGCAGCATCGCGTTTGTGGCGATCCAGACAGACGACGACGCCCGCCACCTCACCAAACTCGGCGAGCAGGTCGTCGAGATCTTTGGCGTCGACGGGGTCGACGAGCCACAGCCCCTCGTTGGTTTCGAGGGCGTGGCTCGCCCGTTGCATTGTTTCATCCGGGTAGGCGATCCAACCGACCCCACCGTCGAATCGGTCGATCTCGGCGAGCGTCGTCGACCCGTCTCCTTTCATCGGCATATACCTGAAGGAAGTGCCCAACGGGCTTAAAAACCGGGTTGTAATGTGGGTTAGAGGCGGTCGGTGTTGATCTGGATCTCCGGCGGCGTGACGACGAGGAACTTTCTGAAGTGCATCAGCTCGCCGCCCATATCTTTGATTTCGCGGGCAAAGCCGGCAGCCAGTTTATTGAGGTCACCCTCAACGGACAACACGAGAATGTTGCCCTGGGTGACGGCTTGAATCCACTCGTCTGCGGGCGTCTCACCGTTGAGTACGCCCAGAACCACCTGGTCGCTTGGCAGATCGCCGAGTTCCGCTTCCGCATCGCGGAGGTCGAGATCGAAGTCGGTCATACCCGTTCGTTGGCAGCCGAGACGAAAAGCGTTCGGACACAATGACAGGTCGGTGACAACCAGTGCGGTGATACCGCCCGGCGATCGTTTTATATTATCTAAATCGTCATCGGCTGTTAGTTAGATAGTTACTATGTTGTCGATGGTCGTTAGGAACTCCCTAATTGGGTTTCGACGGGGGTTCGTTACCGATCTGTGGGGTCGTCGACAGTCTCAGTCGCCTGTAGAAGCGGTGGTTTTATATGCGCTTCCGGCCTCGACACCAAGTACATGTCTCATCAAGACACGGAGGACCTGTCGGATTCCCCGGCGGATCGAGTTCTTCGAGGGCACATTAGACAGCACTGACGAAATAGAGTCAGTACGAATTTTCGACACGACGCTGCGTGAC
>LKMJ01004873.1_pt1 | contig 12648 bp, 12 predicted proteins | sample 643391 | NCBI WGS metagenome assembly LKMJ01 (sample SAMN04112250, study PRJNA286221) | soda lake metagenome | biome: soda lake; feature: Kulunda Steppe; material: water; isolation source: sample PL-Br10 brine of Picturesque Lake | place: Russia: Kulunda steppe | collected 2010-07
CGAGGATCGCCACCGCGGCGAGCCAGTAGAACGCGGCCTTCCCGACGGGGCCGATCGTCCAGAACGTCTCCCGGGTGGCGGCCTGCAGCGGAGTCATGATCGATCCCCCGGCTACGGATCGGTTAAAACTTGCCACAACTGCGGGCGGACGGTCGGGCGTTTCCGGTCGATGGCGGCGATGGATCCACCTCGCCACGACGCTGCGTCGAACGTCTTGGCTCAGATCGCCGCGACGCTGCGTCGAACGTCTTGGCTCAGATCGCCGCGACGCTGCGTCGAACGCCTTGGCTCAGATCGCCGCGACCGCGACGATCCCCAGCCCGCCTCCGGCGGCGAGCACGAGCACGTCCACGCGACCGAACGCGAGCCGCGGCAGCGTCGGGTTCCACGCGAAACAACGAGCGGAGAGGGCGACGCCGAGCCTGTCAGCCCGCTCGAATGCCCGCGTGATCCCCGCGGCCGCGACGAGTCGCATCCGCTCGTGGACTGACAGCGCTCCCCCGCCACGGGCTGCGATCGCCTCGCGCGTCGTCAGGAGGTCACGTTTCAGAAGGGGAAGAAACCGGAAGACGAGCGCGACGCCGACGCCGAGGAGGGCGCCCGCGCGCCCCGGGATCGTGTGCTGGATCGCGGCGCGGGAGTCGCGGATCCGCGTGGACCGGACGTAGGCGGCCGCGACGACGAGCACGAGGACGACCCGATAGCTCGCCAGCGCCGTGTCGGCGGCGCGGTCGAGCCGGAACCATGGATCGCCGAGCGTTGCACCCGCGACGAACGGCGCGACGACGAGGAACGGCAGCGCGAACCGATAGGGCCACAGCGATCGGGGACCCCCGCCCGCAAGCCGCAGCGCGACGGCGGCGACGAGCGTCAGCGTGATCAGTCCTTGCGGGGTCGTGTAGGCGTACGCCGCCGCGGCGAAGCCCACCTGAAAGAGGAGCTTCGCGCGCGGGTCGAATCGATGGGCGGGCGCGTCGTCCGGGACGTACGAGAGCGTCACGGGTTTATGAAGGTCCGTCGGCTCGGGACCCGGACGTCGAGATCCGGCAGCGTCGCGAGCGCCTCCTCGGGCGGAGCGTCGACGGCGACGCGGCCCCCGGAGAGTCCGACGACCCGATCCGCGAGGTCGAGCACGTCACGCAGGTCGTGGGTGACGACGACGACCCCGGTCCCCTCGCGTCGAAGCTCCCGAAGCCGGCCGAGCACCCCGCGTCGTGCCGGCTCGTCGAGGCCGGTGAACGGTTCGTCACAGACCAGGTGATCCGGCTCCATCGCGAGCGCGCCGGCGATCGCGACGCGCTCGCGCTCGCCGCCCGAGAGCGTCGCGATCCGCTCGTCCGTACGCCCGGTCATGTTCACCGCCTCGAGTGCCTCCCGCACGCGGCGATCGATCTCCGCGTGCGGAAGGCCGAGGTTCTCCGGGCCGAAGGCGACGTCCGCGCCGACGGTCGCGGCGACCAGCTGGTCGCGCGGGTCCTGAAACACCATGCCGACCGCCTCGCGTGCGGCGACGAGGTCCTCCTCGACCGGCCGTTCGTTCACCGAGACGGTGCCCGAATCGGGCGTCACGAGCCCGTTGAACGTCCGAACGAGCGTCGTCTTTCCGGAGCCGTTCGCGCCCGCGATCACGACGAACTCCCCGTCGTCGATCGACAGCGTCACGTCGTCGACCGCGACGCCGCCGTCGTCCGGCGTCGATCCGTCGCCGCGGCCCCCGTATCGACGGGTGACGCCGTCGAGTTCGATCACGGTCGTTCTCCGTCTCCCTCACGGTCGACGGTTCGACCGACGCGCTCCACCGTCCTCATGCGGCGGCGACGGCGTCCGACCGGACGATCCCGATCGCGGCGGCGATCTTTGCGGCCTCCGCCGGGAGGAAGACGGCGGCACCCTGTACGAACGCCTCCCCGAGCGTGAGCTCGAGGATCAGGGCCATGCCGACGACGCCGAACGCGTAGATCACGACGGTGCCGGCGGCCATGGCGCCGACGAGCGTCACGAGGCCGATCTCACGCGGTTCACGGAGGTTTACGCCCCGGTGGACGAGCACCCCGACGAGCGCCGCGGCGATCGGGTACGACCAGAGGTAGCCGAGGGTCGGCTCCGCGAGCAACACGCCGAGCCCCGCCGAACCGCCGGAGAACACCGGTGCGCCGAGCGCACCCGCAAGCAAGTAGAGGACGAGCGCCGTCCCGCCCCAGACCGGTCCGAGAAGGATTCCGGCGAGAAAGACGCCGAGTACCTGCAGAGTGACCGGCGCCGGCGAGAGCGGGAAGGGAAACGAGACGTAGGCGAACGCGCCCACCAGCGCCGCGAACAGCGCCGCCCGCGCGAGATTGATCGCCGTTTCGTCGCCGACGAGATCGACTGATTCCGTGCGTGCCTCCATGGCGACCGCTCGTTCGTAAACCTACTTTAATCAGGTGGTTTACGATCTCGGCGAACGGGCGGTGATGTTCGACGACGGGCTCGCCGATGACGTACGCTGCCGGCACGAGGGCGGGAGACGCGCGAAAACGGTCGATACGTTTTTGCGTCCCCGTTCCCTATTTAAAGGTCCATGGACGAGAAGACCGCCGAGCTTCGCGACCTCTTCGTCGAGACCACCGGTGCCGAGACGGTGACCGACGGGCAGGAGGAATCGCCCGGCTCGTTGACCGGCCGTGACGAGTCGGCGGTCGAGGCCCGGCTCGCGGAACTCATCGCGATGATGCGCGACCGGTACGACTTCGCAACCGACCTCGACGACGGCGCCTACGTACACGTGGTCCGCGGTCACCTCGCGGGTGACGACTCCGATGACGCGATCGCGACCGAGCTTGGGATCGACGCCGGGACCGTCCGGACGGCCCGGCTTGACCTCCATCTCGTCTCCGACGCCGACCGTGAGGCACCGTTCGAGCTCGATCGGCTCAAGCGGATCCTGACCGAGCGCGTCGGGCACGAAGGGGGCATGGAGAACGCCGAGAGCGACGGGCCCGCGGAGATCGCGGAGGCCGTCGACGGCGGGACGGCTGCCGACCGTGCGGTGGCCCTCGCCGCGGCACTCGGCGTCGATTCCGAAACCGTCCGCCGTTATCTCCCGGTTGCCCACGCGGATCTCGCATCCATGCGTGCGAATCACCGATTCCGCGACGAGTTCCGCGATCTCCTCACGGACGCCGAAATCGAGGGAGCATACGCGAGGGATGCCCGCGAGGACGGGCTTCGCGACGCGACCGAGGACCTCGAAACCGACGTCTCGCTCTGAATTTTTATATACCGTCACGGGACCACCTTGCTTCGTGATCCCGTTCAGCGACCTCGCCCGCGCGGCGTTCTGTCCCCGGCAGCTCTACTACGCCCGCCGCGACGACGACCGCTCGGTGCCACCCGACGCTCGCGCCCGGATCGATCTCGCGTTTCGCTATCCCGACCTCGTCGACGCGCCGGATCGCCGGCTCAGACGGCTTCCGCTCCGTCGACCGCCGGCGGAATACCGTCGAAACCTCGACCGGATCCGTAAACGGCCGATCTACGACCGACTCGTCGACCCGATCCGTACGCGTGCGTTCGTCTCCGGACGGGACTGCCACGGGACCGTTCATAAGGTGCTAGCGCCGGATACGGAGGGGAACGGTGACGTCGATGCCGAAGATGTCGGCGATGTCGATGCCGTTGATGATGCCGAAGATGCCGGCGATGTCGATGCCGTCCCTGACGCCCACGGGGATGGGGTCGATCCCGATCGTCCGCCGATCCCGGTCGTCATCTCTCCGGGCGAGCCCCCGGAGCGGGGCGTCTGGGAGCCGCAGTCGGTTCGGGCAGTCGCGGTGGCGAAGGCGCTGGCGTGGGAGTGCCAGCGACGGATCCCGCGAGCGTTCGTCGAGTATCCCGCCGTCGGCGTCGTCCGTGAGGTCGAACTCACCGTTCGTCGGAAGGCGACGTATCGCCGCGCTCTCCGAGCGGCACGCGCGATCGACGGCCCGCCGGCCCGGGTCGACGACGCTCGCTGTGAGGGGTGTGACTACCGCGATCGGTGCGGCGTCGGTCGACGCTCGTTGCGGTCGCTGCTCGGATGAGGGTCGGACCCGGAGCCGACACGGAGCGGGAGGATCGCTCTCCGCCGGACCGCTCAGGTGCTGAGTCGGTACGTCACGCCGTCCGTGCCGTCCTCGACCTCGACGCCCACCGCGGCGAGCGCGTCCCGCAGCTCGTCGGCGCGCTCGTAGTTGCCGGCCTCGCGCTCCGATTCGCGGACCTCGAGAACGAGTTCGACCAAGTCGCCGGCGAGGTCGACGTCGCCGTCGGAGGGATCGTCGAACTGCAGCCCGAGCACCTCACCGCCCAGCTCCTCGAACGCCTCCACGGCCCCGCGCAGGCCGCGATAGTCGTACGTCGACGCGTCGTCGACGTGGCGGTTGACGGCGTCGGTCAGCTCGAGGAGGGCGGCCGTCGCCTCGCGCAGGTTGAGGTCGTCGTTCATCGCCGTCTCGAAGTCGGCTCGTGTGGCGGAGACGACCTCACGCAGGTCCTCGTCGACCGCCTTGCTCCGGGCGTCGACGGAATCGAGCGCGTCGACGGCGCGCTCGTGGCTTCGTGCGAGCCGCTCCCATCGTCGTTCCGCCTCGGCGATCGTCTCCTCGGTGAGCGCCTGCTCGGACCGGTAGGCGGCGCCCGCGTAGAAGGTCCGGATCACGTTGACGCCGAGTTCGGAGAGGGCGTCGGGGACGGTCCAGAAGTTGCCGATCGAGGAGGACATCTTCTCGCCGTCCATCTCCAACAGGCCGACGTGCAGCCAGTGGCGGGCGAACTCGTGGCCGGTCGCGGCCGTGGACTGGGCGATCTCGTTCTCGTGGTGCGGGAAGACGAGATCCCGCCCGCCCATGTGGATATCGAGGGTGTCGCCGAGGTGCGTCGTCGACATCGCGGAACACTCGACGTGCCAGCCGGGCCGGCCCTCGCTCCACGGCGACTCCCACGTCTCGCCGGACGGAACCGTCCCGTCGTGGTCGTGTTTGGCGTGCTCGCGGGCGGCGTGCTCGCTCACGCCGCCGGCCTTCCAGAGCGCGAAGTCCGCCGGGTTGCGCTTCTCGCTCCGCTCGTCGGGTTCGCCCTGCGCCTCCAGCTCGTCGACGTCCTGGTTCGAGAGCGCGCCGTAGTCGTCGAACCGCGTGACGTCGAAGTAGACGGATCCGTTCGACTCGTAGGCGTAGCCCTTCTCGATCAGCGTCTCGATCAGCTCGACGATCTCGGGAACGTGCTCGGTGACGCGGGGATAGACCTCCGCACGCAGCAGGTTGAGTCCGCGCATCGCCGCGAAGGTGGTCTCGGTGAACGTCTCCGCCACGTCGCGCTCGGCCGTCCAGCCCTCGCGTTCGCCGACGCGGGCCGTGATCTTCTCGTTGACGTCAGTGACGTTCTCGACGTGACGGACGTCGTAGCCGAGGTATTCGAGCCAGCGGTGGAGCACGTCGGCGTGGAACCAGAGCCGGGCGTGCCCGAGGTGGGGGTCGTCCGACACCGTCAGCCCACAGACGTACAGCGTCACGTCGCCGTCGGCAGTGAACTCGACGCGCTCGTCCGCGAGGGTGTCGGTAACGACGAGGGTCATCGACGGAGGATATCCGCGGAAGGCCTTTTAAATCGTCGGATCGGGACGCACGGAGTCACTCGCCGTTCGGCAGGGCGGTCGTCCGTTCGACCGCGTACCCCGCATCGCGCACCGCGCTCACGATCCGCTCCACGTGTGCCGGCCCGTTCGTCTCGACCTCGAAGACGAGGTCGGCGTCGCCGACCGGGAGGTCGGGCCGACTTCGCTCGTGTCGGACCGTCCGGATGTTCGCGTCCGCAGTGCCGATCAGCGTCGCGATCTCGCCCATCTTTCCCGGGCGGTCGTCGATCCGCACGGCGAGTTCGATCAGCTGCTGGCGATCGACGAGCGCGTGGGTGAGCACCTCCTGGAGGGTCGTGATGTCGATGTTGCCGCCGCATAACAAGGGTACGACCGTCTCGCCCGCGAGGTCGAGGTCGGCGACGACGGCGTCGTTCAGGAGGGCGGCGACGGCGGTCGCGCCCGCGCCCTCGACCATCTGTTTTGCACGCTCCAGGAGGAGCAGGATCGCGGCGGCGACGTCGTCGTCGGAGACGGTCACGACCTCGTCGACGTGCTCGCGGATCAGGCCGAAGGTGAGTTCGCTCACGCCGCCGGTGGCGATCCCGTCGGCGATCGTGTCGGGGTCGTCGAGCGTCACGGGCTCGCCCTTCTCCAGGCTCGCCGCGACGGTCGAGGCGCCCTCCGTCTGAACGCCGACGACGCGCACGTCGGGATCGCGAGCCTTGATCGCGGTCGCAACCCCGCCGATCAGCCCGCCTCCGCCGATCGGGACGAGGACGGTGTCGACGTCGGGGACCTGTTCGAGGAGTTCGAGCCCGAGCGTCCCCTGTCCGGCGACGATGTCGGGGTCGTCGAAGGCGTGGATGAAGCGGGCCTCGGGATCGTCGGCGAGCGTTTTGGCGTGTGCCATCGCCGCCGGGAAGGCGGTGCCGTGGAGGACGACGCTCGCGCCGTAGCCGCGGGTCGCCTCGATCTTCGCCTGCGGGGCCGACTCGGGCATGACGATCGTCGCGTCGATCCCCGCCTCGGCGGCCGCGAGCGCGACCCCCTGTGCGTGGTTGCCGGCGCTGGCGGCGACGACGCGCTCGACGCGGTGATCCTCCGTCTCGTCGTCGACGAGACACGCTATCGCGTTGTGTGCACCCCGAGTCTTGAACGATCCCGTCCGTTGGAGGTGTTCCATCTTGAGCAGGACCTCGGCGCCACAGCGCTCGGAGAGCGACCGGCTCCGCTCGACCGAGGTTCGTTGGACGATGGCCGCGTCGTCGACCCGCTCGGACGCGCGTTCGATCGTCCCGATCGTCACGGCGGACATGCGCGTCCGGTTCTCGACGACCACGTAAAAAGGGGAACGTTCGGAAGTTCCGGTGTGATCAGGTGGTCGGCACGTGGTAGGTCGGCACGAGGGCAGGTGGTCGGCACGTGGTAGGCCGGCACGAGGGCAGGTGGTCGGCACGCGATCAGAGATCGGGTACGCGTTCAAGCGTCGCCTCCACGATCCGGACCGCGGTTGCGCCGTCCCGGCGGTCGACCACGACGGCGAGCGCGTCTCCCGCGACGGCCGCCGCCGAGACGTCGACCTCGGCGGTCGCGAAGCGGGCCAACACGGCGCTCAGCGCGTTCGCGTCGACGTCCCCGGTCGCGATGACGGCGGTCTCGCGTCCCTCCGGTACGACCGCTCGCTCCCCGACGGACAGGAGTGGCGGATCGTCGGAGTCGGTCGCATTCGACCGTTCGACTGCTCCGACGCCGCTTCGCATCGTCACGCTTGCCGATCGTTCGGTCGTCGCGTACGCCGGAAGATCCGATTCGAATCGACGGAGGGCGGTCGCGATCGCGTCGGTTCCGCCGTCGAGGCTCGCGTCGTCGACGAGCCACTCGGCGGCCGCGGCGTAGTTGAGGAGCCCGGCACGGAGCGCGGACAGCAGGAACGGTCGCTCCCGAACCGCCTCGCGGACGTCGGCTGCCAGTGACATGTGCGTGGCTGTGGGTGGCTGGATATTGGTCGTTTCGTCACCCGATCTGACTCATTCGGTCGGTCCGTGTAGCGCGTAGATGGTGCCGTCGACGTCTCCGACGAACGCGAACCCGTCCACGATCGCCGGCGTCGCCGCGATACGGCCGTCGAACCGGTGGGTCCATCGTTCCTCGCCGTCGGCGGGATCGATGACGTATAGCCGCTCGTCCAGGCTCCCGACGTACACCGCCCCGTCAGCGACGATCGGTGCGGTGAGTTCGCCGGTCCAGTAGTTGACGCTCCACTGCTCCGTCCCGTCCGCGACGTCCACCGCGTACAGCGCTCCGCCCGCGACGTACACCGTTCCGTCGGCGACCGCCGGCGAAGCCGGATCGTCCAACGTCTCGAAGAACCAGCGCTCCGTTCCGTCCACGACGTCGAGCGCGTGAAGTCCGCCGCTCGGATCGCTGCCGTCGAACGAACCGACGAGAACGGTGTCGTCGACGACCGTCGGCGCCGACTGGATGGTCCCCGCCGTCTCGAAGCGCCAGCGTTCCTCGCCGTCGGCGGCGTCGATCGCGTACGCATGGCCATCACTGCTCGCGACGAACGCCGTGTCCTCCGTCACCGCGGCGTACGTCCTGACCCAGTGATCCGTCTCGAAGCGCCAACGTTCCTCGCCGTCGGCGGCGTCCAGCGCGACGACGTCCCGATCGACGTTGACGACGTAGACCGTCCCGTCGCGGACCGTTGGCGACGCCCGTTGTGCGGTGTTGGTTCCGTCGTACTTCCATCGTTGTGTACCGGTCTCGGCGTCGAGCGCATAGACGCCGTCGGACCCGAAGTACACCGTTTCGTCGTCGACGGCCGGTCCGGACGTGATCGAGATGCCCGCCTCGAAACGCCAGCGTTCCTCGCCGTCGGCGGCTCCGATCGCGTACAACACGCCGTCGCCACAGCCGAGAAACACGGTTCCGTCGGCGACGACCGGATCGGACCGGGTCCCGTCCTCCAGGTCGAATCGCCACAGTTCCTCTCGATCCCCTCCGAGCCCGTTCCCGTCGGGTACCCGTCCGGCGTTCTCGTGGTCGTACTGAAACGTCCGCCACTCCCCTGACGGCGGGTCGACCTCCCGTTCCGTTTCGCTCGAGTCGTCTCCGCTCGAATCGTCTCCATCCGTTCCGTCGTCGCTCTGCTCCACCCCGTCCGTCCCGTCAGCGGTCGGTTCCGGCTCGGTCCGATCGATCAGGCCGCCGTACCACGCCCCGCCGACGCCGAGACCGACGACGCCCACGCCGACTCCGAGACGACGAAGGACGGTTCGTCTCTTCGACATGTGAACGTCCTTCCACCGTCGGGACATATGGCTTCGGATCTCCTCGCCGATGACGTCAGCTCCGAAGTCCCTAAGGTCGGCGCGACCCCAGATCGGATATGCAGTCGCTCGTCATCGTCGCGCACGGCTCACACCTCAATCCCGACTCGAGCGCGCCGACGTACGCCCACGCCGACACGATACGTGCATCCGGCGCCTTCGACGAGGTCCGAACCGGCTTCTGGAAGGAGGAGCCGCATCTCCGGGAGGTTCTCCGGACCGTCGAGGGCGACGACATATACGTCGTCCCGCTGTTCATCTCGGAGGGCTACTTCACGGAGGAAGTGATCCCACGGGAGCTCAGGCTCGCGGGCTGGGACGTCTCGGCGTGGGACTCCGACGGCATCTCCGCCGACCAGGCGACGCTCGTCGCGGAGGACGTCGACCGGGAGGTCCACTACTGTGGTCCCGTGGGGACACACCGGGCGATGAGCGACGTGATCGTCCGCCGCGCCGAGTCGGTGACCGACGATCCGGACGTCGGCGAAGGGTTCGGGCTGGCGGTCGTCGGTCACGGCACCGAACGTAACGAGAACTCGGCGAAGGCGATCGAGTACCACGCCGACCGCATCCGCGAGCGCGACCGTTTCGACGAGGTCCGCACGCTCTACATGGACGAGGATCCGGAGGTCGACGACCTCCCCGAACACTTCGAGAGCGAGGACGTCGTCTTGGTGCCGCTGTTCGTCGCCGACGGCTACCACACCCAGGAGGACATCCCCGAGGACGTCGGGCTCTGTGAGGACCACACGGAGGGGTACGACGTCCCGACGACCGTCGACGGTACCCGCATCTGGTACGCGGGCGCCGTGGGGACGGAACCGCTGATGGCCGACGTGATCCTCGAACGCGCCGCGGACGCCGGGGCCGACCTCGGCGAGTCGCTCGCGGCCGTCCGGGAGACCACCCGCGTCGCCACGGGGGACTGACCCGTGACGGACGCACATCTCCACGACGAGACGGACTCCGTCGACGTCGATCTCCCGGGAGACGCCTTCGAGGCGCTGCTCACGACGATCGAGACGGACGCTCGCTCCGAGGACGGATCGACGACGCCGGATCTCCGGTTCGAGGAGCTTCGAGTGAGTCACGAGGGCGACGACGTCGTCGTCGAGATCGGAGATGAACGGTTCGTCGCCGGATCGGAGCGGGAACTCCACGAGGTCGCCGACGATCACGCGGCGATCGTCACGAACTGGCACTTCTTCGACCGCGTCGCCGGTAAAGGGACGCCCCGGCGAGCGTTCGTCCGCTGGCTGGAGAACGCCGCGGAGACGTCGGTGAACGAGCGATACGCCGCGCTCACGGACGGGATCGTTCACGAGTGGGGCCAGCTTCGCGTGACCGCGACGATCACGGACCGCGGCGAGCGCCGGTACGACGTCCGCCACGTCGACGACGCGGACGCCGCGGTCGAGGAGCTCGACCGGTACGACGATCCGCTCGACGCTCGCGATATCGTCACCTTCGACGAGGACGGGCGGTATCGACCCTTAAAAACCGCGCCGACGCTGCGGCACGGGTGGGTCTTTCCCGACCTCGACCATCGGGCGGTCTACGAGACCGTCGAGACGGTCTATCCGGCGACGGTCGCCAACTGGCATCGCGAGCGCGAGGGCCGGCTCGACGTCGACCACTGGCGTGAGACGATGGAGCGACAGTCCGGGATCTACGGCGTGGTGCAGACGTGGGACCGCGGCGAGGGACACGAGCACGTGAACTGGGTCGCGGAGGCCTGCTGTGCGGACTCACAGTGTCTGAAACGGCGCGAGTGGGAGTACGACGAGGAGACCGATCTCGACGTCGACGGCGGTGACGGCGCCTTCCCGTGCCGCGAGCCGTGTTCGATGGTCGTCTCCGCCGCCCGGAGGTGGACGCGGCTGGAAAGCGAGGAGTCACGGACCTACGAGTTCGAACTGACGCCGAGCGAGAAGGAGCAGCTGGAGGCGCTCGTCGACGCCGTCGCTGACGACCGGATCGACGAGATCCGCGAGGCGGACCTCAAGGAGCCCGCGAATCGGTACCGGACGCGATTCCTCCGGGCCAAACGGTTCGATGAGGACGGGACCCTCCCCGAAGTCTCGTCCGACGGGGAGTGACGACGAGGTGTGACGACGAGGTGTGACGACGAGGTGTGACGACGAGGTGTGACGAGGCGACACTTCACGCGCCGTAGCGAGCCCCCGACCATGGGCGTGTGAAGGGTAAAGACGAAGCCGCCGTTAAGTACATCCATGATCCTGCCGATCGCACGGCGATTCGTCGCCGGCGAGACCGTTCCGGAGGCGCTCGAACACACCAGAACGTACAACGAGGACGGCGTGTCGGTGATCCTCAACCTGCTCGGTGAACACTACGACGACGCGGCCGAGGCGCGTGCCGACACGGACGCGTATCTCGCGCTGATCGACGACATCGCCGACAGCGGCCTCGATGCCTGCGTCTCGGTGAAGCCGTCACAGATCGGCCTCGACGTCTCGGCGGAGCTGTTCGAGGAGCACTATCGCGAGATCGTCGCACACGCCCACGAACGCGACGCCTTCGTCTGGTGTGACATGGAGGACGCCGACACCACCGACGACACGCTCGATGCCTTCGAATCCATCGCGGAGGAGTATCCCTGGAGCGTCGGCCAATGTATCCAGTCGAACCTCAAGCGCACCCGCGAGGACCTCGAACGCCTCATCGACGTGCCGGGGAAGATCCGGCTCGTCAAGGGCGCGTACGACGAGCCTGCGTCGATCTCCTATAAGAACAAGGCGCAGGTGAACGAGGCGTATCGCGGCGACATCGAGTACTGCTTCGAGCACCGCGACCGGGGCGTCGCCGTCGGAAGCCACGATCCGGAGATGGTGTCGCTCACGAACCGGCTCGCGGACGAGTACGACACCGACTACGAGATCCAGATGTTGATGGGCGTCCGTGAGGACGCCCAGCGTGACCTCGCGAAACAGGGCGTCACCGTCGTCCAATACGCTCCGTACGGCGACAAGTGGCTCTCGTACTTCTACCGGCGGATTCGTGAGCGCAAGGAGAACGTGCTGTTCGCCGTGCGGGCCGTCGTCGGGCGCTGATACGTTACGTCGGCAACACGTAGAAGCCCTCTTAAGGGTCGCCGTCGCATAGTCGGGTGATAGATGTCCACGTGGAAACGCGATTTCGCGAGCGGCCTCATCGTGTTGGCTCCGCTGCTCGTTTTGTTGTTGGTCATTCGGTGGATCTACCGACACATCGCGTCGATCCCGCTCATCGGCGCCTTACAGCCCGAGATCATCCCGGAGCCGCTGTTGCCGATCTCTCGGGTCGTGATCGCCGTCGCCGTCTTCACCACCATCGTCCTCGCGGTCGGCTACTTCATGCGCACGACGCTGGGGCGGGTGGCGGAATCGAAGATGGACGAGGCGATCAACCGGATCCCCGCGCTACGGGTCGTCTACAACGCCTCGAAGCTCGCGGTCGAGACCGCACTCTCGGGCACCGACGAACTGCAGAACCCGGTCTATCTGGAGACCTGGGCCGGGATCCGCATGACCGCGTTTAAGACCGGAAAGAAGACCCGCGACGGAAAGATCGTCCTGTTCATGCCGACCGCGCCGAACATCACCTCCGGATTCGTCATCGAGGTCGAGCCGGAACGGATCGAGGAGACCGGCGAGACCGTCGAGGAGGGGATGACCCGGATCCTCTCGGCCGGCTTCGCGGAGTCCGCCCACCAGATCC
>LKMJ01004874.1_pt1 | contig 12647 bp, 12 predicted proteins | sample 643391 | NCBI WGS metagenome assembly LKMJ01 (sample SAMN04112250, study PRJNA286221) | soda lake metagenome | biome: soda lake; feature: Kulunda Steppe; material: water; isolation source: sample PL-Br10 brine of Picturesque Lake | place: Russia: Kulunda steppe | collected 2010-07
CTTTAGTGGAGCAGAGCAGGGTACGCGCCCACCCCACCATGCCCGCTTGCTGGGCACTCGTGCCACCTCCTCCCCTTTCCGCCCTGCTGACTCTACCCCCCCCAAGAGGGTCCTCCTGGATGGCATTGATATTTGTTGTTGTGACTGGATCTCTCTCTTCCATTAATTGGTAACCTGCCTGTGTATGTTATGTTCCTGAAAAGCTGAATTTTTCATGACATTGATTTGGCATGGCATGCAGTAACTGTTGAATTCTTGTTGAAATGACTGATAGAAGCCTGTCATTTCAACTGTGGTTGTTTAGATGCTTAATTCAACTGCATATTAACTGCGGTTGAAACAATGTGCAGGGCAAACCCCTTTCTGGATCAATCAATCAATCGATCAATGCAGTTGAAACAACTGATGAAACTGATGCTTAATCCGTTCACCAAGTCAAGCAGATGCTACTTACTAAGCTGTATTCCTCCAGTTAAGCATGTCCAGGAGTGCTAAGGTGACAGGTAATTGTTTGCAATTGAACTCCTCCTAGTTGGGCATAGCAAAAATGGAACAGGCTCTGTTCCCTATTCCCTCAAAACAGTTCATGTGCTCTACTGCTTGACCAGCCCATCCTGTATTTCAGCACCAGCATTCTTTCCATCCACCCTCAAAGAGTTGATCTTCGCCCAACCTCCTACCTGTGCTTCTAGCTCAACCATAGTCTGATGCACTTGAGGTCCGACCCTGGGAGTCCCTGCATCTGTCCAAGGTATCCAGACTGGAACGGATCTTGTATGTGGCTCTTGATATGTAGAGACAAGGAGCAGCAGGGCATATGATTATACATATGCTTGATTTTGTTGGCATGCTTTCTTTTCTTTGCACTCAGTGCACCCAGGCTGGTGCAAGCCAAAGAAACAAGTAAGAGCAAAACTCTCCATACATTGACATGAGAAAGGTGCCTATTTTTCTGTGCGCACAAGGGCCGGAGTGTGTGCCTGATATACAAGATCAAAAGAAGGTCAAAAGCGTTAGGTAAACCAAATCTGTACTTTTACCTACTGCATGGACCGAAAAGGCCAATTGCTCCAGAGTCGCTATCGGCTGTTGGCAGACACATGCGCGTCCATGTCGTAGTCCCCCCAAGCCCCTGTCAGCGCCAGCTGAAGTGCCAAGTTGTCAAATGGGTTGCTATATATGCTGCGCCAAGTCGTGCTCCTGCGTAGGCCAAGGATCTGGGCGCACCAAGTCTTCAGAGCTTTCATCTGCTTGGGCCACAACATCTTCTTTCCTATTCGAGAGGGCAGCAAGTTTCAGACATGATTTGCTGCCAAAAACACCTTCCACTGGATGCAAAAGCAGATGCGGAAATTGTGTAAAGAAAGGTAAGACTCAGATGATCAACAGGATTAAGAGGTAGCAATACGCCAACAGGCAGTGTGCAAAAGATGAAAAGAAAGTGCCAAACCTTTAGCAAGCATTTTATGACACTGCAGAAGTCAGTGATGATAGGAAAGAGATCCAAGATGTGAGTTGTGTATAAGAGCAAAGCAGCAAGTACGAAGTGCCGGAGGAAGAGCAAACCCAAATAGTTCCGTTTGTTGTCAGACTACCTCTTCAGCCAACAGGTTGTATTGTACTAGTAAGTTAGTAACATCACTTTTCATACGCATGCAGCACATCCTGCCCTAAACTTATGCCAAACATAGTAGAATCAGGTTGGACAATCTGGGGGATGGGATAATTAAATCAGGCATACCAACACAAATTTGCATGTTTGATTGTGCTTGAAATGCTCAGTGTGTATTGGAATTTAGATTTTGGCCACAAGCAAAGAGACATGTCATATGTGACTATCTCACATATGAGTATGATACTCCGCTCTGCGTAAGGCCAGCCCAAAAGTCCTGTGGCCGAACTGGCACAGCTCTCTTTCAAAAGGGAGAATCATCGGCGCACATTTGGCTCCAATAGAGAATCAAGTCTAGGACTTACAGTTAGTACAAGACGTGCTTTTGAGAAACTTTTACAAAAAATTATCACAAGGCCAGGAGTGGTGTACTGCGAGTCACCCTCCTGATCCCCTTTGACTTTTTTGTTTCTGTCTTGGTGTTTTGGTGGTGGTACTAGTAGGCCCTAAGTGACCTCTGGCCCTAGGTGATGCTCCGGACAGTCAAGCAGGCGGCGGGGCACCTGCAAAGGGAAGTCGGCTGTCCAACCTCGCAACCTGTGGTTTCGGGGTTCGAACCTCACTGGAGGCCCACAATCAGCTAAGCTGCCCTTGTTTGGCGGATACAGCTTTCAAGTTGAAACCTTAACCTAGTAGGCCCTAGGTGACCTCTTTTCCTTAATTGATGCACGGGGTATATTTTCAAAGGGGGTGAGGCAGATCCCAGGGCATGGGCGCCGTTACGGGCAGTTTTCAAGCTTAGTGTTTGATGGTAGCCCTGCTTGCAAGCTTTTCACAGCACCTGAGCTTGAAAACTGCCCGTCACGGCGCCTATGCCTAATGGGCCGCGGCGTGAACCCTACTTTTCACAGCCAGATGTCCACACCAGATCACCCACTGCACCAAATTACATGATTTTTGGTGTTTTGGTGCTCTTGTAATAAATGAACATTATTGCAAAAGAATTGTATTGAATCCACTCAGTGGTTGGTGAGATTTGCATTTTGGGTCATTTCCCTAAAGAAATCAGCAAAATGGGTGCTAAAATGGGTCAAAATCCAAACCCCTCCAAACCTGAGTTTCAACATCCAATATCAATTTGCAACATAAAAGAAGTATGTTGATGGTGTTTTGGGGGCAGTTTTTCTTTTCTTTCTTCTTTCATAAATGTATATCATAACTACATCATTCTAGCGTGCCGCCAGATTCATGCATGCAGCAGCCTGTGGTGCTTGTAGTTTTGCACTACAAGTACTAGTAGTATGTGGCTCTGCCCTTTACAACAGGCCTTAAACTTTTCTGTCACAGTCACTGGCCATGGTAGCTAGCTTAGACACAGGTAGTTCCCGCTGGTAGTCTGCCAGAATCAGTAGTTTGAAGCACAAGATTCTAGCGCCATAGCATGAGGCACGGGATCCTTGCGCCATGTCATGGGGCATGAGACTCATGCGCCAAAGTGATTAGTTTAGGTCCTCCCTCCACGTTGCACCTGGATTTCTTTAAGGGTTAGCAAGGTGTAAATTGCTTGTATAGCAATACCCTCAAGCAAGCTAGCAAGCAAAATAGCAAGCAGGCTTGGCAAAACCTTTTCGCAAAAAAAGCTTCGACATGCAGCTTCTCACCAACAAAGCCTTATCCACAAGGACCAAGTCTTTCCTGTCACATGTGCTGGTAAGGCACATAAGGCATCAGGGTTGATATCTAAGGGCTCCTCTTTGTCAGGGACGGCAATAGATTCACGTTTGACGCTGCTGAGCGTATACGCAGGCGCCTGCCCAAGTCTGCAGCAAGGTCTTGGAGAGAAACAGTGTCCTCTGTCTTCTCGCCCATGTCCTTGACCTTTACCGAACCTGCCGCAAGCTCTTCATCTCCGAAAAGGACAATGAAGGGAATAGCCTGTCCAAGCAGAAGGCAAGCATCGTACAGTGCACGTAAGAGGGATGCTATTCACAATAATTGTATGTAAGAGGGAGGATGTACAGCCTGGATGGGCAGCGCTAATGAAGGGTACCGAGGAAAACAACAAAGTTGGAAGAAACAAAGGTGTAGCTTTTATCACTGGAGCCTATGGCACCTTCCTTTCTGCTCTATTGAGAACATAGAAGTTACCGGCATGCACAGATGCACTTGGGCAAGGCTGCATATGCCTTCACAAAAGAGCCTTTATGAAGCACAAGGCGCGCTGGAGAGCTAGGGCTCAAGGCCTCTGGTAAGTGGCATTGTTGTGCTTCACCTTGCTTCACCTGTGCCCCCCTGCACCCTGCCCCCTGGGCAGGACGTTGCATAATGCTAAGGACAAGGTGCTTGAGGACTCAGCAGGTTGCAGGTAGCTGTGCATGGGGAGCATGCTGCTTGCTTCTGCATTGTGCGAGTCTTCTAATGTGGTTCCATATGTTTCCAGGGAGCAACCAAAAATCCCGCGCTTTCCATATGACACTTAATTGGGCTCTGGAAGGGGGCCTCCACAAAAGAGGGTTTGTCCATACTTTCAGACAAATGTGCAGCTTAGGTTGGGGCTTCATGGCTACTCGTTTACACCACTAGCATGCCTAGGGTGGAGGCAATTGCCTCCCTTTTTCAAGTACAGCTCCTGGCACACACTCATACTGTGGAGGAGAACAACGACCCCCCCCAACTGCCTCCTCTAAGAACCAAATTGCTTAGCGCAGCTGCAGGTTTGTCCAAAACTAAGAGCATTCTACACCATGCAGGATACTGGAAATGCTTGTGAGTGAAAGTTCCATGCATCAAGGCATCACCAAGCTTTCATCCCATTCTATGGCTCCTCTCTGTCTGCCGTGGCACAACATACGGTCACTCTGATCTCCAGCCATTCTGGCTGCCCATTCTTGGACAAGTGATGCAGAACCTAAGGCTGTTTAAGCGATGGGTGGTGGTGGTGGTGGTGGTGGTGCGCATCAAGAGCCACATCAGCATAATAACACATGCAGCCCCTACATGCCAGGGGGCTCATCCAATTTTGACTTGCAGTACCTCAGTCCATGTGTGCCGTAAAACTCAGGTAAATGGCCTATAAGGGAGGCAGTGGCCTGGTTGGGAGGCAGGGCCACCAGAGTGCTTGAGCCAAGGTGGGCCAAGGCTCCGCCAACCAATCCCATTACCTCCAAACAAGGAATCGACTCCATAACCTCGTATAAACACATTCCGCAGTGGGGCAAAACTTGTCATTTGGGGTCTAAGATCCCAATTTGGCAATGTGTGGGACCAATGGGCACAGAGGTTTCTTGGTGCTTATCAGCACACTTTCTAGGTCCCTGTGTTCAGGCTACATCATCTCAATCACTAATGTCAAGCGCAAGGCCTGACAAAAAGCAGAACAATTCTCATGTTCAACATCCATGATGTGTGTCCAGGTCCAAAATCTGCGCAGGCACTGCTGAGTGACTTCCCACAAGTGCTTTCCCATATCATTGCCGAGGCTGTAAAGACTAGTAAGGAGCAAAGAACACGGCATGTCATTTGGCCGAAAGCTGCCAAAGACAGAAATGTAGCAGCGGCCAGAGGCAGGTATAAACGCCTTTTGGGGGGTGCTATCTGGGTCAAACCTAATCCACACATGCAGGTACAGGTGCAGACACATATTTACAAGCATGCACACAAGCATGCACACTTGAGCACACAAGGAGACACAGAAACACACACGCACACACACACATGCAAACACGCTTGCAAGCACGCCAAGTAGTGCCCTCCCCCAAATACACCACCACGGACCTGCTCCAAGGCATAATTAAGCTGATCGCCCATTTTTGGATTAGGCTTGAAGCCAAACTCCGCCTTCATGCCAGCCTCCCACAGCATGTTTGCCACCTCCATGCGCTTCAGCTGAGCAGCACAAACACAGAGCCAAGGTTCAAAAGTAAGGCCTCTCTCAGGGTGAGCGCGCATGTGGCTCTGTCAGTACTATGAGTACTTGTCTTGCATATCAGTACCAACAATGGTAGTGTCATACTCAAGACATGTACAAGCAGGGCCACTAAGAGTAATTGAGCCCCTGGTAGGGCAACACTTGTATGTCCTTATTACACATTGTCAAACAAATCCTGGGGCGGAATGAGGAACACAACCTTCCCCAGAAGACCTGCAACAGTGCATCTAGGCAGGAGTGGCTGTCGCACAAAGGGGATAGTCCGCCTGGGGCAAAGATGCTACACATAGCAGGGCACGAACACGTACACGCTTTCACAGGTCGTGAACCAGGGGGCATGCACCCAGAGCAGGCCGGCGCACCTGCATGTCATTCCCGATGGATGCCACGAGCACCTCGGTTTGTGTCGCCCTGACCGGTTGCCCCAGCGCTGCCGCTCTCTCTCTGACCTGTGCAAACCGCATGTACATGCACACACAATTTTAAACCTCTGAGGCAAGCTGCTCCCCTCAAAGAATTTCACAAAGGTGCCTGGGGCTTACACCCACACGCACTGTTGTGGCTGCCTTGTAGGAGAGCACAGAGACTCCGTGTACCTCAAGTAACCACCTGATGCGTGCCTGATGCGTGTCTGAGATGCCCAGGGGAGTGAAGGGCCCAGTAGGGGGCCCAGAAGATGCCCAGGGGTGAAGGCGTGGCCGCAAGCCCGGCCTTTCAAAGCCTGGCACAGCCCAGGCCAGCACACGGCACAGGAACTGGCTGGTTTCAGCGCAAGTGCAGCAATGACAGACATGAGATGAGCGCAGGAATGGCGCTCCTGGGTATCAAGGCAGAAGACAATGGGTGCTGCTACATGAAGTGCACTGCTCCTTGAAATGCATGGGTGCTTGGCGCGCCCTGTTCTTTTGCCCCACCAGGGTACTGAACTGACCAGCCACGTGCTTGCATTTCTCCTGGGAAGTGGAGGATGTCAGACTTTGTGCAAGCAGCATCCAGGCCAAGGGAATCATTGCATGCATGTGTGTCTTCAGGTGTGTGTGTTGTGTGTGTGTCGTGTGTGTGTGTCTGTGTGTGTGCTTGTGCGGCGCGCATGTGTTCCCAAGTGCATGCCCCTCATGGACCTCTGTGTATATCTACATGTGTGCGCATGCACACATGTGCCCATGTGTATACCCATCATGGACATCTAGAAGCAGAGGTGTGGGGCTATGCTTGTGCATGTGCGTGCCTCTGCAGACTGATATGCACTTGCCCCTGAGATGGAGGGCTGAAAAAGATATGCACTGCTCCTTACTACTGATGCTGTTGAAGAGGTGCTTGCCAAACGGGAGTAACGCCTAAACTTCATGCATGTGTCCCTTTTGCAGGTGTGATAATGTATGCAGCAACTTGCTCAGCCACAAAAGCTGGGCCATACCCCATAGCTCTATGATGACTGTGCACTTTGCATGTTGGCAAACACATTGGGGGGGCATGTATCCACATACCATTGCACCTTTGCTAGCTTGAAAGAGCATGCGCACAATGGTAGCACATGGTGGAGATTTTGAGACCAGCTCCAGCTCTGGAACATTTGCCTTGGTAAGCATCATGACAAAACACAGACGATGGCAAGCATGTGCCAAAGACCCTGACAATACAATCCCTATTTTGTACTCAGGCCGCCCTCCAGCAATGCTTCCCACATTAATTCCAGATCAAAAGAGCCCACTCATTGGCAAAAAGTGGCGGAGACCTTGACAGGGCAGGACACATGCTCCCTCATTCTAAAGTATGCTCAACCACTTGCCCGCCCCGGCCTCCATGATGGAGACCACACGCCGGGGGCACTTCTTTGGCAAGCAGCTTGAAAGGACGCGGCACCCTGCAACCTCCATTTAAGGGGGTGCCCACCCACCTTGGCCTCCATAATTGAGAATACGCGCTCCATGCCAATGGACACACCCACCGCTCAATGCCAATGGACACACCCACCGCTCGATGCCAATGGACACACCCACCTTGGCCTCCATAATGGAGAACACACGCTCGATGCCAATGGACACACCCACAGCAGGGACATCCTTGCTGCTGAACATGCCGACAAGGGTGTCGTAGCGGCCGCCTGCCGCAATGGACCCCACGTTTCCCCCCTGCAGGCATCACACCAGGAGCATCACACCGGCAGCATCACACCAGAAGCATTGCACCTGCAGGCATCTCACCAGGAGAAGCACATCGTGTTGATGTCTCAAAGTAGGAGGGCAGGTGCCCTGAGGAGAGCTACTTTAAAGACCCTTTGGCTCCTTGACACACACACACACACCATGTGATAGCTTTTGCAGACGTTGATCAATCAATCATGACCATTTCTAGGCCCAGGGCCAAATTTAAGGTGAAGGACCATCTCCAGCAATCGTGTGCCTGCACTGCAGGCCTTACCTGCTGGCATTTAATATTTGCATTTATTGGAAGCATTCTCTCCAAGCAGCCACACCATAGCAAACCAAGTTTTCCAGATCAAGCTACTAGCACACGCGTGAGGTGTTTGCAGGAAGGAATGCCAAAACAAAACACGCGGTTTTTACAAGCAAACATACCAGAGAGGAACCAGTCTCACAATTCAAGCTTGTTTACACACATGAAGCACTGTCAAACGCAGGTGCTTGCCCTGTGCACTTGGTGCACAAGACTCTGACAGCATGCACTGACACGCAGCATCTTGCCGCAGTAGATGCAGATTGCAAATGAGTGGGAACTGAGTGGTATTGCCTGGAAGGAAGTGGGAATTGGCTTCCATGCCAGGGCATGAGCTCAGCATTGGGGGTAGAAAATGTTGCACTGCAATCTGGAGCGCCACAGGTTGGCTAGGTTTGCCATCCGCCTTTTATAAGGGCGGCTTCCGTTGCCCGCCTGCGTCCCTTATGCTGAGCACACACATTTATGTGCATGCCCCTCTCGCTGAACACATGCCCCTCTTGCTGTCACGTCCCGCGGTCATGTCCCTCTCGCTAAATACACACACACATTCATGTGCATGCCTTCACTATCCTCGCTTGCAAGCTTGCTCGGTCAGCTTCTGCGGGTACCTGTACGCGCACACCTATGCAAAGCCAAGTACAGTCCTACAAACATGCATACGCACACATGCAGGCCAGTGCTCACCTTGAGGGTCGCCTCATAAATGACGCCAGTGTAGTAATCCAGGCCACGGGCAAGGGACAGGTCCAGCACAACGGCCCCCAGTGCATTCATCGCCCGCAGGTACTTGAACAGCAGCCGCAACTCCTGCATGGCTGCCCCTGTGAGACCCATCAAACCCCAGGCGTGCGTCATCACACGCAAGGGGGTCTCAGAGGCAGGGCAAACAAGTCTGACAATTTGGCACACATCTGTCCTATGCACACACGCACGCACACACACACAGAACTGCACAAGCCCACATCAATTGTCAGGGGAAGGGGGCCCAAGGTGCCACAGAGGGGCACGCAACGTGGCTAGACCAGGAACTGAGCACAGGTTTTCATTATTCTGTAGTTAGCTCAAGCAGCCCCATAGAGATTTTGTCCTTCATCCCCAGCAAGGCCTAACAGGCAACAAGCACCACCTGCGCTTCAAAGCACTGCTCATGCAGGCGCATAGCTGCAGTCAAGGCTGGTGTTCACACAACTGAGCAAGCGCTGCAAGGCCTGTCCCCCAAAAAGCAACCCCCAAGCCTCGCTTGATCATCTCCTGACCTTTGTTTGGAGCTGGTAATGTTACTGCTCATACAGACACAATACTGCTACCAACTTATCTTAAACACCGCCAACTAACTGTCTACTATCCTGTCAAGTGTTCTTCTCATAATGTAGCACTTTTTGATTGATTTTTCACAAAGCTGTACAGGGATGCAGAGACTGCATCGTCACTCAACCAGCAGAGGGCCTTGTAAATATACGGGGGCAGAAAAGTGACCATACTGTATGAGCGTGCCAACATTACGAGTGCATGCTCACACACTGCACATATACACGCACACATGCGCGCACAAGCACATGCCTTCATGAATGCCCACTGATGTGATGCGGGGTGCTGAGTGATGCATGATGCATGATGCATGATGCATGATGCATGAGTGCTCACTCACGTGATGCATGAATGCTCACTCACGTGATGCAGGGTGCTGAGTGAAGGCGTGCTCTGGGGCACTCAGCTTATCCAGCAACGCCATGGGCTCCCCCCTGCAGCATCACAGCAAATGTGGTTGCGCTTTCTCAAACGCGTTGCACAATGCATTGCAGCGACCCGTGCAGACAAAGCCAGCAACACCATACGCTCCACCCTGCAGCGTCGCAGCACCTGCACCCATGACTCCCAACTTGCGCAGCGCACTGCATGGCAAAGACTCATGCAGACAGAGTCTTGGCCTCTCCCATGCTGCATTGCTGCATTGCATACATGCCTCCTCACCAGAAAGACAAGAAACACCTTGAACTCCAACAAACCACTCATACGTTCAAAAGCCTACTCCACCAATCTTGTGCTGGAGGCCTATCAATTCTTGTCAAATTTTTTCATCATCAGTCAAATATCAATATCACAGTTTTCCTATGGAAAGGCTGCTAGACTACAAAATTTTCACTTAAGTTTGGACACGTGCTTGTGCCCCGCAACAAGCCTACCTCAGTACAACAAACTCTCCGATGCGATCTGCCACTTCAGCTGGTAGGCCCTTTTCGTTGATCATCTCTGACCTCACAGCTTCCCATGGCTCCTGGCAATCCAGAGCAATAGCTCAAGCTGTGGCTGGACGTTACATGACTCAAACAACTGCCAAACCTCTTATCATCCACTCACGTAGACTAATGCATCAACACGCAAGTTAGTGCAAGACAGTGTAGAGTATCAAAACGCGCATACATCACAAAGATCAGTCATTTATAGCAAAATCAATGCATGATGCGCAAGGGCCTTCAAAAGCCCCAGTATAGAAAAAATACCATTTGAGCACCAGCACATGTGCATGAGCAGCGCTGGCTTGAGCGCCAGCTTGATGCCAGTGCATCTGTATTGGCAAAATGCCAGGCACACCTTGTCCAACTTATCAATGGCTGAGCAGATGGCGCGGAACTTTTTGGACGGTACACCAGCAATCTGTTGAGCAAACAGCATAATAAATTGGCAGTCAGTTCAAGAGCACAAGGTACAGTGTCCAGCCGTACAGCGCGTCAGTGCATGATTTGAATGGCAGGCTGGCTTTTATCCCTCAATTAATCAGGTACGCAACTAGCTTATCTTGTCATTCCCAATCGAAAATCAACTAAAGACCACCACCTTATCACACACTTTGAACGACAGGCCCCAGGCTCGGGCTACGTTGAGCACATTCAGCATGTCAATATTAGCCAGAAATAACATTTCTTTGGTTGTGCACTCTTCACAATCTCAGCTGACTTGCAGCATGTTCGCATCGTTTCTACTGTACCTTAAAGCACCCCTTGGATCCAAGCCCAATCAATGATCACTGCTGCCTGCTTAGATGCTGAAACGCCCCGTGCACATGTAGATAGGTCTTTGTCTGGCGTTAAGCACCTTAAGCATTCCCAACATGCAAAACATTGAGTCTGGCAGTGCTAATACTGCAGCATCGGTATTCAATCCCAGCATCCACCTCCATCATTGAGTCCAGAAGCTTGCGGTGGTTGAGCTTGACTTCAAACTCCCCTAGTTGCAAGTCCTGCGGCAATATACATAAAGACAGCAGACCAGTATTGATTGTATTGATAAGCAGGCGCACAAAATATGTGAGATGGGTTGCAGGGAAACGAGGGTTGTGTCATTCAGACATCTCACCTTCTAAAACGCAAACTGTTTGAAATTTGCAAAATATAAGATCGCTTTTTTGTTCAGTTTTGGATTATGGCCCAGGTGGGCCCTGCCAATTTTGCCCTGTTAAGGTCCTTCTCCCATAATCTATGCACAGTCTACTGCATGTAATTCTGCAACAAGAAGAAAAAAGGCAGGTTATAGCTCTTCAATTGGAAGATGGTGCATTGCAAAGGAAAGGAGCGCGCGGCAAGCGCTTCTCGCCAGCTGGGATTGCACGGAAATGACAGTGAAGTTGAATTCTATGAAACTTGTGCAAGATTTTAGCTTTCCAAGAACGTTTGGGGTTTGTGAGGCAGAGGGGGGAGAAAATGGGCCAACATGGATGCGAGTTTGCAAATGGCACTTTTGAACATGGCAAATTATTTGATTAAGCAAGACTGCTAACAAACACATAGAGGAATGACATAACCCTGGGGAAACATAATCGTTTAAAAGCATAAAGCAACATTTTAGAACACACAATTCAGTAAATGTCAGCATACTTCTTTGTACAATTTGTTCATATGTTTTCACAACTCAAATAAGTACGCGTTCTAACAAATAGATGCGTTTATACAATACATATTGTTACATACATACACGCCATATTCATATCCATCAGTAGGGTTTTGCATGGTACCACTGTCTGAGCTGGTTGAAAACTAAAAAATTAACATACCTCAAAGTGCCAAGTTGAATATTGAATTCATGAGCAAGAGTCAGGGAAGGAAATGGGGATACAAGGAATGTAGCACTTAATGATTAGGTCAAGCAAGTTGGGTAAGGGCGGAAAGTTGGACATAAGTCAAAGCCATAAAGCATCAGGGCATCCATGTGTGCGCAATTCCATTGTCTTAGTAAGTCCAGGGTGAGGATGAGAAGCGCTGCTGCCCCAAGGATGTGGATAAGAATTGTTTATCTAACTTAATGCATGGAGAACTATGTAAAAAGCGGCTTGGCGTCGGCACTTTTGCTGCAACGCAATAAACTTCCTTGCAGCAATAATCTAGAAAGGAGTCGCCAGGCCAGAGGGGCAGCAGCAGCATATGTAGGGTGCGGAATGGCCATGTATTATATAATATTATATATTTATATTATATAATATTATATTAGGTCCATATAATATTATATTTTTCGGGGTTCCAAATTTGGGCGCGATTGCAGGCTTAATGAAAAAATGGGTCGAGGGAAAAGCGACTTGTTAGCTAAGGATGCAGATGGCGAAGTGCGCCAGATGTGCATGGGTGCTCGCAGAACACCTGCTGAGGCCAAGCGCCA
>LKMJ01004875.1_pt1 | contig 12646 bp, 14 predicted proteins | sample 643391 | NCBI WGS metagenome assembly LKMJ01 (sample SAMN04112250, study PRJNA286221) | soda lake metagenome | biome: soda lake; feature: Kulunda Steppe; material: water; isolation source: sample PL-Br10 brine of Picturesque Lake | place: Russia: Kulunda steppe | collected 2010-07
AGAGAGAGAACGTGTAGGGAAGGATAAGGGTATCAGAGGCTCCTCAGTCTCATCGCGGGCAACCTGTTGTCTGCTTGGTGTACACTGTCGCTGTCCGCAGCCAGTCCACACACCCTGTTAGTTATGGTCATGCTACGAGCCTAGTTTGGATGCAGCAGTCTCTCGGCGTGACAAGTAGTTAAACTTTTCCCTTGATGTTCATTTGATTGAGCAGAATTAAGTTGTGGTGTAGGTCTTCAATTGATTTTGTCACCTGATCTTCCTACAACTGACCTGACGGCAGCTTAGTAAGGCTGTTGTAAATTATACATGACCCCCTAAAAGGAAACAAAGAAAAGAAGGAGAGGAGAAAAGAAGGAGAGGAGAAGGACAGGAGAAATTCGAAATCTTTCCTGTTTTTGCCAATACACTTCATCACTACCCTGAGACTTCATGAGTGTTCTGTGTTGCTTGCTATCACAATGGTTTACTCCAAAGATGTGCACATTGTGATGAGAGATATGAAGACGGTGTTTATAGAATATAGACTCTAGAGTTTGGCACTGAACTCCGAGAGATCTCTCGGAGTTCACTTTTACCTCCTGTGATACAGATTTCTCTTCTACTTTCTCAAAATTATTGGGTGTTCTGGATTACTTGATTGGCTTATTTACTTATATTTGATTTGATCATCATTGACAGTTTGGCAGTGACCATTCACATCTTTGGTGTATTTACTTATTCAAATCATTATCAGTAGCCAACACCAGATTATCTCTGGTATGATTACTGAACGCCACAACAAAGCATATAGATGATCATAAAAGCTATTGGAGCAGGCTCCTTGGGGTGGGGGCCTTTGTCCAAATGAATTTTGGCAGCGAAGACCGCTTAGCATTACAAGATCTACAATCCCTGTAGGATCTACCAACAGAACCGTCCCAGGATGGCTTTTCCCTCGCCGATTCCAAGCAAAGACTCACACTAGGTATGCATTAAGAAGTAGGGCAGGTTGCAGAGGGGATAGGGGGCTCTCAGCAATAGCATCAGCCGACCAGCCTTCGTCCAGAGTCCAGAACTCCAGTCACCTCCCACCCCCCGAGCAGTGGCACATCCATCCTGTGTAGGTCAAGCACTGTGAAGATACCAGGCTTAGGAGCCAGCTTGATTCTGCTCACCATCAGCACAGCGTGCTCTGTCGACACCTTTGCCAAGCTGGGGCCAAAGCTAGCTCCACACTATTCTTCTGGAAGTGGGAGGTACCATCTGCAGTTCTTATAGATTAGAGCCTTTGGAACATCTCGGTCTAGATCCTCAGGAAGACACCAAGCTTGCTGTGAAACTTCATGCTCATTTAATCCAATATGCTTATAAACTAGTTAGTACCAGACGCGCTCTTGAGAAAATTCAGTATCAAATCATCATCAAGACCAGGAATGGGGTACTGTTAGTCATCCCCCTGATCCCCATTGACTTCTTTGGTTTTCTTTGAAGGTGGAGTCAGACGGTGTTTAGGCCCTAGTCCCTCAAATTGCTGCTCTCTTCAAGCTGCTCATCGCAAAAGCCACCATCTCCAGGTCTTGGAAAGAAGCAAAGTTCACTCCCATACACAAGAAGGGGCCAGTGACACAGCCAGGGAACTACAGGATGATTGCGATCAGTGGCACGTTGTATAGACTTTACTCTGATCTGCTACGCTCCACGATTCAGGACTGGTGCATCCAACACAACATGATTCCGGACACGCAATACGGGTTTTACCCAGGCAGGAGCACCTTGCAACCCCTATTCATTCTAAGACACATAGAGCATGCTGCACAGAGAATGCAAAGCGGGTCATCACGGTTGTATGCTGCATTTATTGACTTCAAACTTTGAACAAGCTTATGATTGTATTCCAAGAATAAGCTTTGGGGCCATTTACGCAGTTGCCGGATGCCTGACCATCATGGTCTATGATATCCTATCCATCTTGAAAGACTCGAACCATGCTGATGAACATTCGTTACTGGATGGGGAATGGACAGCTTCTGTACAGCCATCTTTCGATTTTAAACAAGGATGTCCCCTCTCCCCTCTGCTGTTTACCATCTACTTAAATGACATGGATAGCGTTGCAGACGGGGTGAAAGGTGTGCTCACTGGTACTCCAATTCTTTTTGGTGACCCACATGCTGTTTGCAGATGACCTCTGCCTCATGTCCAACGACCCTAACCACATGCAGACCATGTTGAAGAAACTACGAGCTTATGCACAGAGAAAGTCTCTCTGTCAATATACAAAAGTCTGAGGTGATGTGCTTCAACTCTTACACCAGCAATCTCCCCCCTCTCTTCTATGATGGGGCGCAGCACCCCTACACAGACTCCTTCAAATATCTGGGCATGGTTTGTGACACACATATCAACTTGAATACTGCAGCTGATGCAGCGCTACGTCCGTTCACATCTGGTACTTTCCGCATCAGACAGTTCGTTCAGGAACGTGACCTTACAAACAGGTTACACATCTGCATGTGGCTCCTTAAAACGTACGCAACCCCTGCTGGTATGTAGGCAAGCCAGGTTTGGGCCACCCCATTCTTACGACAGGGCAAAGAAATGGACAATCCTTTAAAAAAAAGGCTGTTGACAGTGCTCAAGAGGATTCTGATGGTCAAGGACACAACTGCTTCATGGTGCGTTATGCGCGAGTGTGGTCGAGATTCTCTACAATTCAACTGGTTCCGAGCGGTAGTACGGCTATTCAATGCTTTAACCCAAAGCAATAGCTCCACTGCGAGAAAGAGCTTACATACTGACATGCAACTGAGCTCATGGTGCGATGATAGTTGGTCATCCCTCATCCTGTCAACTTTGAATGATCTCACACAATCCTACTTGTTCAAGGAAAGGCTGCTAAAGTGTGAACCCATTGATCTTGGTCGTTTTGTTGTGGACCTCAGGGAGAGGCACTTGGATTACTGGACACCTTATACAAGCACGAGAGCGCAACAGCAAACGCTCCACTTACCATCAATGGTGCGCCCTCCCTACCAGGAGGGCCCTGGTCACACATTCGCTGTACACCCTTCCTAAATACATGCTTCTTGACCTTCCTCACAGTGTTATTTGCAGCGTGGCTCGCTTCATAATTTTGTGCCCATACCCTACAAATTGAAATAGTGACCTGAACTCACAACCCCCCCCTTACTTGTGACTTGTGTAATGCTCATTATGTACAGGATGTGCAACACGTCCTTTTCCATTAAACCCAACCACATGTGGTTTCTCTCCAAAGGACTCATGCTTCCCTATTTTCTTCCACAGGCTTAAACAATGTGTCTGCTTTTCTGGGCTAGGAAAACAATAAGCTATATTTCTCTCTTCATTTTCCTTAATTGATGTGAGGAGCTCTTTGCTGCTTGCGTAGTTTTTCTTTTCTATTCTTTTCTTTTCTTCTTCTCTCTTCATGCACTGATAGTTTTTTGTGAGCAGGCTAGCCGTCACACTTCTTGACTGAATTCTTATAACCCTTGTAACCCTTAGGCCCTAGGTGACTTTTTTTCCTTAATTGGGAGTGCTTCACTGCCTACGTAGTTTTTCTTTTCTTTTCAGTATCATTGCTTCCTTTTCTTTTCGATATCATTGGCACAACAAATGAAAAGCTCAGGAGAATCAAAGTCTTGAGGTATTACTTGGAACTCCAAGGTCGGGGTGAGTCAGCGGATAACCTGAATGCGCAAATGCTTGTGTAAAACGGCCCCGTTCTGCTTTGCTTCTTGGCTATGACAGCGGATGCTTTGCATATTGCAGGAGCAGCACAAGGTATGATGGATACAAAGGTTACTTCCTAGTGAGGACTGGCAAGCATAGAGCATTAATAAGGCTTCACTGTAAGTATGTACTTGTGCTCTGATACCAGCCAGGTGTTGATGCAATTGCTTGTCCTTGCATGTGCAAGCACAATAAATCAGTTGGGCAAACCACAATCCATTGCATAAATCATTGCATGTCAATCAGTCATAGCAAAATCCGTTGTATGTCCATAAATACATTAGCCAGGCAGACTGCCAATCAAGATTAATTGCCCTTTCAAGGAAACCAAGCAATAAATGCAATTGCCCTAAATTTGCACGCACAATGAGCCCGTGCGCTATCCTAGGGGCTCCCAACAGTTCCCCAAATCAATGACGGCCAAATAGGGGTGGCTACACAGAGGTGGCATGCATAGACGATCGTAGTGCAACCAAGCCAAATTGGGCTGATAGTGCATGGACAGCATGAAGGCGGCTGGACGTGCAGTGATAGGGAGCTGCCTGCATGCCACTGCTTTGCTTGCATGCAGTGCTTCCTTCAGCTTGGCCAACCCGTCAAACCAAACTGCCTGATGTAGCATCGATAGGAATTTGGCTTCCCTGCCTATAATCTTGACAATAAATTGAATTATATGAGGAAAGCACAGGCTTGCCCGTGATTATAAAAATCAAGAACGCGGGACAAGTATATACAGTTGTCTCTATGTATGTACAAGTATGTACAAACAAACACATGCCCATCACTCGTCCTAAGGCGGAGACTGTGCTATCAAGTTGGCAACATTGAATTTCCACATTCAGTGCAATGATGCTAGTAGAGAACAATGCAATCATTCTGCATCGCTGAAATCCTGCACCACTGTAGCAGGCCTACCTGAAAAGCTGCATTGGCTGCATGAGTACGTACAATTAAGCATGCTCGCTATGTCAAGAGTAAGTAGTGTCGATCAATCAAATCTACAATCAACGCACAGCAGTGGAACAAAATGATTAGCATGCTGATGCACACTTACGGGGCAATGCAGCCTTCCAATGCTCACTCACTGCAACTGATTGCTGTCCCTAGCAAGCATTTCTCTCTCACTACCAAAATGGAACGAGGAAGCACAACCTGACAACTTGCATCCTATGGACACCTCTTCAACTAGTGCATGGAGCAGTGATCACCTCCCAAATCTGTTCAGGCCAAGTTCGCTAAGAGCGCAAATAAGGCTGCCAGGATGATGGTCAGCCCTGGACACTGGCCGAAGTTCAAGGCAGCAGCATCTGGAACAGGCTCCTCTGTGGAGTCTGAGGGATCCTCCTCGTCCAGGACTTCAACCTACAACGCACGCAAGTTACATGAAAAAGCTAGCGTGGCACACCAGCAAAGCAAATGATGTTTGGGGGCTTGCTGTGCTGTAGCATAGCTGGCTTGCCGGCACACACTGTTGAGACTATTCATTAGTTGCATATACCAAGTTGCTGGCCTTTAAAACATGGCTACTGAAACGGCGGTCAAATGTTGCCAATGCATACAAGGCTGAGCTAAGTTGTTCTCGGGTCTTATTGTGCCTTCCACCAGTGGGAATATTCAGCTGACCCACAGAGTAGCTGGGCCTATGTTGTCCACTGATCCAACAAGTCAGTGGGTCAGTGACTTGACCCTGTGACACAGGGATGTGACTTGACCCTGTGACACAGGGATGTGACACAGGGATGTAACTTGACCCTGTGGCACAGGGATCCGTAAGAGCGGCTCAGCTTCAGCTAACCTGCCTTCAATGGCAGGTGCAGCTGTTCTGAAACCTTATATCTCAAACCTTATATGTACCACAAAGCTTGCGTAAGCCCAACTTTGTACAGAGTCACAGCAGGAACACTCAAGTCTCTGGACGCATGTCTTGCGACTTGCAAGCATGCAGTTGCGCACCTGTACGCGGTCCGCATACGTGCTGCCAGCAAACAAATCAGAGGGGGGTGTATTCCGCAGAGAATTCTGCAGGTATCAATCACAGGCAGCCTTGAGTGTGTTGTTTAGTTTGTCTGCAGCATGGGTTAGGAGCAAACCCTACACACACAGGAGCAAACCCTAAGTGAAAAGGCCTCGAAACTTGATTGCATGAAAGTGCTGTTTTGCAACAGAAAATGGCCTGCCCAGTAGCCCAACAGGTCAGCCACAAAAACGAGGCAGAGGTTGCTCCTCGACGCAGATTGCAAGGAGTGGTGTGAATTCTTTTTACAATGCAGCTGGAACAGCAGCTTATATCCAGAGGGAGGTTCCTAGGTCAATTCTGTTACAGACCATGAAATACATGCCGCCTCACACATTTGGGCCAATGTGTCCGAAATGATGCACCCGCAAACATACCCTGAATTCCTCGACTTCTGCAGGGCTTAAGTTGCGGTCCAGCACAAGTGTGAATGGGACTAAAATGGAGTCCACTTGACGGAGTGATCGCCGCAGTGAAGTGGGTGCTTCTGCCCGCTCCAACTCGCCAATCTGTGATCAACAATTCCAGGCATCGACCAAAGACCATGCTTACTCAGCAAGTCATCTTTGGACAATAATTAATTACTAGAACTGCCAAGCCTGTGCTAACTTACCGCACGCTCATGCAGGAGCGCTAAAATAATGTAAATACTTCCTGTTTATCATATGTACACTGAAGAAGTGATTGGTAATTTGTGCGTTCTGAAAATGATGCATTAATGGTGCATAGCTTCTGCACAGGAAGCAAAGTACCGATCGTGCCACTTCACAAGCATATAGCATCTTGCTCACATGCGGACTCTGTGCCAAGAAAGACAGGATAAGATAGAATCAACGCACATGTGGCAAGTAAAACAGGATAGGATAAAATCAACACATCAACTTTGGACTCCCGTGGCACACGCTTTGCAGCGGGTCAGACATGGATTGGAAGACAAGGCCAGCCTCTGTCTTGCAGCATCAGGACATCCCTCTACCCGCTGTGTTTAATAGATTCTTCAACATGGTAGTCGCAACAACATAACATACCTGAATGCTCTCTACGCATTCCTCTCCCTCGCCTTGCAGGCTGCTTTGATTTGCACCATCTTCATCACACAAGTTGTCAGCTAAGCCACCACGCAAGTCTTGTTTGAACTCCCTTTCGCTCTCTTCTGTTGCGGTGACCTCATCAAAGTCTTCTTGAACCTGAAAGGAGGCAAAAAAGGTGCTCTCCATCAGGCGAACTAGTTTGGATGATGCATGCGCTTGAGGCAGTCTTAGTTGCTGAAAGATGGGTGCCATCTGTAGCAACAAGCGATCAGCCGCTTGGCATCATTTCAAAGCTGGCATGCTGTCTGACCATTCATGGTATGATGCATGAGCTGCAAATTCGCAGAAAATGTTCCTCAAAATGTTCCTCGTCATTTTGCAGAAATTTCCACTCATTCCCAGTACAAGCAGAACACATAACAGGTTTCAGTACTGTCTTAGTACTGCCAATTGCTCACAGTCTATGATTCTTTTGACTTCCCTGTTCTACAACAAACAGCGTCTCTTGCGGAGCAATAAACTCATGATTTTGACCTCCTGTGGAACCTCATTATTGCAACAAAAACGTCCTGGATCAGGGAGAAAACATGCAACGATACCTAAAGTTGCCTGGGCAATGCGGAAAGGAAAGAGGACAGGCAGGTAGGCACAGTCCCAAGAGGCAGCTGCAGACACTTGGAACACTTACATTGGCATTCAACCTTATTGTGGGGAGCCCGTCAGGATCTGTTTCAAGGGGTGATTCCGGGGTCGAGGGGGTTGGGGGTGAAGGGAGTGGGGGGGAGGGCATGGGCGGTGAAGGGAGTGGGGGGGAGGGCATGGGCGGTGAAGGGGATGGTGTTGGGAGCGAGAACTGCACCAAGAGGTAGGCCCCAAGCTGGGAGGTGTTGCATGCCAGGGTGCCTGGCATGCTGCTGGCCTCCAAAGGAACAGAGCTTTCCACAATCGCGGTGTAGGACAGCGTAGCATTTGTGGTGGAGGGGAAGCTGGGCTGCAGGCGGGCACATGCCGTGGGCCTGCAGAGAGGGCACGGACACTGACTCTTCTGAGGCACAGTAGACACCTCAGGCACGTCAGGCATGGCAGAGCAGCATGGTATATGAAGATGCAACACAGATCCAATTAAACACATGGATGCTGTACAGAGGCAGACCGAGCCTCAATCCAAAGAATAATTACAGTATATAGCTGGTGGTTCGTAGCTGCTGCTGCCAAGTAGCTGCAGCAGGACAAGGCACAGGCTGCCATGCCTTCAACTAGGAGGATGGCTGATTATGCAACCTGCAGACGCCAGTTGGTATGGACAGCTAGGCGCTGCTGGAACTATTCCTGCGGGGCTGTGCCATTGGTGCTGCGCACCTGCTTGGATCTAAGGCCTGTGTTTGCACAGGCAACTGCAGCTGGAGCAGGCACTCGTCGTCACTGTCCTCTAGCCCCTCTTCACACACAAGTGTTGAGTTTAGTGTGGCTTGGGATCCACTGCTGTGGGCTTGCACTTGAAGGACACCTGCACAAGTGAGAGTGGGCATGCAAAGTAGGTGGTAATGTGAGCACATATGTCTCAATATGTTGCAATGTGCGTGTCCTTGTGTGTTGCACTGTCTGTGGCCTGATCTTAAGCCCCCCCCGTTCCAGGTAAGGAGTGTGGTGCGCAGAGCACAAGTGCAGTGCACAGTGCCACAAATTAGGAACGGCTGTACGTAGGTGGCGCAGGTGCGAGCATGCGTGTGTATGTGTGTATTGCACGGCGAAGAGCGGCAAGCTGCGCTTTGGAAGCATGCAGGCAGCAGAGTCTTGGCCTGCTTGTGCAAATTTTGCAGGGCAGGATCAAGAGGTGCAGCCTCATGCAGGCTGCTTGTTTGAGGAGCACCCAGAAGCTGTGGCACACTGCTCAGCGGAAGACATGCATGTGTAACAGGGCCTTGCTCAGGACGCCGCACCTGATACAGCAGCGTAATCAAAGGCATCTTCCATGGGATTGGACCATGCATTGATGCCAGCAGTAAATAGCTGGGACGATTGGGTCCAGCTCAGGGTGATGCTTAGAGGGTCCTGGCTGCTGCAAGTATTATTACTGGCCAGGCACCACACAGCATTGGGGAACCGGGCGCCGGGCTGGCCGTCGAGGCTGCAAAGGGTCAGGCAAATTTGGACCCACAGATGAACCAGATGTCAGCATTTGTTGGCTGTCAAGCTTACTGGGGACGGATATGATCACACCGATGTTGAGGCAAGCAAGAACATGCAAGGTGTCCAGGGCTAAAACTAAGCATGCACATCAGGGCTGTGCCCTACGCGCCTTGCATTCCGCACACGCGCGCTGAGATAGTAGGCGTACCCCGAGTGCTCCAAAGCCTTGCACACATACACGCATGCCCAGGTGCGTGCACACAAGCACACGCGCGCGTACGCCTCAACACACAGTGCGCACTTCATACACATGCATGCTCTCTTGCATACAGACCCTAGAGCTCCTGGCGCACCTTATCCCAGGGATCACCAAATACGCCCCTGCCATAGAGTTGTCAGCGTTCATGGAGGCCCCCAAGACAACCTCCGAGCCCATTGTAACAAGGGTGGCATTAGGCGGCACCTGGGCGCCCAGCTGCCGGCCTGCATGAGCGCACACACGTGCCCGGCAGCAGCAGGAGATGTTGCCCTCTTTTCAAACATTTGTATACCCATGCTGCCGGCCTACATGAGCGCACACACGAGCCCGGGAGGGCGTGCAGGAGGCTTTCTGTCTTCTCTACATAACATGTGCGCACCCAGGCTGCCTGCCGTGCATAGTGCAGGTATGTTGCGTGCGATGTCGTTGAGGGGCTTCACCATGCTGAAATTGGAACGCACAGGGTGTTGGTAAGCAGCCTCTGGGCTAGCAGGCAAGTGCCTTGGTTCTTTTGCTAGGCTGCTCGTGCTTGTGGTGTCTGGGGTGGTACACAGAGTTCAGCATGTCTTTAAAACGGACAAAGCTGCCTGCCCATGCCGATCAGGTAAGATAAGATTGCCTGGGCAAAGTGTTAGTGCGAAAGACTGCGCAGCACTTCTTAAAAACTTCCAAACCATTTCTTTAGAAAGTTATTGATGGAGATATGTCTAATCAGTCTTTACACAAAAAACGTGCTACCACTCTGAGGTGCACAATTTCTTACTCAAGAAAAGGCTGATTGCTCAGTGCCACTGACCGCACCTGCACTGTCAATAATCTTCCTCAAATCCTCAGCCGGCAATACCTCTTGCTCATCTGGTACAAGGCAGAGTAAGGGACAGAAAAAGCCTTGGAAATCATCTTATGAATGTCACAGAGGCTAAATTCATCAACAATGCCAATAGATCAGCAACTGCCAATAACATAGTTCCTACGAAATCCTGAGACATCCAATCTTATAATTAGAATGTGCGTCTTATGACAGTGTAGTCCCACTCAACAATCGATCAGCTGGATGTGCATACATACAACATCTCAAACATTTTCAATATGGTGCACACCTTCTGATGCCAAGCGCCTTAGATTTATGCTTGTATTGGAGTCTGAGACAGCTGACTGAATGAGGGCACACCTGTAGCGACAATGGGGGAAATGTTTGATGATTGTGGTCGTTCAAAACTTTTCTGTGGACAAAGGTTGGGCCCCGCAATCCAGTCCGTCTTCAGACCTACATATTGGCTGACACAAAAAAGTAGTCGATGCATATAAGCACTTACGTGTAGGCACTGTCCAAAGCATTGCTGGCAGTCAGCGTGTCCAGGGCGTCCTCCTCTGAGCTCTCGATCTGGGCCAATGCTGCTTCGGTGTTCTGTGGTTGGAGGGTGATGCATATAAGTCTCATGAAGTCCTTACATACAAGCATACAAATAAGGAGGGTGCCTTTCATGCTACTACTTAGACTTAGACGCACTACCCGCATGGTCCTGCCAAAGCCTGAGTCAAGGTGCTCCAACAAAATATTCCTCAAAGCGCATTCGCCAAGATAATTGCCTGGCATCACCTACAGGTCACATGGCTAGACCTAGACCAACTTAATGTAGTTAACCATGAGTGAATTTGCTTGCCAAAAGCAAGAAAGTTGCAGCCATCTTACATGCTCAGTTTGCCAACATGTTGTGAGAAGGCTGTCACGCTGAAATACTGCTGCTGATTAAACAGGCGCCTGATATGCACAAAGGGGCTTCTCGCGCCAGACACAGGGCCAATGCCTTCATGTGGGAGCACTCCATTCTAGGCGTTTCAAGCCGTCAGGAATGCTCGTTCCAAAGCTGAGTGCACTTAAAAGATGCAGTACCTGAAGGCACATGGCCGCCAAGTCTCCAAGTGAAGGCTGCCTAACCGGAGGCGGTGGCGGAGGACATGGCGGAGGCAGGTAGGCTGAAGGCAAGGGAGAGGCTTCAGCGCATGTGGCAAAGGTTGCCTCCAAGTCATCCTTGATCTGCTCGCCGCACCTGCAGGCAGCAAACGAGTCTGCTTGTGTATTGGTTGTATGGTCAAAACGCCCTAATGTTGTCAAAAGCCCACCACAGCCATGCTCAAACTGAATGCCGAGATCAGGGCTGGTCTCTGATTCATCCCATTCGCAAAAAATGTTCAGTCGACTGTTTTGCCCCAATGCCTAAGGGCCCACACACGCAACCAGGTAAGTCTATGCGGATTCAGCACAAACAATCCCTTAGACCTTACCGATCCTCCATTACACTGAAGTAAGCGCTAGAAACCCTCCCCCTCTCCCTCTAAATTTCTCCCTCCCTCTCTCTCCACCCCCCTCCCTCCTTGCCTCCCTCTCTATCTCTCTTTAAAAGAGCGCTTCCAAAAGGGCGCAGCTTTGTACAGCTTCTGCTGGTGTACAGATGCCACAGCACGTCAATCAGGGGGCTCAGTGCAGAAACGAATCTGCACAGTCTTTAAAAAATCTTGCTTAAGTGATGATCTGAGATTTTGAGACAAAACATAGAATGCCTATACTACACTTACTTCACAGTAATGTGGAAGAATGAACAACCAGCAATGTGTCCTGAGAAATGTCTGAAGGCCACATAATTACCACACATTCTGGGATTGATATTGCACCAGGCTCTCACCTTGTGCCATCATCAAGGAAGCTGCTGTCACAGCCACTCCAGGCATCATCACTGCCCGCCACTGTCTGCCCAGCCGTGGCATTCAGCCAGCGGATGGCTTCATGCACCAGGTGCTCTGGTGGGGGGGGCTGGGCGTTGGCCAGGAAGTTGAGCCAAGCATTCACCAAGAAGCGCTGTACCATGGGACGCCTCTGCACTCGCATGCAGGCAAAGACATGATTAGCGCATAAAAGGTAAAATCCACCACTATGAGGCGAGAAGCGCTACACAATATTGGTAAATTCTTGTGTCCGACTTACATCGCTGCCCTGCAGGAGCTTTCGCCCTTGGTTGCCGCCCCCTTGGCTGCCGTTGCCTTGGTTGCCACCCCCTTGGTTGCCACCGCCTTGGTTGCCGCCCCCTTGGTTGCCGCCCCCTTGGTTGCCACCGCCTTGGTTGCCACCCCCTTGGTTGCCACCGCCTTGATTGCCCCCTCCTACACAGTTGCCAAGCAGGTTGAAGAGCACTAATAAGAAACAACTTTAGGCAGCAACCTCTTGACTGCCCAAGGGCTACCTGAAGAACTTCAAGTGTGTAGACATAGGCTTCATAGACACGACCAGGCTCCTTGGGGCAACACAAGCTCACAAAATTCTTATTGCATTACCTGGGCTGAGGGCGTCTCGTGCTTCTTCCAGAGTCAACGCAAGCGTGGTCTCATCATCATCAGCCACCCCATTCCGGTTAAAGTCGCCAATCAGCAGGCCCACTTCTGCATGCAGGGCAGAGCAAGGCCTGCCATTGGTATTGACCT
>LKMJ01004876.1_pt1 | contig 12646 bp, 12 predicted proteins | sample 643391 | NCBI WGS metagenome assembly LKMJ01 (sample SAMN04112250, study PRJNA286221) | soda lake metagenome | biome: soda lake; feature: Kulunda Steppe; material: water; isolation source: sample PL-Br10 brine of Picturesque Lake | place: Russia: Kulunda steppe | collected 2010-07
CTCGGCGACGCTCCAGAGCCACGGTGGCCGGTAGCCGTTCTGGAAGTACAGATCCTCGACCATCGTGTGACGCTGGACGTTCGTCGGGTTCATCGATACGGTGTGACACCCCTCGACGGCAGCACACCGCTCGATTGAGCGCTGCATATCCTCGATTGCTTCCGGCTCCGAGAGAAACGCCGGTTTCATCAGCAAATACGCTTTGATTCCGGCATCGTACTCGACAGCAGCCTCCGCAGCGCGCTCGAATTCGGAGAAATCGAAGTACTTGTTGATACAGTCGTGTCGAACACGATCAGTTGCCGTCTCCAGACCGATTGCGATGTCCGTCTCGATACCCTGTTCAGTGAAGTCGCTGACCTTCTCGCGGTCGACGAAATCGGGAAGCGACTCGACGACAATCCGGTCGCGGTCCGCGAACGTCTCCGCAATCGCTCTTCTGGTCTCCGCGGGCACTTCGCGCTCGTCGAGAAAGGACCCGGAGGTGTAGATTTTTACCTGACCGGCAGGCTCGTCGGCGTGTTCCGCCTCGTGATCCAGGCATTTCTGGACCTGGGTCATGAGGTCTTCGTGGGCGACTGTTCCGCCTTCGACACTCTCGGCGACGTAGCCACACATCGTACAGCCGCCGGCGCGCGCCCAGCGACACCCGCCGGTGTTGAGGATGATAGTCAGGGAGTCGTAGACGCCGTCGGGGGTGTTGTCCTCGTCGAGCCAGACTCGCGTCGGCTCCCGCGGGTCGTAGGTCTCGTCCTTGCGGGACCGAATCTCCCGCATCGCCTGGTTGTGGGCGTCCATGCCCTTGCCCTGCTCGTATACCTCGGGGCTCGGTTTACTCATTACCGACCGATAGCGGCCCAGGAACTAAACCGTCTGCGGTCGAGACACGAGAAGAGAACGATGGAGCAGGCTGACGTCGTAGAGATTGCCCGGAGAGAACTCGGCGCACAACCGGACACCACGGCGAAAGTCACAGAGGGGTTACTCCACGAGACCTACGAACTGACGTACGATGACGGCAGATATATTTTACAGATTTCGCCAGACAGCGAGCGAAGAGAGGAGCTGGCTCGGGGATTGGGACTGTATCAGGTCCTTGCTGCCTCCGAGCTACCGGTGCCGGACGTGGTGACCGAGCAGGTTCAGGAGTACGATGGTGACGCCTACAGCATCGTCGAGAGGTTGTCAGGAACGTCCGCAAAAGACGACATCTCTTCCGAGAGGGTTGCGGGTGCCGGCAAGTTTCTGGCGAAGATACACGAGAGTCGCGAGTTCGATACCGCAGGGCGGATCCAAGTTGAGGACGGCACGATATCGGTCGATAGATTCGGCGAAGGGAGTCAGAAGCAGCGAATCGTCGAACAGACACGGCAGTACGCATCACTCATGCGAGAGAACGGGATGGAGGAGGCGGGAAAGGAGATAGCGACAGTAGTTGGTCGGCTGGAGAATGAGTTCCCGACTGACCGTCAGCCTGTACTCTGTCACAACGACTTTAGTCCCGACAACGTGCTGTATCAGGGAGAGAGGATTGCGGGAATACTGGATTTCGACAGGGCAATCGCCGGTCAGCGCCAGCGGGACGTGGTCAAATCGGCTAACGCCTTCTGGATGCACGACCCCTGTGCCGACTGGGACGTCCGGGAAACCTTCTACGACGGCTATCGCGCGATGGGTCCCCTGGAAGATTCCTTCCGGACGAGCGAACCGTTGTACCGTGTGGAGACGTTGACGGAAATGGTCGGCGGCATGTTCACGCTCGGCGAACTCTCCGCGTACGAACAATCGTTCTATACGGAGCGAATTACGGAAGCTATCGACAGAATAGACTCATGAAATCCGACAACTGGTGAAGAAGGGCAAGTAGGTTCAATTCGCAGGTTGCTGTTCTTCTGCTGGCGACGTCAACAGCCTCCAGTCACGGAACAGCGATACCTGCCGGTACATGCGACAGCCCAGACAGAACCCCGTAACTGCACTCAGTGCCGCGAGCAGACCGACGACAGCCAGAGCACCGTACCCAGCCAATGCGAGGACCGAAGTACCCGTCGCAGCACCTGCAAGCAGGCCAGCGGATGCCAGCGTCGTCATCACCGCGCCGATGACCCGAGCGAAGCGGTGTGGGATGGGGGATTCTGTCTCTGCGGGCGGCCCGAGCAGGTGTCTGACGCCGTGTCTCCAGAGTAGTCTGTAGGGGTCGACACGCCAGCGTGTCAGCACCGGAACGACCAGTACTATCGTGATGGCGTACGCGAGCAGCGGCTCCTGGAGCACAACAGCCACCAGAGCGAACGCGGCGGTGATTCCCTGGCCAAAGCGTGGCGCTCTGGGATCAACTGCTGGGGTCGTACTCATTGTCAATGAAACAGTACTGGACAGGCAAAACAGTTCTGCGTCCGGTAATGCTCACCAGCTACTGTCCGGAGATATCGCTGGTCAGACGATCAGTTCGGGCCGGGACGTACTGTTAGGACCGTGTGTTCGTTGCTGGTCTGTCTGTCGGTGACTTTTCCCACCAGTTCCAGATGCTCGTCGAGGTTCAGCGTCCGGTGATGGACGACAGAGAGTTCGCCGTCGTTCCGGAGAACGTCACAAACGCCGGAGAACAACCTGGAGAGGACTCCGTTCCCAGCATGTGTTGGCGGATTACAGAGCACCCGGTCGAACTCGCCATCGACCCCGCGGAGACAGTCCGCAGTGACGACCGTCCCGTCGACGCCTGTCGCCGCTAACGTCGCTTTTGCACAGTCTGTCGCTCGCCGGTTCTCATCAGTCAACACGACGTCGACGTCCGTCCTGGCGGCCGCGTATGCGCCCACTGGTCCGTATCCACAGGCGAGATCGAGAACACGTTCACCATCCTCCACAGTCGCAGCTTCCAGCAGGAACCGAGTCCCGTCATCGAGACTGTTCGGCGAGAACAGCCCCGGCTCCGTCACCATCGAGAGAGGAACGTCATCGACGCGTGCTGTGATCGTTTTCGGTAAAACGACTGCCGGTACGTCGACGGACTCTGGTCTTGTCGTCTCGATGACTCGAAAACCGTCTTCCCGACAAACAGTCTCGACCTCTGACGCGTGTTCGCCGAGGAACTGTTCGTACCGGTCGATTCCACTGGACTTCCGTCCGGCAACGTACAGTCTCCCACCACTCCGAAGCGTCGACAGGGCGTCCGCGAGTTGTTGTTTCCCGACGTCGAGTGGCGTGTAGGGTTCCGGGGCGTAACAGGCGGTATCGAACGACGACTGCAACTGCGACGGTGATGTCACGAGTACCACCGTTGCTGAGCAGTCGTTACGGTCGACGTTCTCCCGAGCGAGGCGGACGGCGCGCGCACTTGTCTCTGTCATCGTGACAGTCGCCGCGACTGAATCGAGAACAGTGCCGATTACGCCGTAGTTTGCCTGGACTACGAGCAAGTCACCGAGTGACTGGTCCCACAGCGTCTCGAGCAAGAGGAGTTCTGCAGCGCGAAACTCGTCCGGAGAATGCAGCCCATCCGCAGTCCGGAAACGGAACCTATCTGGTGTCTCGGTCACCTTCGCCGCAAGTGAGAGCCGCCTGGAGGGTGAACTCATTAGTTCCACCCCCTTTGTGATGGGGTGTCTCTGTACCCCTTTAGTGACACGAGTGTCTTCGTGAGTTGGCGGGTTGGTGGGGTCGGTTTCCGATAGTTGATGTGCGAGCGATGCGGTCTGAATCGTGCGGTGAATTGCATTGATATGGAGCGTGCATGGCTGGCAGTCTGCGTGCTGGACCTGCATGCCCCCGAGCTATTGGACTGGCCGGAACGAGGCGACGGTGAAAATCCATTTCGCCGCTGCGAGTCTAACTGAACGTACCAGCGTACGACAACCTGGGCAGTCAGCAACAGCTATTCAAGGGGGCAAGCGAGCCAGTGGCCGAAAGCGTAACGCCCCCGGAGACAGCAGATCGCGTGCGATGCTGTTCTCCACAGAGACGCCCACAGCCGACCAGCCGGCCGTCACCGCGCGGTTAGGCGCGGAGAGACGGCCTCGGGCTCCTGTTCAATGTACGCACACGTTGGAGAATGGTGATATTATAAATTGTGGTCAGTCCCTTCGGCAGGCTGGTTTCCAGAAGAGCGCCAGCATCGATGCAACTGCCCCCGGTTGTGGCAGAATCCCTGGTAACTATGTCTATGTAAACGGTAATAATCCAATAAGAGTTGCCTATGTGTCTATAAACAGTACTGTCAGTATGAGTACTCTCGACAGGATGCGGTCAGTGGTATCAGTGTTTCAGGAAGAGAAGGTCACGTTCCTGGCCGCTGCTGTCGCGTTTTACGCCTTCCTGTCCATAATCCCGCTCATGCTCCTGACACTTGCAATCGGGTCGCTTGTCGGGGGAGAAGCGTTTGCTGATCGGATCATCGCACTCGTTGGAGAGCAACTGACGAGTGAAGGTGAGGAGGTTGTCGAAGAGGCGCTAACCAGCCCGGCCGGACGAGGTGGGGCCTCTCTCGTCAGTGTCGTTGCCCTCACCTGGAGTGGTCTGAAGGTATTTCGGGGAATCGATATCGCATTCGACCAGGTGTATCACTCCGAAGCCGAGACCTCGTTGCCCCAGCAGATTATCGACGGGTTGACAGTCCTCCTAACAGTTGGTCTGGCGGTTGTGGTGATGGTCGGCCTGGGAGTGCTTCTGGGACAGCCAGCAATCGTCGATGTTCCGTTTATCAATATTTTCGGGTGGGTCGCCCTGATACTCGGGCTGGTCGTTGTGTTCTCGCCGCTTTACTACGTGATGCCGCCTGTCGACGTCTCCATCCGGGACATACTGCCAGGGGCAGTGTTGGCGAGTGTCGGGTGGTTCGCCCTGCAGGCGGGGTTTCAGGTGTATGCAGCGAATGCGAGTCAGTTCCAGGCGTATGGCTTCCTGGGTGCGGTCTTGCTGTTCGTTCTCTGGCTCTATTTCGCCAGCATACTCGTTTTGCTCGGAGCTGTCGTCAACGCTGTTCTGTCTGAGGACGTCCCTCGCAGGGAGACTGGCTCCTCACCGTGAGAAGTCGAATGCAAACACCAAGTAGCAAGATTCTTCCGGCTACGTGCCGGACCGATGAGTATGAGTGAATATACGGTCACAGGGCGCTGGAAAGCCCGCGATGGCTGGCAGACGTTCGAGAAGGAACTCGAAGCCGAGAACGAAGACGTCGCAGTCGAGCACGTCTACGCGGAGTTCGGCTCGAAACACGGTCTCAAACGCCCACAGGTCGACATCGAAGAGGTGGCACAATGAGCCTCGGAGGCGGCGGAAGCTCACAGCTTCAGGAGATGGCACAGGCAATCGAAGAGATCGAGCAACAGAAGGAGATTCTGGAGGGCGAAATCAGCTCGCTCCAGGACGAGAAAACAGAGATTAACGAGGCAATCGAGGCCATCGAGACGCTCGACACGGACTCGAAAGTGCAGGTGCCACTCGGCGGCGGCGCGTACGTCCGTGCCAACATCGAGGACATCGACGAAATCATCGTCGAACTCGGCGCGGATTACGCGGCAGAACGCGATACCGACGGTGCGGTCTCCACGCTCGAATCGAAACAGGAGAATCTCGACAGCCGAATCGAGGAGATTCGCGACGAGATTGCCGAGCTAGAGGAGGAGTCAAGCGAACTCGAAAGCCGCGCCCAGCAACTCCAGCAACAGCAGATGCAGCAGATGCAACAGCAACAGCAGGAGTCCCTGGACGAGTAAACGTACCTTTTTGCCATGTTCGACGGACTCAAAGACAAGCTGAATAGTTTCACTGAAGACGCTGAAGAGGACGTCGAGACGGAAGTCGACGACGAAGGTGCGGTCGATGCTGAAGCAGATGTCGATACTGAAATCGAACGCGAGGCTGAAGCGGAGACGGACACCCAACACGAGGAGGGAGGAGATCGTGGCGGTGCTACCGAGACCGACGCCGCATCACCCGTCGAATCGGACGAAGAGATTGTCGGTGAGACCACAGCGGAGCAAGGAAGCGAAGTCGAGAGCACGACCGATGCGCCGATAGACGAGGGCGACGAAGAAGAAAGCGAAGAGTCTGAGGAAGACGAGCGCGGACTGCGCGAGCGCGCGAAGATTCTCGCCAGCGGAAAGACCGTCGTCGACGAGGACGACCTGGAGGCCCACCTCGAGGAACTCGAATTCGCCCTCCTGGGTAGCGACGTCGAACTCGAAGTCACCCAGGAGATTCTCGAAGGCGTCGAGGAGAATCTCGTCGGGGAAACCCGTCGACGACTCTCGAGCACCGGGAGTTTGGTCCGGGACGCGCTTCGGGAAGCGCTGTACGACGTCATCAGCGTCGGCCAGTTCGATTTCGAAGAGCGCGTCCTCGAAAACGAGAAACCAGTTGTCATCATCTTCACAGGGGTCAACGGTGTCGGCAAGACGACCTCCATCGCGAAGATGGCCAGGTATTTCGAGGACAGAGGCCTCTCGACGGTACTCGCAAACGGTGACACGTTCCGCGCTGGCGCGAACGAACAACTCGAGCAACACGCCGAGAACCTCGACAAGAAGATCATCTCCCACGAGCAGGGATCAGATCCCGCGGCGGTCATCTACGACGCCGTGGAGTACGCGAAGGCAAACGACGTCGACGTCGTGCTGGGTGATACGGCTGGGCGACTCCACACGGACGCCGGTTTGATGGACCAACTGGAGAAGATAGACCGTGTGATCGAACCCGACATGACACTCTTTGTCGACGAGGCAGTCGCAGGCCAGGACGCGGTCAATCGGGCCAGCGAGTTCGACGACGCTGCCGAAATCGACGGCAGCATTCTGACCAAGGCCGACGCGGATCAGCAGGGTGGCGCGGCGATCTCTGTCGCGTACGTGACGGGGAAACCGATCCTGTTCCTCGGGACAGGACAGGGGTACGACGACCTGGAACGGTTCGAACCCGACCGCATCGTCGACGAGTTGCTCGGCGAGGAGTGAGTTGCTGGGTCGGGAGGGCGATACCGCGGGTCGGTCCTGATACTTTACAATGATCGGGGTCAGAGTAGAACCCAATGAATGGGAACCGGTTTGGACGACTCTTTCAGGTAACGACATTCGGCGAATCCCACGGCGAGGCGATGGGCTGTACCATCTCCGGCTGTCCGGCAGGCGTCGAACTGGACGAGGAGGCAATTCAGGCAGAACTCGACAGACGAAAACCCGGCCAGTCGATGATAACAACCTCGCGGGGAGAACCCGACGAAGTGTCGATCAAGTCCGGACTGCAGGACGGGTATACGACCGGGACGCCGATCGGGATGGTTATTCAGAACAAGGATGCGCGCTCGGGCAAGTACGAGCCTTTCGTCACGGCGCCCCGGCCGTCACACGGCGATTTCACTTACTCTTCGAAGTTCGGAACCCGTAACTGGGGCGGCGGCGGACGGTCCTCCGCGCGCGAGACAGTCAACTGGGTCGCCGCGGGCGCAGTTGCCAAACAGATACTCGACCAGAGCGAGTACGACATCAAGGTCAAAGCCCACGTCAGCCAGGTTGGTGACATCGAGGCGCCGGACGTGACCTTCGAGGAGATGCTCGAACACACCGAAGAGAACGAGGTCAGGTGTGCCCATCCCGAAACAGCCGAGGCGATGCGCGAGGCAATCGACCAGTATCAGCAGGAGGGAGACTCTATCGGCGGGGCCGTCTACTTCGAGTGTCGGGGTGTCCCGCGAGGCCTGGGAGCCCCGCGCTTCGATTCCGTTCCGGCGAGACTCGGACAGGCTATCTTTGCGATACCTGCTGTCTCCTCCTTCCAGGTCGGTGCGGGCCGGGACACCAGAACGATGCGCGGTATCGAACGCAACGAGAACTGGACGTTCGACGACGGTGAGTCCCACCCAGAAACGGTAAGTGCGGAGGGTGACCCGGTCCCGGTCGGAAACGATCACGGTGGACTGCAGGGTGGAATTACGACGGGTGAACCAATCTACGGCGAAGTGACCTGGCACGCCCCGACTTCGATTCCGAAAGCACAACAGACAGTCGACTGGGAGTCAGCGGAGGAAACCGAGATTCAGGTGGTCGGACGCCACGACCCGGTGTTGATGCCACGAGCCGTACCCGTGCTCGAAGCCATGCTCCGACTGGTTATTCTCGATTTCATGCTCCTCGGGGGACGGATCAATCCCGACAGGCTGGATGGAAAGCCCGGAGAGTACGACACATCCTATCACCCGTCGAGTCCACAGCGAGACCCCGACGATGCCGAGACGCACGTCGGGTCTGACAGCGAGTGAAACGAGTGGGTAAAACGTCGTGAGATGAATCAGCGGAAATTATTCAATACGGAATGTGCCCAAAAGTAGGGAAAGGGATACTACCCAGACAGAACTGGTAGCGACAATGAGCGAGCATCAGTAGATACCCTGGATGACCGTTCTCGAATCCCGGGCAAAACCGAAGCTTTCAATCGCGCCCCCCAGTAATCTCCGAATGACCAGATAAATGACGGACTTCAACAGCGACAGACGGAAGCTACTGAAAGCGGGCGGCGCAGGGTTGACGATTGGCCTCGCAGGCTGTATTGGACCCTTCCAGGACTCACAGGGAGTTCCCGGGACGGTCGAACGCCGCGAACCCGAGGATGACGACGACGAGGACGACGAGTGGTTCGACGATGTCCCGAACTGGGATGGCGAGACAGCCGACTTCACAGGCGAGGACGAAGTGGAGGTTCTCAACGGCGACTCCGAGGAGATAGGCGTCGAGGGAACGTACGCATTCGAGCCAGCCGATATCCAGGTCGATCCCGGGACGACCGTCGAGTGGGTCTGGGTCGGCGATACAGGTCACAGCGTGACACACGAATCTGAGGACCCTGCATTCGACAGTGAGACGATCACGGGAGACGGTACGACGTTCGAGTACACCTTCGATGAGGAGGGAATCTACGACTACTACTGTATTCCCCACCGAGGGCTCGGGCAGAAAGGACGTGTGACTGTCGGAGACGCAGTCGACATAGAGAGCGAGATAGAGAGCTACCTCGCGGACGTGCCAAACTGGGACGGAGAGATCGAGGACTTCACAGGCGAAGACGACGTGGACATCCAGAACGGTGACGGTGAAGCGATCGGGACAGAAGGCACGTTTGTCTTCGAACCACCAGCAATCACGGTCGATGCCGGTACCACCGTAACCTGGGAGTGGGTCGGTGGAGACGGTCACTCGGTCACTCACGAGGAAGAAGAGTTCGATAGCGAGACGATCACTGGCGATGGCGAGACCTTCGAATACACGTTCGAAGAGGGAGGTCTCTACCTCTACTACTGTATCCCTCACCGTAGCCTCGAACAGAAAGGCGCTGTCGTCGTCGAAGAGTAACCCCGTCGATTTTCACACGGTCACGTCGTTTCTATCGGCATCTGTCATGTCTCCCGTACCACTCTATACCGAGATAGCAGGCTTCAAGACCTGACAGAACGCAATCGCTACTATGATACCACCGATTGCGAATAATTTCGTTGCGGGGGAAACACCGAGTACAGCACTCACACATATATACGAGATTAACCAAAGCGGTGTCGCAGGTATTCTCAATCTTCTCGGTGAACACTACGACGACCCCGAAGACGCACATGCAGACACCGAGGAGTATATCGATCTCGTCGAAATGATTGGAACACGTGACGTAGATGCCTGTATTTCGGTCAAGCCCAGTCAACTCGGCCTCGATATCAGTGACGAACTGTTCGTCGAAAACCTCGGGCGCATCGTCGACGCCGCCGATTGCTTCGTCTGGATAGATATGGAAGATTACACCACGACCGACATCACTCTCGATGCGTTCGAACGGTTCACGAAGGAGACAGATGGAAACGTCGGCGTCTGTGTCCAGACGAACCTGAAACGGACCGGGGAGGACCTGCAACGTCTCGCATCGCTGCCGGGGAAAGTGCGATTGGTCAAGGGAGCATACGACGAGCCAAAAGAGATTGCGTACAAGGACAAAGCCACCGTCGACGCCGTCTACCGTGACCAGATGGAGTTTATGTTCCAGGAGTTCGACGACGGCGTCGCTATCGGGAGCCACGACCCCAAAATGATTGCGTACGCTCGCGAACTTCACGAGGAGTACGGAACTCCCTACGAGGTCCAGATGCTGATGGGTGTCCGGGAGGACGAGCAGATCAATCTCGCGAGCCAGGACATCACAGTGTATCAGTACATTCCCTACGGCAGCAAGTGGTTCTCGTACTTCTACCGTCGCGTTAGAGAGCGTAAAGAAAACATCGCGTTCGCCGCTCGCGCAATAATCAGTGGGTGAGAGCGCTCCCAGCGGATGAGAGACAAACCAGCGTGTGAAAGGCCCTAATTGGGCAGATGTCCACCTCTGAGTTGTGTCCAGGCAAAGAATACAACATGCCCAATTTCTATCCGGAATTTGTTGGTACTGTTGAGATGATATAAGGGAATATAAGGACCAAACTTATATCCTCGAACCCATTTCGGTGTGCTATGGCACGACATAGTCCAAGTCGCGGCATGCTGTACAGTAACCCACCAGGAGCAAAACGAACAGACCGAGACCAGGCAGACGACGACTGATTTTCGTGGCGGTGCAGTGAGATGTCGAGCACAACGAGAGAGCAATCTCTGTTCCCGCAAGTGGCCATCCTGCAGGCAGTCAGATGATACCATCTTCAGACCGCAGAGGGTCGTAAGAGAATCCTTTTTCTCAGGTAGTCCCAAGAGCAGGTATGACCGTTACTGCAGGGGTCGTCGCAGTGCAGGGCGACGTGTCCGAGCACGCCGACGCTATCGAGCGTGCGGCACAGGCCCACGGACTTGATACGGCTGTCCGAGAGATACGGACTGCTGGCGTCGTGCCGGAGTGTGACGTCTTACTTCTCCCGGGCGGGGAGTCGACGACAATCTCACGTCTCGTACACCGCGAAGGAATTGCCGAGGAACTGGCCAACCACGTCGAGACCGGAAAGCCGATGCTCGCAACCTGTGCAGGATTGATTCTCGTCAGCGCTGATTCCGGAGACGACCGCGTGGATTCGCTGGGATTGCTGGATGTCGAGGTCGAACGAAACGCGTTCGGACGACAGCGCGATAGCTTCGAAGCCCCGCTCAACGTGTCTGGCATGGACGACCCGTTCCCGTCTGTATTCATCCGCGCCCCGGCAATCGAGACGGTAGGCGACGGTGTCGAAGTGCTGGCAGAGTGGGGCGGGCGAGCGGTCGGGGTCCGACAGGGACCGATTGTCGGTACTGCGTTCCATCCAGAGTTGACTGACGATTCGCGCGTTCACGACCTCGCTTTCTTCGAAGACGACGCCGTTCTTACGAGAGTCTGACGAGGACACGTTTATCGACGGCATAAAGGTCGGTCACAGTAACTACCCAGCATGAGCGCAGATGATGCCACGACCGACGTTCTCGACGAACTGTTCGAGGTCATCGAAGACCGCAAGGAAAACTTGCCGGAGGGCTCCTATACGACGTCACTTTTCACTCACGAGAAAGGCGAGAACGCAGTCCTCGAGAAAATTGGAGAGGAGTGTACCGAACTGGTTCTCGCCGCGAAAGACGATAACACAGACGAACTCGCTCACGAATCTGCTGATATCGTCTATCATCTGCTCGTCTTGCTCGCGATGCACGACCTCACTGTGTCTGACCTCCGGACAGAGCTCGAGGAACGGCGATAAAGGAGATTGTGTGTGTTTTTGGAGAGCTCCTTCCCAAGAGTTGTGCAGAGAATGTCGCTATTGACTGGAACCGACTGGTACGTTATCCGTATCGCGAGACCGGTCCAAAAACGAGTGACCGGTTACTGGAACTCCTCAGTGAGCGCGGGGACGACATCGAACAGGTCGTCGACGATACCGTAGTCCGCGATATCGTAGATCGGCGCGCTCGGGTCGTTATTGATGGCGATAATCGTCTCCGCTCCTTTCATGCCAGCGACGTGCTGAACAGCGCCGGAGATACCGATCGCGAGGTACACTTCGGGCGTTACCTTCTTTCCTGACTGCCCGACCTGTCTGTCCTGTGGCAGCCATCCGTTGTCGACAATCGGTCGGGACGAGGAGACGGTCGCATCGAGAGCGTCTGCCAGGTCGAAGATGAGGTCGAGGTTCTCCTCTTCCTCGATACCACGGCCAACTGAAACGAGGACTTCGGCTTCGGAGATGTCGACGTCACCTGCGCCGACTTCCTCGAATCCGGTTACTGTAGATCGGATTTCACTTTCGTCGATAGACGCATCGAACGCCTCGATCACTGCGTCACCGTCGCCGTCAGCAGGTTCCCACTCGCCGGGCCGGATCGTCACCAGGGCCTGGTCGCTCTCGACGGCGATGTCAGCTTCCGTCTTTCCGTTGTAAAGCTCTCTCGTCACGGTGAGTCCATCGGACGTGTCGACATCGATGGCATCGGTGACAAGCGAGTAGTCGAGGTCCTGTGCAACAGCCGGGGCGTAATCGAGGCCGTTGACACTGTGTGGTGTGACGATGTACGCTGGGTCGAGTTCGTCTGCGAGTTGCTGGATAACCTGTGTGTACACACCGTGGTTGAACTCGTCACCGTGGTCGACAGTGTGGATGGTGTCGACACCGTCACAGTTCAGTTCGGCTGCGAACGTGTCGACGTCGCCGCTGATGACTGCCAGGTGGACGGCA
>LKMJ01004877.1_pt1 | contig 12646 bp, 15 predicted proteins | sample 643391 | NCBI WGS metagenome assembly LKMJ01 (sample SAMN04112250, study PRJNA286221) | soda lake metagenome | biome: soda lake; feature: Kulunda Steppe; material: water; isolation source: sample PL-Br10 brine of Picturesque Lake | place: Russia: Kulunda steppe | collected 2010-07
ACTGCATAGCAGAGCATTATAAAATCTCACAGCCGCTTGGAACCAATAGAATTGCAAGGGCTCTTGGCCACACTCACGCAACACAGACCAGTTGGGAGTGGTGCGCTTCACACCTAAGATACCTTTATGCAAACACGTGTGAACTGTTTGCAGAGGGCAGTCCATCTCAGCTCCTTGCAACATGTACCTAGTGCCCCAAATTTGACTTGCGTACATGCTTGCTGGAGGAGCATATCCTTTAGCCAACCAAAGCATGCTGTGTGGCCTATCTGTTAACCGGTGCTTCGATGCAAACTGCCTGATTTTACGACAACCAGCCATGAAAGGCGTAAGCATATGCTCAGCTGCAGCAGCCATATTGTGTGTCTTCGTGAAGATCATGCCCAGGTATTTAAAATAATTTTTGTTGGCAAGCTGCGACCCTCCTAGCGTGAACACAGGTACCCTCGTGCTTCGAGTATAAAAATGTACCACCTCTGATTTAGATGTGTTCACAATCAGTCCCTTCCTTAGAGAGAAGGCGCTCAGCCTGTCCAACATCATCTGCAGTAGATCTGGCTCATTTGCAGTAAAGCTCAGATCATCTGCATACAACATGTGTGTCACGCAAATATCAGCTACTCCTGTCACCGCCCCACGCACGTCACAACTTGTAGCTTGAAGCTATGCAATCAACATCATTGATGTACAGAGAGAAAAGCAGAGGTGAAAGAGGGCATCCTTGTTTGACACCACGAGTAGGCCGCACCCTTGCTTGCTTAGTTCCATCCACCAGCACATACTCTTCTGCATCAGACAAATTCTGAATGATCTACAAGAGGCAGGTAGGCATGCAATTGCATTGGAGATGCTCCCAAAGGGCACACCTAGGAATGGAGTCATATGCCTGCTTGAAGTCAATAAATGCTGCATCCTATCAAACTAGGAAGAAGGTCGTTAGTGTGTGTTAGGAGGGTTCAAAAAGAGCCAGGAGTCTATGATCATCATGCTGCATGCATGAAGTCTGAAATTAAACAGCAAAGCTTGTTGTGCTACTGAGAAAGGAAATCAAAGAGCCAAGTGCTCTGGACCGTGTTTGAATCAAGCTGCAAAAGAGACATGCTGGAACGAAGTGGTTGTGGAGGTCAAGGCAGTATGCTGCTGTAGGCCTCGTAAAACAAGCAATTACCAGCTAAGTGCTGACTCATGTCAATGCTGACGATCAGGAGCAAAAGCACGCGCAGGTGTGCTGCCCTGTCTCCAACAGTATGATAATCAATGTAAAGTATTACCGTCTGGCATGCAGTTGACTTCAGCATCGGGCTCAACAGCGTGCTAGAGCCAATTCCAAATTTAGCTCTATACAACTTCAGGCGCTGGCACCATGATAATAAGTTTCTCGTTTTCATGTCTCTTCTTTCCTTTCTTTGATGGCCACAATTCTGCTATTAAACGCTAATTGTCCAAGCACACGCCATCTAGCTGCTGCATCTGTGAACAGCGGAGTGGCTGGTTGCAACGGCTTGAAATTGGTTTTTTGCTACACATTTTGCCTCTTTCGCTCCTCAACAATGTCTTCCACAGTGACTGCATCCCTAGAGCGGATTGTACACACATAGTTGCCCTTAGGGACTTTGCGCAGAGGTGGTCTTACCCCACATGCACCATGAAGCAGCACCGTTTTCTCTCCATCCTCTACCCAGCGCACCCTGCACACATGTGATAGCTCAGGCCTGCACAAGGACACGTCAATGGTGGGATCAATGTCAGGTAGGTGGCATGGTGCATCATTAATCGTGTTGTTCACCTGTGTAGCTCCGCACTTCCCAAATGCGTGGCACACGTGGATGGGTGCAATGGATAAGGACGTGCTGCTCATCTTGTCCGTCATAAGTATAGCACTAGTCACAAGTAGGGGAGGTATTGTGAGTCTAGGTCCCTGTTTCAATTTGTAGAGTGTGGGCATGAAGCCTGAAGCGTGCCATGCTGCAGACAACGTCCTGAGAAAGGTTAAGAAATACGTATCTGGGGAGGATGTACGGCGAATGCGTGACCAGGGCTCTCCTTGTAGGGAGGGCGCACCATTGATGATAAGTGGAGCGTCTGCTGCTGCGCTCTCATGGATGCTTATCAGAATAATGTGCCTAATAATCCAAGTGACTCTCCCTGAGGTCCACAACAAAACGACCAAGACCAATGGGCTCACACTTCAGCAGCCTTTCTTGAACAAGTAGGATTGTGTGAGATCATTCATAGCAGACAGGATGTGGGATGACCAGCAATCATCGCACCGTGAGCTCAGTTGCATGTCAGCTTGCAAAATCTTTCTCGCAGTGGGGCCATCATGGCCCCACTTTACTTTATTTTAAAGCAATGATTGCTTTAAAATCCTAAAGCATCATACAGCGGCACTGCCGCCCAGAACCACTTGAACAGGCGAGGTTCTAGACCACACTCGCGCACTACTGTACTAGCAAGTTCATACTCAAACTGAGCCGAATGAGCATGAAGCTTCATAGCAAGCTCAGTAGCTGTCTCAGGACCAAGACCAAGCTTCTTAAGAGGCTCCATGCTGTAAGGGCTGTAAATGTTGCCACCCGCTCCTAGAAGGAAAGTGTGGAGGTCGGCGACGGCGGTAGCTTGGCGGAGATGTTGACAGAGCGCGCTGTGCTATTGCTTGGCGGCCTCGAGCTGGCTCCTAGGCTGGGTATCTTCGCAATTCTTGACTTGACTTGACTTGACTTGACACGAGATCATCTCCATGATGGATGTGCCGCTGATTGGGTATGAGCTGACACCATGGACAAAGGCTGGTGGGCTGGCGCTGTTGCTGAGAGCCCCCCGTCCCCTCTTCACCCTGCCCTACTTCTTAATGCATACCAATGGTGGGTATCTTTTGCTTGTATTCTTTTGGTAGGTATTTATGTTCAATTTAGCGTCTGGACCGCAGAGACTGGCAGTGAGTGTTTGCTTAGTAGGGAAGCGGCTAGGAAAAAGCCATTAGGGATGGTTCTATTTGTTGATCCTTCAGGGATCTGTAAGTTTTATGATGCTAGGCGGACTCACAATACCTCCCCTACTTGTGACTTGTGCAATGCTTATGACATACAAGATGAGCAAAACGTCCCTTTTCACTGCACCCATCCACACGTGGTCTCTCTCCAAAAGGGCTTATGCGTCCCTGTGTCCTACCGCAGGTTTCAACAATGCGTCTGCTTTTTTGAGCTTGAGTAACATTAAGCTCTATTCCTTCCTTCACGCACTGAGATGTTTCATGAGCAGGCTAGCAGTTGCACTCCTTGACTAAAGGCCTTTTCTTTACCCTTAGAACCAGATACGCTCTCGAGAAAACTCATGTGACCACTCATTGCCAAGGCCAGGAATGGGGTACTGCCAGTCACTCTACTGTTACTGATATCCAATGACTTCCTTTGTTTCTGAGGATGTGAAATTGTTTCTCTTGAAGCAGACATTCAGATCATTCGTTTTTCTTTCTGAGACTATGGATGGACAGTGTCCAGCAAGCTCGGCAGTCAACCCATCTGGCTGAAGGTCTAAACCCACTGAAACTTACCTTTGTTTCTTGTAATCTTGTTTCTTATAATCTTAACTTTGTTTCTGTTTCGGGGGCATACGCCTTATGCCACAAGCTCCAGACAATCGAGCAGGCGGCGGGCCACTTGCGATGGGAAGTTGGGTGTCCACCCCTGCAACCTGTGGGTTCAGGGTTCGACCCTCACTGGAGGCTCACAACCGGCTAAGCTGCCCTTGTTCGGCAGATACAGCCTTGAAACTTTACACCTTACACCTAATGCCACCTGAGGTGCCTAGGCCCTAGGTGGCCCCTTTTCTTTGATTGATATAGGTAGTGTTTCGTTAATTTTCGCTGGCAGGGACCAGCCCATGCCCTTACAGTCTCATGACCTGGCTTGATGATCCACAATGAGAACACAGATTCTATTGCTTGCACCAAGGCAGTCCCCCAGCAGTGGTGTGAGCAATGAAATCTGCGCTTATGAAGTGGACAGGTGAGCCTTTGCAGGGTGAAAACAAATAACACATGTGTCAACGTTCACAGATGATCAATCCTTTGTGCAACACTTACAAGCTAGAACACAAGAGAGGGTCATGTACAAGGTGCGCTGTAGTCCTGAATGGTGAATATAGGCTGTAAATACAAGGCTTAATAGTCAATGGAAAAACACAAACAAATAAGAGCAGAAACATGATGGACCCTTAACTGCAGCAGCCACCCTTCTTGTTTTTATCATCCTCTTTGTGGTCATCCACAACTATGATGTCTCGGCCATCATTGAGCTGCAGCAACGGCATGGCATTGAAAAGTCAATGTTAGCATAAGTTTGAAAAGTTTGGAAACAAATGCATGAAATTTTGCTTCTAGGCAACTATGCAATTTCAATGACTTGGGATGTACCTCAATACCGAAGTGCTCCTTTGATCTTGCGACTCCTCTGTCTTGCGAGGTCCCAAAATACTTATATTTATCGATTTGTGAGTATTCAGGGGTTGCGAAGCCTCTGGTTATAAGCCCGTATTTGCGAACTTCGGATTTTTGTGTCCACATTCTTTCCCTGCTTGTCTGGTATACTTGTGCCCACTCCCCATCGTCCATCTCTTCATTTGAGGACACTGAGGAGGTCTCTGACTCCAGCTCCTCCAGCTCTTCCCGAGCCCTCTTCTTCGAGAATTCGCCGGAAACAAAATTCGCCTGAAGGGCCCTGAGGCCTCCGCGGATGGTGTGCATCATAGGAATTTGCCCGGAATTTTTCTGTTCGGCCGGGCAGCGGAACAGGACATTCCTCCCAGGTCAATCATCAGATGATGGCAGGATCACAAGCAGGGTCAAGGGGAGAGGTCAAAGAAGAAGTGGGGTCCTGTGGAAGGTAGAGGAGAGTCAGGTCAGGCCCCTGGGATGCTCCCCTTATGTGCTTGATGCAGCCCTGCTCAGACATACGAGCACCTCATTAGCTCAGTTGTTCAACATGGACTGCGCAATGCAGCTTGCCACACGTGCTGCTGGGTGCGTGCGCGCACAACATGCTCTAGCTAGGCAATGGTGTGCCCAAGCATCCATGCCTGCACGGGTGTACGCCCGCTGCACGCGCGCACGCACGACACGTGCACATCATTCAAGCTTGATTTTGCACCATTCTGGATAGTTATGTCTACGAGCTGTCAAGCTTGGTGGTCCTCTTGGTGGTGATGACAGGAAGCTGGTGAATCCAAAGATGATGTGCAAATCGGGGGAGGCCCCATGCAGCGCTCATCCAGGTCCGAATTCGCCAAGTCACTGATTACGGAATCAGTGACTTGAGGAATTTGGACTCATGTTCACAGGTTAATTGATCTATTGGTGCTACTGCTCTAATATCAAAAACAAACAAATCCTCTTGACACAGAGCACACAAATGAAATTTCTAAACCGGACTGAGGGATGTGAACTTGACATCCAGTGTGACCGCCTTCCACCTCCCTATCCCTAGGAAAATGGGAAATTGGGATTCTTCGTCTCAGAAATTCTTAGGTATTCACACACATTGAATTTGTGCCCACAGAAAATGCCGCGCTTCTGCAAAAATGCTGCATTCCAAAGGCTAGAAAATGGACACTTGGAGAAGTGGAAAAGGAGACTGATTCCTCAAGTAGGGATGCCATCAGGTGTGACCGGGGCCTAATGGGCCGCGGCGTACCTACTTTTCACAGCCAAACGTCCACACAAGATGACCCACTGCACCAAATTATTTGATTTTTGGTGTTTTGGTAAAATTCTTTGAAAAGAATTGGAGTGAAAAGACCCAGCGGCTCATGAGATATGCATTTTGGGTCATTTCTTTTTTAATCCAGCAAATGGGTGCCATAATGGGTCCAAAAACTGCCCCCCTCCAAACCTGGGTTTCAACATCCAATATCAATGAGCAACATAATAGAATTATACTGGTGGGGTTCTGGTGGTAAAAGGAGCTCTGATGAGCCCGTGGTGGGGGTGCACGTGCGCTATCTATGCCAAAATAGGCCAAAAACAGAGGATGAGCACCCACCCAGGCCATCAGGGTTGTCTTCTTCACCCCAAATTTTGCCAGCAGTCATGTTATATGATATTGTTACAGTTTGCATAAAGAAAGGAGCATGCCCGGACTTTTGCTCAGTTGCCACCCTCTAGCAAATTCCTTTTCCCACTCATTGACACGGGAATGGTGAGGCCCATAGATGCATGTGCGAATGCCTTTTTCCCCACACCTCCAACCTGAGCCATACCTGCAGCTGCTTGCCCCATTCAGCTGCTTTCTCTGCCTCTGCTGCTGCTCTGCCTGAGTAGTGCAGGCGCAAGCTCACATGCACCTGATGGCTGGGCAGCCGCAAGGGCAGCAGCTATACCCACCTTCATTAATTAAAAATGAATTATGAAGCAGGCCTCTCTAGCCTTGGCCTACCCACAGGCCTGGGTGGAGCAGGGTGGGGGTCCTGGTGGACATGTAGCTCCTCAGGCTGCCCGCCACCCTCTGAGCGCTTCTGCTTTGACAACCCACATTGATAAGTGTTTTTTGCCCGTTTGGGGCGCAGGGGTTCAGGGGGGGCCCGGGGGGGCAGTGGCTCAACTACCATACTTTGCGAGCTCTTTTTAAAAGTTTTTTGTTTCACTCCTGGCAGGTTGCGCGAGCGTGCTGGAATTGATAAATCGCAAGATCCCTAGGAGCACTACTGTAAGGCGAAATGGGAGACGACTGATAAGTAGAGCATGTGGGCCTGAATGGACTAGGCAAAACATATAATTTGGCTAGGCAAATTAGGCGCACAAACTGGACCTTTTTGCATGCATGCACTCAAACTTAAAAAAATATCCTTTTTGATTTGGAGTGCAGGTGTCGGCATGGGTCAAGGGTGATCACCTGGCTAAGAAATAGCGGTGTGTGGCTCATACAATACAGACAGAAAAATGCTTTGCATGTGCCATGTGCATTGTACTTGCGCTTGCGCGCACGCACACACATAACATACATGCACAAAAACAGAAGAATACAGATGCCCACACACTCTAAGGGTTCTGCCCCCCCCCCAAGAGTTCTGCATTATAACAGGACCTGAAGACTGAACTCCAAGGGTGCATGAACAGGCAGTTAAAGCTGCACAGGTGCCAACCTCCACATGGATGTTCCTGAGAAGTTGGCACTGCCTTCAAATGAGGTAAATGCACACAGTTTGGTGCAAGAACGTCTGGCCAAGAGCAGAGAGAATGGGCAGACTTCAGTTAGCCATGCACAAACAGGTGACATGACTTCCCCCATTTAGAGTTAGCAACTTAACCTGAACTTAGCTGCCATGCCCACAGCTGTCGCATGAGCTTGCAGATGCATCCGTGCTTCTGGGCTCACCTGTGGCCTTGAGCCATCCTCAGTGTCCAGCACCTTCTTGCTGACAATGTGGTAGATGTCTGTCAGTATGTGTTGGAATGCTTTCTCCACATTGGTCGAGTCCAAGGCGGAGGTCTCAATGAAGGATAGACCCTCCTTTTCACAAAATGACTGGGCATCTTCTGTCGAAACGCTCCTCAAGTGCTTTAAATCACTCTTGTTGCCTACCAAGCTGATGACAATGTTTGAGTCTGCATGGTCACGGAGCTCCTTGAGCCACCGCTCCACGTTTTGGAATGTCACTGCGAGGTCAACAGGGGACACACAGTCAAAGTCGGAACTGCTCATGGACAGGCTAGGCTGTCTCAGCTTACACAACCCAGCATCCATCGCACAGCATGCCTGCTTGCTGGATGTGAACACACCCTCATGTGTGCCTAGCCTTCAGAAAGCGTCGAGCCTGTCACTCACCGTCCTTGGTGATATCATACACGAGCAAGGCGCCCACTGCTCCCCGGTAGTACGCACTGGTGATAGCCCGATACCTTTCTTGGCCAGCCTTTGAAAAAAAGTGAGGTCGAGGAGGTATCAGCGAACATTGCTCGAGCAGATACAGGACGAGGAGAGAGAGAAGAGGGGGGGAGGTCAACAGGCATGCAGCTGCAGCAGGCTCCCTTTGCAGACGCTCACCGTGTCCCAGATCTGTGCCTTGATAGTCTTTCCATCAACCTGCGGGGCGGGCAGAGTGGAGACTAATGTGAGAGGAGCTGGGGGGAAGGTTTTGTTTGTACTTGCAAGACTTGCTGCAACCAGTTTGTGCTCCAGCCCATGGATGCTGCTACGAAGGAGCCCTTCTCATGCAAACATACTTGGATGCTGCGGGTGGCGAACTCCACGCCAATCGTGGACTTGGACTCCAAGCAGAACTCGTTCCTCGTGAAGCGGCTCAGCAGGTTGGACTTGCCCACACCCGAGTCCCCAATCAGCACCACCTTGAACAAATAGTCATAGCTGCAGCACAGGTGGGAAGAGCGGGCGGCTGGGCATGAGGTCCGGGCTCAATCCCCAGGCAACGACCTTTGCAGGGGGCGTGTGTCAATCTGGCAGTGCGTCCTGACAGTCATACGCATGGCATCTGGAACGCATAGATCTGCTGCTGCTGAAACTGCTAAGTCGGGCAAAGCACCTCCTCGGGGAACACTCACTCGTCGTCGGGCTTGTTCATCCCTTCTCCTTACTCAAACTTCGCCTGGAATGATAAATGATTGAATCAAAAAATTGCGCGGCTCTGATGACACTTGAATCCAGTCAAGCTGGTGGTGCGGCTTATTATGGCATAATGAGCATGATGGTAAAATACTCTAATAATCATGACTTGACATGCAACTTCATACATGAGACAGCTGCCTCGTTGAGAAGTTCGTGCTGACGCTCCTATGTAATTTACATCACCATTTATCACCATCTTTCACCGTCCGTGCAGTCTGCTGAATAAGTGCCGGTTCAGTACCTAATCAGCCATGCAAACGACGCAGGGCTTCTGACACAGACACAATATCTGGCCAGCCTGTCCAAGTCATCCAGATGCGGCACTACATGGTTTGCACCAAACCCCTTAAACATAACGCTAAGATGAGACAAGCATCAGGAAATATCCAGGCCTCAAGATATTGAACGTGGCACTCAGAAGACGTAGAGATGCATGGCCACAGCCACCATCATGTTTGAAAGCAGTACAGGGTCCCCGCCACTACGTAGCCGCATTGCCATCACACTGCCTGATGCTCCTGTCTTTGCTTTTGTTTTGCGCGCTGGATCTGCCCAGTCTTGGCCATGACCTTCTTTTTGAAAATTGCCTCCTTCTTTGCCTGCTTCTTTGCCTTCCTCTCTGCCGCGGCCGCCTCCTGCTGTGCCCGGGCCTCAGCGTTTTGCTTTGCCCTCTCAGCCCTCATCCTCATGCGCACCTGGAGGAGTCAAAAGTGTGTAGACCATGATGTGAGCCTTGTTGTCGCGGTGTTTGCATGAGTGGATGTTTCTCAGTGAGGGTGTGTTGTGCTAGCGTGCTCATGCTCGCATGTGCTGGACGCCGTGCGTGTGCAGCATGTGTACGTGCGTGCCCTGGCAGTGCGCTCGGCATCCACACATGCATTCAGGGAGTTCCAGCCCTAGGCTGCTACAATTTGGCAGACCGGACCAGACTGGAGAGCCCTGCAGGCGCACCATAAACAGCCGTATCCACTCACGCATCGACCCAAGGAGGCAAGTGACGCCTGCCAAGCTGTGTGCGCTGCCAGGCACTTGCGGATATGAAGAGGGTCGATGGGGACTGTGCCCATCAAAGATTCTGCGTCTGCCGTCCTGTGTCAAAAGCCACCATAGCCAGCTGCCCAACCCCCATTCCAGACCTGTGTCGGGGGGCAGGTGCCCTCGTTGTCCCAGTTGGAGATCTTTTGCAAGTGCCACACCAGGCACCTTCCATGTTGCCCTCATCCATGGGCCAAGTAATGAACATGCCCATCCCTCCCATCCTCGCACAGTGCCATGCTGCGCCCCTGTCCCCTGACCCCACTGGCACACTGTGGCACATGCCAGCTACAGTGTGCCAGCCCTCCGTGCGCTCACAGCGCCCTCGCACCTTTTGCTCCTGTGCCAGCTGCTCCGACACCGCTTTGGCCTCTTGCAGCGCGCGTGCCAGCAGCGCGACCAGCCCTTCCTCGTTGCCTGCCTGCACCAGCGCGTCGCACTCCGCCCTATCCAGCACGAGTAGGCCGTCGCAATAGTCGCGCAGCAGCGCATGCCGCAGGAGGGTCCGCCCGTTCAGGCGGTCGGACGGGTGGCACAGGTATGACGTCTGCACACGCAGAGAGCCCGCGCGGGGGGTTATTGGATGGGAAGGGCGGAGTGCGAGAGCTACCACGGCGGCCACTGCCGCAGCTGCTCATGCTAGGGGGCAGGGCGCCCATTAATGATGCTGTGCAGCACTTCACACGTGCGGTCAGTGCGTCATTAGGAGGACACGCTAGGGACAGGCAGCGCGTTTGCGTGCATCTCCCCATGATGACGCGCCCCAGCGAGGGGAGTGTGTCCTGGCAAGCGGCATGCGCACGTCAGGGGGCAGCCTTACCACACACAGGGCACACACAGGCAGAAGGATGGCTGCAGGAGTGTGAAGTGGGTGAGCAAGGTGGTGCTGGCCATCAGGAGGCTCACCAACAGGCTTCTTCTGCTCATGGTCACCGAGCTCTTGCTGGCTTTTCTACTCATGGGAACTGACCACCCTCGCTCCTTCTGCCTGTGCACAAGCCTGCCTGCCCTTTTATTGTTGCAAACTTATCTTGGTGTCAAACAAGAACAAATGAAAGGACCCCAACCTTTGCATACGTGCCTGCCTGCCTGCCTGCCTGCAGCAAGCAAGCAAACAAAAAAGCAAACAGCAGGCTGCGCCTCCTATGTCCCTTTTTGCATCCATTGGAGCCCATGGAATTCTGAGGCCAGACAAAGTTTGAAGGCCAGGTAAAGGTCCTAAGGCAGGCAAAGGTCCTAGGCTAGGCAGACAGGCCCCTTACCGCCGGGGCCCACGGTCTGCCTACCTTCACCTGCTGAGCAGGGGCGCACTGAGCAGGGCCACACTTGGCCGTGCCCACGCGCACCGCTAGAGATAACCAGGCCAGTCTTGTACGAGTTGCGTGTGTGCATGCACGTATGCATGCATCCTGCCGGTGCTGCGCTCCTGGCTGCGTCCCGCCCGCCAGCTTCCCCACCCAACCCACGCAAGTCCATGACCTCACCTCACCTCAACAGCTTTACCCACCTCATCCAAAAAATCCACCGCGATGCCGCGCTTGCACGAGCTGTTGCCCATAATCACGCCCACATTCAGGCTGCCCCCCACGACCACGTTCTCCAGCACCTGCAGCGCGCACGCCACGCAGCAAACTCGGGATGCTGCCTCTTTGCTCTCATCCTCGCGTAGCTTTGCACGCAGCACATCTAATACACGTGTGCTGCCTGGGATACAATGTGGGATACAATGAAACGAGTACAATGATACATGTGCATCACATCCAGTACATGTATCACCACCGTGTGTCGCAGGTCCGTATAGGGTTGCTGGAAACTGTGGACATCAGAGCCTGGTTGAGTGCTAAGTTACTAGAGCGTCAAGGGTATGTGTACGGTGTTAACCTACCCCCAACCTTGCCCCCACATCTATTACACCCATATCCACCCCCACGCAGATGCTGCCGCACCTTTGCCCCGCCCTTCATGAGCGCCCCCGCCACTGCCCTCTCGGTGGTCCTGTGCTCAGGGGCCTCGTCAGCCTTCTCCTTCTGATCAAGCGCGTGCTTCTCTGCAACTTCCTGCGCGCAGCCACACGCAGCCACGCGCAGCAGGGGATTCAGCACACACCCAGGTGAGCCCTCAGAGGGTGCGAGCCGCTGAGTGCGGCGCAAGAGCCCAGGCTTCCACCAGTCACCCACAAGCACGCGCACAGGGGTGCTGGACCACCCACACCTGCGCACAGACACCCCCCTTTTCCCCCCCTCAATGCACAGCAGCAAGGCAAGCGGATGCGTGCACAGGGATGTGCAGGGACGTGCACACTTAAGAGACAGGGGCACTTGCACGCTCATGCACGCCCACGCCCAAACATACACGCGCGCACGCATACACACACGCCCACGGCCACGCCCGCGCCCACTGGCACCTGTGAGCCCGGGAGGATGTTGCTGTGCACCGCCCTGGAAGATGTTGCTGTGCACCTGCGAGCCCTGGAAGATGCACCTGTGAGCCCTGGAAGATGCACCTGTGAGCCCTGGAAGATGTTGCTGTGCATGTTGCTGTGCATGTTGCTGGCACCTGCGCGCCCTGGAAGATGTTGCTGTGCATGTTGCTGTGCATGTTGCTGGCACCTGCGCGCCCTGGAAGATGTTGCTGTGCATGTTGCTGTGCATGTTGCAGGCACCTGCGCGCCCTGGAAGATGTTGCTGTGCATGTTGCTGTGCATGTTGCTGGCACCTGCGCGCCCTGGAAGATGTTGCTGTGCATCGGGAAGCCGGACACGCCATGGGACGCGCCGCAGATGAGCAGGCGCGTCTCGTGCAGGCGCAGGTGATCCGCTGACCGGAAGTGCCTAGGCGTCTTGTGCCAGAACACGGCTGGCAAGAGCCCTCTGAATAGCAGCAGCATGCCACGCGCGGCCTCCGCGCGGCCCGTTGCGCGCAGCATCGCCCAGCCGTGGAACAGGTCCACCTGCTCATGTGGCGCCCACCTGTCAAAACCGGGCAAAGGGGGGG
>LKMJ01004878.1_pt1 | contig 12645 bp, 19 predicted proteins | sample 643391 | NCBI WGS metagenome assembly LKMJ01 (sample SAMN04112250, study PRJNA286221) | soda lake metagenome | biome: soda lake; feature: Kulunda Steppe; material: water; isolation source: sample PL-Br10 brine of Picturesque Lake | place: Russia: Kulunda steppe | collected 2010-07
AGGCACAGGCACAGGCACAGGCACAGGCACAGGCACAGGCACAGGCGCACGCGGCGCCCATATGGCGGACTCGGAAGCACTTCGGTTGCATGCGCGCGCGCGGCACACCATCGCTCATCTCTGACACAAACAAAGCCCGTTTGACCAGAGGCATCACCAGTCATGGGTGCGCACACCGGGCACACCCCAATGCTTAGCTGTGGGCACCTCAGCTTTTGCACACTTTGTGTCCAGGGACTAGCTTGGGCATGTGGGCAGGAGGCATGCGCTCCCAGGGCTCACGTGCGCAAGGCCCTGAGCTTGAAGCGCATGGAGGTGCACGGGCATGAGCCTCAGGCACGGCGTGCGGTGCACAAGGGCGCGCGCATGGGGCTGTTGTGTGCACAAGGCACTGGGTTTGCAGCTAGCCACGCGCGCTCTCATTGGAGGCTAGACACGGATGTTTTCTCACAGGCACTCTCTCTGCTGCGTGGCTGACCTTGAACATGAACTCGCGCACATTGGACATGAGCTCGCGCATGCTCTGCTGTGTGGCTGACCTTGCACATGAGCTCGCGCGCATTGGACATCAGCTTGCGCACATTGGACATGAATTCGCGCACACTCTACCATGTGGCTCACCTTGGACATGAACTCACGCGCAGTGCTGGTAGTCAAGCGCTCCCACATGCTCTGCTCCTTCGGCTTCTGCGTGCGCACGTGGGCAGGGGGTTTGGGAGTGGTTGTTGGCCTGGAGTGAGGGCAGGGCCGTAAGGAGGGAGGGGAGGGGAGGGCACTCGCTGGAGTGCGGTGGGTGACATGAGGTCACTCACTGGAGAGCGGTGAATGACACGAGGGCACTCACTGGAGAGCGGTGGATGACACGAGGGCTTTCACTGGAGAGCGGTGGATGACACAAGGGCATATGCTTGAGGAGTTGCAAGCCTCACTTGCGGACCTCACACCCGAATGGATGGGAACTCATGTGTGATCACAGCGTTGCAGCAGGGACCATCGACACTGTGTGGCATGCCCGTGCGGGCATCAGAGATGCTCGGGGCTGCAGTGCTGGGAGGAGCCGCCCAGGGCTTGCGTGGCAGCCGCTTGTGTGCAAAACAGGTGCTCTTGCGTGCACACGACGGGTGGGCTGTCGCCTGGCCTGGGCCTATGCCCTTGCACACCAGCACGCGTCCTTTTGCAGGGGGCGCATGCCTCAGCCCCGGGCAGAGGGAAGAGTGCCGCAGGCAACTGTCCCACAGGGATGCACCAGGAGAAAGATGCGCGATGGGCGCTGAGCATGCGCGCCCCATGCCCTCCTCGGCCCATTTTGCTGCCACGCTTAGCAAGGGATTAGAGGGAAGACTCTGGAAAGTACTGGAGAGGAAGCTCTCAATTTCGCCCTGGGCAGATGATCAAGACGCGCTTGTTCTGAGGACTTGAGGCCCAAGGGCAAGAGCAACTGGCATGGTTGCAAGCGGAGGTCAATGCTTGAATGCAGCAGAGGGCCTTCCACGTATGCTGAAGAGTGTGTCAATGAACAGAACCCCCACACACGTACTGGCTTTACAGCGTCTGCTTGCCCTGTGATCAAGGCTAGCCACCGGCTCCCTGTGGTCCCCGCTGGCCTGCCCCTGCACGTTGTCCATTTTATGCGCCCGCACCTTCTTCTTTTTGCGCGTGGTCCATTTCTTCCAGATGGGCGTGCCGCTGGCGTAGTCAATGGACAGCGAGAACAGGCGGAAGAACAGGCACACGCCGGCGGCTTTCTCGTAGAACTGCAGCTTGTCGGCGGTGGTCAGCCAGCTCAAGAAGTCCCAGCTGCGCGGGGGCGTGCAAAGCGCAGGCACAGCACAGCCGTTAAGATGGCTGACCACTTGTGATGGTAGTGAGCAGCAGAGGCAGGATGTGCGCAGCGAGCGCACCCGGAAGGCACGCCTTTTGGCAGTGCCTGCTGCTGTGAGGAGGCATGAGTGGCTGTACAGAGGGCAGCATCGCGCCTCTGCACGGCGCCTGCACACCTGCACACGTCTGCACACACCACCACACCTCACACACAAAACTAGGCACGTGCAGCCTGAGCAGCACACCTGCCTGTGCTGGCAAGAGTGGGACCCATCTCAGAGGGAGGTCCATCTGTGCAGCGCACATTCCGCTTCAGTACTTGTCAGGGGGCTTGTCAGGGACATGTCAGGGGACAGCTGAAGCACGCATGCTTGCATGTCAGGGGACGGCTGAAGCACGCATGCTTGCGTGTCAGGGGACGGCTGAAGCACGCATGCTTGCATGTCAGGGGATGGCACAAGCGCGCGTGCAAGCGCCTACATGGTTAAGGGACAGACACGAGCCGCACGCCTGGAGGATCTGGAAGGGAAGTGGTTTGATTTACCTATTGGAGTGGATCCCGTTCATTTTACATGTATATCAGATGGCAACCCTTTCTCTTATTGTGACATCAGGCCGGCAACGACCAGCGAGCCCGGCGGTCAGCCCATCCAGCCAAGGGACGTACCCCAGTGTGAGCACACCAAAGGATGTATCCCTGTGTGACCACACACCAAAGGATGTATCCCCGTGTGACCACACACCAAAGGATGTATCCCTGTGTGACCACACACCAAAGGACGTATCCCCGTGTGAGCACACACTTACCTCTCAGAGGGGTCCAGCAGCTGCAGCTCCGTGCGCACTTGGAACACCTTCGTGAAAGCCTTGTGGGGTAGCACGTATTGGCCGGTGGCGGCATCCCACTCCACCTGCACGAGGGGCAGCCGCGGCATGCATTCACATAAATACATGCATGATCGCACGCTGGAGGGGTGTGCTAGGCTATTTTGCCTGCACAGGTGCATGTGCACAACAAGCCATGTTCCAAATTGCTGCACACATAAATATACATGTACACGCGCACACACATGCAACACACACGCACACCCCATTCCCAACACCAGCACCAGGGCGGCGCAAGCCCATAACAGGACGTGCCCGCAATCTAGTAGCAGGCACACCCCAGGCAGGCAGGCAGGCAGGCTCCACACGCCACGCGCTTGCACCTTGATCTCCTTGCTGCGTAGGTAGCGCATCATGACGCCTGATTCCCAGAAGTCGCCCGGCAGGTCAACATAGAACCGGTACTTCTCCATGTTCCACTCAGGCATCTCAGGGCAGTACCAGCGCCTGCACAGGGACGATGTGCAGCAGGCTCAGCAGCGGTGGCGGCAACAGGAGCAGGCTCGGTACAGTGTGGCGACACGAGCGTGATAGGGCGCAGCAAGGGAGGAGGCAGTGGGACCCTGCGCCTGCGGGCAGAGTGAGCGAGGTATGGGGAGAGATGTGCATGTATGTATGTAGGTATGGGAGAGAGGCATGTGCAGGTAGCATGGAAGGCGCCTTCGGTCTCCAGCACCTCTGCCACACCTTTCTCAGGCATGATGAGGCTGCTCGCCAGGTGGACATCGGCGCACCAGAAACCTGCCCCGCGTACTTCCCCTACAAGCCTGCCATGGTCGCTGGCCTCCCGTGCCTGCCCCGCGTACTTCCCCTGCAAACCTGCCGTGTTCGCTGGCCTTGCAAGCCTACCCAGCATACTTCCCCCGCGTGCTCACGCCACTCACAGGGGGTCATCAAGGGGTGCAGCACTCACAGGGGGTCATCAGGGGGTGCAGCACTAACAGGGGGTCGGTCATAAGGGGCAGCACTCACAAGGGGTCATCAGGGGCAGCACTCACAGGGGGTCATCAGGGGCAGCAGGGTCCGGCACCAACAGGCTCAGAGGGTCGCCCTTGCTGTCCTCTAGCCAAGGGTAAGTGCCGGGGGCACCAATGATGCTGGCATACCACGGGTGCGGCACCTGCGTGCGCACAAAGTGTCGGGAGGGTGTGGATTACTTCAATGGGTGCGCTCACCACCAGGGCGTGCGCCTTAGGCACAGACACCTCCACCTCCACCTCCTGCCAAGCAAGCAAGCTGCGCACAACCGGCGCAACGAGCACCTGCAAGCAGTTGCTGCGCATGGCGCTGCTTTGTGAACATGTAGCTTCATGCGTGTACAACCCCCCCGTGCAAGCATCAGCCAGCCAGGGCCCTCAAGGCAATCCTGCACCCCACACATGTGCCACGACCCCAGCTAGTCAGAGCACAGCGCCAGAGCCAGCAGCCCTGTAGCCCAGGCAAGCAGGTGCAACTTTTTGCAAGCACACCGCCTGTACAAACGGAATGGTGACTGCTGCCCCAGGAACACTGCAAGCGCACACACGGGCGCGCGCCTGTGCACAAGCACACAAGGAAGGGTACTGACCTCCACCACTGCTGTCTTCATGTCCCCGTACACAACCACGCGCTTGACGCGGTCTGCCTCCAGCAGCTGCAGGAACTTGGCGTAGCTGATGCGCATGTCTCCCACGATGCCCGCCTGCGGGATGATCGACTCTGCAGGAGGCAGGGGTACAGGTGCCAGACTGTGCGTAAGTTGGGGGCAAGGGACGTCAGAGACCCTCATGATGGCTTGGCTGGAACACAAACACACACATACACATGTGCAGCGGCCAGTTGCCTGGTGCGTCAACTTGCTGGCCTGAGATGGCCTAGGATGGCAGCGGATCATCAGCCAGCAGACAGCCTTCACCGGCGCTGGCATGGCAGGTGACAGCTGGCGAGGCGGCGCGAATAGGTATGGTTACATGCGTGCACATGCCCATGCCCGCTGGATGCACGAGGACATCGATGCCAAGGTCCATCAGTGAGGGCCGAGGCCGTCGCGTGCACCATATACATGTGATCATGCCAGCGGCGTGCTCATAGGCTGGGTCTCCATGACCATTTCTTGCAGCAGTCATCGCTGCTCGCGCACCATGTCGTACACAGACAAGGCACTGCACGGGCCAGTGAGCCCCACCCCACACCGGATGGCTTGTGTAAGATCCGATTTCCTGGACGCTTGGTGTGGCTGTCCTATCTGCCACCTGTGCCGTGAAAGGCTCTAGTGAGCAGTTCATTGCTCAGTGTGCCCACTGCTGGTATGGGATACACTCCACTCACTGTATTCTATGCGCTCAGCCAGCTTGTTCCAAAACAGGTCTGGCCGGTCCAACCACACTGCCTCCTTGAACTTGACCCAAAGCTCTGGGTCCCAAATGTAGGACATGTCCACCCCAGTGTACTTGTAGGTCCAGTCCATGAAGGTGAGGTTGTCATCCAGCTCCCTGGCCCAGCGTTGGAAGCCCTCTGCATCCAGGGTCTCGTGAATGCGGGCCCGCACCGATTCCCCGAATTGCCGGGCCGACTCACGCCAGCTTTCGTTCTGAAGGACAGGCAAGGACATCGCGGCCAGAGGGGACAGCGCCATGGCAGCGACCTGCGGGGTGCCCGGATGGGGAGATGGGGAGATGTTGAGTCCGGGTTTGCAGGCAATGGAGCACCTGCTGATGGATCATCAGATGGCTAAAAATGTTGTCCTGCAAGTGTGTGCTAGACTGATAGAATGCTAGTCCTGTGACCTAGCAAACCTGTCGTGCCTCACCATGCGTGGGGAGTATCCGCTTTGCTCCGCTGCTGCTCCTGGTCCTGGGGGCTGCTGGACCCTCCCTTGCACGTCCTGACCATCATCAGAGCTGCTGGATGCAGCGTTAATGCGCGTCAGAAGCCTAAGGCTCCTGCTGCATCTCCTGCTAGCAGAGTATGGCGCTGTCTGTGGTGGGCGAACACGGTATGGTGTGTTGCTGAAGCATGGATGCCTGCTGCCATTTGCAGACGCACAGGGCTGCTGCTGCTGCTGCTGCTGCTGCTGCTGCTGCAGCTGGAAAGGCCCCGCTCCAGCTGCTCCACTTTGCACCAAGTACATTCTGCAGAGCAGCCGCTGCTGCCGTGATCCTGTGCCTACGCCATCAAACTGGGCGTGTCAGCAACATAGGCTCCTCCCATCCACCATGTTGCCTGAACTGTTGCTTTGGGTCACTTATTGTTTAATTACCTGATTCTTAGCAACAAAGCATCAAAGATTGTTGCCTGCTCAAATATCAGCAAACTGGACCTGATGAAACTTCTAAAAATATATCAAGCAACATGGGCATTGTTAACTCGTAGCCGCAAAGGCTTCTCTTTGTACTCCACGCGGGGCGCAGCCTGCTTAAGCGCGTCCTTCATTGAGGGCTTTTAAGGCGAGAAATTGAGAATGGCAGAGCAGCAGGGTGCCTCCTCGAGCTGGTATGACTGGGGAGCCGGCATTGTGAACTACGCGTCTGACACTTTGAACAAGTGAGTGTGTGTGACTATGGACTGGGTTGTATTACATTGTGTCCAAGGAATAGGGTGACGGGAGATAGGGGCATGTTTCGATCCAGCCCTTTAGACTGACCCCATTGCCTTCTCCAAAGTGGGGACCAGCAGCCCTGCCCTGCATTCCGCTTATCATGCAGTCTGCAGCCAGGGAAATGTCAGGAAAAAAGGAAAACTGTGTAGCTGTCTGGCCAGTGCTCGCTGAAATGCCCAGCATTTGTTGTGTGCACCGTCACAGGAAAAGCAGGACACGCACGCTAGCCTTAAAGGCCATACAGATTGGGCTCAACTCTGCTTGCTTCAGCAAATCAGGCATTGCCCCCCCCTTAGCTGCTTAGCTCTCTCTCAAGCAGGCAAGCTTGCTGCATAACCCATGCTGACAACTTGGCTTGCGCCTGCTTGCAGTTTTCTGGGATGGGAGGACTTGGACGTTGTGAATCCTGAGGATGGGAAAGCAGAGAAGGCCAGCGGTAGTGAGCAGGCCAATGAAGGCTTCAACCAGGAGGTGAGTAGGCCCTTGTCACAAATGCACCTCATGCTCCGGGCAGCTCTGCTAGCATGCGACAGCTGCCCAACAGCTCCTCCACGCCTGTGTGCGCATGGGTGTGCCACCCACTCCCCCCCACCACGTCGTAATGTGCAGATGCGTAAGCAAGTTTGGGGCACCAAGCAGTTCCAGCAGTACATAGGCAAGGATGTGACCTCGTTGCTCAGCTTACCTGTGTGGATTATGGAGCCCTTCACGATCCTGCAAAAAGCAGCTGAGATTATGGAGTACACGGAGCTGCTGGACAAGGCCGACCAGTGCGACGACCCATACGAGAGGTGAGCGTGGGGCTTGAGAGTGGGAGAGGCGGGGCCCTTGCCTAAACGAGCTGAGGAGATTTTTGGCGTCAATGCGGCGATCCGGCAGGTCACGAATACTAGCTGCTGCGCAAGCCACTCGTGAATACAGCATTAAGCGCTTGCTGCTTCGGATTGGTGGATGGTCAGCGTGCTGAGGAGCTGGTCAACCTTCTGTTGACCTGCCCAGGCACAACCATGTGGTGGTGACCAAAGATGTGACCTTGGAACTGTCTTTTTTTGAGGGAAGCTTGTCAAGTAAATTAGCAAGGTTGTGACAATTTTAGGGATGTTGCCTTCAAGAGGCTGAGCAGGTCTGTCTTCGGCACACTGTCGCTCAGGTTCGCCTGGGTGGCAGCCTACGCTGTGTCCCCATTTAATGCCATCGAGCGCGCCTGGAAGCCTTTCAACCCCATCTTGGGTGAAACGTTCGAGCTGGAGGTTGGAAAGGGTGTCAGGTACCTTGCGGAACAGGTGCGCAGGGGCGAGTTGGGGGTAACCTGCGCAGCTAAACGTCTGCCCGATGGATCTGCACGGTCTGCACGCAGCCATCAAGTTTCTGTATGATCTCTGCCCTTAGGATTGGAATTGATAACTTTTTACCGCTAGCGTTTGTTCAGTGGTGTAACTGCGTCCCCACAATGTGCAGCATGCAGTGGAACAATGGATCGGCGCTGAGCATCCTTGTGCTCGCATTGGAAGTCTTGCTGCTCACAGAGAAGCACTTAGCAGCATGTTTACATTTCCTTGCCGGCCTATTCAATTTGTGGGCATTGTCTGCCATGTGCGCAACTTGTGTGCCTGTGGCTGATGGAGAGCTTGCGCCGGCTTTGCATCCAGGTGAGCCATCATCCGCCTGTGTGCGCCGCGCACGCGGAGAACGATCACTTCAAGTACGACCTGGTGTCAGCGCCCACCACCAAGTTCCTGGGCAACTCCCTGGAAGTCTACCCTCATGGTGAGGCTCTAGCTGGTGGCTTCATTGGTTGGTGGGCACCCCTCCATGCAAGCACAAGGGCGCGCATGCACACAAACACACACATGCACGCAGACAGGCGCAGCCCTCCTGAGCCCCGCCCAACCTCCCTGCTTGTGCGTCGCAGGGCGCACGCGCATCACCATGGCCCGCTCTGGTGAGGTGTACACCCTGGTGCCGCCCATGGCGCGCGTGCACAACATTGTGATTGGGCGCACATGGGTGGACGCATGCGGGCCCCTCAAGCTCACCTGCCCCTCCACCGGGACGCAGTGCGTGCTGGAGTTCACGCCATGCGGATGGTTCAGCTACGGGCGCCACGAGTTTTCTGGCTTTGTCACTGATGCTGGTGCGTGCATCCGTGCCATGACCCCTTGAGCCCCTTGAGCTCCTTGAGCCTACTGCTGTTCAAGACATTTTTACGCAGGCTCTCAACAAAAGTGAGCAAGCGGCCAAGTGGACATTGGGATGAACCTGTCGGTCAAGATGGTTGTATGACTGCTGGGCTCGCTCGTCACTGCCACCCGTAATAGCACATGCATGACATTAGATGAGGTCAGGCTCCTCACACTTCTTAGTCACCTGTCTAAGGGTTGTTCGACTCATCACTGCCTCAGTGGAATGTGTGAGGTCACCTGTCTAGGGTTGTTTGGCTCATCATTACCTCAGTGGAATGTGTGAGGTCACCTGTCTAGGGTTGTTTGGCTCATCATTGCCACAGTGGAATGTGTGAGGTCACCTGTCTAAGGGTTGTTTGACTCATCATTTCCTCAGTGGAATGTGTGAGGTCACCTGTCTAGGGTTGTTCTTCTCATCATTTCCTCAGTGGAATGTGTGAGGTCACCTGTCTAGGGTTGTTCTTCTCATCATTTCCTCAGTGGAATGTGTGAGGTCACCTGTCTAGGGTTGTTCGACTCATCATTGCCTCAGTGGAATGTGTGAGGTCACCTGTCTAAGGCTTGTTCGGCTCATCATTTCCTCAGTGGAATGTGTGAGGTCACCTGTCTAGGGTTGTTCGACTCATCATTGCCTCAATAAAATGTGTGAGGTCACCTGTCTAGGGTTGTTTGGCTCATCATTGCCCCAGTTGAATGTGTGAGGTCACCTGTCTAGGGTTGTTCAGCCCATCATTTCCTCAATGGAATGTGTGAGGTCACCTGTCTAGGGTTGTTCGGCTCATCATTGCCTCAGTGGAATGTGTGAGGTCACGCTGCTGCTGATGCTGCTCCTTCAGGAACTGACCTCTGTATGTTTGGGCGGAGAGATGTGTAACCTCGCTAGAGAGGACTAGGGGCAAATGACCACTGGAGAGTGTTTTGACCATGCCTGCCAAAGCCTGCATGCCATGCTGCACACACCACCATGCCGCTGCCAGGCTCGCACCTGGGTGCTTTGCCGTCCTTGAGCCCGTCAAGGGAAAATGGGCAATTAACTGCCTGAGAGCAGAGGAAGGGGAAGGGGCCGTGCTTACCGCTGTAACCTGTGTTGCTTGGTGTGGCTTGTTAAGCAAGGCAGGCGTGCTCTCCATGTGTGCCTGCCTGGCCTCTCTTTTTGACAGAGCGCGGCTGCCTGTAACTACGCTGCGTGCAGATGGCCAAAAGCGCATCCACCTGAGTGGCAAGTGGAACTCCCATTGTGACATGGTCAAGTGCGACTTTGAGGGCAAGCCCCTGCCAGACATGGAGCCCCAGAGGTGAGGTCTCGTGCAGCCGCATGCCGTCCCTGTGCGTCATCGCGGGGCTGCGGTGTGTGCGCAGTTGCTGCATTTGCTTCAGTAGACCTCGCTGATTGGGTGTGGTTGATGAGGTGAAAGGCAAGCGAGCGGTGGGCCGCCTCTAGAATGCCTGCCGCACAGAGGGCACCCAGAGCTGTTCTGCTGAGAATCACGTGAGGTTTTGTGTCTGCCCCAGACGGCATGTGCGTGACCACAAGCGTGCTTCCCACATGCACACACGTGACGCACGCTCACAATGCACGCAAAACACACACACCCCAATGGACATTCGGGCGTGCTGGGAGATCCAAGGCTTGCCAGTCAGCAGTGTGTGATCGGAACCATCAACCCATCAGCCGCCTCAGGGGCCGTCGCTATGGCCGTGCTGGCATGCAGGCTATGGACATGCCAGGAGCGGCCAGCCAACGACTACTACAGTTTCACCAACTTTGCGCACAAGTGCAACAGCAGCGAGAACATCCGCGTGCCCCTGCTGTCAGACTCAAGGTGGGCCTCTGTCAGCACTGGGGTGGTGGGAGCCAAGGCGGATGCGCGTGCCAGCTCCGGGCTGTGTGTGTGTGTGTGAGTATGTCTGTGCACGTTTGTGTTGTTTGGGGGCCTATGTGATGAAGTCTGGAGGGGAGCATGAACTTATGCTTTTGGCATGAGAGGAGAAAGGGGTTGAACAGCTCCAGCGACTCATGAGCGCATCTGACTGTGAGCGCGCTGCAGGCGGCGTCCGGACCGAGCTGCGCTGGCTGCTGGGGAGATGGCGTTGGCAGGGTCTGAGAAGTACCGCCTGGAGGAGATGCAGCGCGCGGAGAAGAGGGAGCGGGACGCAAAGGTAAGTCTGCCTCCGCCCTAGCCAGCTCCAGCACCGGCTGCCCTTAAACGCGCCGCCCAAAGCTTACTCGTGACCTTGGTGCTCAGTGACATGCTGTCCCCCTAAACCTGCTCGTGCTTATTTGTGGTGTGCAGTGACATGCTGTCCCCCTGAACCTGCTCGTGCTCATTTGTAGCATGCAGCGACATGCTGTCCCCCTGAACCCGCTCGTGCTCATCTGTGGTGTGCAGTGACATTGTGTCCCCCTGAAGCCGCTTGTGCTCAATTGTGGTGTGCAGTGATATGCTGTCCCACTGAGAACCCGCTCGTGCTTATTTGTGGCGTGTAGCGCCGCTGCCTTGGGCTGGCTGCAGTGCAGTGCGCATGCTGTGAGCCCTGTCAGCATGCTTGCGCCTTGACGGAGCGCTGCCGGTTCACAGGGAAACGACCACGTGCTAATTTGTCATGTTTGTGCTGGTCTGTGATGCATGTGCAGGGCCTCCCCTGGACGCCCCGCTGGTTCACCAAGGTGGAGCAGCCAGACCTGCTGCCAGGTGCGTGGCACATGCTTGGGGCCAGCCCAGCAGGGCACATAACATTCAGCAAGGTTGGAAGTCGAGTGCAGCAGTCTGACTGTCCGATTCAGTGAGGCGAGCGGCAGAGGAGGGCTGGCAAAGGAACATCCTGAAAATCGGGGGTGCGACAGTGCCAGGTGCACGTGCTGAGATTCAAGAGGCCCTGTGGCCTCTTGCTTGGCATCCTTCGCGTTGCCCTTGCTGGTGCCTGAGCCAAGCCCGTTTTGCTTGGTGTGCCTGTATGTCATCCCTTGCCTTGTTAGTTCCGCGCAGAGCTGTCACAGCACAGCTCCGCACCTGATTCAAGTGCCAAGTTTTTTCCCAGTGCAGCAGATGCAGGCTCTGTGCTTTGGCCTGCGGCCTTTGGTGCAACCAGTGCAAGCCTTGCCGCTTCTCCTTCTGGAGGAGCCTGCATGAACAATGCTTGCCCATGCGACTGCAGCTGGAGAGCCTCTGCCTCATCATGCAGGACGGCGTGTCCTGTCCATGAGCACGAATGCTTGCGCTGTTCTTTGCTACTCAGGCGAGCTGGACGCGAGCGTAGTGCCTTTCTGGGCCTGGAATGGGGAGTACAACAAGCAACCAGAGCGGCCCATGAATGAGAAGCACGAAGATGTGAACGCTAAGGACTTCTCGCCCTGGCAGTTCCCAGACATCCACCAGAATTAAGAGAGTTTGGGAGTTTAGTGTGGATTGTGCCAAAAGGCCTTCCAGCCATTGCTGCCAAGGCTCCAGCAGGCATTAGTGAATGGTGGGCAGGTTCAGTGGTTGGCTGCTTGGCGCACTGATCAGAAGCACATGTTTTGCATTCTGCCTCAAGCAATTGGTGAAGGTGCACACAGACATGTGAAACCTGGATGCCAAAAACCCCTCCAGCATCCCTTCTTGGTCGCTTCAATGTTCTCGAGTACTAGCCTGCCATTGCATTCGATGATGTAGGCAATTTAGCTTGATCAGGGCCAGACTTAAAGTAGCTTCAGAGCGTGCGGGCTTCCATGATGTACATTTGACATGCTCGAACATAGGGGCCGGAATTATATCTGTCAGATTTGTGATGCCAAAGTTTTGCATCTGCAACTGTTCACTTGATCATTACTAAATTCTGAATACTAAAATTCTAAACACTAAATCATTACTAAATGTTAGCAAGAAAGAGCTGCACAAAAAAGAAGCACTAGGCCAGCATGGAGACAGGTGTTGCCTAGCCATACTGGCTGTGCGCAGGCAGCTTAGTTGTAGGTGAGGGCAGCTTACAGGTTTACAACGTTTAATTGTTAGAGTTTTAAGAAAAGGCCTTCATTCAAGAAGTGCGACTGCTAGCCTACTCATAAAAAGCCTAAGAATTGCAAAGCCACTCAGTCAAAACGCCTGACTGCTGGGCTGAAATGATGGGAAAAGTTTTAGAAAGGAAAGTTTGAGTCTATATTGTTTTTTCAGGCTACCTGGAAAACCCCACCTCATGAAA
>LKMJ01004879.1_pt1 | contig 12644 bp, 12 predicted proteins | sample 643391 | NCBI WGS metagenome assembly LKMJ01 (sample SAMN04112250, study PRJNA286221) | soda lake metagenome | biome: soda lake; feature: Kulunda Steppe; material: water; isolation source: sample PL-Br10 brine of Picturesque Lake | place: Russia: Kulunda steppe | collected 2010-07
ACGATTTTTTAAGCAAAAAAAACTATAAACATGACTGGAGTTTAGCTTTAATCAAAGATAGAATCAGAGGGAAAGTCCTGGAACGACCAATCACCGGGGCAAAAGCCCCTCACCTGGAGCAACGGAATCTATTTGATTGCCACCATCAAAACCCTTAAAAAACAGATGAGACGACATGGAAAAACACAACCATCCCGATCAGATCTGCCCTCAACACATTGTACCAGGAAATCACGCCGCCAGTGATTATTTTACTGCCCTGCGGGAACTTCTTGTACACCGGCAAAGAGTAGGATCCGATCCCGCCGTCTGGCAGGAAGCCATCGACCGGATCTACGAGCTGCTGGCCGATGAAATACTGACCAACCGGTCAGCCCCGATAAATCCGGTCAGTTTTGGAACCTCGGGCTGGCGGGGCATGCTTGGCAAGGATGTCCATGTATTATCGGTGCGCCAGGTTACCCAGGCCATCATCAATATTTACCAGGATGCCGCCAAGGAGCCCGAGCTGGCCCGAGCCCTGGGGGTAAAGGATATCGACGAGGCCCGGCGGCGGGGGGTGATTCTTGGCCATGATAACCGTTTTGGCGGCCGGGAACTGGCCACGGCGGTGGCTGAGCTGCTCAGCGCTGCGGGGTTTACCGTTTATTTCGCCGGCGAGACCACCACCGGGGTAATCTCGGCGTCAGTCCTGGTCCTTAATGCGGCATGCTCCATAAACCTTACTCCCAGTCACAATCCCCTTGAATACGGAGGGTTCAAGTACAACGCCGCCGATGCCGGACCCGCCGCGGCCATCATTACCGACCGGATCACCCGGGAAGCAAACCGGCTTATCAGCGCCGGCGAGGTCCCCGCCGCCACACCGGCGCCGGAGTTGATCAAGCCCCTGGATTCCCTGGCCTGCTGGCAGCAGCTGGTCCGCGACAACCGCCAGCGGCACGGCCTGGATTACGACGGCATCATGGCGGAGTTGAGCCGCCGGGACGATTACGTGCTGGCCATCGATTGTGTGCACGGGGCCAGCCGGGTGCACCTGGACTCCTTGCTGGCGGGGATTCCAGCCCGGCGCCTGCTGCGCTTCCGGGATCATAACGATCCCACCTTCAACGGCATCGCCCCGGAGCCATCCTCGGAAAACATGGCCCTAATCCACGCCGTCCTCAAAGACCGGCCGGAGCCCTTGAAACTTGGTGCCATCATCGACCCCGACGGTGATCGCATCCGTTTCACCGATGGCGAGCAGGAGTTGGACATGAACATGTTCGGGGCCATGAGCTACCACTACCTGCACGAACACAAAGGAAAAAAGGGACCGGTGGCCAAAACCGTGGCCAGCAGCAACTTCGCCAACAGTATCGCCGCCGGCCTGGGGGAAGAGGTGTTCGAGCCGCCGGTAGGGTTCAAGGAATTCAAACCGGTGATCGGCAAGGCCCTGGTGCTGTTCGAGGAATCCGACGGCATTTCGGTGATCGGCCACACCCCGGAAAAGGACGCCTATATCGGCCTGCTTTTGGCCCTGGATATGCTGCTTAACCGGCCCGGGGGGCTTAATTCCTATCTGGCGGAGATCCGGGCCGGTTTCGGTGATTTTTTTCCGGGCAGCGGCGGGGTTGCGGTCAGCAAGCAGGGAGCTGCCCTGCAGGAGGATCTGGCGGGACTTAAAGAATACCGGCCGGGCAACACCCTGAACGTGGGAGGCAACCCCAGGACGATCAAGGAACTGATCACCATTGACGGCTACAAAATGATCTTCGAAGATGAAAGCTGGCTGATGATCCGACCCTCGGGCACCGAACCCAAAGTGCGCTTCTACGTGGAGGCCCGCACCGAGGCGGACAAGGCCGGGCTGCTGGCAGCGGCCGAGAACTTACTCAAGAAAATCGGCCTGCTGGAGTAAACGAAAACAATTTCAATAAAACTCGAAAAGAACCAGACTAAGGGCCATCACCAACATGCCGGACAGCAAACCAATGATCGGGGTATGCGCGGTGCCATAGAGGCGGGCGGCGGGAAACAGTTCATCAAAGGAGATATAGACCATAATCCCGGCAACCAGGGAAAATATCAGCCCCAGGCTGTTCTCATCCAAGAAAGAAGCCAGGAGCATAAATCCCACCACCGCCCCCAGGGGCTCGGCCAAACCTGAAAACAGGGAGTACCAGAAGCCTTTACGGCGACTGCCGGTGCCGTGATAAATGGGCAAAGCCACCGCCACCCCCTCGGGGATATTATGAATGGCAATGGCGATGGCAATGGGAATGCCCAAGGCGGGGTCAATAAGGGCGACGCTGAAGGTGGCGAAACCTTCGGGGAAGTTGTGGATGGCCACGGCCAGGGCGGTGAACATCCCGGTGCGCTTCAGCGCCCGGGCCTTTTCGGCGTGCAGCTTGGCTTCATCACTGAACTCCGAGCTTTTTTTAAGCTCGTGAGGGTTGACATCCTTGGGGATAAAAAGGTCGATAATGGCGGTGGCGGCTATTCCAGCGAAAAAAGCCACCGTGGCCAGGATGTAGCCCCACTGCTCCCCGTGGCTCCGGGAAAAGGCCTCTATGCCCTCGGGCAGCAGTTCAACAAAGGAGACATAGATCATCACCCCGGCGGAGAAACCCAGTCCCAGGGAAAGGCCCACCGTGTTGTGGGGCCGGATGAACATGGCCAGGGCCCCGCCGATGGCGGTGGAAAGCCCGGCCATCATGGTCAGGAAGAAGGCAAAAAGTATCGCAGAAAATTCAAAGCCGCCCATACTGTGTGCCCACCACCCGTGGTCTATCTAACTTTAAGGATTAACTTCGAGCAGCTCAACCTCGAAAATCAGCACCGCGTTGGGCCCGATCACCGGCGGCACCCCCTGTTCACCATAGGCCAGTTCCGACGGTAGAACAATCTCCCATTGATCGCCTTCCTGCATCAGCTGCAGGGCCTCGGTCCAACCAGGGATCACCCCGGTTACCGGAAAAACCGCAGGTTCTCCTTTTTCCAGAGAGCTGTCAAAGACCGTACCATCCACCAGGCGACCTTCGTAATGGACCGACACCACATCATCTTCACCGGGGCTGGCCCCGTCACCATCGGTGATCACCCGGTACTGCAACCCGCTCTCCATGGTTTGGACGTCATCGCCAAGAGCGTTCTCTTCAAGAAACTCCTGACCAAGCCGGACATTTTCCTCGCTCTGCCGGGTCATGGTCTCTTCCTGGCGGGCAATCATCTCCTCCTGAAAAGCCGTGATCGCTTCATGCATCTGCTCCTCGGTGAGCAACGGTTCTTCACCGGCCAGGGCATGCTCGATCCCCAGGGCCAGGAGATCGGTATCGATATCCATTTCCTGAGCGGCAAAATCCTCGCCTATGTTCAAACCAATACTGTAGCTTACCCGATCCTTGACACTATCCATTTCGGGGCGTTCACTCTCACCGTTGTCACAGCCGGACAGCACCAGGACCTGGACCAATATGGCAAACAGTGAGTACCTGAAGATCATTTTTTTCATCGTCAACCCCTTATACGCTTGTTATTAACAAACACCACCTGCGCAAACAAAAGAACCAGGTTCCGCCCTGGTTCTTTTTACTGATTGCAGCAATGATCACATGATTTTTGTTTTCTCAAAAATACCAGCACCTGTCAAATAATCTCCGGCCAATGCCATTTGCACCCGGACAATGATTGGTCGGGACGAGAGGATTTGAACCTCCGACCCCATGCTCCCGAAGCATGTGCTCTACCAGACTGAGCCACGTCCCGACATCTTAAATAAAAGGCGTTAGTTCGCTGCCGGGCACAAGGACCGCTTCACTGCCGAGGCGGCACCAACTGCTGACAACGGCGCCCATAATGCTCAACTTCACTGGATTTTGCAAGAGAAAAATAGGTAAAGGTATAAGGCTCCAACCCCTGCCGACGGCGCGCCATAAGCCAAGCCGGACTGCGGTTTAGCGCCTGCGGCCCGGCCGGATTCATGCCGCCCTGTGAAATTTTGCCCTCTTCGCCTGACAGGTGGCGGGGCTGAACATTGACGCCAATGGGCCACCCCAAGACCCGACGAAAAAGAAAGGCCGGTTCCCCCGGACAAAAAGGAGACACCGGCCCTGCAAGGCCCAAGAATGGAACCGGGCAAATCACTTCACGGCTTCGGCAAGCTTGCTGCCGGGCTTGAAGCGGGCAACTTTGCGTTCCTTGATGGTGATCGTTTTACCGGTCTGGGGATTGCGGCCCTGGCGGGCTGCCCTTTTGTTAACGGAAAAAGTACCGAAGCCGACCAGGGTCACCTTGTCCCCTTTTTTCATGGCCTTGGTGATGCCGTCCAGGGCACCGGCCAGAGCTTTCTCAGCGGCCGCTTTACTGATACCACCAGCTTTTGCCATCTGTTCAACCAGTTCACTCTTGTTCATTCCTTCCTCCTCGTACTTCTTGTTTGGTTTTGCACATCTGCCGGTACATATAACCAGCCATAACAGGGCTTTAATAACACGCTCCATGATTGTCAATAAAAAAAAGCCCCATGTCAAACAAAAAAACGGCAAATATGCGGGGTCAACCCGGTTCAGGGGCGCATTCCCAAGTCAACGGCAGTAAACCCCAGGCAACGGCAAAAAGATTCTGCCGCCAATCTTATATCACGGGAAGTCAGTCGGTTATAGTCATCCGGCTCAACCTCAAGCAGGCATTTGTGGCCAAAATGGCGAAAGCGACACCCGGAAAAGCCCAGACCTGCAAGAAATTTTTCTCCTGCTGCTACCACTGCAATTCGTTCCGGCGTAATGGCCTGGCCGGTCATTATCCGGGTGGCCAGACAGGAAGCCGACGGCTTGTCCCAATTGGGCAACCCCTGTTTACACGCCAGGCTCCTCACTTCTTTTTTACTGAGCCCGACTTGGGCCAGGGGAGTATGCACGTCCATCTCCTCCAGGGCGCGCAAACCGGGACGATCAGTCTTCAGGTCATCGGCGTTGGTGCCGTCAAGCAAGACAGCCCGGCCCTGCTCTCTGGCCCGATCCAGAAACCGGGCATAAATTCTTTTTTTGCAATGATAACAGCGATCACGGGGGTTGGCCACAAACTCCGGCCAGGCATAGGGATCAAGGTCGACAATTTCCGGACGGCATTGCAGGTCGGCGGCCAGGGTCAGGGCTTTTTCGCATTCACCGGCGGCCTGCAGTGGCGAACGGGCATGCAAAACCAGCACTTGCTCACCCTGGACGGCCATGGCGGCGGCCATAAGCAGGGAGCTGTCAACTCCCCCGGAGAAAGCTACCGCCACCGGGGGCAACTCGCCCAGGCGGGTGCAGAGATCACGATACTTACCGGCGGCGGAATCAAGCCCGGGCATCAGTCAACCACCGCCACCACTTTATGACCATGCTCTTCCAGGACCTCGATCACTTCGTCAAAATCACATTTTTCCAAACGGAAACCGTAAAGTTTTTTACGTGAGGAATGCTGCTCGGTGGAGACACTGATGATCTCCCCTCCGTGTTCCTTGATAATCCGGGTCACATCTTCCACCCCGCCCTTTTTGCCCACCAGGACATCAATCCGGGTGGAGGCCTTGAGCAGGCCCATCACCGAAATGAGGGCGGAAAGCAGATCGGTGGCGGTAATGATTCCCACCAGTTTTTTCTTGTCCAGAACCGGCAGCCCTCCGATTTTGTAATCGTGGATCAGGCGGGCCGCCTTTTCGATGGTGGCATTGATATTTATGGTGATGATATTACGGGCCATGACCTCGTGGACATGGATTTCCCGCTCCAGGGAAGGATAGGCATACTGGCGGATATCGCTTTCGGTGATAAACCCCACCATCTGACCATCTTCCATTACCGGCAAGTGACGTATGCCGTGCTTTTTCATCAGCGTGCCGGCATCCTGAAGAAGGGCGTCACGAGCGATGGTTACCAGCTTTTTGCTCGCCCCCTGCATGCAATGCTTAACTTTCATTGAACAAACCGCCCATGGTGGTATTGGTGTGAAACAGTCAGAAACGGCTCAAACCGTGGCATCATCTTCACTTCTCCGTACTTACCGAGTTTCAGTGGGGCTGTCAACCGTCCCCCGCTTCCACAACTCCCGGAAAACCCTTTTCATCCGGTTAATTTTCCTTTAATATAGCAGAATTTATCGGATTCCCTGGAGTGCCGTTGATTCCGTGCAGCCCGGCAATTTACCTGTAAATATCCTACATACCATCAACTTATTAGTGACCATAATGCCGCAGCCAAAAGACGATCCCGGCCAGGGTGATGAGCAGGCCCTCATCTCCATCCGCCGACAAATCGATGATATTGACGACCAACTGCTTTCCCTGTTGCGCCAGCGCATCCGCCTGGCCCAGGAAATCGGAAGAATAAAGGCGGATCATAACCGCGACAAATGGGACCCCAGGCGGGAGCGTGAAATAATCCGGCGATTGCTCGCGGAAAACCAGGGGGAGTTCCCGGAACCCGCTCTCAAGGCCGTGTTGTACGAGATAATCGCCGCCTGCCGGCTTTCCCAGAAGAACATCGAAATCGCCTACCTGGGACCCGAAGCAACCTTCTCCCACCTGGCCGGCATAAGACTGTTTGGCAGCTCCGCCAGCTTCCGGCCCATGGAGACCATCGAGGACACCTTCATGGAAGTGGAACGGGAACGGGTCAACTACGGGGTGGTGCCGGTGGAAAATTCCATCGAAGGCGCGGTCACCTCCACCCTGGACGCCTTCACCCGTACCCGGGTAAAAATCTGCGGGGAATTGAACCTGCCCATAAGCCACAACCTGGTAAATATAAGCGGCCGCCTGGAGGACATCAAACAGGTGGTCTCCCATCCCCAGCCCCTGGCCCAGTGCCGCGAGTGGCTGCAAAAAAATCTGCCGGATGTTCCCCGAAGCAACGTGAGCAGCACTGCGGCGGCGGCGGCCATGGCGGCGGAGGATCCCCGGGTGGCCGCCATCGCCAGTTCCCTGGCGGTAAAGACCTACCAGCTGCAAGTGGTGGTCAAGGGCATTGAGGATTACCGCGGCAACACCACCAGGTTTCTGTTAATCGGCGGGGAATCACCAAAAGCCACCGGCGACGACAAGACCTCGCTGCTGGTGGCCCTGCTGGACCGTCCCGGGGCGCTTTACGAGGCCTTGAGCAGCCTGGCCAGTCACTCCATCAACCTGACCCGGATCGAATCCCGCCCCTTCAAGGACGAACCCGGCCGCTATCTGTTTTTTATCGACATGCTGGGTCACCTGGAGGACCCTCGGGTCCGGGAAGGCTGCAACAAATTGCGCCAACTCTGCAGCCATTACCAATGGCTGGGCTCCTACCCCCGAGCCCGGGAGTAGCCGGTTAAATCATGCTGATTCTGGGCCTGGAGACATCCTGCGACGACACGGCGGCGGCGGTGCTGCGCCTTTCCCCGGCCGCCACCGAGGCGCCCCCTGCTCATGCCGGGGAACTTTGCCCCGAGGTCACCATTCTCTCGAATCTGGTACGCAGCCAGACCGAAGTGCACAACCCCTATGGCGGGGTGGTGCCGGAACTGGCCTCCCGCCGTCACCTGGAAAATATCCATCCGGTGGCGGCCTCGGCCCTGGAGAGGGCCGGAGTTGAGCTCGGTCAGATCGACCTGCTGACCGTTACCCAGGGACCGGGGCTGGTGGGCTCACTGCTGGTGGGGCTCAACTTCACCAAGGCCCTGTCTCTGGTCAGCGGAATCCCTTATGTGGGAGTTGACCATATCGCCGGTCACCTGGCCTCGGTTTTTTTGACCCGGCGGCGGCCCGCCTTTCCCTATCTGGCCTTGACTGTTTCCGGAGGACACTCCAATATATTCACAGTGGAAAATCCCACCGACTTCACCCTGCGGGGCAGCACCCGCGATGATGCCGCCGGTGAGGCCTTCGACAAGGTGGCCAAACTTCTGGACCTGGGGTATCCCGGGGGGCCGGCGGTAAGCCGCCTGGCCGTCGGCGGCGATCCCCGGGCCTACAATTTTCCCCGTGCCCGTCTGGCCGCCGACAGCTTTGATTTCAGTTTCAGCGGCTTAAAGACCGCGGTGGCCAACCAGGTGCGCCGGCAACAAGTTTGGCACCGGCAGGAAAAAGCCGATATCTGCGCGTCGTTCCAGGAAGCAGTGGTGGAAATCCTGGTGGAAAAAACCCTGGCAGCGGCCCGGCATTTTGACTGCCGGCGGGTGGTGCTCAGCGGCGGGGTGGCCGCCAACCCCAGGCTGCGGCAGCATCTTGCCGCCGTCGCCGAAGAACAGACAGATCTGGAGATTTTTATGCCCGAACCGGATTTTTGCACCGACAATGCCGCCATGATCGCCATGGCCGGTTATTTCCACCGCCACCGGGCCGGGCGCTCACTGGACATGGATGTTTATTCCCGTTTCATCGCCACCCCGCCGGCAGTGCCACCCGCTCCCCCAGCCGCCGACGAGCCGTTAACAACACCAGACTGACAGGTATGGAACCCCAACGAACCGCCCGCTATTATTATTTAAGAATTCTTCGTTTAAAGGGCGATCCCTACAGCCTTGCCCGGGGAGTAGCCATCGGGATGGGGGTGGGAATACTGCCCATTGTTCCCCTGCAGACCCTGATCATCCTGATTTTATCCCCTCTCCTGCGGGGTAACAGTATCGCGGGCATTCTGGCCGGCCTGCTGGTCAGCAACCCCTTGACCATGGTGCCCCAATATTATCTTTCCTGGAAAATAGGCAAAATGATCTACCCCGTGGACCTTACCTGGAGCCGGATCAAGGAAACCCTGGAATTCGCCATTTCCGGCTCCAACTACGCCTCCCTGGGCGAACGGCTGACCGCTTTCGGCCACCTGGGGTACGAGTCCATCGCCATCCTTGTTCTGGGCGGAGTGATCCTGGCCATCCCCCTGGTCCTGGTCTCCTACCCCCTGGCCCTGCGACTGTTCCTTACCATCCACCGCAAGCGGCGGCAAAAACACATACTTTCATGAACCAGACAGAGATCAAAAAGATTTTACGTGATCGGGGGCTGGCTCCCAGCAAGCAACTGGGCCAGAATTTTCTGCTGCAGCCGGCCCTGGCCGAGAAGATTGCTACCGCCGCCGGGATTACCGCCGAGGACACCGTAGTGGAGCTGGGTGTCGGCCTGGGGGCCCTCACCCGCCCCCTGGCCGCTCATGCCGCCCGGGTAATCGGCCTGGAAATCGACGCCGGAATCATCAAATACCACCGGGAAAGCCAGAATCTGCCGGCCAACGTGGAACTGCGGCACCAGGATCTGTTACGGGTGGACTTTGTGGAGCTGGCCGAGGAACTGGGCCAGCCACTGACCATAGTTGCCAACCTGCCCTACGCGGTGACCAACCCCCTGCTGTTCAAGCTGGTGGAACAGCGGCGGGCCCTTAAACAGGCGGTACTGATGGTCCAGAAAGAGGTGGCCCTGCGCCTTGCCGCCCGGCCGGGCACCAAGGAGTACGGGGTGCTGTCGGTGCTGCTGGGGGCCTGCGCCACGGTACACCGCCTGCTGGAGGTTGGCCCGGCCAATTTCTATCCCCGCCCCAAAGTAGACTCCCTGGTGATCGCCATCAATTTCCATGACCAATCAGCTAATATTCCGGAGATTGCCGATTTTAACCTGCTGCGGCGGGTGGTGGACAGCGCCTTCGGGCAGCGGCGCAAGACCCTGCTCAACAGCTTGAGCGCCGGTGGCATCGGCCTTGATCGCCCCCAGGCCGCGGCGGTGCTGGCCAAAGCCGGCATCGATCCCGGACTCCGGGCCGAGAACCTGAGCTCAGAAGATTTTATACGACTGACTCAAATCATTGGCGCCCTGTAAACAAGCCGCGGCACCGCTGCAAGGCGGCGGTTGCACCGGCTTAAGGAGCAATCAGGCGGCGCCAGAATAATCGCCATAATCCGCTTAATTCAGACAGGCGGGAGCACATGGAACCTTTTGTCTTTCACCTGGACACCAGAATAATTTTCAGCCGCCACGCTTTGGACCACCTGGGGCCGGAATGCGCCCGGTTGGGAAACAGGGTGCTGCTGGTGTACGGGCGGCAGCATTGTCGGGAAAGCGGCCTTTACCGGCGGGCAACCGAGGCCCTGGCGGCGGCGGGAATCAGCTGGCTGGAATACGGAGGGATTCACCCCAACCCCACCCTCTCCCAGGTCCGCCAGGGTATCGCCCTGGCCCGCAAACACGGTGTGCAGGCGGTGGTGGCGGTGGGCGGCGGCAGCGTCATGGACAGTGCCAAGGCGATGGCGGCGGGGGCCTGTGTGGATCATGACGTCTGGCTTTTTTTCCGGGGCAAGAAAAGTATCCGCCGGGCCCTGCCGGTGCTTTGCATCCCCACGGTGGCCGGGTCCGGCTCGGAATGCAACCATGGCGTGGTGCTGACCAACGACGCCAACCAGCAGAAAATCGGCATCGGCAATCGTCATCTCCTGCCGGCGGCGGCCCTTATGGACCCGGAACTGACCGCCACCGTCGGCTGGCCGCAAACCCTTTATGGCGCCGTGGACACCCTCAGCCACCTGCTGGAGTTTTTCTGCACCACCAACACTCCTGCTCCCGACAAGCCAACGGCAAAAGACCCCAGCGGTGCCGAACGTAACCGGCCCCGGGCGATAAATGCCGCCCCCAACCGCAGTCGCCTCCAGGTAAGTGATCACGGGGTGCCGCAAGATGCGGTGCCCTGTGACCGCTTACGACTCCAGGACCGGCTGGCCACCGGACTGATCATCAGCGTCATGGAAAGTTGCGAGAAACTCCGGGAACAACCCGCCGATTACCAAAGCCGGGCCGAGCTGCTATGGGCCTCGGCCCTGGCCTTAAGCGGGATTAACACCGCGGGCCGGGGCCGGATTTACATGCCGGCGCATTTACTGGCCCATGCCCTGGGCGGGCGTTACAACCTGGCACACGGGGCGGCCCTGGCAGCGGTCCTGCCCGCCTGGCTGCGCTTTGCTGCCAGCCGCAACCCGGAGCGGATCGCCGCTTGGGCCAAAACGGTGTTTCCCGTCGCCGATGAATCGCCCGCCGAGGGGGAAACAACAACCACCGCCCGGGCCAACGCCGGGATCCGGGCCTGGGTAAACTGGCTGACCGCCATGGGAGCCCCCACCGGCCTTGCCGACCTGGGTATCAGGACCGATGCCGCAGAACTTGAGGCCCTGGTCGATCATGCCCTGCCCCAGGCCCGGCTCTGGCGCCTGCCTTACGACCGGGATGATTTATTGGCAATTTTGTCGGCGGCGCCGATGGGGAAATGACCCGGTATTACCAGGCTTAATTGCTGAATTCACCGGCCGGACCCTTGTAATAGGTAAGAGTGGCAACCAGGGAACCGATGGCGATCCGGGAACGAACCCGTACCGGGATCCGGTACTGGTCATCGGTCAGCCAGATTCTCGGATCGCCGGCTTTATCGTAAAGGCCAACAAAGCCCAACCGCGGCTTTACCCTCAGGAATTCCTGCCGGCCAACCACGCTTGTAAAGGTATCGGTCCCGGCCACCTGCACCTCCACCTCGTGGCGCTCCTCATCGGCAAAAGTGGGGACAATCACCCTCTCTTCGCCGCCCAGGGGCATCACCCGTGTGGCGTAAAAGGACGAAAATTCATTATGAACCGGGCCATCTACCTGGTACTCCCGGATCGAATCGGCGCGACGGTGGTAAACTATCTCCCCGGTCTCCTGATCGTAATAGGTTTCCCGGACCCTTTTATTACCCCGCTTTTCCTCATCAATCTTGTAATAAGTTGGCAGGCGGTCAGCCGCTTGCACCACCACCCGATAGTCGTCCCGCACCGGATAAATCGAATCCAGTAGACCGACGCTCCTGGCACTGATGTCAACGGCCAGCTGATCACCTTGGTCATCAAGCTGCTTGACCTCAAAGATCAGCTTACCGGCCCGAAATCCCATAAAGGTCACGTCATAATGCAGGATTTCTCCCACGGGATAGGCAGTGGCCAGCAACTCGGCAACGGGTTCCGTCATCATCGCCTCAGCCGGCCGACCGGGCAGCATCACTAAAAGCAGTAACAGCAGCCAGCCGCCAACACGGCCGGGGATTTTTCTGGGTAACCTGTGATTGGTTACCTTTCTGGACCACATGTTCATTTTGAACACCCCGGATAAAAAATTTATCTTATGGCAATTCAACAGAGGACACATCAGCTTAACCCAGGGCCATCGGTGCGGCAACGGAAAATCCCCCCATATCTTTATCAACAAACCTTATGGGAAGAATCTTGCCGACCGTGATCAACGATCAACCTGCCGGGTTGATAAAACTGGTTACTTTTTATCCTGCCGGCCGCGATCCGGATAGATTTTATCCAAACGAGCCTGCCCATGGTCCGGTTTCATGTAAGCAAAAAACACCTGTCAGAGGGCAAACGGGAGCGGGAATTTATTTTTTTCCTGGGCCGGCACGAATCGTGTAATGTCATAAACCAGCAGCGGCCAGAACAGACACCTTTGTTGCATCGGAGTTTACTGAGTTAAATGGAAAAACTGCCCGGAAAAAAAATAGTTTTCGCCTCACCCTGGATCTTTGCCACCGCAGTGGGCCTGCTGCTGGCCATTGTTCTGGTCTTTGCGGTCAATAATTTGCAGCGGGAACAACGCCTGGCCAACGAAAACCTGTTGAACCAGGGACGGGGCATCATCCGCA
>LKMJ01004880.1_pt1 | contig 12643 bp, 18 predicted proteins | sample 643391 | NCBI WGS metagenome assembly LKMJ01 (sample SAMN04112250, study PRJNA286221) | soda lake metagenome | biome: soda lake; feature: Kulunda Steppe; material: water; isolation source: sample PL-Br10 brine of Picturesque Lake | place: Russia: Kulunda steppe | collected 2010-07
CCTGTGACAAGTGTGGACCTGTGACAAGTGTGGACCTGTGACAAGTGTGGACCTGTGACAAGTGTGGACCTGTGACAAGTGCGGACCTGTGACAAGTGCGGACCTGTGACAAGTGTGGACCTGTGACAAGTGTGGACCTGTGACAAGTGTGGACCTGTGACAAGTGTGGACCTGTGACAGGTGTGGACCTGTGACAAGTGTGGACCTGTGACAAGTGTGGACCTGTGACCCTGCAGTTTGTGCCTAAGAGAGGCATGTGCGCATTGTGCGTGCGTGCTTGACTGTTGATACGTGCACGGACGCCTACATGTGCATGCCGGTGCGTGCGCAGGCCGCCAAGGAAGACGCATCTGCAGCGCGCGCAGAGATGGAGCTCATGCGCATGGTGCTTGTGGACAAGGACGCGCAGGTTGGTAGAAAGTGCAGGGCGGGAGGGGGGCGGGGAACGCGTGCATGCCAGCAGCAAGTGCCCGAAGCTGCAAGTGTGCCCTCGTCAATGGAGATGGCCGTTGGCGGTGTGCGCCACCGCACGGCTATGCACTGCTGCAAGGGACACGGGCCGATGGCCTGCAGGTGGCAGAGGCACATGGCGTGAGACCCGCTGCTGCGCTCGAGCGTAGATGGACATTCCCTCCACTTCCATCATATGGCATTCGTTTTGGGGCTGAGGGTGGAGAGCTGAGGGTGGAGGGCCATGGGCCAATAGGATCCCGTGGGCTGCCATATGTGTGCGGTGCCCGGCCACAGAGGTGCAGCACACCCACAGGGGGAGCCTTGTGCACAGCTTAGCTCGTTTTGCATGGCCTGCAGACACCTCTACGAGCCTTGTGCACAGCTCGTTTTGCATGGCCTGCAGACACCTCTACGAGCCTTGTGCACAGCTTAGCTCGTTTTGCATGGCCTGCAGACACCTCTACAAGCCTTGTGCACAGCTCGTTTTGCATGGCCTGCAGACACCTCTACGAGCCTTGTGCACAGCTTAGCTCGTTTTGCATGGCCTGCAGACACCTCTACGAGCGCACCACCTGCGCCTCCAGCGCCACCAGTGCATGGCCACCATCACCCACTGGCCACAGGCACAACGCCCCCCCCTTGCGCCCCCAGCATCCTGCTTCCTTACACTGGCAATGATGGCAGATATTGGCACACGCACATGCATGCACGTGCACGCATCTGCGTACGCTCACGCATGTAAACACACATGCACACATGCATGCATGCATGCACGTGCATGCATTCACACACATGCGCAAATGCGCACATGCACGCACACACACATGCATGCAGGTTCAGCGCCTACGGGAGCAGCAGGACTCGATGCGCGACGCGCTGCTGGCGGCCATGGACGGTCTGGCGGCAGCGCAGGCACGGCAGCAGGAGTCCGCAGGTTGCGTGGCAGAAGAAGTGCGCGCGGCCAACAGGGCGACAGAGGCACAGCTGCATGGTGAGGTCGGGCAGGCAGGGGAGCTCTCTTGCGCGCTGCACTGTGTGCACATGTGTGTGTGTTCCCAGGTGGTGAGTCGATAAGCGTTTGTGTCCACACAAGGTCAAGTGTGTGAGTGCATGAGTACATGTTTGTGCATGCATACAAGTGTGTCTGTATGCGTAGTGTGAGTGTGTGCAGTGAATTTGTGTGTGCGCATGTGCATGGATGTATGCATGCGTGTACGTATGCACATCTGCATGCTCATGAGCGCATAGCAGGCGTTCTTGCCCTGCTGCACGAGGTGTACGCGCGAGGCCGCGGCCGACAGAGCACACGTGGTACACCACTGCCCCTCTGCCCCTGCGTGCGTGCACCTCCGCCTGCAGGCGCCATCGCCATGCTGCAGGATGTGTGCAAAGCCGCGGCCGACGGCACGCAGCAGACCGCCAGCCTGGCAGCGCACCAGCGGGAGCTGGTGGACAAGATCGGCGGGGAGAGGGAGGTGAGATTGTGCTTGCCCGTGTGGGAGTGGGCGTGCAGGAGAGGGAGAAAAAGAGAGAGAGAGAGAGAGAGAGAGAGAGAGAGAGAGAGAGAGAGCAGGAGTGTGCGTATGCATTGTTCATTGTGTGTGCATGCTTATGCGTGTGGTTGTATGCCTGTAAGGGTGGGTGTGGGTCGGTTGCGCGGTGAGCAGGTGGCAGCATGGGGGCATGTGCTTACCTTTTTCTTGTGCGTGAGCTCCTATTGGGTCCTCCCTTCTTCAAGGCATAGCACAAAACCCATCACCCCTCACACCCTGTGTGGCCTCACCCGAGCCGCTGCATCATGAACATGTCTCCCCTCACCCTACACCCCCTTCACACCCTACACGTGTGGCCAACTCCTCTGCGCGGGTGACCTCTTGGCTGGAAAGCCCAAGCCATCCCTGCAGGCCAAGCAGCATGCATGTAGGCGACAAAGCATGAGCTGTAGAGCAGCCCGGAGCAGCACTGCACGCCTGGCTGCCTGCATCTCCTTGCAATGAGGATGCATGCAAGAAACAGCAGGGGACGAAAGTGGGGTGCACGCGCGTGCCAGCTGATATGCAAGCGCTAGCTGCAGGCCGGCCTGTGTGTGTGTGTGTTTTGGGGCAGGGGGACAGGAGCACATGCGGCGTGCTGGCAGCATGAATCAATGCAGACAGTACCGTTTGGGCACGAGAGCTGCAGCTGATCGTGCTTCTCATCACGGCCTCTATGCACATGCCTAGATTCGCTGTCCTGCAGGTGGCGCAAGCGGCGTTGGCTGCACTACGCACTGCGTGGACAGAGGGTCTCACACACATGCACGACTCATAGCACACACACACACAGACAGAGCTGGAGACCCATGCCTGTGCCTCTGCTGCGAGTCGCTACTACGCAGGTGGCGCTGAAGGCGCTGGCGGTGCTGGAGGAGCAGCTCAGCCATGCGCACAGCACGGCCAGCCAAGCGCAGCAGGAGCGGAAGCAGCTGCAGCACAAGCTGATCGCGTCCAGCCTGCTGGGGCGCCACCAGGTGTGTTCTGGTGCTGTGCGCGTGCGCATGCATGTGCGTGTGCATGCATGTGTGAGGCGGACCCCATTGCCAAGCCCTGAAGATCACACACACACGCACACACACGTATGCAGACACACACACACATGCACACACACGCACACGGACTAAATGCGCATGCGCGCAGGACCGCCGCCATGATGAGGCCCTGCGCGAGCTGCGCAAAAGCAGCAGGGCCCTCGCTCCCGCCACCGCCGCGCCCGCTGCCTCCCCCGCACGCCACAGCCTCAGCCTTAGCCACAGCCACTCCGCCTCGCGCCCCCCCAGCGCCGGCCCCAGCACGCGCGCTAGCCTGGCAGGCGCAACGGGCGCTGCCGGAACTACGGCCACGCATCCCATGCCGAGCAAGGCCAGGCCTCACAGTGCGTCTGGCGCCCGCAGCGCCCAGGCTGCCCCCGCACTGCCGTTTGCGCGCACAAGCGGCGGGGCGCCCGTGCAGGGCCTGACCACCGGAGGGGGCCTGCATGCCAGCGGCAATGGCGGCGACGGCGGCGACAGCGCTGCAGCACAAGACCCCGTGGGCGATGGCACGCGCGTGGTCCTGGAGCGCAGTGCGGCGCTGCGCGTGGCGCTGGAGGTGTGTGTGCGGTGCGGCGGTGGCCTTGCTCGCTGCCCAGCCTACCCACGTTTTTTGCCGCTGCCCTTGTTACTGTGCGCCTACCCGTGCTGGTTGCTGTGAGCGTGTGTTGTGTGTTGTGTGCCTATGTGCCCAGGCACAAGCACCGCCAGCACAAGCAGCTCGCTGGTCTGCGCAAGTACAGTGAGGCCGTGTGCAAGCTCCACTTCTGCCATCTCTTCCCCCCTCCCTTGGTCTGCAAAAGCAGCAGGCAAGACACAGCACACTGTGGCTCAGCTTCACCGCGCAGGCGCAGGCTGCTCACCCCATTCGTGGCATGCACCCATGCCCTGCCCCTGCCTTGCGTGTCAAATGTGTGCGCTGTGGGCAGGTGCTCGCGTCATCCCCGCCCTCCTTGTCCCGGGCGCCAGCACATTGGCAAGCCGCAAAGGTGAGTGTGAGTGTGTGTGCGCATGCATGCAGGTGTGTGAGCTTGTGTGTGCATACGTGCATGTGCGTGCCTGTGTGTGTGTGTGTGTGTGTGTGTGTGTGTGTGTGCATGTGTGTATGCATACGTGCATGTGTGCGTGCGTCTGCATATGCATGGGAGTGCATCGGTGTGTATTTGTCCAAAAGTTTGCAAATGTACATGTGGGCGTGCAAAGTGGTTCTGATATGACAGAGTACAAAACGTGTGCCTGTGTGAATGCGTCCATGTTACGCATCTGATGTGAGCCTGTCTGCTGGAACACAACTGGGAGACAAGCAAAAGAAAAGCAAGCCCACCTTGCAGGTGTGAGTGTGTAGGGACGGGCCCCCTCTACACTTCTGCTTGCTTGCACGCTGGAGGCCCACGCACGTGCACACCGCTCAACCGTGCCTCTGCAAGCTTTTGCACATGTATATGCAAGCGCACACATCCGGCCATACCAAACGTCCAGCACGGATACGCACCTGTACGCCGCACATGAGCCCTACTTTGCCACACGCACCCGGTCCGCTGCTGCTCCCACACCCACAGTGCCCCACCGTGCACCCCAGCCACAGTCCACATGACAGAGCAGCTGCCGAGGACACAGGCAGCGTGGAGGCTGTGCAGCCACCCCCTTCTGCACGTACCCCAGAAGGCATGGGTGGAGCGCCAGAGGGCGGCGGCGCGCACAGCACAGCAGGAGGTGCAGGTTCATTGTCGGAGTTCACAGATGCGGCTGCGTTGGTCGCTGGGCGCGCCACCAGGGGGCCAGCCGCAGGCAGCAGGCTTGGGCCCATGCAAAACCCCCCAGGGGTGGCTGGCGGTGTTGATGGCGCCCAGGCTGATGGCGCAGCTGCCAGGAGCCAAGGCGCTGCGCAGCCTGACCAATGGGCTGCTCGAGGCCCGGGCAATGCTGGCAGCGCAGGGAGCAGCGCAGGGGCTGCGCATGCCCTGCAGGGACGTGGGGTCCTTGGCCAGGGCCAGGCTCACGCCCGCCACCAAAATAAGTGGCAGCCGCTGCTGCCCACAAGGGCAGCAGGTGATAGCGATGTTGTGCAGGCCACGGCCGGGGGGGCGCGCGACCAGCAGCTGCGGCCCGGAAGCGCGCCAGCGATGGATGGGGTGGAGGGGGCGGGGGGACAGGGTGGCGGCAAGGGCGGTGGGGCATATGGGACGGACAAGGGCCCCCTGCAGGCGCTGGCCAGGTCTATCCACCAGAAGCTGTCGCTGCGGCGGTAGATGCACGGGCTGGGCCAGCATGTGCTAGCGTACACTGACCTGGCCCTTCCTTCGTTTGCCCCGCCCTCCCTTGGCAGTTCAGAGGCGAGAAGATGGGAGGAGTGCAGGCAGGGGGGCGAGCGCATGCTGTGACTCGCGCGTGCGCTGTGCGCACCTGTATGGATGCTCACACCCATTACGCGCGCCAGCCACGCAGCCCTGCTGCAGCGCTGGCAACCCAAAGGGAGCAGTCTGCGATGTCATTGCACAGATAGGGTCCCAAGCATCGATACAATAGCATCAAGCAAGGCTGGTGTTGGTTGCAGGGTGCAAAGCATCGATACAGCATCAAGCGAGGCTCTGGTGTTGGTTGCAGGGTGCAAAGCATCAATACGATAGCATCAAGCGAGGCTGGTGTTGGTTGCAGGGTGCAAAGCATCAATACAGCATCAATACAGCATCAAACGAGGCTGGTGTTGGTTGCAGGGTGCAAAGCATCACAATGGCCTGCGTCGCGCATGCTTGCATCGATATCGGCCTTGACCTCCGCGCTGCACGCACCCACCTGCACGCGCTTCCTAGCTGCGATGGTATGATTGAAACATCTTTGCTCGATTGCAACCCTGACGCGGGCGATGGCCCGCCCAGCGTCCAGGCTCCATGCTTTTGCATCCGCCCGCGTCACCACTGAGTCCAGACTGGAATCCACGCACAGGCCATCCGAGGCTCGTTCGCACCGCCGCGAGACCAGCACTGCCGCAAAAATGGTGTTATTGCGCCACCTATTTGCCCCTGCCGAGTTGGTGCACCGTTGGTCGGTGGAAGCGCACGCGGCTTCGCCTCCCAACCAACTCACCCACCAACTTCTAACTCCTACTAACTCCTGACAGGACGTCAAGTGGGTGCCCGCCAGTGGGTGCTGCCGCTGCGGCAGTAGATGCACGGGCTGGGAATTGACGGACCACAGCCCCGCCTTGGCCATAGATCTGTGGCTATGTACTGCTTAATGTCGCGGTGGCGCCTGTGGGTGGTTTTTTAGCTGCGCTCTTTCTTAGTGCAAGCTGCCACTTATCTGTTTGGCGCAGATGCTGGCATTGACTTGGCAATTACCACTTGGCTATTGCTTTGCCCTATTTCAAATAGGCTGCTTGTCTTTTGCTGATCTCTGGCAGCCAACACAGAGAGCATTCGATGTCTGGGATGGCAGTGACTCCTCGTGTGGATTCCAAGTGGCCTCTGTCCACACAAAAAGTCCTGGGAGTACGGAAGGTCAATGAATATGAATTGTATGTCAATCAAGATGAACAAAGGTTCAGGTACAAAGCAAAGGACCTGCATGCCAATTGTTACAATGGCAGTGTCCCCTTTGCTAAGACAGGCTAAGTACAAAGAAAGAAAAACTACGCAAGCAGCAAAAAGCTCCTCACATCAATCAAGGAAATGGGGCCGCTTGAGCAGAAAAGCCCCTTCGCCAGAAAAGAAGAAAGCAGTCAGTGAGAATCAGGAGGGTTGCGGGCAGACAAGCCAGCAGACCTCTCCTAATTGGTTTAAAGTTGAGGAGAATGCTCAAGAGAACGTCTGGTCTAAGTCTTCACTGTGTAAGTGTGCGGGTATGACTGCAACCTGACCAATCTGCATGTTTATAAACCAACACTGTCCTCATAACCATTTACGAAACTTTGAATACCAGCCATGTTATGGCCATGCCGCGAGTCTAATTTGGATGCAGCAGTTTCTCGGCGTGACAGCTCGCAACTTTTGTAGACAGGTATCAAAGGATAATCCCCATGAGCTAATTAGAACCAGCCAGTACGGCTCAATTGATAACTCCTTGCAATGGCCTTTGTGACTGGCACCTTTGTGCACTTAGATCTGACTCAGATCATCTGAGAATGGGCTTCCTCAGACTCTGCAGGATGGTGGGGTCCCTGCTTATCTTGGCGCTGCAAGCCGGTCAACCAGGGATTGCAATGCACATTGAGGTAAGCAAGCAGCACCAGATCGGGGGAGTAGAAGGGCATATGGTGCACATGCCCTCTGTGCCACAAACCAGAGTCTCCTTGCACTCTCACAGCAATGCAATAACATTGATGCAAAAAGAGGACAGTAGTGGTGACGAAGGTACTAAGTATAGCCTTCGAGATTGTTCCCCCTAGCCCCAATGATGGCGCGCACTGTAATCCATTAATGGTCCTGTGCTCAGGGTATACAATTTCAACCTTGAGGTTTGATCAATTGTATTAAAAAGTGGCGTGTCAGGATGTACGCTGCCGCATCATGCCTTTCCAACAACCTGCCACATCCCACGCAGATGGCTGTGTGGTGTGGATATCTCCATGTGCAGAAAGGTGTCCATCTGAAGGTAGAACGAAGATGAGATCAGGCTTTACTGTCATCTTCTACGCAGAAGAATGAGGATGAGGAATGAGCAAGTTTGAGAGAGTTCTGTCTGGACTATTTTCAGGAGGAGCAAGGCCTCGCTCTAACAAACACGCTCCACTTGCAATTTCTGTGCAAACCAAGTAAAAGAGAACACACCGTAGGCACCTCCTGATCAGTAATGGAACGTAAATCTAGCAGAAAATGGCATGTTACACTCTTTCTCATGTTGGCAACTTGAAAGCAGATCTATCTGTCTAGTTGACCAGGCCATAGGTTACATACATAGGTTAGGTTACAAAGCTATACCTGCCGAATGAGGGCAGATTAGCTGAATTGTTGGGCCTGCCAGGCAGCGCTCGTGGTTCGAACAGAATGGAGTGCCTGAGTATCAATTTGGCCAGCCCAGCACAAACAGAATTGTGGGAAGTCACGGTAGGTCTGCAGTTTAGATGCTGAGTTGGCACATCATGCGCGACATGATCAGGCAGTGGACACAGCACAAATGAGAGTTGTTGGCCACAGTGTCATGGGCACAGCCACATGCAAGCCTTCAAAATGCCTGCAGGGCAGCGGGTGGTTAAGGCGCGCTGGGGCCCAACAAGGCTGGGAGGCTCAGTTTGGAAAGTGGCAAGCTGTGCCGTGCCTGCTCTGTGCTGTGCATGCTTTCCTCAGTTTGCCAAAACCCTCAGTTTGCCAAAACCCTCAGTTTGCCAAACCCCACGATGCCTAGACTGCAACTACGAGCTGGGAATGGAGTTTTGTGGATGGTGGTGGCGGGGGGTCATGATTGGTGTTAAATGGGCGGCATGCGGCAAAGTTGTGAAGACGTAGACGCCTGCCTCAAAAGGAAATTCGAGTATAACGATGCTCCTGACTGGCCTGATTAAACTTAATAATTAAATAACGGAAGGGGGACCCATTTTAAGCTGTTGCTGAGGGTCAGGTATACCAGTGGAACGCAGAGGCCACCCGCATCGCTTGATTTGCTGTTAACAAGGTGCAGGTATCATTTATAAGGTGTGGAGCTGTTTCAGCAGCATCGGCGCCTGCGATGTATGCAGTGCGTTCCATCCCACCTGCATCCCAGGCCAGCCCGTGCCAGCTCCCGCACTTCTGATTGACCAGCCCCTGCCCTCCACACATCCAGGTTTCCCACGACGTGCTGGGTCAGCCTATGATCGCTGGGGCCCTGGCCATGGTGCTTTGAGACCCTCTCCAACCCAAGCAAGCCCGCCCAGTCTCTCCGCCCCAGTCTCGAGGGCATGCCACCCAAGCCCCCGAAGCGTTCCGCATCCCCGGACCAGCAGGCTGCTGTGGCAGCTGCATCCAAGGTGCAGGGCACGACCTCCTCTGCAGAGCCCGGGGCGTCGGGGGCGAGCCAGGATGACGACGGGCTGTCCCCGCCCAAGCGGCCCAAGACACGGTCCGGCAGCCTAAAGGCCGCGCAGCAGCCCGGCGATCACGCCCCCAGCAAGCCCAGCGGGTCCGCAGGGCAGGCTTCGGGCAGCGAGGGCAGCAGCGAGGAGGGCAGCAGCGAGGAGAGCGAGAGCGAGGGCACTAACTCTTCAGATTCCGACTTTGCAGTAGGTGGAGGGGCCAGGAAGGCACGGGGACGGACTACCAATGGCCCTGGCTCCAAGGCAGGGGCCAGGGAGGCTGCAGGCCCGCAGGCCCCTGGGCCAGGCCGCAGTGGCAGCAGCAGTGGCAAGCACGCAGCCGGCAGGGGGGGGCGCAAGGCGCACAGCGCAGCCTCCACGCCCACAGGGGGGCCTGCAGCAGCCAGGGGCAGGGGCCGCCCACGCGGGCGGCCTTCCAGGGCCTCCCAGTCCGCGCCCTCCTCCCCCCCGCCCTCCTCCCAAGAGGACTCCGGCAGCAGCGAGGCGGATGAGGAGGATGAGGAGGGCGGCGATGCCACGGGCGCGTACAGCAGCAGCAGCGGCCCAGACGACGACCTGGAGCAGGAGGGCGGCGGCACAGAGCCACCCCTCCTTCTGGTGCCGCTCCCACTGGGCAGCAGCAGTGGGGGCGCCAGGGCTGCGTCCGTCGCTGGTGGCCGCCAGTGCAAGGCTGATGCCATCACGCCTGCTGTCAGTATCCCCGCCGCCGCGCTGTCCAGCGCGGTGGGCGCGTACACCATCCTGCGGGCGTTCTCCTGGGAACTGCGCCTCAGCCCCTTCTCCCTGCAGGTGTGTGCACACTGGCGAACATTGACTTGATGCCCTGTGGGACAGGACCAAGGCCTGTTTGCTGAAAGGAGAGTTGGCAGCTGGTTGGTAGTTGGTCTGGGCCCCCTGCCAGGGCAGGCGAGCTGAGGAGCAGGGCGCTTGATGGGAAGGGCACCCCAATGCCTCTCTTCGTCCTCACCGCGGGATCTGGACTCTTATCTGCTGTCACAACCCTAACCCTAACCCATCTTGCTGCCCGCGCACCCCTCACAATGCCCTACGAACTGCACATCCAGCTGTGGGAGCGCACCTGCAACACGAGGGCTGCGGCTTGGCATGCCCCTTGCTTGACAAAGGGCACTGGCACGCGTGCCCTGCATTGGTTGAGACCCCTACCAGCCACAAGCAAGCAAGCGTGTGCAAGCTGCAGGGTGAATGCACCCCATCCCCCCCTTCGCGCCCTCCACCTGCGCATGCCTTTTTGGATGAGCCCAGGCGCCAAGCAAGCTGGCTGTTAACCTGCCACCTTCCCCTACCTTCTGGCTTGCACAGCATGCGCCCTGGGAGTTCAAAGCATGCAAGCACATGCATACCTGCTGTGCATCCCTGAGCCGACGAATACCCCAGGGGAGGCTCAAGTGCAGGCAGCGCCCCCTGCCAACTGTCACGTATGTGTGCACACACACATACGCACACATGTGCGCTCGCGGATGTATGCACAACACACGTACACGTCCTGCACTGTGGCATGGCCTTGCACTGAGGTAGGATTGCGCACGATTGTCCTTGGCAGCAAATACGGGCACGTGGCAGCAAAGCCAAAGGGGTGCGTACGTGCATGCGCACATGCGCTTGTTTGCCCCACGCCTGCATTGAGCACATGCTCTCGCCGCGCCCCTCATACCCCTTTGCTCACCCATGTGTGTGTGTGTGTGTGCGCGCGTGCAGGAGCTGGTGCATGCCATTGCATGCCCGGGGGGCAACCCTCTGCTCGACGAGGTGCATCTGTGCGTGCTGCGCACGCTGGCGGGCAACGAGAGCCCCCGTGACCGCAAGCGGCGCAAGCTGCCGCTGGACATGCTGGATGAGGTGCGCGTGCGCGCGAGGGGCTGGGGGCACACGGCATAGTGGCCTCCCGGCTCGGTTGCATGCGGTTGACAGATTCAGGCGGGGGAGGGCGCACGCAGTGCCTTCCGTCTGCGCAACGGCCACGCGTGCGCTGATGCGCACGCACCCACATAGGCTCACGCGCCGCGAGCATGATGCATTCCTCTGAAAAGTGTGGGTGGCCGGTGCATGCAAGGGGCACGTGTGAGGCGCTGCCGCTGCGATCCCCTGAACGACAGTGCGTACCCGCCGATGTGTGTGTGTATGTGCGTGTGTGTGCGCGCGCGCTTTTGCCGCAGAGAGGGGGGGAAGGAAGGGTGTGTGAGCGTGCCTGTGGCGTCCATAAGGCGTGTGTCTCCATATGGTGGGCACCGGCCGTGCAAGCATGGCTCTGGGGTGGTCCCTGTACTGCATCCATGGGGGCCGGAGCGTCATGTGGGCCCTGGGCTATGGCGCTGTGCCTGCGACTCCGCCTCAGAGCCCCCCCTTCCACCTCACCCTTGGCCCCTGCCCCGCCTAACCTTCCGTGGACTTTTTGCGCCATCAATTTTCCTGTGATTGCATGCGTGCGCTTGAGCCCCCCCAGTCGCCGCTCAGCAGTCTCCCCCCCCTTTGCTTTGCGCAGGTGACCTGGCCTGAGTTTGTGTGGGAGTGGTTGGAGCTCATGGGTGACCGCCCGCTGCTGAGGGCGCGGTTGCTGCCGGCGCCGCCGCTGCGGGTGCTGCCAGCTGGGCCCATCGCAGCCGTCAGCCGGCCTGCAGATGCAGCGGCGACGGCGGCCACGGCCACGGCCACGGTGCAGGGCGACGGCGCGCCTGGCAGCAGGATTGGGGGCGGCGGGCTGTGCAGGCCGCAGCGGCGGCGGCACATCATCCAGGAGTACTGCAGCCTGGGCCCCACGCATGTGCGTGCGTGCACTTTCACCACATTGTTTGTCTTGTGCTTGGTTGAAGCCTGGTGCCATGGCATGCCCTGGAAGCTATGCGCGCTGTCGCTCGCATGTGCTGGCCTACAGCCACAGGCTGCAGGTTTGTGGGAATCTGTTGGGTGTGGCCCGCGTGCTCACAGAACGTGCCCCTCCTTCTTTGTGCATGCAGGTGGCGTGCGTGCTGGGCAGGCTGTGCAATGACCTGCTGGACGTGCCACCCATCCGCGCAGAGATCGACAGGTGTGTGCTGCGCCTGGGCTGTGCAGGTGTTGAAGGTCGTGTTGCTGTCGCGCACCTCCTGTCACACGCTTTTGGTTGGATGCTGCAGGTGCACATGCAGCCAGTTCAGACACACACACAAACCTAAATTACACACACATTTACACACGTACACACACGCACAAACACATGCACGCTGCCGACAGGCGAGAGATGGGCGGGCAGTTCCATGCGCGACAGTACGGTGTGGGTGGCGCGTACGCGATGCGCTCCGAGGAGGAGCGCGAGCGGCGGGTGGCGGAGCACAAGGTCGGTGTGGCCACGAGGGGCGGTTGCACTGCCACATGCCTGCGAACTATGCCTGCAAGCAGGGTTTGCTTTTGAAGATGGACAAGAGTCGCACATATGGACAAACACACAAACGTGGATTCTCACGCGCACACACTTGCACGTGCGCATCCTGTGATCCCAGGCAATCGCCGCAATTCGGGGCAATGCCGCCGCCCCGCTCAATGTGCCCCCCAGCACAGGCTGCGCAAGCAGCCCTGTGCGTGCCCAAGCCTCCTGTTCAACACGCAGGCAGCCCCCCCCCCCC
>LKMJ01004881.1_pt1 | contig 12642 bp, 13 predicted proteins | sample 643391 | NCBI WGS metagenome assembly LKMJ01 (sample SAMN04112250, study PRJNA286221) | soda lake metagenome | biome: soda lake; feature: Kulunda Steppe; material: water; isolation source: sample PL-Br10 brine of Picturesque Lake | place: Russia: Kulunda steppe | collected 2010-07
AATTGAAGCACATCACCTCAGATTTCAATGTGTTGACAGTCAATGACTTCCTTCGAGCGTAGGCTCTCAATTTGTTGAGCATGGTCTGCACATTGGTATGGTCATTGGACATAAGAGAGAGGTCATCGCAATCATCCTGTAACTCTACACTAGTCTAGGCCAAGCTTACTGAGGGGTAGTTCAGTATGACATTTATAGACGGTTCCCATCACTCCAATAAGGATGGTATGTAGGCGTACTTTGTGGCATTGCTGTGCAAGGGCGTGTTTCAATCCATTATGCTGTTCAGTTGCTCTTGCTAGTTGTTGCTCTGGTCGTGTATCATCACAGTATTTTGCTTCAATGAGGTGTACATCCCAGCGCGAAGGGTGTACATCCTGTATGTCTCTTTAATGGTCATTTTTCGTTCCAATTGGCAGTATGCAAATTGCATCTGGCCTTGAGCAGGATCGAAGTTTGTATGCTGACAGGTTGAGTAGAAGCCATTGGGGTAAAGTCCTGTTGGCTACATGTGCTGGTAAGACCAGACTTTGTTGAGCCATCCATGTTTCTCTTCCAATATCTGTAAAAATGATTCTGTAAAAATGATGTTTCCTCAAAAATCGCCTTTCTTCAAAGTTCTGATGATGAGCCTGGAAGCAATGTTGTGTCTTTCAGTCACCATGCTTTGAATTGAAGCATGCTGACAGCCAGAAAGCATGTGGATTTGGCTGTCTGGCTGATGACACAGCAGACAAGATGAACTAGCGGCTCTGCCGTAAAGATGGGCCATTTTCTGAGTGTAAATAACTGTAGCTACAGGTACCTATAGGTAAGGTTACAAAGCTGTACCTGAGCAATGGCTGTAGTGTCAATCACTCCAGTACTCAGCCAACCAACTCCAACCGACTGAACACGAAGTGCAGCACTCTTCTGGCTGCAGCACTTCTCTGGCGTGACACCAGGCTTTTTCTGTGGAGACGCTATCATGCCAGATTAGTGCAGCATCAGATTTATGCTGCAATTGCATGTACAGCCGGTTGTGGTAGTTGGTTGGGTTACAATTAGCAAGACAAGTTAGGGTTAACAGCCTGCCTGGTTGTAAGGCTGGTTGGTAAGGTTAGGTTACAAAGCTGTACCTGCCGAACAAGGGCAGCTTAGCTGAAGCCAAACAGGCCTGCAACCGAAATCTAAAGAGCAAGCTAGGTTGTGTCCTGAAATCTTGGCACAGCAATCAGGCACTCACGCACGTACAAGGCCAGGCCTTTGGTGTCTGCTTGGCTAATAAAGTCTCTAAGCTCGGAAGGAACTCTGTGCTGTTGTTGCTGGAGATGCTCAAAATTCAAGTTGTGACCAGAAAGTCTGAGTCTGGAAAGAGCGTGTGACAAATGGCTTGGGATATATTGTCGTAGGTATGAAGGCAGAGTTGGTTTGGTTGCGCGTTTCTGATTGTCCCATCCGGCCAGGCTGACTCCCTATGAGCACTCCAAAATGGGTGTGATAAGTCCTCATGACTCTGCTGGAAACATGTGTATGGCTGATTGGTTTGTTGCCGGTCTTTGCCAGCCAAAAAAAACTATTTTACTTGTTGTCCACAATGTCCGAGATACATAGGCAGAGCTTGTTGTGCTGTTGAGAAAGGAAATAAAAGGCAGTCTGACTAGTCAAGGCATGCAAAATGTAAGGGGCCTCCACAGAAAAGGATTGACAGAAAGGTAAAAAAGGAACGAATACTTCTTTCTGAGAGAGCACACAGACAAGTTTTGACAGTGAAAAAGAACATGCACTTAACTTTGCACCGTGCTGTGACAGCAGCACAGGAGCAGTTGTCACAGTGGCTATTTCTACTGCACCAGATGGAGGATTCCACTGCGAGAGTATGTGCACGCAAACAAAGCTGCTCACATTCCAAATAACATGTTTAGGATGATCAAGATACAGATCGCGAGGTGGCATCACTGGTGCCCCCTGGCAGCGGGCCACCCCCATTCTGCACACGAGTGCGTGAATCACCTTGAAGATCTAGGAGGGACAGGCAAATCAAGCATGATAAGACACCAGTTTGTTGTCACTTTCCAGAGGGTTCATGTCAGCAATGTCCCTCCACACCTTCCTCATCCTAAACCTCAGGTCAGCAGTGAAATCTGAGTAGCAAATAGAGTGCGCCTGCAAGGAAGCTTGTGTACATGTGTCACAGCCTTGCAATTCCTCAAAGGCGCGCAAAATGTCCGAAGTGTCAGGCCGAGAGTCTGCTGCATGCAGAATAACCTCTAGACATAACCACTACATACGAACCATAAACTGGGCTATGCCAACTCAAAGACAGGATACTACTCTTATTACCAGACTCTGCATCTACACGTCCACAAAGGCATTAGCAACGCTTTTTGGAGCATGTCCAAACTCTTTCTCTCTCCAAATGAAAAGCAATATCTTCCTAGTGGACTACCACACAGGCATCCTTCTTCATCAGAGACATGCTGTACGGTTCCAAAAGTCCACCAGCTTTCAGTGTCCACTCTGTCAGCAAGCAGACAGTGCTCTCCGTATCCTCTCAGGGTGTCAACATACATTTGCCTTTGGTATGATCACTGAACGCTATAATGTTGCCTGCAGGCTCATCATGAAAGCCATCAGCAAAGGCTCTCTGGCAGGTTTTTTGGTCCATTTGGTCAATGTGTCTCTTTTTCCTTAATTGATGTAGGGTTTCACTGCCTTTTCTATCTATTTTGTTGTTTTGCACCTCTGAAGTAGCTTGTCTCCCTTCTACCTCGTAGCACTAATTGGTTGAGCCTGAGGGGGCAACTATGGAGTGGACAAGCAGTGTGACCTCATGAGCTCAAGCAGAAAGCTCAGCCTAAGAGGAGGGACTGGTTGCAGCCAATGCCAGGCACAGCGGGAGGAGGGTGGCTTCAGAAGCAGCTGGGATATCCACACGCTGGTGCGTGCACCTGGGAGCCATCCTATCTGGTAATGGGTGTCAGGCGGACGTGTGGAGGTGCCCAATTCCAGCCCGCATTGGGCGGCGCTGGGCTCTCCACCCACCGTATACCAGCTGGTTAATTAGCCTTTTCTTGACGGCATGTGTCACCAAGAAAGCATGGCGTCGCTATCATGCAGGTTCTGCCTTAGACATCATGCACGCACTGTCATCATGGCTGGCAGAAGACATGTATTAGCTGAGAGGCCTCTCGGTCTAAATCCTTTTAAGTTACCAAGCTTGCTGTGAAACTTCGTGCTCATTTGGTTCAATATGCCTATAGATTTGTCATTTATGCCCTTGCTCAGAAATTTGCTATTGAGAGAGATTTGAAGAACAATCCGCTGATTGTACTGGTAGGACTTACATTGGAGACACAGGCGCTTTTTATTTTGACGACATTGGAGCTGAGGACATGAAATTGTTTCTCTTGAAGCAGCCTACGTAGTTTTTCTTTTCCTTTTCTTTCTTGAAGCAGACATACAAATAATTCCTTCTTCTTTTTGAGACTATGGATATTGTTTTGTCGGGCTGGCAGTGTCCAGCAAGCCCAACAGTCAACCCATCTGGCTGAAGGTCTATACCCTTTGTAGCTTACTAAGCTTACTAAGTTACTAACTATAGACTTGTTAGTAAATGATGGTACCTGCAAGTGAGGCTTGCAGGCAATTCAAGATGAAAAACACGCTCTTTTCTTGTGCCGTTGCACGCAAATGTGTTCGTTGAGGCTTCAATTTGCAGACTTGTTTCACGATTTACTAAATCGTAGTAGGTAGTACCTATGGCTCACAAAGTTACTGTCAGTCAGACTGGAGCTCTTTACTTCTATTTGGCAGCAAATCATCATTAAGACCAGGATTGGGGTACTGTTTGTCATCCCCCTGATCCCCACTAACTTCTTTTGTTGTCTATGCTGGTGCCCTCGTTCAGCGGATACAGCTATGTAACCTAACCTAACCTATGCTGGTGGAAGTGCTTAGGCCCTAGGTGACTCTTCCTCCTGAATTGATGTAGGGACTCCCCAGTCAGAGTGCTTCACTGCCTACGTAGTTTTTTCTGATTTGCTGAGGACCCAGGCATTGGACCGGAACCGAGCACATTACATGCGTCAGGAACACACAATAACAGTCTAACCTTATTTGCAGAGCAAATTAGAGTGTGAATTGAGACATGAATGAAGCATGCACATAATAAATAAATAGGGCAGCGTAATAAAAGACAAAATGTGCACATAATAGATTCCCATACCGATGAGATGGGACCAGCAATTCATGGTTCATGGGAACATCCAAAATTAGAGTACACGGCCATATAAAGCTACAGCTTGGCATCCGATAAAAATCCTCCACAACTCCTACACAACGAAGACAACTGGTAGAGTACAAAACAAAATTGGGTACATGACAACCTGAGATATTCCAAAATTGTGCGAGGTTGTACCAAAAACATCCAAAAGAGCTACTCAACTTGCTTATTCAATCAGCGGGCAATGGAGCAAAACTGCGCGTACATTGGTATGCTACAAAGCTGCTGAGTCTCCCGTCCTTCTGCTGTGTATCCCTCTTCACTTTGACTCACTGAACATCATCTCGTTCAACACCTGCAGAGAGTATGATCCAAAGGAAGTTTTGTCAGAAACATGGACACCGTGTGTGTGTGTGCATAGACCTGGTGGCACTTTCGCCTGCAGCGCTGTTGAGCAAAAGGCTAGTAAAAGCAATTGCACACACGAAAAGCATCACAAAACATCTATACCCTTTGGAACTTAACTAACGACTTGTTAGTAAATGAGGCGCACAGCAGCAGCGGCAGGCCAAGAGCGCCAACTACTCACAAGAGCAAGGATGGCCGCCACAGCTGTGATCATGAGCGCCTGTCCTGGGTCTGTAGGGGGGCAGCGGGGAGGAAAGAGCCACGTCAGCAGACAGCGAGTTGGGAGGGGGCAACTAGGGTTTCACAAGTTTGCTTGTGCCTTGGGTCCTTTTTGGTCGACCGTGAACTGGTTCCAAACGTAGCTAAGAATTTGGGCAGAAAGTGCTTTCATTTCGGACTTGAAGTGCACGGGCCCGCAAGCGGAGAAACGTGCGCTGCTACAGCGCACCCCAGGGTGCATTGACAAGGACCTGCCATGCACAGCCCCCAAGGTACCAGTCTCGCACCCACCTTGGCCTTTCAAGACAAAGTAGGTGGTAACACACAGGGCCCCACATCCGCTCGAGACAAAGTCGTACCTCTGCAGGGCAACAAAGACAGGAGGGAAGGTATGAAATGTGGCTGCAACCCGTACTTGTGACAGCACATGTTATGTATTGTATGGTGCAAGAAATGAGTGCTCCTTGCAAGTTGGTCACACCGGCAAGGAGGCTGCGACGTGTTGGGAGGAGGAAAAGGGAGGGGAAGGAGGAGGGCGGGGGGGGAAGGGCTGACGCGTCAGACGAGAGAAGAGATCTTGATGTGATGCCTCGCCCCCCAAATCTTGCCCCCGATCTTTACACCCCTAGTTAAAGAAGGATTGCACAATGGAGCACACAGCGACGCAAGTGTTCGGAAGCGTGCGAGTGGGGAGTGGCGGAAGCAGTAATCCCGGCATGCTGGCTTGTTAAAGAGATTGCCCACCAGGTGCAAGTCCCCCACCCCACTAACATTTTGGCACGGCTGCCAACTTTTCAAAGGAAATGGTAGGCTGCCCGCAGTGCTTGCGTCCCATACACTGACCTGTGTCAAAGTCCGCAATCCCGAGAGGAGCGTATCGTTGTCTTCGCTTCCCCGCTTAAATGCCCGGCAGGGGGGCAAACGGGAGGGCATTGCTGCTCTGCAGCCTTGTGCAAAACGGCTTTGCTGCTGGGAGGGGCGAATGCAGGGGCGGCCAGCAGCTTGGAGGGTGTGCCTGCGGGCCTTGCACATGTCGGCCTTGAAGGTGTTGCGGAGCATGGTCTTTGAATCGGGTCCTTGGCGAGCAGAAGAACAATTTTACAATTTGAATTTTTAAGTTTGCGTGACGAGCGGATTTGTAGATTTTTCCGAAACAAATCTGAGTCAAAACAGTGTGAGAAAGTGTGTGACAGATGTTTTGTGCTAATGCATCATCTATCTCAGCTTTATTCATCATAATGTTTGTTTCTTTACTTGTTGCTGGCTTCCATCACTCTCGAAAGCACTCATGACAAAGTGAATGAGGGACAATCTTCATGTTACTGTTTTTTTTAAATAATAATGCATTCTTGAATGAAGCTCTGTTTCAGCGCAGCAAATGAGCGTTAGTAGTGCGCCGATCAAAAGGTGATTTTTTTACGTTTTTACTGCAAAGAGTATAAGTATACGCACATGGAAAAGCAGCTGGTACAAAGACGGGCCAGCGCGCATGGCGCCAGTCCAAATGCAAGCTCGCCCATGCTTCATCACCTGAGCTCTTCTTCTAAGGGACGGTTGCGAATGTCACTGCCCTCTATGACAGCTCGTGGTGCCGTGGTGAACAGGCTAAGTGACAGAAGATGGCTGTGCTGGGAGGTGGAGCGCAGTAGGGTCAGTCCTGCGATGGTGCACGCACAGCCATCTGCATTTGCAGGTAAGATTTGCAAGCACATATGATGTCGTTAGAGACGTGAGAAGGTGGCAAGAATCTGGCTCTCCTCCGGTGACAGCTGGTGACAGAGGGACACAGCTTCGTGCCCTTGCACCTGCGAGGCAAGCATAAAAACCTTTACAAGGCAATGTTCATGTGAAGACCCATCTGATTTCTCTCCTTCCCCGAGTCAGGGCTTTTAGTCTAATTTATGAGAGGGCTAACGAGAGGGCATGGGCCGCCTTGTGTTGGTGTGCGCGCGTCTCCTACAAGTTCGGGGTTTCTTGCGCCAGGACACATCCATACTGCGACAAAATGTTTCATTTCGCTGATGAATCATGCTTACAAGAATCAATGCCTGTAGAAAGCCCATTACATCTGGAATCCCCGAACAGCTAGACGGGACATTCATGGGGACATGAAGAGTAGAGTCTGACAAAAATTGACATCTTATGTAAAGCCTTAGCATGAACATGACACATGCATCAGAACAAAGGTGGTCATTTGGCTCCTGGGTGTTGTTGCCCTCGAGAGCACTTTTTGAAGCCTGTCATCCTGCGGTCGTCTGTTTGAGACAATGTCAGCCTCAATTGTCATGGTTGGCTCATCCCGGACCTATGCCTAGAAGCTCATCCTATGTGCCTGTGTATGCGCTTGCCTCAGCTATTGGCGGGGCTGCAACGATCAAAGTGGTTGGCGTGGGCGGTGGAGGCAACAACGCGGTCAACCGCATGATTGCGAGCGGCTTGCAGGTGAGGCAGGGGCGTCGTCCTGCATCGTGAAGCAGGGTGTGCTCAATAGCTAGCATGCTTCACTGATTGCGCCTGGTCGGGCAGCCAGGCAGGGGGCCCTCACGCACGGGCCTGGCCTTGGGTCTGCAGCCTCGCCTTCCCATAGGCAGCGGCAGGTAAGTGGGGGAGCCCTGTCTCCCCCCTGAAGGATGCGATGCTGGACCGGAGGCCCCGCTGACACCCCCTTCCTGCGCTCTTGCCATGCAACAGGGATTGAGTGGCCCCGCTGACGCCCCCTTCCTGCGCTCTTGCCATGCGACAGGGGATTGAGTTTTGGGCGGTCAACACAGACGCTCAGGCCCTCATGAACCACTCTGCTGAGAACAAGGTCCAAATAGGCAACGAGCTCACGCGCGGCCTCGGGTGCGGTGGCAGCCCAGAGCTGGGCGCGCAGGCAGCCCTGGAATCGCAGGAGGAGCTTCGCAGCATGCTGCAGGTGCGCCTGCACAGTGCTTTTGACTGCCCCTTGGAAGCCACGCCATTAAGAGATGCGCCATTTGGTGCAAGATCTGGCCTGTGTGAGCCTGATCATGATCATGAGGAGGAGGAGGAGGAGGAGGGGGAGGAGAGGAGGTGCATGGCTGTGCGGAAGCGCCGCACTCCACTCTGGGGAGTGCTCTCTGTCAGGCAAGTCAGTGCTGGGCCATGGCTCAGCATGTGCAAACGCAAGACAGGGAGGCCTTGGCAAGTGTGGAATGCCCGCTTTTGGTATCGTTGCCTCTGAAGATGGCTCGCATGCGCGGTGGCCGTCCGGGTAGTGTTTGTCGGCGCTGGTCCTGGTCATAAGCATACGCCAATGAGGTACTAGATTGTGCATGGAGGGGTGCATTGGCATCCCCTGCCCTCATAAGCCATGACCTTACAGAGCCAGGATCTGGCTGCGCGTGCGCCCAGGGCGCCGACCTGGTGTTCATCACTGCTGGAATGGGCGGTGGCACGGGCACCGGAGCTGCGCCTGTGGTGGCCTCCATCTCCAAGGAAATGGGTATGTGGAGGGTGGATGAAGCCAGTGAGGCAATTAGAAAGTGAGAGGACACAGTTGGTGGCATGGACAGGTGGAGACAGATAAATGACTTCAAGCCATCAAGCAGCCAGGAGACTTGCGTGCGCACCGGGCAGGCACCCTGCCTTGTATGCTCTGGTAGCTTGCGCATTGTAAGCACTTGCTTGCACATCCACTGCCGACTCCTGACTGGAATCTTGCAGAATTAGCTTGGCAATATCTCTGTGTCTGTGTGTGCTAGTTATGTGTGCTGTTGCGCAAGTGACAATGCGCAGCCGCCAGCCACTCATCCTGCTGACGGCCATCCCATACCTCTGTCGTGACCCCAACAGCCCGCCACCCTGCTGCACGCCCCTCTGCAGGCATCCTCACTGTGGCAGTGATCACCTACCCCTTTGGCTTTGAGGGCCGCCGACGCGCCAACCAAGCCGTGGACGGCACCGAGAAGCTGCGCCAGGTTGGTTTGTCGGTCAGTGCCAGGCTGTGAGTGTGTTGGTTGTGCAGCGTGCCAAGACGCTGCGCCAGGTTGATCGGTCAGTCAGCACCTGGTTGTGGGTGTGCTGGTTGTACAGCGTGCCAAGAACGCTGCGCCAGGTTGGTCAGGTGGTCAGTGCTGGCCTTTGGGTTTTACAGTGCGCCAAGAGGCTGCTCCACGTTGGTCAGTTGGTCAGTCAGTGCTGAGCTGTGGGTGTGCTGGTTTTGCTGCGGGCACAGTGCGTGGATCATCTGGCTGCCTCTGTGCCCATAAGCACCCTCCCTCCTCTTTGCTGCGGCGCCTCAGCGCGACAGCGTCCTGGCTTCCCTTGCCTCCGGCCACTGCCGCTGCGGCCCGTGCACTTTTGCATCACTCACAAAGACCTCACTGTCTGCGTTGTCGCCCCAGACAGCCATAGCTGAGGGATGCATGCCTGCACCTGACGGCGACGCTCCTGTGCACAGAATGTGGACAGCGTCATCGTGATCCCCAACGACCGCCTGCTGGAGGTGGCCGGCAGCAGCACAAACCTGCAGGATGCCTTCGGCCTCGCGGATGACGTGCTGCGACAGGGCGTGCAGGTGCGGGCAGGCATGCTCCGTGTGTGAGGGTGTGCGGGTTATGGGGCTGCTGAGGTGAAAGGCTCTGTGCCGCACTCCAAAGCATATGCCTCCGGCCTTGCAATGCACGGTGGCAGGGCTGCAGGTGAGCTGCCAAAGCTGCTTGTGGACGATCCTGGTCACTCAGGCAGGTGCCCCACATCTTCCCCGCAAGGCTACATTTAAAGGCCAGGTGTGGCCTGGCGCGGCCAGGTGTCCCAGCCCACATGAGGAACTGCTCTGCTGCGCTCCACGCGCGCATCCCTGATCCTGCGCTGGCTGTCCCGCTTGCAGGGCATCTCCGACATCATCACCATCCCTGGCCTCATCAATGTTGACTTTGCGGACGTAAGGGCCATCATGCGCAACAGCGGCACAGCCATGCTCGGTGAGTGCATGCATGCATGCACTTGTCCGTCTGTCCATGTGTCAATGCCTGTGTTGGTGCGTTTAAGCGTGCGCGTCCATGCTCGTGCCTGCACATGCCAGGTTCAGACTTTTGCTGGCGTGCATCCTCCTGCATGGCGCGCATCCTGCCAGCTCAAGCGCTGAGCAGGAGCGTCTTCACTGCCCATGCTTTTCTGCACATGCGTAGAAATGCACAAGATTGGAAAGTGCTTTGTCTGCACATGCGATACAGGGTGCGCGGTGCCTGCTTTTCGCCTGGATGGCCGCTCCGTTTGCAGCCTTGCTATAGACCTTCTACATGGGAGCACCCCCTTTAAAACCCTGTGTGCTTGTGCGCATGCACTGCGCAGGTGTCGGTGTTGCGTCCGGCCCTGATCGGGCTGAGCAGGCTGCCCAGAGCGCCACCGCTGCTCCCCTCATCCAGCGCTCTATAGAGCGAGCAACTGGTGCGGATCCATTGCGTGTTGCTTTGCTGGAACCAAGGGCGAGGCTCCGATTGCCTCTGGGCTCACTGGAGGGCACAAGTGGGGCCTTCGGCTGCACCTGCATCACCTCGACCTGCAAGCGTGCTTACTGCTCCTTGGCGGCATGCTTGCTGCTTGTTGGCTGCGCCTGCATCGCCTCATCTTGCAAGCGAGCTTGCTGGTTGCAGGTTGCATGATTGCCGCTGCATGGCCGCGCCTCCATCCCCTCATCTTGCAAGCGTGCTTGCTGCTCTCTGGTTGCATGTATGCTTCTTTTGGGCTGCACCCCCATCACCTCATTCGGCTAGTGAGCTTGCTGCTTGCGGGTCATGCTGCTTGTCAGCTGCACGCAAATGAGCCACGCGCGGCAGAGATCACGTCCTGCTGCCCCCTGCACCCTGCGCAGTCCTGATCATCCTGCCTTGCTCCCTGCCCCTTGCATCTTTCGGTCGGTGTCCGCAGGCATTGTGTACAACATCACGGGTGGGCCGGACATGACATTGCAGGAGGTTAACCGTGTGTCTGAGGTGAGCATATGTGGGGCCGCGGCAAAAGGCCTAAGCAAAGACACGGCACTGCAATCTGCGCTCATGGGTTCATCCGTCCTACAGGCGGTGCAGGCTCTTAGGCGTCCACACAGCGGCTGCCTGCGTGTCTTGCCTTTGCAGTGCTGCGCACCCCACAGACGCCTATCCAAGTGAAGTCTGCTGCCTTGCCTGCCCTTGCTGCAGGTGGTGACTGGCATGGCAGATGCATCATGCAACATCATCTTTGGTGCTGTGGTGGACGAGGCATACGAGGGTATCATCAATGTCACCATCATTGCAACCGGCTTCAGCCAGTCCTTTGAGGAGCAGCTTACAGGCAGAAAGCCTGCAGGGCGCAGAGCACAGGCCTCAAAGTCTGCATCAGCATCGGAGCCCCAGGCAGCGCCTGAGGAGCCACGTAAAAGATCTGGTGTCTTCAGCTTTCTTGGCAGGAGCATTTTCTAGGTCGCAGCACCTCTGCGTGCTGGATCAGAAACCAGTTTAATTGCAGGAGGGCTTTTGTTGCATAGGCCCAGCCTCAAAGTGGCTGTGCGCCGTGTTGCATAGGATTGCGCTAAGAAGGTGGGTCAAGGAGTTCCATTGCATCATACAAATTTGACGCAGGGCTCAAAATGTTCTACAGGGTTTTGTTCTGGGTGCTTGATGGAGGAGCTCTTCAGGGTGCTGCAGGGTGCTGCTGTTCAGGGTGTGCTTGATGCAGGCAACACATGGTCAATGCCTTGCTTGGAAATCCAGCCCACGAAGAGGATGCAGGCCACCCTTGGTGCTCTTAAGTCGGAATCATGACCAAGCAGCCGTCAAGCCTATAAAATAACCGTTCACAGTCAGACCTAGTTTGATCAGAGTTCTTTAGGGACTCAGAGGGTTTGCAGCTCCCCCACAAATGTGCCGGTATCCCTCAGACTGTTCTGGCCTGGTGCAAAGAAAGATTGGGGATATCCTGGCAGCGTGCGCAGGTCAGGAAGAGGCCCGATGCACCTAGTTTTAGGTGGCATGGTATTTAGGCTCTAAATACTCGATAACATGAGGGGACTTTTACTCTTCTGTATGGGCAAGTCTTTTGAACTACCAAAAGTTCAGTTTGATGTGCACTAGGCTATTACAGTTATTTTCTTCTGCTTTGTTCATACAAGTTTGAACGTGATGGTATCACAGCAAATGATGATTGGGTATGTCCTGCTTGTAGCCAGACCCCTGCCCAGAAAAAGGAGAGAGCAAGAGTTAATGAAAATAACCTGGGCTCCGACTTGGGAGCCGGAATTTATGTTACAATGGGTTTAGATCTTCAGCCAGATGGGTTGACTGCTGGGCTTGCTGGACACTGCCAGCCCGACAAAGAATATCCATAGTCTCAGAGAGAAAAATGAATAATTTGTGTGTCTGCTTCAAGAGAAACAATTTCACATCCTCAGCTCCAATGTTTGTCAAAATGAAAAGCCCCTGTGTCTCCAATGTAAGTCCTACCAGCAAAATCAGCAAATTGTTCTTCGAATCTCCTTCTTAAATAGCACATTTCCAAGCAAGGGCACAAAAAAAGGACATGCTTTACGTCTCGGACATCATGCAAGTCACATTTGTCACAGATCCTATTGTGGCTTTGCCAACAACCAGTTTCAACTCTTAGGGTATGAGCTCTCAAACGAAAACGAGCAATTTTCCGAAGCACATGCCTACTTAGTCCCAGCTGGGCTCCGACTTGGGAGCCGGAAGAACTATTTAAGTTTAAAGTTTAAAAAGGGTTAACCGCCAGCCAGATCGTTAGGCTGATTGGTTTGTTGCTGGTCTTCGCCAGCCAAAAAATAGTCCATAATGTCCGAAATGAAATGGCAGAGT
>LKMJ01004884.1_pt1 | contig 12639 bp, 13 predicted proteins | sample 643391 | NCBI WGS metagenome assembly LKMJ01 (sample SAMN04112250, study PRJNA286221) | soda lake metagenome | biome: soda lake; feature: Kulunda Steppe; material: water; isolation source: sample PL-Br10 brine of Picturesque Lake | place: Russia: Kulunda steppe | collected 2010-07
CGTTGTCGATGTCCTGCATCCGAATGGATGGCTGACTGATCGTCAACGGGTTCGCCGGCGGGGGTGTCTTTCCGGAGGTGACCAGCGGCTGAAAGTCGTAAATCGATGCCTGTGTCAACAGGACGTCGTCGCGCCAGCGGTTCGCGGCCACTGGGTAGGGGTCGATTCGCTCGTGACCGTGTGTTTCGAAAAACGAGAGAAACGCTTCCCGCATCTCCGAGACTGTGTACTCCTCGTCGAATCCGGGGCTGTCGATGAACTCGTAGGTGTCACAGGGCGGCTCCCCACATGTTGTCCGAGTTCCGTCCCGCGTCCAGAATGCGGCCCCACACTCCGCACACTCCTTGCGGACGAACCCGTTCTCCTTGAAATAGTCGAGCTGATACTCCTCCTCTAGATCGCTCATCTGTTAAATGTATGATGACGGACTCTCGGGTATAACAGTTGCGAGTCGTCGTTACCAGAAACTTTGGTTACATATGCACAGAAACGGCCTGTTTGGAGAGACTACGTAGACCGCTTCAGTTGTCGAGTGCAACCGAAGCCAGCAACGCTTCGAGCTGGATACGCTCGTTCGCACCCTCGGTAATCCGGTAGTCCGCCTCGCCGATTCGGTCGAGCAGTCGAACCGCAGATTCGTCGTCGAGGTCGAACTCCCAGACAGAGCGGTGCAGTTGGTCGATGACGTCCCCACCTGCAATCCCCTCCTCGGTAAGCAGCCGGTCAAGCTGTGACCGTGATGCCGTGAAATCGCCCGCGAGCGCCAGTGTCACCATCTTCTCGATGTCCTCGGGGCGGGCGGTACTCGTAATCTCGAAGACTGCTTCCTCGTCGACGACCGCTCCGGTGACTGCGGCAGCCTGCAGTCCGTTGATGGCTGCACGCATATCCCCACCAGCGACGTACACGAGGGCTTCGATGCCGTCGTCTGTCATCTCGATGTCTTCGGTCTCCGCGACTATCCGAACCTGGTGTTCGATTGCCTCGTCCGGAAGCGGTGAGAACCGAAAGACAGCACACCGGGACTGGATAGGGTCGATAATCTGGGACGAGTAGTTACACGAGAGGATGAACCGGACGTTGTTCGAGAACTGTTCCATGGTGCGACGCAGTGCAGACTGTGCATCCGAGGTCAGTGCGTCAGCCTCGTCGAGGAAGATGATGCGGTAGTTGTATCCACCGAAAGAGGTCCGTGCGAAGCTCTTGACGCGGTCCCTGACCACGTCGATACCGCGCTCGTCGGAGGCGTTGAGTTCGAGGAAGTTCTCCTGCCACTCGTCGCCGTACAGCTCGCGTGCAATCGCAATCGCACTTGTGGTCTTTCCGACACCCGCGGGTCCCGCGAACAGCATGTGACTGAGGTCGTCGCGGTCGACGTAGCTCTGGAGGCGTTCGACGATAGTGTCCTGCCCGACAACCTCGGAAAGCCTCTGCGGACGGTACTTTTCGAGCCAGATTTCATCGCGCCCGGGCTCTTTTTGGTCGGCCTCGCTCATGGCGGGTCGAACGTGCGGGCAAGTGATAAACCCCCCGAGAACGAGTCGGGTCGACCCAAAGCCCGTACGTTTTTCGGCCTGGCCTGTGATGTGTCACGTACCAATGGCAGCACGCCCCCCATCCAACGATATCGACGACGAACCGGATACCGGCGAGTTCGGCATCGTCGCACTCGACGTCGCAGTCGACAAGTGGGATGTCTCGTTCCCGGTCACCACCCAGGAACTCGCCGAAAACTACGGCGACGAGAAAATCGCCGTTGACCCGGCCGGTCACGAAATTCCGCTCCGGGAAGTGCTGTCGGAGTGCACTCACGACAGCTTCGAGCGCAAGCAGGACCTCCTCAACGGCCTCCACCCCGTGTTCGAGGCCAAACGCGAGCGTCTTTCGGGCTCGATTCTCGGAAAAATCCGCTCGATAGTTCCGTTCTAGAGCTTAATCTTCACTCAGCGGCTCCGCGCCGTCTGCTGGTTCCTGACCCTCTCTCGATGAATCGTCAGTAGACTCGTACGTCGTGAGCGTTTCCTGGCGTCCTTCCCCTTCCACCCGGCGTTCCAGTCTGTCGACTTCTTCGACGAGATACTCGATTCGCTGGCCCTGTTCTCGGTTCGAGGTGAGGATGAGGTCCGAGAGGACGCCGAACATGGCTAGCTGGACACCGAACAGCAGGGAGACACCTGACGCGAGTGCGAGAACTTCGTGGGAGATACCGTGAAGGAACCACTTGTACAGGACGTACACCGCAAGGTTGAGTGACGCAAGGACGCTGAGCGCCCCGACACTGCCGAAATAGAACAGCGGATTGTTCTTCTTCGCTAGCCGGTACAGTGTCACCATGATGTTCCCCCCGTCGCGGAACGGACGGAGGTTCGTCTCGGAGTCCTCCGGTCGCGGTTCGTAGGTGATGGGAACGACTGCAGTCTTGATGTTGTTCCTGACACACTCGACGGACATCTCCGTCTCGATTCCGAACCCGCTGGCGGACAGCGAGAGGCGTTCAAACGATTCGCGGGTGAACGCTCGGTAGCCGCTGAGAATGTCCTGCAGGTCACGGCCATGTATCAGCCTGAACGCGCGGTTGATGATTCGGTTGCCGACGCGGTTGAGTCGGGTCATCGCGTCGCGCTCCATGTTCGCGAAGCGGTCGCCGATGACGTGTTCGGCTTCGCCAGTGAACAGCGGCGCGAGCATCCGGCCAGCCTCCTCGGGACGGTACGTCGAGTCGCCGTCGACCATCAGGACGTACGGCTGTGTGATGTAGTCCATCGCCTCGCGGACTGCCTGTCCTTTCCCCTCGCCGCTCTGGATGTGGACCGTTGCACCCGCCCCCTCGGCGGCTTCGCGCGTGCCGTCCTCCGAGTTCCCATCGATGACGAGGACGTTCTCGAACCCGACGCCCTGAAACCGTTCGACGACGTCACCAATAGTCTCCACTTCGTTGTACGTCGGAACGAGCACACAGACCTCATCGTGGCGAATCATCTCGGCGTATCTGTATGCTACTACGCCTGTCCACCTTTAAAAACGTAGGTGTTCGGACGGACGAGGGCCCACCGACCAGAGAGGGTGAAGGAGGGACGCAAACCGTTTGTGTCCGCAAATCCAATCAGGAAGCAGTGACAGACGAGAGCACTGATGTGGACGGTGCGTCCGAAGAGGACGCAGAAGAGACACTCTACACCGCCCTCGAAGAACTAGGTCGGCCAGTCGTAACTGCGACGCGGTTTGCACAGGTGACCGACACAACACACGACGAGGCGAGCGAGAAGCTCGATAGACTCGTCGACGACAGCGTTGCCGAACGCCTCGACGTCTCTACCGACCCGGTGGTCTGGTATCCGAGCGACTGGGCTCGGATGGCCGACCGCGAGCGTGTCGTCGTCTTCCCGGAGCGACGCGAACTGGTCGTCGACCACCCAACACAGCTCACCCGGGCCCAGCTCTCGCAGTTCGCCCACCTCGTCGACACAACTGGCTCCGGCGCATACATGTACGAAATTCGCCAGGAAGACGTCTGGCAGGCCCCCTACGAGACGTTCGACGACCTCCTGGAGACGGTGCGGGCCGTGCTGCCCGAACAGCAGCCCCATCTCGAAGAGTGGCTCGAGAGTCAGTACCGGCGCGCAAATCGGTTTACGCTCCAGACACACGAAGACGGCTACGTCGTGCTGGAGGCGGCGACAGACGACCTCATGGGGAACGTCGCGCGGCAAAAACTCGACGGCGGTCAGTTACGGGCTTCGATATCGGACACCGAGAGCTGGGTCGCAGAAGAGCATATTGCCGAGGTGAAGCGATTTCTCTACGATGCGGGGTATCCAGTTCGTGATGAGCGTGACCTCGACACCGGCGAAGATCTACCCGTTGACCTCGAACTCGAACTGCGACGGTATCAGGAGGAGTGGCGCTCGAACTTTCTCGAAAATCGCTCCGGCGTGCTGGTTGGTCCACCCGGTAGCGGTAAGACCGTCACAGCGCTGGGAATTCTCGCAGCCGTTGAGGGGGAGACCCTCATTCTCGTGCCAGGTCGGGAGCTCGCGGGGCAGTGGCGCGACGAGATTCTCGCGCACACGTCACTCACCGAAGAGCAGGTCGGCGAGTACCACGGCGGCGAGAAGGAGATTCGACCGGTGACGATTGCGACCTACCGCACGGCAGGAATGGACCGTCACCGACAGCTGTTCGACAGCCGGAAGTGGGGACTGATCATCTACGACGAGGTCCACCACATCAGCGCGCCAATCTATCGCAGAAGCACCGACCTCCAGACACAGCACCGCCTTGGTCTCTCCTCCAGCCCCGTCCGGGAGGACGACCGGGAGAAGGACATCTACACGCTCATCGGCCCGCCTATCGGTACGGACTGGGACGCGCTGTTCGAAGCAGGGTACGTCGCAGAACCGGAGGTGGAGATTCGGTACGTCCCGTGGGACTCCGAAGAAGTTCAAAACGAGTATGTGAGCACGCACGGCCACAAACGTCGGCAACGAGCGGCGACGAATCCGGCAAAGATAGAGGAAATCAAGCATCTGCTCTCACGACACCCTGACGAACAGGCACTGGTGTTCGTGGAGTATCTCGACCAGGGGCAGGCGTACGCCGACGCGCTCGGCGCCCCCTTCATCAGCGGTGAGATGCCCCACTCCCAGCGGGAGAAGTTCTTCGAGCAGTTCCGGTCGGGAACGCTCCCCACGCTCGTGGTCTCACGGGTCGGCGACGAAGGTATCGACCTCCCCAGCGCTCAGCTGGCGATTGTCGCCTCGGGGCTCGGCGGCTCGCGGCGACAGGGGACCCAGCGCGCAGGGCGAACGATGCGACCGACCGGCCGCGCGCGTATGTACGTTCTTGCAACACGGGGGACCAGCGAGGAGGAGTTCGCGCGCCAGCAGATGCGCTATCTTGCGGGAAAAGGTGTGCGTGTAACCGAGCGTGACGCAGAAGCCTTCGAAACGGTCGAAGGTATGACGGACTAGGGTTGGCTCCCCTGTTCGATACTGGTGTGTCCGATACTGCTGACGTATGCAGCAACGCGGACCCCGAGGAGGCTGACCAGAATGCTCGTGAGGATGAACACTGCAAGCAGCGTTCCAGGGGCGAGAGAGAACTGGTCGACTTCGATGGGTCCGTAGCCCATCGCGGGGACGACGAATGGGTCCGAAACCTCCGAGCGCTGGATAACGTACGCCGAGAAGCCGCGAACCGCGAGGCCGACGGCGATTGCCACGAAGGGGAGGTTGATGTATGCGGCCCCGATGCTGTCGTCGCGGATGATTTCGTCCAGCAGGCGGCCCGCGCTCGCGATGAGTGCCGCAGCGGTGAGCCACGGGACGCTATCGTGGAGGAACTGCATAACCAACACGAGCTCGCCCGCGGTGGCCCTGTCGAGACTCGACGCACCGAGCACGCCGACGAACATCCCGACGAGCGCCAGTCCACCAGCGACGACGTACGTGACCAGCGAGACTTTTCCGGCATAGAGGGCATCCTGAATGCTCTTTGAGAAGGCCGCCAGTAATGCGTCGATGTTGAGTCCTTTGTACAGCAAGAAGAGGCCTACGACCGCTGCGATAGCGCCAACTGAGACTGTGATGCTGTCGAACACCGCGAGCAAGGCAGGGAAAGCGAGCAACGTCAGGCCAACCGGAACGAGTATCGTCTTCCGCAACTCTTCGTCGGCGAGGAACTGCTTGAGCAGGTAGTACGTCGACTCGATGTCGCGTGCTTGCCTGACGACCACCTGGTCGATGGCGTCGACTGGAACTCGACTCTCGATAATTGGAACCAGCCGCTCGTCTTCGGCGCTGTCGACAACCACGACTGCCGAGTCTGGGTTGTACTTCGCAACGAGCTCGTCGACCTGTGCCGCAATCGCGCGGTTGAACGTCACCGTGTCGCCGCCACCGGAGAGCACCGCAAGCACGGTCTCGTCTTCGAGGTCGCGGGAGAGTCGGAGCCCTTCGAGGAGACAGTTTACACGGCTGTCTTCCGGGTCGTCGATACCCACGGTTGTCACGAGGTCCTCGACAGCACCGCTACCGACGACTGGTGGGTCAGTATTGAGATCGTCTCCCCGGTAAATACAGACGACGAGCGTACTCACAGCAGTATCAACACGGCCATGAGATAAAAATCCCTACAATCTTTTCGTCGTCTGTTAATGCTGATTATCCGAGTGATGTCGCGTCGAGCACACCCTCGTCGGTAACAACGCTGTCGAGTAATCTTACCGGAGTTGCGTCGTAAGCTGGGTTCTCGATTTTGAACCCCTCAGCTGGTTCGCGCATCACCTCGCTGGTCACTCTGTACTCGTTTTCGAACCGAAACCCTGACTCGATAATCTTTGCGGCAGAGCCGACAGTCATCATCGACACGTCGGCATCGTTGGCAGTAGCAGCAAGCGGGTACGTTCCGACCCGGTTATACAGCGTATCTTCGACGATGCAGGTCATCCCGACGAGTACACGGTCACACTCCGGCAGATAGTTGCCCGCCGCGCTGTCGACAATAAGTTTCGTTTCGATGGCGTCCAGTCCGGCCAGACTGCGGGCCATCTTCCGCCCGAGATACCTCGGCCGCGACTCGGTAACATAGACGGTGAACTCTCCGCCAGCGTCCGCCGCCATCTCGATGGCCGAGAGCACGGTCGTCGAGTAGTCGTGAGTCAGCAGCGTTTCGTTCTCCCCGAGCAACGCTGCCAGTTCCTGTGCAGCTTCCTTTTTGCCTGTCTCGATGCGCCCGATGACGTCGGCGATAACCTCGCGCGTCCGTTCCTGTGCCTCGGCTACGGACTCGCTCTTGCTGTCGGCAACCGTCTCGACTATCTCACGCTGGCTGTTGTGCAGCGAGGCGTGGGAGGGGTTCGCCCGTCGCAACGCGCTGCTGTTTCGTTCGAGAGCACGCTGGTACTCGTCGACAGTCGGAAACTCGCGATCGGTGACCGAACGAAGCGCCTGCGCGGCTTTCACCGCGACTGCCGAAGAGCTGTGAGTCTGCATGTCCGCAATCTCCTCGGCTGTCTCGTCTATCATAGTTACAGTATCGACCCCCTCCACAAAGGGCTTTCTGGGTTTCTCGGGTCCGGCCCGAGCGGATTCCTGATTCGAAACCCCACCATATTAGACAGTCGCAGACCCGGGTTCATCTATGCTGGAATCGCTTGTCGGCGCGGGTCAGATTCTCGTCATCCTCTGGGCTGTGATGGCGCTTCACGTAGCAGGCCATTACTTCACCGGTCGGCAAATAGTCGATATTCCCGCCGCACAGATGCGAATGGTCAGCGTCCTCGCACCCCGGTATGTTGCACTCCAGGACAACGATGGTGAGTGGGTCGGGCCCCAGACGTTCGAGCAGTACCGCAAGTGTTACGAACGCCACGACCCGGAGTACGAACATCTCGAGCGGTTCGTTGCCGGCGGGGAAATCATCCAGGTGCTCGTCGTCGTCCCGGCAGCCATTGGGCTCGCGCTGGTGGGCCTCGACGGTGTCGCAGCGATGTTGCTTGTCGTATCGATGCTTGTGACAGTAGTGTACGTGGCGATAGACGCCGTCCACACCCGGCAGACGGGAACGCTGTCGGGGGATTACTCCGCGCTCTGGTACGTCTCTCCCCGCATACCCGCGCTCCTGTTGATTGGCTTCTTTTTTGTCCACCTCGGCTCGTTCTACTTCGTTGCCTGAGAACGAGCAACGTCCAAGAGATACAAATTCACTCCCTGGAACGACCGGGTAGGTGTCGTCATTCCTATGGTCGTTCGCCACTGAAAGAACTCCGTATGGAGGCACTGTCGGGAATGGTCGTTCGAGACAGGGCACTCGTTCTCGAAAACGTGCTTGTCGTCGCCGACCTCCACGTCGGGCGCGGGGCCGCGTCGAACGTCGAGCTACCGGTCGGTGACGGGAGGGATATGGTCGACAGGCTCGCGTCGCTCTGTGACGAGTTCGAACCGGAGGCGGTGGTCGTCGCCGGGGATTTGCTTCACTCCTTCGAATCAGTACCACGGGACGTCGAGCGCACGCTCTCCGGCCTCCGCGAGGTCACAGATGACATCGGTGCGGAGATGATTGTCACTCCTGGCAATCACGACACGATGCTCGAAGCGGTCTGGTCCGGGCCTACGACACCAGAGTACCAGCTCGACCAGTCCGACACCGTCGTCTGCCACGGTCACGTCAAACCGGAAACACAGGCGAAGCGCTACATCGTCGGCCACGACCATCCGACCATCACGATAGAGGGTAAACGTCTGCCGTGTGCGCTCGCAGGTGACGAGATCTATCAGGGCAGCGACCTCGTCGTCCTTCCGTCTTTCAACAGCATCGTCCGGGGCGTCGAAGTCAACGACATGGGTGCGTCTGACTTTATGTCGCCGTTAGTCCGTACCGCTCGCTCACTCGCACCTGTCCTCTACGACACCACCGCCGGTGAGACGCTGACATTTCCCACACTCGGCGAGTTTCGTCATCATCTGTAGCAGCGCTTCCGCCGGATCATCCGGACTAATTCTATCTGTTCGGAGTGTACAATGAGCTCAGTTCGTGACAAATACCACGTGGGGAGAAACACCTTTGAGTGCACCGGCCAACCCACCGCATATGAGCAATCAGTCGCTCCGCTCGCCCGCGAAGACGGCAGTAGAACAATGCATGAACCTCCAGTCGGGGGAGTCCTGCGTAATCGTCACTGACGAGAAGCGTCAGGCAATCGGCGAGGCACTGTACAACGTGGCGGCGGACATCACTGACGACGTGGCTATCGTTCGCTATCCGGTCGGAACTCAACACGGCGAGGAGCCACCGGAGCCTGTGGCGGCCGCGATGACCGGTGCCGACGTCGCTCTCGCACCGACGACCAAAAGCCTGAGCCACACGACTGCGCGCATGGATGCGACGAGTGCTGGGACCCGTGCTGCGACGCTTCCCGGTATCACCGACGGGGTGTTCCTGATGGGCCTCGACGCGGACTACGAGAACATCCGCGAGCAGTGTGGTCGTGTCCTGGAACAGGTCGAAGACGCGGACGAGGTTCGCGTGACCTCCCCCCAGGGAACCGATATCACTCTCGAAATCGGGGACCGTGAGTGGAACGAGGATACGGGTATCGTCCACGAACCCGGCGAGTTCTCGAACCTCCCTGCAGGCGAAGTGTTCGTCAGTCCAGCGTCCGGAACCGGCACCGTCGTCGTCGACGGGACGATGATGCCCCACGGAAAGCTCGACGAAGGACAGGAAGTGCACTTCGACGTCGAGGACGGCTACGTCACCAGCATCGACGACGACGATATCCGTGGGCAGATAGAGACCGCTGCGGAGGAAGTTGGAGACGACGCGTACAATCTCGCCGAACTCGGCATCGGTACGAACGTCGCGGTCACTGAACTGGTTGGCTCCGTCCTGCTCGACGAGAAGGCCGGTGGGACCGTCCACCTCGCAATCGGCGACGACCACGCCATCGGTGGCGACGTGGAAGCCCCGCTCCACCTCGATGGCATCCTCCGAAACCCGACAGTGTTCGCTGATGGTGAGCAGATTTCCCTGCCTGAGTCCGATATCTGAACCGTCTTCGTCAGCTCCTAACTATTTCAGTTCAGAACTTTCGCAGAACAGTTCGCACTGTTCGCTGGTACCAACCAACGACGACCGGTACAGATGCAGTACGGAGCATTTGTAGTGAGCTGTCGAAGATGAAGAGGTACAAAACCGACGGACAGTAACCTTTCGCTACGAAGCGTACCGCCTTACGCCACGATGCGTACCACCTTACGCTACGAAGCGTACCGCCTTACGCCACAAATTGTACCGTCAAACCACATCGACACTGACCTACATGCTCACGCCTCTTCAGGGAGCCCACAGCCGTCTGCAGCGTTGTCTCCCGTCCTCGACCCACCCAACTCATCCGCACCTTTATACCACAGAACGGGACCAGCAGGTCGTATGTCCCTCAGCAACCTGTGGAGAGACAATCGCGCTATCGAAGGCTTACCGATTCGGCTGGTCATTGCACTGGTCGTCGGCGTGGCTAGCCTCGCTGTGATGATGAACGTTATTTCAGGGCTAGACACCTTCGGGTCGACCGAGCTGGATACACAACCTGACCCCGAAATCATCGAAGAGGGCGTGACCGAAGTGAACGTGACCGTCGTCGACCCGGACGGAACCACCATCTCTAACGCGACGGTGATTGCACAGAGCGGAACAGCCAACCTCGATTCGATAACGTACGCAGAAACCGGGTCTGACGGTGTGGCCACGCTCGAACTCGACCCCGAGTTACGACCCAATCAGCGGGAGGGGACGATAGAGCTCGACATCAGGCCACCGGAGGGCGACTACGTCGACGACCAGGAGAACACTGGTATTCTGGTTATCGAGCCGTAGCGTTCGCGCACAAAGGGGGTCAATCCCAGTCAATCCAGTCGAGCTCCCAGCCACGCTTGCGCTGGGCGTCTCGCTGTGCAAACTCACGGTCTTCGCGGTGTGTGCGGTTTCGCTCGACCGACCCAGCCTCTTCGCCTTCGACGAGGAGTGGGGCAAACGCACAGCCGCCATGTTGCTCGACGTTTCCGTCAGCGTCGATAACTGCGAACGACTGCTGGTGTGTACCGAGCGGCATAACGAGCGAACCGTCCTCAGCGAGCTGGTCGAGCAGGCGTCGCGGCGGTTTGACGGCAGCGGCTTCGACCAGAATCCGGTCGTATGGGGCGTACTCGGGGAGCCCATCGGCCCCGTCCCGGCAGTCGACGAGCACCTCGTCGTACCCTGCTGCCGAGAGGTTATTTCGGGCCTCGTACACGAGTTTTCGGGTGATATCGACGGCGTGGACGTTACGGCTACCCGAGATCTCGGCAGCGACTGCGGTGGTGTAGCCGACACCGGCCCCGACAACCAGGACAGATTCACCCTCCTCGGGTGCGAGCAGTTCAAAGAGTCTGCCCACTGTGCTCGGGGCCAGTACGCGCGTTCCAAACCGCTCGAATGCTCTATCGGCGTAGGCTCCGCGTTCGTCGTCGACGAACTGGTGGCGTGGGACTTCTCGCATTGCCAGCGAAACAGCCTCGCTCCGAACACAGCGTTTGCTCTCGTGTTCGAGGCTGTCGACCATGTCGTCCCGGAGTACCGCGGGATCCATGTGTATCGGTCGGTGTCGAAGCTAATGAATCGTGCGCTCTCTCGCGTTCTCGGACAACCGATTGGCAACTAACGCTACTTGAGTGGAACGAATCTGACACGACCGTGAGATTCACGCGTTAGGCCGCCACTGGCCTTTCGGGCCCTGGTGAGAACTTGAGCTCCATTTCCGAGCGGTCCCAGCAGTATCGCATCCTCCCGCACCTGGTCGATGAGCGCGTTCGGGAAGTCCCCGGCCGCACAGGTCATGTAAATTCGGTCGTAGGGGGCGTGTTCGGGCCACCCAGCTCGACCGTCGCCCTGCCGGACCAATACGTCTCCGTAACCCAGTCGGTCGAGTGTCTCTCTCGCCTGCTGTGCAAGATCCTCGTGGTATTCGACGCTGAAGACGTTCGCCGGCCCGACCACTTCGGCTGTGACCGCGGCATGATACCCACAGCCCGTACCGATTTCGAGAACCCTGTCGCCAGACGAGAGTTCGAGCAGGTCGGTCATAATAGCGACCATGTGTGGCGCGCTGATGGTCTGTCCTTCGCCGATGGGCAACGGTCGGTCGCTGTACGCGTTGTCCTGACTTGATTCGGGGACGAACTCGTGGCGGGGGACTGCCCGCATCGCAGCGATCGTCTCCTCACTGAGCCTCTCGCGTCTGGCGAGTTTGTCGACCAGTGCGTGCCGTTGCTCCACGAAGCTCATCTCTTACCAGGCAGACCACGCGGTCGTGGTTTCGTCCCTGACGTACAGTCGTTTTATGTCCTTTGCTACCGCGCTGTCGCCACCGTGGTCGAGTTTCTCATACTCGTAGCCACTGGCATCCTCACGAATGAGTATTCCTTCGACTGTGAACTCCTCTCCGCCCAGCTCGTCGATTTTGCCTACGGTGAACTCGTAGTCTCCGGGCACCTGCAGGGAGAACCCCCGTGTCTCGTCGTGCTCGCCGGATTTCGGGTGGGAGGTCACGTTGACCGAGACGTTTCCGACCGCCCGCCCCCAGATTGTTCGCACGTCCTCCACCGGGGCTGCCTCGACCCTCCCTTGCTCGCGTTCGAGGCTCGTGATACGGACGGTCAGTATTGCCTCGTCGGTTTCCAGCAAGAACTCCTCACCCGCCGCGAGCTCCTCGCCCGCAGGCACGTCGACGGAGTCCGAGAACGACTCCTCGCCCTGTGACACGACGACCTTGCGGTTGACCGTTTTCTCCTCCGGCAGTTCTTCTTTGTGTACGTGGCTACAGTCGATACATCGAACCGTCGCGTGGCCGCCCTCCGAGAGAACCTCGTGAACCGTCTCCGCTGTCGGCGAACACGCGGGGCACGCCAGTGCAACCCGTGCTGTCGTCTCGTCCATGTCAAGGGCTAAACGGTTCACCTATAAAAGGCGTGGGTACGACGTCTGTTCGCTGTGTAAGTGACAGTCCCTGAATCGCGCGACTTAACTCTCCGAAGACGAAAATCGAGCCAATGGCCGAGGAAGCGACAATCAAGCGGGACACAGCAACTGACGACACCGACGGTA